>Ga0194128_10004022_pt1 | contig 21958 bp, 34 predicted proteins | sample TA2KigCa65mmetaG_FD_148650 | JGI IMG/M metagenome (GOLD analysis project Ga0194128, IMG submission 148650) | Freshwater microbial communities from Lake Tanganyika, Tanzania - TA2015037 Kigoma Deep Cast 65m | ecosystem: Environmental > Aquatic > Freshwater > Lake | place: Tanzania: Lake... | reverse complement strand
GGGAACACAGATGTAGAATCTGCCACGGTCAATAGCCTACCCCATTTCCCGTATCCCGTGCGCGCGCGTGCCGTGGCAACCACGCCGCTCTCCGACAGCACCTGCAAACTTTCCGAACCCCTATCCCCTGCCCGCGCTGGATGTAAATAATTGGCATGCTGACCTGAGCACCTGTCCGCCTGCTGACTTCGGACCTTGCACTTCCTCCGCTGTCCCGTTGTGCGCGTTCTCTTTGGATCGGTTCCCGACCGTGCGCTTGCACCCTGTCCCGCCGTACGCGTTCCCGTTGGATCGACTTCGGACCGTGCGCTTGCGCCCTGTCCCGCGGTCCCCGTTCTCCTTAGATCGACTTCGGACCGTGCGCTTGCGCCCTGTCCCGCGGTCCCCGTTCCCGTTGGATCGGTTCCCGACCGTGCGCTTGCGCCCTGTCCCGCGGTCCCCGTTCCCGTTGGATCGGTTCCCGACCGTGCGCTTGCGCCCTGTCCCGCCATACGCGTTCTCTTTGGATCAACTCCCGACCGTGCGCTTCCTCCGCTGTCCCGCGGTCCCCGTGCCGCTCGACCGTAGAGCCTGAAAAAAATCTTGTAAAAATCTTCAGATGCCTCTTGACAAGTGTACTTCACGCGCTATAGTAGGTGCAGTTACGACATTCACCGCGGCTCCGAGCGAGCCAGAAAGGCAAGGACAGATGAACACGACAACGACGACAACGACAGTGAGCCTCACCGCCCTTCGGATGCAACTCAGTTGCGCGCAAATCATTCTTGGGCAGATGGAGGACAAGCTGAACATCGCTGAAGCTCAGGGGAAGCCTGAGCAAATCGAGAGAGCAGAACGCGCGTATCGCACCGCGCTGGGCTCAGCCATCGCCATCGAGACCAAGATTCTCAAGGAGATGGATTGTCGGGCGGCTGCGCTTCGCATCGCATGACTCCAGCGCGAGGGGCGTCGGCTTCGCTGCCGCCCTCAGCGCCCGAGCCGTGGTGGCAAGGGAATACAACAACGACCCCTAGCGGGTCAGAAAGGCAGGACAGATGAAGACGCAGAAGCAGGTCGAATACGATGTGCGGACTCTTGACGAGTACGGTGCTGTGGCGGATGTCGATTCGTTCTATCGTGGCGATGGGCGAGTGCGCAACTACGCTCACAGCAAGCGCCACGCAATCGAGTTTGCGCAGAGGATCGTGCGCGATGGTGGAACCGCAGTGGTCGAGCGCACGATCTACACGATTGATGTCGATGAGGACAAGATCGTTGATATGGAACACGAGCAGATTTGGAGCGGCGGCGACTACGACAGTTTGGTCGCTGGGGGCTGGCTGGTCGCGGGCGACAGCGAAGGAGGTGCAGCGTGAACGCCAAATTTGCCCTCCCTCAGCGCGTCAAGCTCGACGCGGTCGTTAAGAGCGGAACTGGTGGCGGCTTCGCTGTCGGCGGCGCCCGCGTCACTTTCAGCAAGTTACACGCGGTGCTGGACTCTACAGACGGCAAAGTTGCGGCGCGGCTGCGCGTGCCAGCGGAAAGCGATGCAGTTGACGGTGCCGCTGCAGTTATTCCTGCGTCGCTGCTGAAGCCTTCGGCTAAGGCAGTAATGATGACGATTGCAGAGGGGCAGTGCCGCCGCACCGAGGGCGACACGGAGAAGTCTGCCGCTTGTCTCGACGCCAAGTTCCCCCCTGTCGAAGACTGCTATCCCGCTCCAGCCGACATTGCGGACGAAGAGCTTTACCACTATGTCCGCGTCAGTCCTGCGCTGCTGGCGCGTCTGTTCGATGCAGTCGGCGCTAACGAAGCCGTCGGGCTGTTCATCCCGCGCAATGCAAGCAAGCCGATTGTCGCGGCATGCGGCGTCGGCGTCGGGCTCTGCATGCCATTGACAACTGACCCCGTGGTGCGCGGGGAACATGAGGCTAAGTACGCCGATATTGCATCCCATCAACCGACGCTGTCGCCGAGGCTGATTGATCGGCGTTGCGGCGCGTGACGGGTCGCTGAAAAAAATCTTGGAAAAATCTTCAGATGCCTCTTGACAAGTGTACTTCACGCGCTATAGTAGGTGCAGCTACGACACTCACCCCGACCCCGTGCGGGTCAGAAAGGCAAGGCAAGATGAACAGGAAGTCAACAAGCAAGACATGGCAGAAGTCGCTGGACATGCTGAAGCTGCGCTTGGAACGGGAGACTCAGTGGAAGGAAGAATGCCGCGGGTACCTGATGGCGGCTGATGCCGCGCGCGATGAGGAAAAGACACTTTCGTGGGGGCGCGCCTTCTCCGCTGCTCTGCAGGCTCAGATCGACACAAAGGTGCTCATCGGCATTATGTCGGGCTACATCAAGGAGGACAGATGAGCAATGACTCCAGCGCGAGGGGCGTCGGCTTCGCTGCCGCCCTAAGCGCCCGAGCCATGGTGGCAAGGGAATACAACAACGCTCCCAAAGGGAGCAGAAAGGCAAGGTTACAATGGCACATCAGATCACAGATTCGGACACGGTTGGGATCGTCGGAAGCACAGGCTGGCACGGGCTTGGCAAGGTCATGCAGGCGGGGCAAACTGCCCTGCAGGCGCTCGAGGCGCTGAAGCTTGACTGGACCGTCGATGAGGCGACGATCAGCTACGCTGGCGGCGACATCAACACGCACAAGGCGCTGGTTCGCAACGACAACGCGGCGCTGATGGGCGTGGTCGGCGTCAACTACCAAATACTGCAGAATCGGACCCTTGCGGCTCTCGCCGACTCGCTGTCCGAAGGAGACAATGAAGTGTCCGTCGATACGATGGGCTCGCTCGCTGGGGGTCAACTTGTGTTCATCGGGCTCCGCGGCGAGAACACCGTCATCGGAGGCGACGAAGCGTATCAGTTCCTTGTGCTGAAGAACACGCACAATGGGAGCGGGTCCGTTCGCCTGCACCCCACGATGACGCGCGTCGTCTGCGCGAACACCTACGCTGGCAGCGATGCCGACGCTGCCCTCGGATACGCGTGGAAGCACACATCGGGACTGATGCTGCGGCAAGACGAAATCGTCGACACGCTGCGCCAGTGGCGCTCGCGCATGACACTCATCAAGCGCGAAGCCGATGCGCTGGCGGGCATCGATGTAACCGCCGAGCGCGTGAGCGCGGTCATGGTCGCGGTGTACGAAAGCACGGTCGGCTATGCCATCCCGCTGTCCCCGACCAATGGCACCGAGCAGCGGCGGCTGATGCGCGCGACGGAAGCACTTGCCTACATGCAGAATGTCTTTGACAAAGAGCGCGCGGCTGGCTGTCGCCCGAGCGCATGGCTGGCGGCGCAGGCAACTACGAACTGGGTACAGCATGTCTACGGCACCAGCGAGGGCGAAGCCCGCGCAGCATCGACCGTGTGGGGTCAGAAAGCCGAGGACAGCGCGCGCGCGGTGGCGGTCGCTGCCAAGCTGCTGGCGTGAAGCTGCGCGGGGAGCTGGCGCGGACTACGGTCCGCGTCGGCTCCCTGCCTTGCACTGAAAGGAGAGACACGCAATATGAACGATTACGCAAGAGATCAGGTGTGCCGCATACTCAGGCGGGCGATAGAGCTGGAGAGCAAGAAGAAAGAAGCTCGCATAGCCAAGGGCTACGCGGGCGCTCCGCCTGACCCCGTGGTCGCGCAACTAGATGGCAAGTTGGTGCGGCTGCGCGTCCTGCTGCAACACATCCACACGGGCGAGCCGCTCGAAGTGTCTGCGCTGGCGCATGGCTGGCGTCCTCCGCTGGCGGCTGGAAGCCTTGATGGCAATCTTGCCGCTTGGCTAGAAAATCCACTGAAAAAAATCTTGGAAAAATCTTTGGATGCCCCTTGACAAGTGTACTTCACGCGCTATAGTAGGTGCAGCTACGACATTCACCGCGGCTCCGAGCGAGCCAGAAAGGCAAGGCAAGATGAACAAGACAACGACAAACACGACAATCATCGCAGTGCAACTTCAAGGCGAAGAGGCGAAGGCGGCGGTCAGGCAAGCACTGTATCAGGCGGAAGCGGACGCTGACGCAATCTACAAGCAATGGCTGCAGGAAATGGCAAAGTGGAACAAGTTGCCATTCAACTGCAATGGGCAGAACCTTTATCCTGAGGCGTGGAAGGCGAGGAGGGCGGTGTGGAACGCTTGGGTCGCTGCCTGCGATAAGTCCTCTGCGCTCCAGTCGCTGCTAGAGAACTTGGAGGCGACAACTAACGGCTGACCCGAACGCGAGGGGCGGTAGCCGCCGCCCCCAGCGTCCGAGCCATTCGGCGAGGAATCAGACACCCCGACTCCTAGCGAGTCAGAAAGGCAAGGACAGATGATCACCTTCAACCTGACCAAGTCCGAAGTGAACGCAGTTGCAATGGCTTCGTGCCGCATCTTCAAGCACACGCGCCTCAGCTACCCAGAGTTCTGCATTAGGCACCCGATGATGGCGGTCGGCTGGGATCGAATCAATGCGGCGCAGGCGGCTGGCGGCGTCATCGACGGCGACGGCAACACTGATATCGCCGTCACCATGAGCAAGCGAGCGATGCGCGTCCTGCTGCTTAACCTGACATTCCTAGCCGATCGTAGCGAGCATGGCTTGGGCAACGCCGTGCTGGCTAACGGCTACGACCGAATGTGCGCACAGGCATATGTCGTCGGCGGGAAGGAGTTGATTGTCGGCAGCCAAGACAAGGCGGAGTACATCAAGTGACTTGCATGCGAGGGGCGGCAAGCGCCGCCCTGAGCATCCGAGCCAATGTGGCGAGGAATCCAACAACGCTCCCAAGCGGAGCAGAAAGGCAAGGCAGATGAAGACGAAGAAGCAGGTGGAATACGATGTTCGGACTATCGACGAGCACGGCGATGTGCTGGATGTCGATTCGTACTACAGTGGCGATGCGCGAGCGCGCGGTGGCATCAAGCGCCGCGCAATCGAGGCTGCGCACGGGATCGTGCGCGATGGCGGCACCGCCGTGGTCGAGCGCGTGGTCTACACGATGGACGAGGACGGAAACGAAGTCTGCGTCCCGACCTATGAGAAGATATGGAGCGGCGGCGACCACGCTAGGCTCGCTTTCGGCGGCTGGCTGGTCGCGGGCGACAGCGACAGCGAAGGGGGTGCAGCGTGAAGCAGAACAGGTGGTACGAAGCCTTCGACGGTGAAGAGTTGAAGGCGCGGCTCTGCCCTGCTGCCCTGCCTAGTCATCGATGCGAATACACGAACGCGCTGAACACTGCGCTGGGGCAGATGGCTGTCCAAGCAGAGGAGATGCGCAGGACTGGCTCAGGCGATGTAGAGCACTACGAGCACCAGATGAAGCTTGTGAAGGAGATTGTGTGGTCCGTCATGAAGGGCGAGTACATCGTGCGCGAAGTTGGGGGTGTAGCGTGAAGCGACAGAAGATGATCACCGTGCGGCTGACAGAAGATGAAATCCGAGAGATCGCATCTGTCATCGAGAATGGCTGGGATTGCGGCGCGTGGGCGCAGGGGCGCTTGAACAAGGATGAGATCAAAGCGTGTGTGTCTGCGGGCAGGAAACTCGGCGCAGACATTGAGGAGCCTGACGAGGAAGGATGGGAAATGTGAAGTTCCAATACGACGATGGCGGGCGCGCTGCCGCGGGCTGGAAGGGATCGTGCGGTGACTGCGTTGTCCGCTCGATAGCGATTGCTGCGCGGCGTCCGTACGACGAAGTGTACGCGGCGCTGTCCGAGGGCATGCGCACGCAGCGCCTGACGAAGAACCGCAGGCGCAAGAGCAGCGCGCGCAGCGGCGTGAGCGTAGACCGCAAGTGGTTCAAGGACTACATGGACGCGCTTGGCTTTCGCTGGGTGCCGACCATGCAGATTGGGTCGGGCTGCACCGTGCACTTGCGCGATGGCGAGCTGCCGAGCGGTCGGCTTGTCGCTTCCGTAAGCAGGCACTTGGTGGCGGTGATCGACGGCGTAATCCACGACACCTACGATCCGTCGCGGTCGGGCTCGCGCTGCGTCTACGGCTATTGGAAACTGGACGAAAAAGGAGGAAAAAAATCTTGAAAAAATCTTCAGATGCCCCTTGACAAGTGTATTTCACGCGCTATAGTAGGTGCAGTTACGACATTCACCCCGACCCCGTGCGGGTCAGAAAGGCAAGGCAAGATGAACAAGGCAACACGCAAGCAGAAGATCGAGAAGATGATGACGGCAGAGGAAGTCGCAGCATGGGAGGCGGCGAACGCACTCATCAAGGCGCAGATCAAGGCTGAGCAGGAGAAGGAGTATGCGGCGGCGCAAGCGCGTCGCGATGAGCGGCGGGCTAATGAGGAGGCGGCGCGGGCGGTGCGCGAGGCTACTGCCACAGAGCGCGCTGGGCGCGGCGAGCGCGTCACGATGCGCAGCATCTACTTTGAGTACACAAAGGACTTCCGCCATGTCGGCTCTAAGTTCAGGATGGCGGACGGCACTCGCAAGGACATCTACGACCTGCGGCGCAACGGGGCGCATGAGGCGCGTCGGCTGCGCTTCGAATGCGAGAACGCTGTCCAAGAAGGGCTGCTGTGCATCGCCGATCAGCTCGAGCGAGCCTGCACGCGGTTCGAGCGCCCGAAGCAGATCGCGGACCTGCCGCTGGCTGACATCGCTACCGAGGCTGGGCTTGCAAACGAGTATGCGCAGGAATGGATTGACCGCGATGTGTGCCGCGGCATCGATTGGGAACTGCATCGCATTGAACAAGCCTGTGCAGATATGCGAAAGGCAATGCAGCGCATGGACGCGGCGCGCGAGCTAGGGATGGCACATCGCATGACCCGTATCATCAAGCAAGAGGAGCTGCGAGTGGCTGGTCAGGACGACTGATGTGGATGCGCTTCGGAGGGGCGGCGGCTGCGCTGCCCCTCCGTCGCGCTGGTCAACTAACGAAAGGATCGCATGGGTTACATGACAACGAAGCAAATCGCAGACGCTATTGGCGTTAGCCTGCAGCGCGTTCGGGCGCTCGCCCGCTCGCGCAACATTAGCTGCGCCGCTGTCGCGGGGAATGCCCTGCTTTGGAATCGCGAGGACTTGCCGCGCTTCACGCGCCAGCAAACAGGTCGACCGCATGGGCGTAAGACGGGCGGGACTCCGCTGCCGCCTGTCCGCATAGCCCGTCGCCAGCGAGGCGCCGCGTGATTACAGACCTGCAGCGCGCTAAGCGAGCCAAGGGAGTTGGGTCAAGCGATGTACCCGTTATTCTCGGCTTGTCGCGGTTCAAGTCGGCGTACGACTTGTGGCTTGAACGCATGGGACGAGTAGCGGAAGAGCCCGAGAACGAAGCGATGGCTATTGGCAGTGCTATCGAGCCCTTACTACTGAAGATGGCGGCTGAGCGGATTAAAGAGAGAGTGGTCCGCCCATCGCAGACCTTCGTAGGCGGCAAGCCGCATCACCGCGCAAACATAGACGGCATGGTCGGTGCCGCGCGGCGCGGGCATCCGATCGTGGAGGCAAAGAGCACGGGCTGGCTTGACGGCTGGGGCGCAGACGGCACAGACGAGATACCTGATGCGGTCCGCGCGCAGGTCATGTATCAGATGGCAATAGCGTCAAGCTCGCTGGCGTATGTGGCTTGCCTTCGCGCTGACCGCGGGCTCAGCTTCAGCTTGCATCCTGTCGCCTACGACGAGTCGCTCGCTGCGCAGATACTTGGCGCGGTCGATGACTGGTGGAGTTATGTGGCGTCGGGGACAGCCCCTTCTGCCAGCCAGCCGACGCTCGAATGCGTGAAGCGGCTGCGCTACAGCGATGACGCTCCGCCGCGCGTCATTGACTCCGCGCTGCTTATAGCCGACATCGAAGCCCGCGCTGCGGAGCAAGCTGCGTCGGCGTATGCGGACGCCTGCCGCGCGCGGCTGCTGGCGGCGCTGGGCGATGCCCGCTGCGGCGAGAGCGCAGACAGTATGTACACCGTTAGAGTTAGCAATGTGAGCACTGAGCGGTTCGATGCTCGCGCGTTCCAGCAAGCTCACCCCGAGCTTGCCGCACAATACAGAACGGAAAGCGGCTACAACCGAGTGACCGTCAAGGAAAGCAAGAAAGGCAAGGACAAGTGAAAGACAAGGCAAGGACCGTCGGCGCTGATAGCGCCGAGTCGATCGACAAGTCAGTAGTGTTCTCCGCGCTGCTGGAGGCGCAACAGGCGATAGCGTCGGTAGTCAAGGATGCCCGCGCCAACTATGGCGAGCGGGCTCGATACAGCTATGTGAGCGCGGACCAGATGGTGACCGAGTGTCGCAAAGCGTTGCACCATGCAGGGCTTGTGGTGCTGCGGGATTCGTACACCGTCGATCTGTCCCCTTCCCACGGTGCCTTGCTACTGAGCAACTACCTGATAGTACACGCGGCGTCGGGCGCCTCAATCACCAGCACGCAGTCCCCGTGGTTTATCATCGAGACACAGGGGCGTCCATTCGACAAGGCGCTCGCTGGGGCTTTGACTACGGCGCTCAGCTACTTCCTCCGCGATTTACTGCTGGTGCCGCGCGATGACGAAGAGGAGATGGATCGAAGGAACGACACGGCTCACCAGCCCAACACTATCGGCATCAAGGGCGCGATGGCGCTGCGCGCGTCGCTTGTCACAGCAGGATGCAAAGAGGCTGGGCTCCGTGCTGCCATGCAGCAGTCGGGCGTTAGCGTGCCTGATGATATGGCACAATGGGATCGATCATGGATGGATCGCATCCATGGGTGGATCGAGCGCAATACTGTTCACTCTGATATCTCGCATGAGGATGCGAGTTTGGTTCCGCCTTCATTGCGGTAGTGCAACTTGACGGCGGCGTGGGCGATGAGCCAGCGCCCACGCCGCTTGTCAATGATTGACAAACTCACCAGCCTTCCGATCAGGCTGCGAGCCTTGCGAGGCGGTCGGTGCTTTGCGCTGCGGCATTGAGGCGGCGACGGTTGAAGCGATGCGCCCTTGCCCCTAGCGCATCCCGATGCGAGCTGTCCGCGTCGCGCTCGATGACGCACGAAGCGGCTGCTCACCACAGCGTAATGGAGAGTTGCGTCAGCTAGGTTGAAGGATGACGATGCCACTTACACTCACACACCCTTCCCCCGCGCGCGCATCAGGCGCAGGGGCTGGGCTTCAGGACTCTGATGCGCTGGAGACAACATGAGCAAGACATCGAAAGTTGCGACGAATGACTGGACTGCAGGCGCTCAATCCGTGCCGCTGCGCCTGATACAACTAGACAAGCGCTTTCAGGCGAGGGCGCAGCATTCCTTCGACGCTGTCGCCGACTATGCAGAGGAGTGGAGTGCGGGCGGCGCTGATGCGCTTCCTCCCGTCCGCCTTGTAGTCATCGACAACGCTCCTGCCGCCGTAGTTGTAGACGGGTGGCACCGTGTTATGGCTGCTGAGCGCGCTGGCTTCACCAGCATTCGCGCTGAGGTCTTGCTTGGCGACACGGCGCTGGCGTTCCGCGAGGCTGCGGCTGCTAACACCAAGCACGGCGTCCGTCGCACTAACGCTGACAAGCGCATGAGCGTTGGGCTGATGCTGCAGGCGAAGCCGACTGCGACGGCAATCGAGGTCGCTGCGCACTGCGGCGTTACAAGGCAGTTCGTATACGATTGCATGGAGAAGTCGCGCGCGGCGCAGAGCGCGCTGGCTGACGCACAATACACCCGTGACCTTGAAGTGGCGCGCGGCTCCGCCGATGATACGGCTGTCGATAAGCTGGCTAACACTGCGCGACAGACCCGCGATATCGAGCGCGTGATTGCCTGCGTTGTCGGCGCACAAGCGCAACTCGATGCGCTGTTTGAGGCGGACAGCAACCGCGACGACAAGAACCGCTCCAGCGTATATGTCAACAAGCAAGCTGTCGAGATGGACCTGCGCAACGCGATTACTTCCCTGCGCGCGGCTAAGCCTTACAGCACTTGCACTGTATGCGGTGGCGTCGGCTGTCGCGCTTGCCGCAACACAGGCTGGCTATCGGTCGGGCAGTACAAGCTGCTGCCGCGGACACAAGCCAGCGGCGCGGAGAATGTTCTATGAGCTTCGTGCCTGCGCCCGCGCTGCGTGACTTTCAAGAGCGCGCTGCTGCCGCCTGCCTCACTGCCCTGCGCAGTGAGAAGCGGTCCCTGCTGGTCATGGCTACTGGCTTGGGCAAGACCGTGATATTTGCTAGTGTCATCGCGCGCTGGCTTGAAGAGCATCCCACTACGCGCGTACTGGTGCTGTCGCACCGCGAGGAGTTGGTGATGCAGGCGCGCAAGACAATCGAACTGGTGGCGCAGCAGCCTGTCGCCGTCGAGATGGGCGAGTATCGAAGTGATGAACACATCATCAGCCGCTCGCGCATCATTGTCAGTACCATCCAAACGCAATGCGCTGGTCGAGGCGACGCGCGGAGGATGGCGCGCTTCCAGCCTGAACAGTTCAGCCTTGTCATCATCGACGAGGCGCACCACGCTCCGTCGCATCAGTACAAGCGCGCGCTCGACTACTACGCGAGCGGCTCGCTGTCCATCCTCGGTGTCACTGCGACGCCCGACAGATACGACGGCGCAACACTGCGCGACATATTCGGCGCTCCGTCGTATGAGTACGGGATCAAGGAAGGTATCGACAATGGCTGGCTTGTACCGATCCGCCAGCGCATAGTTAATGTCGGCGGACTCGACTTCAGCGCCTGTCGGACGCAGGCTGGTGACCTGCACGCTGGGGACCTACGCAAGATCGTGGAGTACGAGGAAGTGCTGCATGGAATGGTGCATCCCACTATCGAGTTGACGGGCGATAGGCGGTGCATTGTGTTCTGCGCGAGTGTCGCCCACGCGGAGCGCGTCGCGGAGATCATCAACCGTCATAAGGCTGGGGCGGCTGGCTGGGTATGCGGCGATACACCGCGCGACGATCGTCGGGAGCTGTTTCGCAACTTCAGTAGCGGTCGGCTTCAGTATCTAGTCAATGTCGGCGTCGCTACCGAGGGCTGGGATGACGCCGCTCTCGACGGCGTCGGTGTTAGCGTGATTGCGATGATGCGCCCTACGAAGTCAAGGGCGCTTTACAGCCAGTGCATCGGTCGCGCAACGCGTCCCGCGCCCAATGTGCTGGCGGGCTTGGATACTGCGAGCGATAGAATCCGCGCCATAGCGCAAAGCAACAAGCCTAACGCCGTGGTCCTCGACTACTGCGGCAATGCTGGCAGGCACAAACTGGTGCATGCTGCCGATGCCCTCGGTGCATCGCTCGGCGATGGCGTTGCCGCCCGAGCACGGAAAGCCGTAGAGAGGCGCGCCGTCGATCAAGAGGTCGATGTGCTAGAAGCTCTCACGAGGGCAGAAGTGCAGGAACTGAAGTATCAGGAGAGTAAGCAACGGAGGGGCATCATTGCGACGGCGCAGTACGCTACGCAAGACATCGATCCCTTCAGCCTGATTGACCTAGCACCCGATCGAACGCTGGCGTGGTCGCGCGGTGATCCTCCGACAGACAAGCAGGTCAACTTCCTGCGGCGGCTGCGCGTCGCCATCCCTGACATGATGACTAAGCAAGAGGCTGGTCGGCTCATCACCGCTGCCATCTCTACCCCTACCCCAAAGCAAACCGCGGTCCTGCTGCGGCACGGACTTGACCCTTCCGACTACGACCGTCGGTCCGCTAGCGTCAAGCTGTCGGAGATATTTGGACGATGACATACGCCACACATCAGATCGTAATGATCCGCGCGCGCATCATGTCCGAGCGTGATGGGGAATGGTGCTGCGCTCCTGTCGATCGGGCGGGACATGACATCGAGAACGCCTGCACACTGACGGTCCCCGCCGCCGCCATTGTGACGATCAGGGATGCCGCCGCTGCTATCGCCAAGAAGCGCGCGCGCCCAGAGGAGGAATGGTGATCCTGCGCGACAAGCGAACGGGCGCAGTAACATTCGACGGCGTACGCGCGTCGCGCGCGGTACCGTGCTGGGTATGCGCTGACCTGCACAAGCGTCAATCGTGGTGCCTTGTCGATCAGCAGCGCGGTCGCTGCATATGTCCGCGCGTCGAGTCGAAGCATCGCATAGGCAACGCGGGCTGGCTGCACGATCGACTATCAGTGGCGGCGGCGGTCCCCGCTTGCTACATCGTGCAGCAGCGCGTTGCAGACCAATCAATCGACTGGATGGCTGAGTGGCGCGCGGCTCGCGCAGCCGCCGTCGAACAACCGCTCGAGAGCTGGCTACAGCAAACGCTGTCGCTGTCCGCTGCAGCGGTCAACAGCGTCGAGGTCGGCAACCGCAACGGCGACGCGGCGTTCCTGATGACCGATGCTGACGGCAACGCCACTGGTCTTAAGCTGCGGACACAGTCGGGCAAGAAGCTTTGCGCCCTGCACAGTAGGCTCGGCGTTATCCGAGCCAAGGCGTTTGATCCTGCACTGCCTACGCTAGTAGTGACCGAGGGTGAAAGTGACCTTATGGTGGCAGCAGCTTGGGGCATGAACGCTGTCGCCCGCGTCGGCTGCCGATCCTGCGAGTCGATCATTGCCAAGTTGGGGTACCGCAAGCGCGTGCTGATTGTGGCTGACAACGATAAGGCAGGGCTCGATGGCGCCGCTGCGCTGCGTGCCGCTTGCGCTACTAGCCAACGCGTAGTGATCATTAGCCCTCCGCCTGACACTAAAGACTTGCGCGCGTGGTCGCTGCGCGGCGCTACTCGGCAGGACTTACAATGGCGGGCGCGACAGGTACACTACTGCGGTGAGCACAAGTCTTGAAGAATGCGAAGCAAAGCGGGTAGCATTAGAGGACAAGGCTCGGCGATGGCTCCAATGCTGCACAATGTGCGACGAACAACTGCGTATTACGCTCCGCCTGCTCGACTACCACCGCGCGCGGTCGGAGCGAAGGGCTTGGATCGAGGAAGTGCGTAGGAGGCTGGCATGCCTGCTGGAACAGATGAGTTGACCCGTATCCGATTCATACTGCCAATCAAGCCTGTCGCTCAGCCGCGCCACCGCGCTACTGCGCGCGGCGGCTTCGTGCGCATGTATCTGCCTAACGACCATCCCGTGCAAGCCTACAAGCAAGCAATCATCAACGAGGCGATAAGGCAAAATGCTCCATGTATTGAAGGCGCTGTCCGATTGGAGCTGTGTTTCGGCTTTGCAACCGAGGCATCGCGGCGCTCTAAGGTTATGACATATCGCCTGTGCCGCCCTGACTTGGACAATCTCGAGAAGAGCGTGATGGATGCGCTGACTGCCGCCGCCGTGTGGAACGACGACGCGCAAGTAGTAGAGAAAGTCAGTGCTAAGGTGGCGGCGTTGTCGGATTTCATCGCAGTTACCATTATCAGCCTGCAGCCTGAAGTAAATCGAGTTGCCTCACAAGATACCTAAGCTCGGCGGCAAGCAATACGGTCGGCGCTGGCGCGCGCAGCGAGCGGCTACGCTGCGCTCGGCTCCGCTGTGTGCGTTGTGCCTTGCCAGTAATCGGATCACGCCCGCCGTTATCGTCGATCACAAAGTTCCCCTAAGCGATGGCGGCACGAACGCTCAAGACAACTTGCAGCCGCTTTGCAAGCTGTGCCACGACGCGGTCAAGACGCCAGCAGACAGGCGAACACGCGCGCTGCGCCCGCGCGTAACCGTCATCGCACTATGGCTTGACTCGCCCTGTCCCGCTTCGGTGCTGGACCTACGCCCGATCCGCGACCAAGCTGGCGACGCTATTGGCTGGCGTGAAGCACACAACCTGATGCTCGCTGCCGCTGAAGGCGTCGCCGCGTTCCTAGCCGACGGCAAAAGAGAAGTTGCCATTGCAATCGATGACGCTGCCGCTGCGCTGCATTTGCGCAGCAAGTACAACATTGCCGCTGCTGTCGAGCCCGCTGGCGCCGCGCCTGCCCGCGGAGAGGGAGCGCGGCGTGCATTTATTGACACGCTATACAGCAGCGACTATGCTGCCCGTCATGGCAGAACGCAAGGCGAGCAGCCGTCCAGAGCGGGTACCGATTGACTCCGTCGTACTTGACCCGAACAACGCGCGGCTGCATACCGAAGCCAACATTGCCCTCATAGCCGCTTCGCTGTCCGCGTTCGGGCAGCAGAAGCCGATCGTCGTATGCGATGGCGTGGTCATTGCAGGTAATGGCACGGTGATAGCCGCGCGGCAGCTAGGCTGGGATGAGATATTAATCGTGCGTTCTGACCTGCCGCCTGACCGCGCGCGCGCGTTCGCGCTTGCCGACAACAGGACCGCCGAGTTGGCAAGCTGGGATACGGCTGCGCTGTCCGCGTCGCTCGCTGCGCTCGACTCAAGCTTGCGCTCCGCTGTTATTAGCGATGATGACTACGACCGCTTGGCATCGACAGCTGCCGAGTGGCTAGAGCCTACGCCCGTTACATACTCGCCTGACGCTAACGGGTTCCCTGATTCCACCGCCACTTACGAAGATCGCAAGCAACGCACGCTTGTGCTGGTTTACGCTGCTAATGATCATGACGAGTTGGTCGGGCTGCTGCGTAAGTATGGTCAGGCTCACTCCTGCAGCAACAACTCTGCGGCGCTGGCGCACTTGTGCCGCAAGGAAGCCGCCCGCCTATGAAGATTCTAGAGCTTGCCTGCAGCAGTCTGAAGCTTGACGCCAATAACGCGCGGCTGCATAGCGAAGAGAACATCGCTGCAATTAAGCGGTCGCTGGCTGCGTTCGGTCAGCAGAAGCCGATCGTGATAAACGATGACAACACTGTGCTGGCTGGTAACGGTACGCTGGTCGCTGCGCTGCAGCTAGGCTGGGAAACATTGAAGTGCGTGCGTAGCAGCTTGGTCGGTCCCGAAGCAACCGCTTACGCCATCGCAGATAACCGCACTGGCGAGTTTGCCTACTGGGATGAAGCCGAGTTGACGCGCGCGTATTCTGCTATGGCGAGTGACCTGTGGGACGCAACAAGTCTGCAGTCCCGCGAGCCCGACCTGACATATCAACCGCTGCAAGTTGACGCCGCCGCTCCTGCGCCGTCGCCCGCAAAGATTCTGCAGATTGTCCTCATTTACGAACAGGATCAATACACTGCGGTGGTCGCTGACCTTGAGAAGATATGCGCTGCGCGCGGTTATTCTGACCATGCCTTCGCCGCGCTCGCGCTCGCGCGTGCCGCGGTATAGCCGCTATGAACCGCATCATTGTCGAGAACAACGAAGCTGCTGAGGCTGGGCTGCTGGGTCGCTATGCGCAAGAGTCAGAGATGCCGACGCAAATCAACGACGACACGCTTGTGCTTTCCTCCAGCGGATCGGTGCTTATTGCCTACTGGCGGCGCGTGGTCAACACACAATCAATGAAGTCCCTGCTGCGGTCGGTCCAATTCGGCAGCTGCCGCCGCATGAGCAAGGAAGCTGCCTTTGATTCAACATCAACGCCCTTTGGCTACAAGCCGCGCGTGCACCAGCGGTGGCAGCCTTGCAAAGTTGCTACCCTCATGGTCGATCAGCCTGCGGTGGCTGAGGTACTTGTCGAATGGACCAAGAGAATCATGCACTGCTACGCCGACTGCAATCCTGCGCTCGCTGCCTCCCACGCTGCGAAGGCTGCAAACATCCGCCCTGATTACAAGATCGGCGACACCGTCTTTACCAGTGGCATTATCAACCGCTCTTCACAGCTGCCATATCACTTTGACCGCGGCAACTTCGAGGGCGCGTGGTCCGCGATGATTGGGATTCAGGACGGCGTGTCGGGCGGTCGGCTCAACATCCCGCGGTACGGCTTGTCGCTCGATATTGCAGACGGCTCGCTGACCATGTTCGATGGGCAAGCGGCGTTGCACGGCGTCACCCCTATACAGCGCAACGGCAACGATAGTGCGCACCGCTACACCCTTGTCTGGTATAGCCTGAAGGGCATGTGGAAGTGCGTGACTACTGAGGAAGAGCTGGCGCGCGTGAACGCAAGTACTTCTGCAGGCAACAGGCGCAAAGCCAAACTGCCTCCTGCGTGACAGCAATCAATCCCATCGCGCGATGCTGCGCCCTTGTCGGCGCGCCAGCCTGCCGCAAGACTAGCGTGGTTCGCGCGGTGCTGGCGGGCAGCAGCCATCCTGCATACCGCATTGGCAACTGCCATTACTGCCTGCTCCGCGGGAAGCCTGTCGCCGTGCTGGGCATTTACGACGGCGGGCTGTTTGACGGCACTGACAAGCTGTCCTACGCAGTAGCCAGCAAAGCAATGCTGGTGGCGCGGGCGCTGCGCCGCCAAGGCATAGAGCGCGTGCTGTGGGAAGGCGATAGGTTGGCGCGCCGCTGCTGGCTGGATACCTTTGACTCAGAGTTTGGTCCCCTTGCCATGAGGCACTACATCGCCCACGATACTGATGAACGCTGCAGAGAGCGTGGCAGTAAGCAGAGCCTGTCATGGCGCAGCGGTCGGCGCTCGCTGTGCGCGAGGCTTGCCCTGCAATACAACGCCGTTGAAGTCGACATGACCGTGCCGCGCAGCGTCGAGACCGAAGCCGCGCACATTCTAACATGGGCAGCACTATGAGCGGTCCTCCGCCCAAGCCCACTGCGCAGTTGAAGCTTAGCGGATCGTGGCGCGGCGCGCGACGCAAAGACAACGCGCCCGTTGGCGTGCCTGACCCGCCAGTTGACCTTAGCAAAGACGCAGCAGAGTGCTGGGTGCGGCTTGTCGCCGTGCTGGCGCCTATGCGCGTATTGTCTCCGAGCGACCAACTATCGCTCGCGCACTTTGCCGAGTACCTTGCGCGCTGGCTTAAGGCTACGGCAGCGATAGCCAAGTACGGCGAAGTGCTGCCTGTCACAGATAGCACTGGCGCGGTGATAGGCTTCAGGCGGTCGCCGTGGGTTGGGCTGCAAATAGAATACGGGCTGATGGTCCGTCGATACACGCAGGAGTTTGGGCTTACACCAAGCGCGAGAGGTAGGTTAGAAATAAGTGGCGAGCAGCAGCAAGACACGACCTTCAGCCGCGCGCGCGCGCTCGGCTAAAGCGTGGTCGGCGCAGGCGTTCAACACGCTCCCTGCTTACGACGCAATCGCAACCGCCGAGGATTGCAGATGGGAGCCCCTTGCAGCGCGCCACGCTATCGAGTTCATCGAGACTGTCTGCCGCTTCACCGAGGGGTCTTGGGCTGGCAAGCCGTTCATCCTGCTGCCATGGCAACGGGCTATAGTCGGCAATCTCTACGGCTGGCTCCGCCCCGATGGAAGCCGCAGATACCGCCAAGCACACATCCTCATACCACGCAAGGCAGGTAAGACAGAGCTTGCGGCTGCGCTCGCGCTCTACCACCTGCTGGCTGACGACGAGCCCACGCCTGAAGTGGTCGGCATTGCCCGCGACAGACAGCAAGCACGCTTGTGCCTCAAGCGCGCCTGCGCCATGGCTGATTTAGAGCCCCGCATCGGGTCGCAAACCGAGCAATATATCGGTCGGCTTGTCGCTCCTGCCAAGCACGGCGTCTATAAGGTTCTCAGCGCCGACGCGCCGAGCGCCCACGGACTTAATGTAAGCGCCTGCATAGCCGACGAGATACACGCTATGGAGAATCGGCGCGAGCTTTGGGATGCTGTTATGACCAGCATGGGCGCGCGGTCGCAGCCGCTGATGGTGAGCATCACTACCGCTGGCGTCCTGCGCCACGCTCTCGAGTACGACCTATTTGACTACGCGGTGCGCGTGCGGGACCGCGTTGTCAGCAACAGAGGGTTCCTGCCCTGCCTTTACTATGCCGACCAAGACGCCGATTGGAAGTCTAAGGAAACTTGGAGAAGGTGCAATCCGTCGCTGGGCTTTACTACTGGCATCGATTGGTATGCGGTCGAGGCGCAGCGCGCGCAGGACCAGCCTGCCTACGAATCGGCGTTCCGCACATACTTCCTATGCCAGCACATTACAGTGTCGCAACGCTGGGTGAGGATGTCGGATTGGGACGCCTGCGCCGAGTCGGCGCCCCTGTCCGACGATGCGCTAACGAAGCTGCCTTGCTATCTAGGCATAGACCTTGCACAGACTTCAGACCTAACTTCATTGTGCGCCGTTTGGCTAGATAACGGAAGGTTCATTGTGCGTTCATGGAACTACGCGCCCGAGGAGCCCGCTGCCGCCCGTTCACGCGTGGATGGCGTCCCGTATCTGCAATGGTCCCGCGACAAGTGGCTCACCCTGACCGCGGGCGACACCACCGACTACTCCTATTTGAAGGCGCAGATACTGGAGTTGTGCCGCCGCTACAGCGTGCGGCTAGTGGCTTACGATCCCTACAACGCGCAGAATGTCGGCAACGATTTGGAGGCTGCGGGCGTCCGCGTCGCTCGCTGCCCGCAATCATTCCTCCAGCTAAGCACGCCTACACGCATGCTGGAGCGCGCCGTCATGGGCAGAACACTTGCACACAACAACAATCCCGTACTATCGTGGGCGATGTCAAATGTGGTCATCGACAAGGACACTGCTGGTAATCCGCGTCCGAGCAAGCGAAGATCGGTCGAGAAGATTGACCCCGTTACCGCAATGGTCATCGCTATATCTGCGAGCGTTCAAGATGAGAAGGAACGAGACAGCATATACGAGAAGCGAGGACTGATATGGCTGTAAGGCGAAAGCGCGCTGCGAGTCGCAAGCTGAAAGAGGGCACGCCTGTCGGTACTCCGCTGTCTAGCGGTGTTCAGGTCTACACGGGGCAATACTCCGATACTGGTCAAGCCATTACCCCGCAGTCCGCGCTGAACTGCGCCACGGTTAGCGCCTGCGTGCAGGCTATTGCCACCGAGCTGTCCAAGCTTCCGTGGAGCGTGATGGCTTTAGAGCAAGGCGGTAAGCGGCTAGACCCGCTGCACCCTGTCCATCGGCTGCTGCGCGTCGAGGCGAATGCTTATACAAGCGCGATGGTGTGGCGCGAGCTGATGCTGACCAGCGCCTGCCTGACTGGCAACGGATACAGCCTTATCGAGCGCGGCGCCGACGGTCGCCCTGTCGCCCTGCACTACCTTCGCCCTGACATGATGCTGGTGCAGAAGATGGATGATGGCACCGTCGCCTACATCTACAGCAGCATTCAAGGCGAGGGTCGCGCCGTCTATGCGCCGCACGACATCTTCCACCTGATGTGGCTGTCCCCTGATGGCGTGCTGGGCTATTCGCCCGTATCGCTGGCGCGGCAGGCTATTGGCGTCGCGCTCGCTGCCGAGAGTTACGGGGCTAACTACTGGCGCAACGCGTCGCGCCCTAGCGGCGTTCTGTCAACGGACAAGGAGCTGTCAACAGAGGCGGTCCAGCGCATGCGCGAGTCATGGGAAAGTCGCATGCGCGGCGTGAGTAGCGCGGGCGCGGTCGCCGTGCTGGAGCAAGGGCTGAAGTATCAGGCAATCTCGATGAGCCCCGCCGATAGTCAGTACCTTGAAGGGCGGTCTTATCAGCGCGAGGAGATATGCGCAATCTTCCGCGTGCCTCCGTCCGTGATTGGCGTCGGCAACAAGCAAAGTTACGCAAGCGCGGAGCAAGCGAACCGCGAGTATGTTACGAACTGCCTGTCATCGTGGGCTGCGCGCTTGGAAGCCGAGGCGCAGCGCAAACTGTTCCGCCAAGACGAGCAGTACACAACAGAAATATCATTCGACGCCCTGCTGCGCGCCGACCTGATAACGCGGTATCGAGCCTTCAGCATTGCACGGCAGTTCGGGTTCATGTCTGTGAACGAGATTCGCGCGGAGATCGGTCGCGCGCCTATTGGCGACAGCGGCGATGTGTTCCTCCAGCCTGTCAATATGGTGCCTGCCAGTAGCCCCTATGGCGGCGATGTCGTAGCGCCCCCGCCCGCGGCGCAGACTGAGCCCGACGCCGTCCCTGATGAGCCAGATGAAACATTGGATCGGGCGCAAGCAGATGACGCGCAGCCATGGCGCGAGCGGCTTGCCGATGATGATGGTCATAACACTATGCAGCCGCCTGCGCCTGAGTAGGATGCCACCCATGATGGAACGAGATACCGCCGCTGACAATCCGCAGTTGGAGCATCGCTATTGCCCCCTGTTTACTGTCCGCGCAGACGATGGAATGTCCATTCACCACCGCCACGACACGCGCAAGGGCATGTACTGGGGCGATGACGATGACGAGGACAAGGACGAGGACGAGGACGAGGACCGCGCGGCGCCGCTTACGCTCCGCGGCTACGCCGCTACATTCAACGACGAGTACGAAGTGATGGGCGTTACGGAAAGCGTGCAGCGCGGTGCCTTCGCGCGGTCCCTGCGCGAGCACCCTGATGTATTTGCTCTGCTGGGGCACGACATGAACCGCGTGGTCGCTCGCACCAAGAACAACTCGCTGCGCCTGCGCGAGGACAAGCACGGGCTGCAGGTCGAGATCATGATGATCGACACGCCCGACTCGCGCGCCGCCTTCGATCTAGTGCGCACGGGCACGCTCGATGCCATGTCATTTGGGTTCACGATTCGAGAGCAGAAGCTGAAGCTGAACAACGGGCAGGTGCAGCGCGTACTGACCGATGTCGAGCTTTACGAAGTGTCGCTGGTAGCCATGCCCGCGAATCCAAACGCTGCCATCTCGCCGTCTGCGCAGGCATTGAAGCGAAGCGCATATATCCGCCTGCGTCCGCTTGTGGCTGTTCCGCCGATCGTTAGGAGATGACCCCCATGTCAATCATTGACAACACCCGAGCCCTCGACACTACAAGCATTCCGAGCGGCGGCACGCCGTCGCAGAACATCATCGAGACTTTCAGCAGTGTGGTCGGCGCCCGCCTGTACGACACGATGCTGCTGGACCGCGTGACACGGGTGCCAGCGACAAGCGCATACCGAATGCGGAGCATTTCAACGACTGCTGGCGTCCCGCAAGAGCCAACCGTTCAATCGCTTGCGCAGGGCGCGGCGCTGACATTTGGAAACTTTGCCTATGCCGAGACTCGATCCAGTCTGACCACGCTGCGCGTGGGCTGCGAGGTGAGTAACGAACTGCTGGCTGACTCGGCGGTGCGGGAGTCGCTTGCCGCCAATCTCGCTGGCGAGTTGCAGGAACAAATGTGCCAGTTGATCGCGCTGGCTTGCGGGACGCAAATGGATCAGTCGAGGCACAATAGAAGTGCAATCACCAGCAGTATTCCCTCCGCCGCTGCGCTGCACGCGCTTGTCTTTGGTTGCGATGTTGCTCAAGGCGGGCAGGTGGCTGGCGCGGCGTTCGCTGGCAGGGACTATGCAGACCTTGTGATCATCTGCAGTCCCATGCTGCTGTTCCGCATGGCAATCGGTTCAACATTCGGCACTACATTCACCAATGACGAAGTGCTGGACTATCGCTGCCTGACTGCGCAATACGCGCACCCAACGATCCTCGGCGTCCCCGTGGTGCCGCTGCGCACTTGGATCAGCCCACAGACTAACAACACAACGCCCTATGTCACGCCGCATTTGATATGCGTCAATGCTCGGCGGATTGTGCTGGCGGAACAACCGTTGGTCATCTCTATTGACAGCGAATCAAAGGCAGCGGAGAATCAAACGCGCATCGTGGCGAGCGTTCGCTGCGCGGCGTATCTTGAGAACACAATGGCAGCAACAGCACTCACGGTCAGGAGTTCATAAGGAGAACACAATGGACATCAGAAGCATTCGGGACGAGATTGGCGCGACATACGAGCGCATGAAGCAGCGGGTCGAGGCGGCGCAGGCTGCGGATACCCCGCTGACAGGCGAACAGGAGGAGCATCACACACGCGATGAGGCGCGCCTGTCTGCGCTCATCAAGATGCGCGATGAGGCGTATGCGCTCCTCGAAGCGCAGACTGCCGCGATGGACAAGCGTGCCGCGCAGATTGCCACGATGGCGCAAGAGCGCGGCGGCGGGTCCGCGTTGGAGCGGCGTATCGACAAGGGGACCGACTCCGAGCAGTACCGCTCCGCGTGGGTGCATTACCTTGTCGGCGGCTATCGCAACCTGTCCGACATGGAGCAGCGCGCGTTGAGTGAAGGCACTG
>Ga0194128_10004017_pt1 | contig 21969 bp, 17 predicted proteins | sample TA2KigCa65mmetaG_FD_148650 | JGI IMG/M metagenome (GOLD analysis project Ga0194128, IMG submission 148650) | Freshwater microbial communities from Lake Tanganyika, Tanzania - TA2015037 Kigoma Deep Cast 65m | ecosystem: Environmental > Aquatic > Freshwater > Lake | place: Tanzania: Lake... | reverse complement strand
GGTGCTGGTCCAGCAGCAGATCCCGAACCTCGTCATCGACGCCGTGCTGTCGCTCTCGCAGCGCCCGTGGATGGTCCTGCTCCTGGTCAATATCGTGCTGTTCATCCTCGGCATGTTCATCGAGGGAATCGCGATCATGATCATGGTGTTCCCGATCTTCGTTCCGCTGATGGCGAAGATCGGCGTCGATCCGGTGCACTTCGGCATCGTGATGACGCTCAATCTCATGATCGGGCTGCTGACGCCCCCGGTCGGCCTGTGCCTCTACGTCGTCGCCGACATCAGCAAGGTGCCGATGTCCGAGCTCGTGGTCGAGATGTGGCCCTATCTCCTTGCCCTGGTGGCCGTGCTGGGCTTCGTCACCTATGTGCCGGAGTTCACCATGTTCCTGCCGCGGCTGTTCGGCTTCGCCTGAGCTGCGATGCGCCGGGGGCTGCTGCTCCTCGACGCCTGGGTCGCCCGGCTGCTGCGCTGGGGCCTGATCGGCTGCGTCGTCGGCTGCCTCGTTCTGCTGGCCTTCGGCGTCGCCGGACGGATGGTCATCACGCTCAATCTGTCAGGCTACCACGAGCTGATCGAGATCCTGTTCGCCTGGGGAACGTATCTCGGCGCGACGCTGCTCTGGCGTGAACGAGCGCTGCTGCGCGTCGATTTCGTCCTGCATCTCCTGCCGCCGGCCCTGTCATGGGCGCTCAACGTCCTGATCGAGCTGTGCATGCTGACATTTGCCGCGATGATGCTCTACTACGGCTGGGACTTCGCGACCGGGATCTTCGAGCTGACGCCGTTCCTGCAGGCGAACAAGGTCTACTGGTACCTGTCGATCCCCGTCTGCGGATCGCTGATGGCGGCCTACAGCCTGGCCGGTCTCTGCGACCTGCTGGCCAACCCCTTCGTCCCGAGCCGCGCCTCGGGACGCCAGCAGGAGATCTCGTGAGCATGCCAAGCGGCATTAGGATCGGCGTCGACATCGGCGGCACCTTCACCGACATCATCGCCGTCGCTGCCGACGGCACGATCGCGCGCAAGAAGGTGCCATCCACGCCGGAGGACTACAGCCTTGCGATCCAGCACGGGTTCGCCGCCCTGTTCGAGGAGAACGGCATTGCGTCGCGCGATGTGGCCGCCGTCGTCCACGGAATGACGGTGGCGACCAACGCGATCCTCGAGGGTCACGGCGCCACGACCGCCCTGATCACGACGGCGGGATTCCGCGACGTGTTGGAGCTCTGCCGCATCCGCCTGCCCGAGCTCTACAACCTCGCTTACGAGCGGGTGAAGCCGCTGGTGCCGCGGCGCCGGCGCTTCGAGGTTCGCTAGCGCATGGGGCCGCGGGGCGAGGTGCAGGTCCCGCTCGACTTGCGCACGGCAGAGGCCGCGATCCGGCGCGTCAAGGACTCGGGCGCAACGGCGCTCGCCATCTGCCTGCTCCACGCCTATGCCAATTCCGAGCACGAGCGCCGGCTGGTCGCGCTCGCGCGCAAGCACCTGGGGCGCGGCGTGTTCATCTGCGTATCCTCCGACGTCCTGCCGGAGATCCGCGAGTACGAGCGCACCAGCACCACCGCGATCAACGCCGATGTCGGACCGGTGGTGCGCGCCTATGTCGGTGCGCTCGCCCGCCGGCTCGCGGCGCTCGGCATCGGATCGCCGTTGCTGGTGATGCAATCGAGTGGTGGCATCCTCGGTGCCGAGGCGGTCCTCGACAAGCCGGCCTATATCATCGAATCGGGGCCTGCCGCCGGGGTGATCGGCGGCGCAATGCTGGCGCGGCGCACGGGCTACACGAATGTGATCACCATCGACATGGGCGGCACGACCGCAAAGGCGTCGATGATCGAGAAGGGTCGCGTCACCCGGACGTCGGAGTACGAGGTCGGCGCCGGCATCAATCTCTCGAGTCAGATGGTCAAGGACCGCGGCCACGCCCTCAAGCTGCCCGTGATCGACGTCTCGGAGATCGGTGCCGGCGGCGGCAGCCTCGCCAGGGTCGACCGATCCGGGCTGTTGTCGGTCGGTCCGCGCAGCGCCGGGGCGGTTCCCGGGCCGGTGTGCTATGGCCGCGGCGGCGAGGTGCCGACGCTGACCGATGCGCTGGTCGTGCTCGGCTATCTCAATTCCGAATACCTCGTCGGCGGGGCGGTGCGCATCGACGCTGGCCGGTCGCGCAAGGCCATCGCCGAACACATCGCCGGTCCGCTGGACATGAGCGCGATCGAGGCGGCGCGCGGGATCTTCATCGTCTCCGCCGCGTCGATGACGCGCGCGGTGAAGGCGGTGTCGACGTTTCGCGGCCGTGATCGGCGCGACTTCCACCTCTGCGCCTTCGGCGGCAACGGGCCGATCATGGCGGCCGAGATCGCCGATGCGCTCGGGATCACCGGCGTGGTCGTGCCGCCGATGCCCGGCCTGTTCAGCGCCCTCGGCCTGCTGATGGCGGGACGCAAGCAGGAGTTCTCGCAGACGCATTTCCGCCGCACGACCGGCGTCGCGCCGGGTGAGATCGAGACCGTGATGGCGGCGCTCGAGACCAAGGCACGGCTTGCGCTCGCCGCCGACGGCTGCCGCGCCGACCGCATCGAACTGCGCCGCTCGGCCGACTTGCGCTACGCGGGCCAGGCCTATGAGCTCACGGTCGAGCTCGAGGGCGGCCCGGCCCCGTCGCCGCAGCAGCTCGCCGACGCCTTCGGGCGTGAGCACGAGCGGACATACGGCCATCGCGCCCAGGACGAGCCGGTCGATCTGGTGAGCCTGCGGGTGTCCGCGGTCGAGCGGCTCGACGAGCTGCCGCTGAAGGTCGTGCTCTGGGGGCGCGATCAGCCACCGCGCGAGCGGCCGGCCTATTTCGGCGCGGCGCACGCCACCGTGACGACGCCGATCGTCGATCGCGGCGCGCTGTCTTGGCATCCGCGCGCCGGCCCGATGATCATCGAGGAATACGATGCCACGACCGTCGTGCCGCCGGGCTGGTCGGCACGGCTCGACGACCAGAGCAACATCCTGCTGTCGCGAAAGGCCTGAAATGCGCGGCGATTTCGATCCGATCACGTTCGAGGTCATCAAGAGCGGCCTCGACTCGGTCGCCGACCAGATGGCGTTGGTGCTGATGCGCAGCGCCTATTCGCCGATCGTGCGCGACTCGCTCGACTACTCGACCGCCGTCTTCGATCGCGACGGCCGCATGGTCGCCCAGGGCCTGATGACGGCGCTGCATCTCGGATCGTTCCCGATCGCGATGCGAAACCTGATCGGGCGCCACGGCGGCCGGATGAAGCCTGGCGACCTCTACCTGTTCAACGACCCCTATGGCAGCGGCGGCATGCATCTGCCGGACTTCTATCTGATCAAGCCGATCTTCGACGACGGCCGTCTGGCGGGCTATGCGACGGCGCTGGTCCATCACACCGATGTCGGCGGCATCGCGCCCGGTGCGATCGCGACGCACGCGGTCGACATCTACCAGGAGGGCATCCGGATCCCGCTGCTGAAGCTTTATGACGGCGGCGTCCTGAACGACACGCTGATCGCGATGCTCGAGACCAATGTCCGGGTGCCGCACAAGGTCCTCGGTGACCTGCGTGCGCAGATCTCGGCCTGCCATCGCGGCGAGCAGGGATTCCTCGAGCTCATGCGGCGCTACGACCCGGCGACGTTCCAGCGCTATCTCGACCTGATGCAGCATTTCGCCGAGAAGGCGATGCGCGAGACGATCGCCAAGATCCCGGACGGGGACTACGTCTTCACCGACCATATCGACGGCATCGGCGAGAACCCCACGCCGATCCGCTTCGCGCTGAAGATCACCATCAAGGGCGAGGAGGCCGTCGCCGACTGGACCGGAACCTCGCCGCAGGTCAAGGCCGCGATCAATGCACCCGGGCCGTTCATCTATTCGGCGACCTATATCGGCTTCCGCTGCCTGGTCGAGGGCAGCATCCCGAATGCCGAGGGCTACATGCGCCCGATCACGCTGATCGCGCCCAAGGGATCGATTGTCAATCCCAAGCTGCCGGCCGCCGCCAATGCGCGCGGCATCACCGGTTTCCGTGCCCTCGACACGGTGCTCGGGGCGCTCGCCAAGGCGGTGCCCGACCGCCTGCCGGCCTGCGGCGAGGGCGGGGCGATGAATTTCGGTGTCGGCGGTATGGACAAGGGCCAAGCCTACGTGTTCGCCGAAACGATGATGGGCGCCTGGGGCGGCCGGGTCGATCGCGACGGCATTGACGGTGCCTCCAACCTGGCGGCCAACCAGACCAGCCAGCCGATCGAGATCCTCGAATCGGAGAACCCGCTGCAGATCCTGCGCTACGGTTTCATCCCCGACTCCGGCGGGCCGGGCCGCTATCGCGGCGGCCTGGCGCTCGCTCGCGAATACCGGCTGACCGCGGCCGAGGGCATGCTGACCTTCCGCACGGATCGCCGCCGCTTTCCACCCTACGGGCTCAACGGCGGCAAGCAGGGCACGCCGTCCTGGAACGTCCTCAATCCCGGCCGCGACGGGCAGCGCATCCTGCCGGTGCTGCCGCTCGAGCCCTACGACATGAAGCGCGGCGACGTGTTCCTGCACGTGCTGCCGAGCGCCGGCGGCAACGGCGACCCGCTCGAGCGCGATCCGCAGCGCGTGCGCGAGGACGCGCTCGACGAGAAGATCACGTCGACCTTCGCGCGCGAGCAGTACGGCGTGGTGCTGCGCGGCCGTGAACTCGTGATCGACGCCAAGGCGACCGCGGCGTTGCGCGCGCGGCTGCGTCGGCACCGGAAGGCGCCGCAAGCGGCGTGCGATCATTTTGCCCGGTTCATCCGGGCGCTCGGGATCGATGTCGGCCGGGGCCGCGGCGGCACGCGCACTCGCCGAGGCCGATAACCTCCCCGCGACTCCCTTGGATCGGGGAAACAGGGATCTCAGCCGGAACGGGTGCCGTCGCGCCGCGCGTGCAGCGCGGCCCGCTGCCGCGTCGTCGCATCCGCATCGATCGCCGGTGGCTGCATGTCGGCGATGACGATGCCGTAGGCCTCGCGCGCGCGCTGTCGCGACACCCGTCCCTGGACGACATCGCGCAGCACCGCCTCGGGCGGCCGCTGCAGAGGATCGCCATAGCCACCGCCGCCGGCGGTGACGTGCACGTAGAGGTCGTTGCGCCGGAGCACGACCGGGTCGACGACCATCGCCGGCAGCACGCGATTGTCGTCGTCGGGGTTGATCACGTTGAGTGACGGCGCACCGGCACCGCCGCCGAACAGGCCGTGCGGCGGGAAGCTCCGCTTGTCCGAGCGCACCTGGAGCATCGCCGCGTCGGCAAGCAGACGATAGTCGCGCCGCAGCGCCATGCCGCCGGCATGGCGCCCGGCGCCGCCGCTGTCGGGCACCAGCGCGTAGCGCTCGATGCGCAGCGGATAGCCGGCCTCGATCATCTCGACCGAGACATTGGCCTGGTTGGCGCCGAGATGGGGCACGCCCTCCTGGCCGTCATGCGCCGATGTGGCACCCCAGGTCCCCATGAAGGTCTCGCAGAAGATGAACGGCCTGGCGCCCTCGCTGCCGGCGATGGTCGGCAAGGTCGAGCCGCCGTTGCCGTCGGCGGTGACGCGGTCCGGCACCGCCTGCGCGAGCGCACCCATGAGACAATCGATCATGCGATAGCCGGTGACGCCGCGTGCACCGCAGGCCCCCGGAGGCAGCGGGTTCATGACCGTACCTGGCGGCGCGATCGTGGTGATCGGCCGCGTAAAGCCGTGGCAGTTGGGAATCTCGGCGGCCATCACCGAGCGCAGCGCGGTGTAGGAGCAGGCGCGGGTGAAGGGCAGCACCGAGTTGATGCCGCCCGCAACCTGCGCGGAGGAGCCGGTCCAGTCGACGACCGCCTGCTCGCCGGCAATCGTCAGCGCCAGCTCGAGGCGCACGGGGCCGCGATCGTCACCAAGCTCCTCGATGTGATCGCTGAAACGGTAGGTGCCGTCGGGCATGTCGGCGAGCTCCGCCCGGGCGAGGCGCTCGGCATAGTCGTGGAGATGCTCGACGCAGGAATCGGCCCGGTCGGCGCCGAGCCGGCGCCAGAGTTCTTTGAGCTCCTCGCCGCCGGTGGCGGCTGCGGCGACCTGCGCCTCGAGATCGCCGAGTACCAGCTCCGGCAAACGGACATTGAGGGCGATGATGTCCCATACCGGCTGCACCGGCCGGCCGCGATCGAGGAACTTGAGGATGGGCAGGCGCAGGCCTTCCTGGAAGATCTCCCGAGCACCGAGCGCATTCGAGCCCGGCACGATGCCGCCGACATCGGCATGATGGGCGATGGTGGTGGCAAAGGCGATCAGCCGCTCGGCGGTGAACACGGGCTGGATGATGTAGATGTCTGGCAGGTGCTGGCCGCCGGCCGCATAGGGATCGTTGAAGATGTAGACGTCGCCCGGCGCCATGGCCGCGCGCTGCTCGGCGATCAGCCGGGTCATCGCATCATGGAAGCCGCCGAGATGCAGCGGCACCGTCAGCCCCTGGGCGAGGGTGCGGCCTGCCCGATCGCAGACCGCCGTCGAGAAGTCCATCGAGTCGCGCACGATGCCCGAATACGCGGCATGCATCAGGGTCACGGCCATCTGGTCGGCGATGGTGTCCAGGCTGTGCCGGAACACCTCGAGCAGGAACGGGTCGAGATCGCTCACAACAGGCCCTCGGGCGAGGAGGCGACGTCGATGACAACGTTGCCGTTGGCATCGAGCCAGACGCGGCAGTCCGGCGGCACGACGATGGTGCCCTCGTATTCCTCGATGATCAGCGGTCCGCTGCGTGGCGCCTGGCTGAGTTCGGTGCGGCCGATGACGGCGGTCGGGACGCTGCCGAACCGGGGGCCGAAATAGGCGCTGCGTTTGCGGGCACTCGGCCGGCTGGCGTTGACCTGGCGCGCGATCCCGGCCGGCCGCGCCGTCGCCACCGCGCCGACGATCCTGAGCGTCACGATCTCGATGGCACGGCCGCCGCTGTGGCGACGCCCGTAGGTCCGCTCGTGCTCGGCGGTGAAGCCCTGCTCGAGCTCGCGCAGCCACGCCTCGTCCGGCGGGCCTGGCGGGGCACCGACCGAGAGCTCGTAGGCCTGCCCGGCATAGCGCAGCCAGGCGAAGCGCCGGAACGCGACCCGGCCCTCGCTCGCACCGAGCTGGCGCTCGACCTGGCGCTCGAGCCGCTCATAGACAGCGGCGATGCCGGCTGGAGAGGCATTGTCCGTGCGGTGCAGGAAGGCCTGCGTGAGGGCGAGCTCGACCGGCGCGAAAAGCAGGCCGATGGCGCTGAATACGCCGGCCGCCGGCGGAACCACGACGCGGCGCATGCGCAGGGCCCGCGCCAGCTCGACGCCGTGGACGCCGCCGTTGCCGCCGAAGGCGAACAGCGCGAAGTCCCGTGGATCGCGACCACGATAGGTCGTGACCGACTTCACCGCGCGCATCATCGCGGTGTTGGCGACATTGTGGATGCCGAAGGCGGTCTCCAGCACGTCACGGCGCAGCGGTCCCGCGACATGCGCCTCGATCGCCTGTCGCGCCCTTGCGGCGCTGATCGGCACGCTGCCGCCGGCCAGCGCCGTACCGTTGAGGAACCCGAGCACGACATTGGCATCGGTGACGGTCGGCTGCTCGTTTCCGCCGTCGTAGCATGCAGGGCCGGGCACGGCCCCGGCGCTGCGCGGGCCGACCTTGATCGCTCCGGCCTTGTCGAGCCACACGATGCTGCCGCCGCCGGCGCCGACTTCGGCGATGTCGATCGCCGGCAGCTTGAGCACGTAGCCCGCATCCCTCACCAGCTTGCTGCTGAGCGTGATCCCGCCACCGACCTCGTATTCCTCGGCACTGAGCACGCGGCCGTCCTCGATCAGCGAGGCCTTGGCCGTCGTGCCGCCCATGTCGAAGGAGATCACGTCGCGGTATCCCGCGTCGGCGGCGAGCCGGGCCGCCCCGATCACCCCGGCCGCCGGTCCGCACTCGATGATCTGGGCCGGCTTGTCGACCACGGCCTGCGCATTGATCAGGCCGCCGCTCGACTGCATGATCAGCAGCTTCGCGCACAGGCCCTGCCGCGACAGGCCGCTCAGCAGCGCCTCGAGATAGCGCTTCACCGGCGGGCCGACATAGGCGTTGATAACCGTCGAGCTCGTGCGCTCGTACTCGCGGATCTGCGGCAGCAGGTCGACGGACAGCGTGACGAAGCACCGCGGCAGGATGCGGCGGAGGATCTCTCCTGCGCGCTGCTCATGCGCGGGATTGGCGAAGGAGTTCAGGAAGCACACGGCGACGGCCTCGACGCCCTCGACCGCCAAGCGGCGGGCCACCTGTTCGACGGCCGCCTCGTCGAGCGGCTCGACGACGTCGCCGCGGGCGCCGATCCTCTCGCGCACTTCGAGACGGCGCTCGCGCGGGACCAGCGGCGGCGGCTTCTCGTAGAGCGGATCGTAGAGGCGCGGGACGCGCACGCGCCGGAGTTCGAGCACGTCGCGAAAACCAAGCGTGGTCACGAGCGCGGTGCGCGCACCGCGCTGCTCAAGGATCACATTGGTGGCGACGGTGCAGCCGTGGAGGACGTCCTCGATCGTCTCCCTGGCCAGGCCGAGCCGGCCGGCCAGTGCGACGATCCCGTGCAGCGCGGCAGCGGCGAAATCCGCGGGCGACGACGGCAGCTTGTAGGTCGCGAGCGCGCCGTCCTGGAGCACGATCGCAATGTCGGTGAAGGTCCCGCCGATATCGGCCGCGATCCGGATCGCCATACCATTCCCCGCCGCTGTCCGAAGCCCGCCCGACAGGGGCGTTCTATCCAGCCCGCATCTGTGTTATACTCGCCAAGTCGATCGCGATCGACCTCCGTGGCGAGCGGCTGCGATGCGCGGATGGCTGGACTGCCGGGGAGGGAGGCCGATGCGCATTGCCAGGATCACCGCCACGCCCGTGCGCGTGCCCATCCTGCGCGCGGGCGTGATGTCGCGCGCGCTGCGCACGCATGTCTCGCGCACGATCGTCGAACTTGAGACCGACACCGGCCTCGTCGGCATCGGCGAGACGCGCGGCGAGTGGTCGGCGGCGATCATCCGCGACAAGTTCGCGAAGCATGTCGTCGGCAAGGATCCCTGGGACGGGTTCGCGATCCGGGATGCCTGCCTGCTGCCGCATATCGACTACGGCTTCCCCGAGCTGGTCATGGAGCACTACGCCTATGCCGGCATCGAGCTCGCACTCTGGGACCTGCGCGGCAAGCAGACGGAGCGTCCGGTCTACAAGCTGCTCGGCGGCGCCAAGCGTGCGCGCGCTCCCTTCGTCGCCTATGCCTACACCGTCGATCCGGCAGAGGGTCACGCCGCGAAGGACATCCCGCGCATCATGGCGGACATTGCCAGGCGCGGCATCGTGGAGACCGGGGCCTCGATGTTCGAGTTCAAGGTCGGCCGCCACCCGCTCGAGGTCGATATCGACGTGGCGCTCGCGGTCCGCGAAGCCGTGGGCCCCGCGATCGCGCTCACCTGCGACGTCAACATGGGCTACTCGCTCGACCAGGCGCGGCGCTTCTTGCGCGGCGCCGAGGCCGCGCGCCTCGCCAACATCGAGGAGCCGACCGCCGAGCTCTCCGACATGGACCGCCTGCGCCGCGAGTTTCCGGTCGAGGTCTCGACGCATTGCTGGCATCTCGATGCGCTGATCCCCTATCCGGCGATCGACTCCGTCGTCTCCGACATCCATCTCCACGGCGGCATCGAGCCCACCGTCGCCTTCATCGAGCGCGTGCGCGGCATGGGGCGGCGCTTCTGGCTGCGCTCGATGTGGGAGCTCGGCATCTCCTGGGCCGCGATGGTCCATCTCGGCCTCGCGCACGAAGCGCTGGAGCGCCCGGCGCAGACGTTGATCAACTGGGTTGCCGACGATCTCATCCTCGGCCCCGTGTGGACCGTGCGCGACGGCGGCGTCACCCCGCCCGACGCCCCCGGCTGGGGAGTCGAGCTCGACCGCGAGGCACTCTTGCGCTACGCCGTCGGCTGACCTCGATCGCGCCGCCACCGAATCCCCTCCTTGCGAAGCGAGGAGGGGTGGCGGCAGCGAAGCTGCCGACGGGGTGGTGCGGCGCCGTTCGCGCAAGATCGGCAAGGTCATCGCGACCGTCGCCACCCCACCACCCCTGCCCCTCCTCCCCGCTTTGCGGGAAGGAGGGGAGGAGAACCTGGCGGTCGATGAATTCGCGCAGTCCTACTCGATCACCTCGTCGGCGCGCAGCAGCAGCGATTGCGGGACTGCGAGGCCGAGGCTCGCCGCGGTCTTGAGGTTGACGACGAGCTCGAACTGCGTGGGCTGCTCGATCGGCAGGTCGCCGGGCTTCGCGCCCTTGAGGATCCGATCGACGTAACGTGCCGCGGCGCGCTGGCCGAGAGCCTGCCGTGGACCGAAGGAGATCAGGCCGCCAGACTGCGGAAAATGCGCGAAGTTGGTGACGGCAGGAATGCGGTGGCGGGCGGCCATCTCGGCGAGCCGTTCCGCAGCTCTGGCGCTGAGTGCGAAGAGGGGCTGCACGATCACGGCCTCGATCCGATCGCGAGCCATCGCGGCCAGCACGCCATCGATTTCTTCGGGGCCGCCGATCAGCACGGGAGTCAGCTCCATGCCGGCGCGATCGGCTGCTTCGCGCGCCTCGCGAACGAAGGCTTGCGTCGCCGGATCACGCATCGATCCGAGAAAGGCGATGCGTCGCAGGCCCGGCAGAAGCTCGCGCAACACCTCGATTCGCTTCGATTCGAGATCCGGCATCATGTTCGAGATGCCGGTGATGTTCCCGCCCGGCCGCGCGAGATTCGTCACCAGGCCGGAACCGACGGGATCGGCGGAACTGCTGACGATCGGGATCGTCGAGGTCGCCTGCTTGGCTATCTGGGCGGCTGGCGTCGCGAACGCGACGATGACGTCGACCGGTCCGCGCAGGATCTGCGCCATGAACGCCGCGGCGCGATCACTCTGCCCATCCGAATGAACGTAGTCGACGCGGATGTTCTCGCCCTCGACGAAGCCGAGCTCGCGCAGGGCTTGTCGGAATGGTGCCATGCGTCCGTCGCTGTGTACTTCCCAGTCGAGCACGGCCACACGCGGCACCGCGGGCCGGGTCTGCGCGACGATGCGCGATTCCGGCAGCACGAGACTGCTCAACAGCAAGGCAAGGCGGCGACGCTTCACTCGATCACCTCGTCGGCGGGCTCGAGGGATCCTCGGCGTCATCACGAGGCGCCGATCGGCGCTTTGCGAGTCTGCCTGACGTTCAATGGCGCGGCAGCTTAAGCGCACGCGCGTGCCTGACGCCAGCCGCAGGGGCCGTCCGCAGGGGCCGTCAGCTGAGGCCAAACCAGCGATAGACCGTCATCGGCAGCCACAGCGACAGCGCAGGCACGGCGGAGATGATGGCGAGGGCGACGAGGAGAGGGATGAAGAAGGGCCAGCTCGCCTTGAGCACGGCCTCGGGCGTGATGTTGGCGACGCGCGCGGCGACGAAGAGGCCGATGCCCATCGGCGGCGTGATGATCCCGAGGATCAGGTTGTAGCAGATGATCACGCCGAAATGGACCGGGTCGATGCCCAGCACCTTGATCACCGGCAGCAGGATCGACGACAGGATCAGCAGGGCCGGCACCGTCTCCAGGAACATGCCGACGATCAGCAGGAAGACGTTGATGAGGAAGAGCCCGACCAGCGGGCTCTGCACGTAGGTGATCATCAGCTGGGCGGCATCGTGCGCGACGCGCTCGGTCGTGATGATCCAGCCCATCACCGAGGAGACGGCGATCAGGTACATGATCACCGCCGTCATCGCGACGGACTCCTTGAGGCAGGCGAGCAGCCGCGGCCAGGTCAGCTCGCGATGGATGAGGCCGATGAGCAGCGCGTAGCCGGCGGCGATCGCGCCGATCTCCGAGGGCGTCGCCACGCCGGCGAGGATGCAGCCGATGATCAGCACCGGCGAGAACAGTGCGAGCGCGCCGCGGCGGAACGAGACGACCGCGCGGCTCAGCACGAAGGGCTCGGGCTTGCCCCAGTCGGGCTGGCGCAGCCTGACCCACAGCCAGATGAAGATCATCAGGCAGATGCCGATCAGCACGCCGGGCACGACGCCGGCGAGGAACAGCTTGCCGACCGAGGTGTCGGTGGCGAGACCGTAGATGACCAGGATGATGCTCGGCGGGATGATCGGGCCGACGACGCAGGCGGCCAGCGTGAGGGCGACCGAGAACGGCACGGGATAGCCGTTCTGCCGCATCGCGCGCACGACGACCACGCCGAGCCCGGCAAGATCAGCGAGCGCGGCGCCCGACATGCCGGCGAAGATCACGTTGCCGCCGATGTTCACCTGCGCGAGGCCGCCGCGCATCCAGCCGAAGGCGTCGCGCGCGAAGGCGAAGATGCGCTCGGTGATGCCGCCGGCGTTCATCAGCTGGCCGGCGAGCACGAAGAAGGGCACGGCGAGCAGCGCGAAGCTGTCGACGCTGTCGACCATCATCCGCGGCAGCACGTCGAGCGGATTGTCGTTGAGCAGCAGGCCGACGAGCGCGGCGACGCCGACGGCGATGCTCACCGGCACGCGCGCCATCATCAGCGCCACCATGATGGCGACCATGGTCGCGGTGATCATGGGTCCCCGTGCGTCTCGCGCAGGAGGGTGAGCTCGGCTTCGAGCCGCTCGATCGGCCAGGCGTCGGCCTCGTCGCGCCGTCGCCAGGCGATCGCGGCGAAGGTGAACGCCGTGACGGTCATTGAGATCGACGCCAGGATCAGCGGCAGCGTCGAGTAGAATTTCGGGATGTTGAGGATATAGGTCTTGAAGTTGAGCTGCGACGGCGCGAGCAGCAGCCCCTGGAGTGCCGCCATCGCACAGAACGCGGCGACCAGCAGCTGGATCACGATGTAGAGCGCGTGCTGGCGCGCCGGCGCCAGGCGCTGCACGACGAAGTGGATCACGATCTCCTGGTTCGCCTTGTACACGTAGGCGATACCGAAGAAGTAGGAGACCAGCATCGCCAGCTGCGCCACTTCCTGCGCCCACCAGATCGCGCCGCCGAAGCCGTAGCGCAGCACGACCTGCCAGATGGTGAGGCCGGCGACGAAGGCGAAGGCGGCGACGGCGAGCAGCAATTCGACGCGGCCGAGCACGGCCAGCCCCCGCCGCAGCGCGGCGAAAGCCGGTGCGCGCGCGGCCGCGTCGGCGGTCACTGGATCGCTTGCACAGCGGCGATCAGGCCCTTGGGCAGCACGCCTTCGGCTTCGAACTTGGCGTGCAGCGCCTTGGCGGCATCCTGCCACGGCTTGATCGGCGGCGTGATCAGCGTGACGCCGTGCTCGAGCCGCGCCTTGTACTCCGTGGTGTCGCGCTCCTCGCGGCTGATCTCGAGATACTTCTCGCCTGCCTCGATCGCCGCCTTGTTCATGAGCTCCTGCTGCGCCGGCGTCAGGCGCTTCCAGGTCCGCTCGCTCATGATCGGCGCCACGATCTGGAAATACTCCTGCACGTTGGTGAAGTAGCGCACGACCTCGGTCTGCTTGGTCAGGTACGACGCGCTGACCACACCGGTCAGGCTCTCGACCGTGCCGGTCACGAGCGCCGTGTAGGTGTCTGGCCACGGGATCACCTGCACGTTGGCGCCGAGTGCCGCCCAGGCCTTGATCGGCGCCTCGGCCTGGAACATGCGCATCTTCATGCCCTTGAGATCGTCTGGCACGAAGACCGGGCGCTTGGATAGCACGCCGCGGTCGCTGGCGCGCAGCCAGTTGTAGTCGGTCTTACCCAGGAACACGACGCCGCGCTTCTCGAGGGCCCCGACCATCTCGGCGAAGAGCGGGCTCTTGAGGAATTTCTGGAAATGCGCGCGGTCGCGGAACACGAACGGCGTGTTGACGACGCCGAAGCGCGGATCCCAGGCCTTGAAGTAGTCGAAGGTGTCGATCAGGAAGTCCTGCGCGCCGGAGACCACGTTCTCGAGCTGCGCCGGCATCGACTTGCCGAGCTCGCCTGCGTGGAAGACCTGGACCTCGATGGCGCCGTTGCTGAGCGTCTTGACGCGCTGGGCGAAGAACTCCGAGGCCATGCCCTGGTCCGATGTTCCGGGCAGGATGTGCCCGGCCTTGAGCTTCATCTGGGCCGACGCCTCGGGCGCGCTCATGAGCGCCAGGGCGGCAGCGAATGCCGCGTAGATCGCACGTTTCATCGCAGGTTCCTCCTCTCGCAAGAATTGGCGGATCCCGACGAACCGGGCGGACGAGCCGAAGGAAGCGTGCATGCGCCGATCCCGGAGCGAGCTCCGCCCGGCGATGCGCTGTCGAACCCCAAGCCTCCCCGATAGGCACCCCGCATGCCTACTCCCCAGATCGATCGGCGTTCTGTATCGTCAGTGTGCAATTGGTGGATACAAGCTGCAACCGGCGTTTTCGAACAGGCGCCGACGTTCCGGATCGCGATGCCGTCTCGCCCAGCCGACCAGTCGCTCGTCGATGCCGCCACCGGCGTGATCCGCGACCGCATCCTCGACCTGTCGTTGCCGCCCGCCAAGGCGATCAACACCAAGGACCTGGCGCAGCAGCTCAAGCTCAGCCGAACGCCGGTCCGCGAGGCGCTCAATCGCCTGGCAGCCGAAGGGCTGATCCGGATCGAGGCCAATCATGGCGTCTTCGTGCACCCGCTCGACGTCGACGAGATCAACCAGCTCACGGAGGCGAATCGCATCGCCGAGCGGCTGTCGGCTTTCCACTGCGACTTCGACGATGCCGGCCTCCTCGCCGAGGTCGTCGACATGCAGGCGAAGCAGCGGACGATGCTGCGGGCGCGACGGTTTCTCGATGCGAGCTTCTGGAACGTCTCCTTCCGCATGCGCATCGCGCGGAGCTCGCGCAACCACCGCCTCGTCGATTTCCATCGCCGCGTGCTCAACCACACGCGGCTGCTTTCCTACCTGATCTACACGATGGAGGTGCGCGACCCGAGCCATTACGGCGCGCAGCTCGCGATGCTCGAGCGCCTGCATCGCGACATCGAGCGGGCGCTGCGGCGCCGCGATCGCGAGCGGCTCGTCGAGGTCCTCACGGGCCAGGCGGACACGTTCCGCGAGCAGTCCGAGCGCCGAATTGAGTCCCGGCGTCGGCGGCACGAGCACCGTCTTGACGCCCAGCGCCGCCGCGATCGCGACGGCATGCATCGCTCCGGCGCCGCCGGAAGGCACGAGCGTGTAGTCGCGCGGATCGAGTCCGCGTTGGATGGAGATGAACTGCAGAGCCGCGACCATCTTCGCGTTGGCGATGTCGATGACCGCGCGTGCCGCCGCGCGGAGATCGAGGCCGAACGGCCTGCCGACGTCGCGCGTCAGTGCCGCCTCGACCCGCGAGCGATCGACCGTCAGCGCGCCGCCGAGGAAATACTCGGCGTTGAGCCGCCCGAACACGAGATTGGCATCGGTCACCGTCGGCCGGTCGCCGCCCTTGCCGTAGCAGGCAGGCCCGGGATCGGCGCCGGCACTCTCCGGCCCGACGGTCAGCGCGCCGCCGGGATCGATATGCGCGATGCTGCCACCGCCGGCACCGATCTCGAGCAGGCTGATCACAGGCGTCTTGACCGGATAGCCCTGGCCGCGGCTCGCCGTCATCGTCGGCACAGCGGCGGCCCCGACCTCGAACTCGTCGGCGAGCGCCGGCTTGCCGTCGTCGATCAGCGCCGCCTTGGCCGTCGTGCCGCCGATGTCGAGCGAGATCGCCTTGCGGAACGCCGCGGGCCACGACGTCATTTCCGCGACGAAGGCCGCACCGATCACACCGGCCGCCGGCCCGGACTCCACGAGATGGACCCGGAACTGGTGCGCGATCCCCGAGGCCATGATGCCGCCGCTCGAGGTCATCAGATGCAGCCCACAGCGCAGGCCCGCGGCGGCGAGCCGCTGTTCGAGCCGCGCGATGTAGGGACCGATCCGCGGCACGAGCACGGCGTTCACGACCGTCGTGCTGGTCCGCGGATACTCGCGATACTCGGGGCAGACATCCGACGACAGGATCACCGGCAGGCCCGGCAGGGCCTCGCGGATGAGCGCGTCGGCGCGGTGCTCATGCGTCGGATCGCGATAGGCGTGCAGGAAGGCGATCGCGATCGCCTCGACGGCGGCATCGCGCAGCCGCCGCGCCGCGTCGACGACACCGCGCTCATCGAGCGGCACGATCACCTCGCCGTCGGGGCCGATGCGCTCGCCCACGCCGATCGACAGCTGGCGCGGGATCAGCGGGGCGGGCTTCTCGTAGTCGATCTCGTAGAGCACGGGGCGCGTCTGATAGGCGATCTCCAGAACGTCGCTGAAGCCCGCGCTGGTGATCAGGCCGGCGCGCGCGCCCTTGCCCAGGATGATCGTGTTGGTCGCGACGGTCGTGCCATGGACCGTGAACTCGACCGCGTCGGGCGCGATGCCGAAGCGCCGAAGGCCTGCTGCGATCCGTCCATGAAGCCTTCGGACGGATCGGCCGGCACGGTCGACACCTTCGTGACGCGCACCGCCCTGTCGCCTGGTCGACCGCGACGACGTCGGTGAAGGTGCCGCCGATATCGACACCGATGCGGTAGGCGCTCCTGGTCATGTCTTCGCCAGCGTCTCGAGTTGCGCGACGAGCGCCGCCGGCACGGCGACGCCTCGCTGCGTGTGTTCCGCGCGCTTGGCCTTACGACGGTCGCCCGGCAGATGCACACCCGGCTGGGCGAGGACCTTGGCGAACATCGTCTCGGCGCGCGCCACCGTCTCGGCGCCGCCGAAACGCGCCGGGTCGATCGCGATGAAGAACTGGCCCGTGCGCGGCGGACCGTCGGCCGCACTCAGGAACGAGTCCGCCTCGTGGCTGAGCTTGGCGCCGGTAAGCGCACCGGCGAGCAGATCGACCATCAGCGCGATGCCGTAACCCTTGTACTCGCCTAAGGGCAGGACCGAGCCGGCCATCGCGGCCTTGGCGTCGGTGGTCGGCTTGCCGTCGCGATCGATCGCCCAGCCGAGCGGGATCGGCTTGCCTTCGCGCTCGTGCATCTGGATCTCGCTGCGCGCGATGCGGCTCGAGGACTGGTCGATCACCAGCGGCACGCCGGTCGCGCGCGGAAAGGCGAAGGCCATCGGATTCGTGCCGAACACCGGCACCTTGCCGCCCCACGGCGCCATCGACTTCGGCGCGTTGACGAAGGCGAGACCGACCAGACCGGCGAGCGCGATGTCCTCGACGTGATGGCCGACGACGCCGCAATTGTAGGAGTTGATGACGGCAAGCGCCGCGATGCCCTGCACCCGCGCCTGCGGCACCAGCGCGCCCAGGCCGAGCGTGATCGCGGGATGTGCGAAGCCCGTCGCCGCGTCGGCGCGCGTGCCGGCCGGCCCGACCGTCTCGAGCCGCGGCATCGCCTTGCCGTCGACCTTGCCGACGCGCACGTGCTCGGCATAGGTCGGCAGCCGGAACAGACCGTGCGAGTGCACGCCGTCGGCCTCGGCGCGACGGATGGACAGCCCGACCGGTGCCGCGTTCGCCGCGGTCGTGCCGCTCGCGACGAGCACGCGCCGGCTCAGATCCTCGATCGCGTCCAGGCTCAGCATCGTCCGCTCGCTCATACCCGCTTCCCTGCTCGTCGTCTCGTCGCCGCCGGCGCCAACGGGAAGTCGCCCCCGCAGCTGCGCGCGATCTTATTGGCGACGCGCCCGCGACCGACGTCAAGCACGACTTCGTGCACACGCAATTCACGCCGACGAAGAGATGCACGCTCGCAACGCTGGAGGCCGTGCTCGGGGAGATGGCCGGCACCGGCCGTCGCTTGCTTGCCGAGGAGCACGTCGATCCGACGCGCGTCGAGATCATCGAGGAAGCCGAGCTCTGCTATGTCGGCCAGAGCTATCCGCTGCGCATCCGGGTGCCGGCCGATCGCCGCGACGTCTTCGACCGGATCGAGGCGGAGTTCCACCGCCTGCATCGCGATCTCTACGGCGTCGCCTCGCCGGGCGAGGCGACGATGATCGTCAACCTGCGCGTGACCGCGCTGGGCAAGGTCGATCGGCCGCGGCTGCGCACGTTCGTGCGCGGCGACGGCGATCCGGCGCAGGCGCGCATGGGCCGACGCCTCGTCGACTTGGGCGGCGACGTCGACTGCCCGATCTACGAGCGCGAATGGCTCGATGCTGGCGACATCGTCGCCGGCCCGGCTATCATCGATTAGATGGACACGACGATCGTCATGAACCCCGGCTCCCGGGCGTCCGTCAACGCCAGCGGCTGCCTGATCATCGAGGTCTCGCCATGAGCGCCCCCGACTGCCCCGCGATGGATCCCGTCACCTTCGAGGTGATGCGCAACGCGCTGGTCAACGTGACCGAGGAGATGGCGCTGACGATCCGGCGCGCCGCCTACTCGACCAACATCAAGACCCGCGCCGATTTCTCCTGCGCCTTCTTCGACAACAAGCTGCGTTGCGCGGCGCAGTCCTTCGCCCAGCCCGCCCATCTCGTCTCGATGGCGACGATCGCGCCGGCGGCGATCCGCGAGTACGGGCCCGAGCGGTTCAAGCCGGGCGACGCGCTGCTGGTCAACGATCCGCATCGCGGCGCCAGCCATATCAACGACATCACTTGCCTGTCGCCGGTCTTCGTCGAGGGCCAGCGCGTCGGCTACCTCGCCAACATGGCGCATCACGTCGATGTCGGCGGCTCGTCGCCGGCAAGCCTCGGCGTCAATCGCGAGCTGTTCCAGGAGGGCATCATCCTGCCGCCGACGCGCATCGCGGTGGGCGACGAGATCGACGACAACGTCCATAAGCTCATCCTCAGCAATTTCAGCGCGCCGCGTGAGACCAACAGCGATCTGCGCGCGCAGCTCTCGGCGAACGTCGTGGGCGTGCGACGCATGAACGACATGATCGCGCGCTACGGCCAGGCGCCGTTCGAGCGCTTCTGCGACGAGCTCATCGCCTATACCGAGCGCTGGACCGAGCGCGATCTCGCCAAACTGCCGCAAGTGACCTGGGAGGCCGAGGCGTTCCGCGACGACGACGGCTTCACCGACGAGCCGATCCGGCTCAAGGCGCGCGTGACGCTGCATAACGGCCGCATGACGCTCGACCTGACGGACTCGTCGGGACAGCGCGGCTCGCCGATCAACTGCACGCGCACGATGTCGGCCTGCGCGCTCGCCTTCGTCGCTCGCTCGCTCGTCTCCTCGGGTGCGCCGGTGAACACCGGCTTTCTGTCGCGTCTCTCCGTCACCGGGCCCGACGGCATGGTCTGCACCGCGGTGCGGCCCGCCGCCGTCGGCGGCGGCTGGGAGACGGGGCAGAAGATCGCGGAGCTGATCTGGCTGGCACTCCATCCCGCGATGCCCGATCGCGTGCCGGCCTCGGGCAAGGCGCTGATCGTCAATATCGGTTTCGGCGGCGGCGCGCGGCCGCGCGAGGACGGGCCGATCGCCGTGCAGACCAACCTGGACAACACCGAGAACGCGCCGATCGAGGAGGTGGAGATGAACTATCCCATCCGCATCGCGCGCTACGAGATCATCCGGGACAGCGGCGGCGCGGGGCGCCATCGCGGCGGCCTCGGTGTGCGGCGCGACTTCGAGTTTCCCTATGGCGAGATCGCGTTCACAGTGATGACCGACGGACGGAAGTTCGCGCCCTGGGGGCTCGGCGGCGGCGACGGCGCGTGCGCGCGCTACGTGCTCGATCCTGAGGGCGAGGCGCGCGAAATGCCCTCGAAGGTGACGGTGACGATTCGCAAGGGCGGCCGTGTGAGCGTGCGCACGCCCGGCGGTGGCGGCTTCGGGCCGGCCGCGCAGCGCGATCCGGCGGCGCTCGCCGCCGACATCGAGCGGGGTTACGTCTCGGCAGCGGCCGCCGAGCGCGTTACGGCACCCGGCGTTCGCCGGGTGGTGAGTGAAGAGAAGGGGAGAAAGGACGATGAGTTCCTACGACTACGTGATCGTCGGCGCGGGGATCAGCGGGGCGGCGCTGGCCTACTACCTGAAGAAGGGCGGTGCTGCGCGCGTACTGCTGCTCGAGCGCGGCGAGCTCGCTTCGGGCGGTACGGGCAAGAGTGCGGCGATCGTGCGCCAGCACTACTCGACGACGCTGATGGCGCGGCTCGCCAAGCGCTCGGTCGACATCTTCCGCGCCATGCCGGGCGATCTCGGGCATGACGGCGGCTATCGTGGCGTGGGCTACTGCTTCCTGATCTCGGCCGAGAACGAGGACACGGCACGCAGGAACATCGCGATGCAGCAGAAGGTCGGGGTCAACACGCAGTGGCTGGATCGCGGCACGGCGGTCCAGCGCTTCCCGTGGCTCAATCCCGATCGTCTGACCGCTGTCGGCTTCGAGCCGTTCGGCGGCTACGCCGATCCGGTGCAGTCGGTCGAGGCCTACGCGTCGGCGTTCAAGCGCCTCGGAGGCGAGGTCCGCACGCGCGTCGCATGCCGTAAGCTGCTGCGTGATGGCGATCGGATCACGGGCGTGGTGACCGATGACGACCGGATCATCGCCGGCATGGTCGTCAACGCCGCCGGCCCCTGGGCGCCGGCGCTCGCGCGGCTGGCGGGCCTGCCGCTCGAGATGCGCAGCTTCCGTGAGCAGGACACGGTGTGGGAGGGTCGCCCGGGGCGCGAGATGCCGACGCATGCGATCTCGAACACGCTCGATGCGATCTACATCCGGCCGCAAGGCGATCGCCGCTACGTCGTCGGCCGCGGTTTCCCCAAGGACTACGAGGACGTCGACGAGAACAACTACAAGGAGACGCCCGACGACTCCTTCGTGTCGGATGTCCAGATGCGTCTCGAGCATCGCATTCCGCCGCTGCAGGGCGCGAAGCTGATCCACGCCTACACCGCGCTCTACGACGTGACACCCGACTGGTACCCGTATGTCGGGCCGCGTGCCGCGGTCGCCGGCTACGGCGACTTCAGCGGCGGCAGCGGACATGGCTTCAAGATCGCGCCGGGACTCGCCGAGGAACTCGCCGGCTGGCTCCTCACCGGCAAAGTCGCCGAGGACTTCCGCCAGCTCTCCTACGACCGCATCGCGGCGAAGCGCCTGTTCGTGCAGTCCTACGGCGGCAATCGCGGCTGACGGCGCGCGGATCGGGCGCCGTCAACCGTCGTGGCGGCGGCGCTCGGCCTCGGGGATGCGGCGCACGACGAGGTGGTAGGACAGGAACGCCAGGACGCCCATCGTGCCGACGAAGCCGGCGAGTGCCCGCGGCGTGCTGTCGAAGGCGATCGCGACACCCATGCCGACGGCGGCACTCGTCGCCGACTGGAAGAATCCTATCAGCGACGACGCCGCCCGCGCGCTGCTCGGGAACGGCGTCAGGCCGCCGGCGATCGCGTAGGGTCACAAAACTGAAGCGGCCGAGAGACCAACAGGTTGCTTGTGTTGGCTTGCGGCTCTTGGAGCGACTTGTCGGACGTCCCGGACGGTTCAAGATGTCGTCGCCTTGGATCGGTTGGGGCAGGGAGACGCGTGATGCATTGGGCGCGGATGCTGGCTTACGTGACGGGGACGGTGGACCAGGAGCTACTGGCGCGGAATGAATACCTGGCGGTGGAGAACCGAATTTTGAAGGCCCAGCTGGAAGGGCGGCTGAAGCTCTCCGATGCCGAGCGAAGTACGCTCGGCGAGATCGGTCACCGGCTGGGCAGGAGGACTCTCGCCGACGTCGCCAGCGTGGCGCGGCCCGAGACCATCCTGGGCTGGTATCGCAAGCTTGTCGCCCGCAAGTTCGATGGCTCGAAAGCGCGTCGGTGTCCCGGCAGGCCTCGGATCGGTCGCGAGATCGAGGCGTTGATCCTTCGGATGGCCAGCGAGAACCGGAGCTGGGGCTACGACCGGATCGCCGGGGCGTTGGCCAATCTTGGGTACGAGGTTTGCGATCAGACTGTCGGCAATGTCTTGCGGCGCCATGGCCTGCCGCCAGCACCAAAGCGCTA
>Ga0194128_10004000_pt1 | contig 22027 bp, 17 predicted proteins | sample TA2KigCa65mmetaG_FD_148650 | JGI IMG/M metagenome (GOLD analysis project Ga0194128, IMG submission 148650) | Freshwater microbial communities from Lake Tanganyika, Tanzania - TA2015037 Kigoma Deep Cast 65m | ecosystem: Environmental > Aquatic > Freshwater > Lake | place: Tanzania: Lake... | reverse complement strand
CGAATCCCCGGGCTGGGCCGACTGCTGCGCCGCGGCGAGGGGCAACCCACGCCGGCCCCCAAGGCCAACCAGCCGGCGGTCGACCCGTTGCTGGCCATCGGCCAGCGGCTGCGGGAGGAGCGGGAGGCCCGCGGCCTCAACCTGCGCCAACTGGCCCTGGAAACCCGCATCAGCACCCCGGTGCTCGAGGCCCTGGAGCGGGGCTGGCGGGATCGGCTCCCCGAAGGCGCCTACCTGCGCACGATGCTGCCGCTGCTGGAGCAGCACCTGCAGCTGCCGACGGGTTGCCTCGATGCGGCCCTGCCCGCGGAGACCCGCCAGCCCCAGCCCCGCGGTGGCCGCGGCGGCCTGCTGCAGCGCTTCACGCCGGGCTCGATCGATGTGTTCAGCACCTGGCAGGGCACCGTGATCTACGGGGGGCTCTGCCTGGGGTTGATCTATGCCCTCAACCTGCAGCAACAACAACTGGCCGCCGCCAACCTGCTCAGCCTGCGGCCGATTCCGCCGCTGCCGGCGGCGGAGCAGACCAAACCCGCCAGCCCTGGCACCTCCCTGCTCCAGGCCTACCCCGACCTACGCCCCCTGGCGCTGGCCCGCCAGGGTCTGAGCCAGGCCGCCCTGCGGCAGCTGGAGCGCCAGGCCGACAGCCGCAGCCCCGGAGTGCTGCAGCTCAACCTCAGCCAGGCCAGCAGCCTCAACTTCAGCAGCGAGGCCGGCCCCCGCAGCAGCCTCAAGGGGGCCCAGGGGGAGCTGGTGCTGCAGCTGCAGCCGCCCCTGCAGTTGGCGATCACCCCGGCCCCCAAGCCCGGTGAGGTGCTGTGGAACGGCCTACCGCTCCCGGCGCTCGACAAACAGCCCGGCACCTACCGCTTGCCAGCGCCCCTCAGCGGCCGTGGCGCCGCGCCAGCTCCCCCAGCCCCTGCAGCGGCCCCCTGAGCTGATCGAGCCCGCCCCGCAGGCGCCAGCTCCAATTGCCCTCACTGGTGCCGGGTGTGTTGAAGCGGGCGTCATCGCCCAGCTCCAGCAGATCCTGCAGCGGCACCAAGGCCCAGTCGGCCCGGGAGCGCAGGGCCAGCTCCAGCAGCTGCCAACCCGGCGCCCGCACCGCATCACCCAGCACCGCCTGTACCTGCTGGCGTTGCTCTTCAGAGAGCCCCTGCCACCAGCCAATGCAGGTGGCGTTGTCGTGGGTGCCGGTGTACACGAGCCAATGGCTCCCCTGGAAGTTGTCCGGCAGGTAGGGGTTATCGGCGTTGCCGTCGAAGGCGAACTGCAGGATCTTCATCCCCGGCAGGGCGAAGCCATCCCGCAGCCGCTCCACCGCCGGGGTGATCACCCCGAGGTCTTCCGCAATCAGGGGCAGGGGCTCGGCGGCCGGGCGGCGGCCGAGGCGGCGCCGCAGCTTGCGCAGCAGGCTCCAGCCCGGGGACGGCCGCCAGACGCCATGCTCGGCGGTGCTGTCACCCCCCGGCACACACCAGGCCGCCTCCAGGGCGCGGAAGTGGTCGAGCCGCAGCAGATCAAACAGCTCCAACTGCCGCTGCAGCCGCCTGAGCCACCAGCGGAAGCCGGTGAGCCGATGCAGGGGCCAGCGGTACACCGGTGTGCCCCACAGCTGCCCCGTGGCGGAGAAGTAATCGGGCGGCACACCGCTCTGCTGACGCAGCCGACCACCGGAGGCCAGGGAGAACAGCCGCCGCTGGCTCCACACATCAGCGCTGTCGTGGGCCACATAAAAGGGCAGATCACCGATCACCTGCACGCCCCGCCGGCGGGCGTGATCCAGCAGGGCCTGCCATTGGCACTGCAGCTGCCATTGCAACAGGGCCTCCCGCAGCAGGGCCGGCGCCTGGTGGCGATCAAGCTGCCGCAGGGCTGAGCGGCGGCGACGGGCCAGGGGCTGCGGCCAGCACCACCAGGGCTCGCCGCCATGCTGCTGGCGCAGCACCGTGAAGCGGCAATGGTCGATCAGCCAGTCGGCCTGGCGCTGCCGCCAGGCGCCAAAGGCCTGGCGCAGCGGCTCCGGCCAGTGGGGGTGGCGCTGCAGCAGCAGGGCCGCCAACCCCTCGGCCCGGGCGGCCGCCAGGGGCAGATCAAAGCCCTCGGGGTCCGCCCCCCGGGGCAACGTCTCCAGATCGGAGCCCTGCAGCAGGCCATCGGCCACCAATTGCTCGCCATCCAGCAGCCAGGGATTGAGGGCGCAGCCGCTGGGGGAGCTGTAGGGGGAACCCAGCCCGTCGGTGGGGGCCAGCGGCAACAGCTGCCAGGCGCGGATGCCCTGATCGGCGAGGGCATCGATCCAGGCGTGGGCCACCGCCCCGAAGCTGCCGCAGCCCGGCGGACCCGGCAGGGCCGTGGGGTGCACCAAGACACCGGCGCGCCTCATGTGGCGGGGAGCCGGTAGCGGCTGACGATCCGCTGGGCGAAGGCGGGAATGTGGGCCGCCACCTTCTCGGGGTGATGGCGCCGCAACCAGAGGGCGTTGCGGGTGAAGTGGGAATCAATCGAGAAGCGCCCGTACTCCAGCCCCTGCGGCCCGAAGCGCTGCACCACACAACCGATCAGATCCGCCACCCAGCGGGGCAGCTTCACCGCCTTGTCGTAGGCCTCGATGCCCTGCTGCACGGCGGCGCGGCGGTCGCCGCGGGAGGTGACCGGCGCCACATCCAGCTCCGGCTCCACCAGATCCAGCAGCTCCTGGCCGCGGGGGTTGCGCACCGTGAGCCATTGGCGGCCGAACGTCGCCCCCATGTAGCCCACCACCAGGTCGGCGCCGGCGTTGGTGTAGTCGAAGCAGCTCAGGCAGCTGGGCGCAAACACATCCTTGAGCTTGGGGGTGTCAAGCCCGAAGAAGGGCACCGTCTCCTCGCGGCCATCGCTGTGGCGGAAGTGGATGCGGAAGTCCTGCATGAATTCGTAGTGCACCACCGTCTCCGGTGAGCTCACCGTGCTCTCCAGGAAGGTCTGCAACCCCTGGCGCGACACATTGTCCACACAGGGCAGCCCCAGCACATAGAGCTGCTCCAGGGGCAAGGTGGGTTGCACGGCCCGCAGGGCCTGGATCTGGCACCCCACGCCAATGGCCAGCAGCCGGCGGATGCCGCTGCCCGGCAGCTGCTCCAGCACCTCGAGATTGGGGGAGAGGGTGGGCTTGTTCACCCGGGCGCTGAGCACCTCCTCCGGGGTGCGCGCCAGCCGCGGCACCGGCGTGAAGCGATCGTCGTCGCTCTGGCCCACACACAGCACCGCGTCCACCAGGCCGGTTTCCAGGGCCCGCACGCCGATGCGGCTCACAATCCCGGTCCACTGGGCACCGGCGATCGGCCGCTGCAGCCGGGCGGTGAGCATGCGCTGCTGCACCCCGAAATAGAGCTCGTCCTCGTTGTCGAGGTCGCGGCTGCGGCCGTGGGCCGCCGTTTCCATGGCGTCGAAGCGCTGGTTGAGGAAGGCGCAGCTCTGCTTCACGTAGGCCACCCAGCGGCTGTCGCAGAGGCCGCACTGGCTGCACAGATCCTTGGCGGGGTAGACGCTGCCCTTGGCCAGGGGCCGTGCCCGCTCGTGGGGGGCCTGCGGCGGCGATCCAGAGGAGGCGGAGGTCAAGGGCGGCGGGCCGGGGGCGGATCCGGATGGTCACAACCTATCGGCCACCCGCTCCGGCGGGCGCTCAAAGCGGGGGGCCTACGACAAAGTGGGGAGCACTGTGCAGGGCACCGCATCCATGGCCGCCGGCCGATCCCCCCAGCAGCGCAGCGCCCGCCAGCGGGCCGCCGTTCGGCTGCTGGCGGCCGGCCTTGGGATCTGGGGGGGGCTCACCCTGCTGGGGCTGGTGTGGCCCGCCGGCGACCGGGCCGTGCGCGAACCGGACAACGCCGCCGCCGCCGCCCTAGGGGACCTCCCCAGCCGGGCGATCACGGTGCTGCTGATCGGCTCCGATGCCGACCGCCGCGGCGCCCCCAACAACCAGGCGGCCCCGCCGGGCCCCGCCAACAGCGACGCCCTGATGCTGGTGCGGGTGGATCCCCAGGGCCCGCTGCAGGTGCTGAGCCTGCCGGTGGAAACCGCGGTGCGCCTGCCGGGCGACAAACGACCCGTGGCCCTGGGCTCCCTCTACCGCCGAGGCGGGCCCGCCCTGGTGGCCGGCGCCGTGGCGGAGCTGGTGCAACTGCCCCAGGGCCAGCCGGAGCGCTACCTGGTGCTGCCCCGCGCCGCCCTGCGGGAACTGGTGGATGGACTGGGCCGTGTGGAGCTCGCCCCCGACCGCAGCATGCGTTACCAGGACAAGGCCCAGCGCTACCGCATCCAGTTGGAAGGGGGGCTGCAGGTGATTGATGGCCGCCAGATGGAGCAGCTGCTGCGCTTCAAGGACGAGCAGGAGGGCGAGCCGCGCCGGCGGGAACGGCAGCAGATGGCGGTGGACAGCCTGCTGCGCCAGATGGGCCAGACCCAGCAGCTGCAGCGGCTGCCGGAGCTCCTGGCCCGCCTGCAGAACCAGGTGGACAGCAACCTCACCCAGAGCGAAGCCCTCAGCCTGCTGGCCGCCACCCTGCAGCAGAGCAACCCGGTGCGGTTCAGCACCCTGCCGCTCAAGCCGCCCCTCAAACCGCTGAAGCCAGCCGCCAAAGGGGCAGAGCCCCTGCGGCAGCTGGATCAAAGCGCCGGCCAACGCTGGCCGAACTGAGGGCCCGCAGGGCCCCAGCCCAGCCAATCGACAAGGTTTGCTCCGGATTCACGGCCTGCGGACCAGGTGGCTTCTACGATCGGGGCACCCCCGTTTGCGCCGGCGGCCGTCGTGACCAGCTTCCTGACCGCAGAACGGGTGGAACAGGCACCAACGGCCCATGACACCCGCCGGCTGCGGCTGTTCAGCGGCACCGCCAACCAGGCCCTGGCCCGCGAGATCGGCGGCTACCTGGGGGTACCCGATGGGCCGCGGGTGATCAAGCGCTTCGCCGACGGCGAGCTCTACATCCAGATCCAGGAATCGATCCGCGGCTGCGACGTGTTCCTGATCCAGCCCACCTGCGCTCCGGTGAACGATCACCTGATGGAGCTGCTGATCATGGTGGACGCCTGCAAACGGGCCTCCGCCCGCCAGATCACGGCGGTGATCCCCTACTACGGCTACGCCCGGGCCGACCGCAAAACCGCCGGCCGCGAATCGATCACCGCCAAGTTGGTGGCCAACCTGCTGGCCAAATCCGGCGTCGACCGGGTGCTGGCCATGGACCTGCACTCCGCCCAGATCCAGGGCTACTTCGACATCCCCTGCGACCACATCTATGGCTCGCCGGTGTTGGTGGACTACCTGGCCGGCCGCGATTTCGGCGACGTGGTGGTGGTGTCGCCGGATGTGGGTGGCGTGGCCCGGGCCCGCGCCTTCGCCAAGAAGCTCAACGACGCCCCCCTGGCGATCATCGACAAACGCCGCTCCGGCCACAACGTGGCCGAAAGCCTCACGGTGATCGGTGATGTGGCCGGCAAGACCGCCATCCTGATCGACGACATGATCGACACCGGCGGCACCATCTGCGCCGGAGCCCGGCTGCTGCGGGAGCGGGGCGCCACCCGGGTGCTGGCCTGCGCCACCCATGCGGTGTTCTCCCCGCCGGCGATCGAGCGCCTCTCGGCCCCGGGGCTGTTTGAGGAGGTGATCGTCACCAACTCGATCCCCCTCAGCGACGACCGCCGCTTCCCCCAGCTGCAGGTGCTGTCGGTGGCCAACATGCTGGGCGAAGCCATCTGGCGCATCCACGACGAGAGCTCCGTCAGCTCGATGTTCCGCTGATGCGCCGCCGCTGGCGGGGCCTGGCCCTGGCCTTGGGCCTGGCCCTCACCCCCGTGCTGGGTGCCGTGCCTGCGGCCGTGGCCGTTCCCGCGCCGCGGCGCATCGGCGTGTGGCTCACCAACAGCCCCAGCCCCCTCTATTACGAGCAGGGGCGGCTGGAGCAGGCGGTGGCGGAGCTGGCCGCCACGGGATTCAACACCCTCTACCCCAACGTGTGGAGCCGCGGCACCACCTTCCACCGCAGCCGCTGGGCACCGATCGAGCCGGCCCTGGAGCGCAGTGGCGCCCGCCACGACCCCATCTGCAGCCTCACGGCGGCGGCCCACCGCCGCGGCATGCAGGTGATCCCCTGGTTTGAATACGGCCTGATGGAGCCCGCCGATGCGGCGGTGGTGCAGGCCAACCCGGAATGGGTGCTGCAGAAGCGTGATGGCAGCAGCACCGTGCAGATGCACGGCAAGCCGATGGTGTGGCTCAACCCCGCCCACCCGGGGGTGCAGCAGCGGCTGTTGGGGCTGATCGGGGAGATCGTGCAGCGCTGCAAGGTGGATGGCATCCAGCTGGACGACCACTTCGCCTGGCCCGTGGAGCTGGGCTACGACCCCTTCACCCGCGCCCTCTACCGCCAGGAGACGGGCCGCGAACCGCCCGACAACCACGCCGACCGCGCCTGGATGACCTGGCGGCGCCACAAGCTCACGGGCCTGCTGCGCCAGCTGCGGGCCACCCTGCGCAGCAGCGGCCTGGGCAGCGCCTACGTGAGCCTCTCCCCCGGCCCCTTCCGCTTCGCCTACAACGTGTGGCTGCAGGATTGGGAGCTCTGGGCCGTCGGCCGGCTGATCGATGAGCTGGTGGTGCAGAACTACGCCTACTCGGTGAAGGGCTTCGAGCGGGATCTGCAGCAACCGGCCCTGCTCAAGGCCAGCGGCTGGGGCATTCCGGTGGAGATCGGGCTGCTGGCGGGCTTCGGCGGCCGCACCACCTCCATGGCCAACCTCAGCGCGAAGGTGCGCCTGGCGGTCGAACGGGGCCATGGCGTGATCTATTTCTATTGGGAGGGGCTCTGGGGCCTGTACGCCGGCCCGGAGGGGGCGGAGCTGCGCCGCAGCCGCTTCAGCCAGCTGCACCAGGGGCTGCAGCTACCGCCGCCCTAATCCACCGCCAGGCACTGATCCACCACCTCACGGCTGTTGGGGGAGAGGGGTGCGGCGGCCAGCTGCTCGAGGGCCTCGCGCATGCGGGCACTGCGCTGCGGGCCGTAGCTCTGCCAGCGGCTGAACAGCTTGGCCATGCGCGAGGCGGTGATCGGATTGCGCTGGTCCACCGCGGCGATCTGCTCGGCCACGAAGCGGTAGCCGCGGCCATCGGCGGCGTGGAACTGGGGCGCCGTGCCGGCGAAGCCCCCCAGCACCGCCCGCAGGGAATTGGGGGCAGCGGGATCAAACCGGGGGTGCTCCAGCAGCTGCCGCACCCGGGCCACCCCATCGCCAAAGGGGGTGGCGGCCTCCAGGCCAAACCAGGCATCGAGGATCACCGGCTTGTGCTGCCAGCGCTCGTAAAACGCCGCCAGGGCGGCGCTGCGTTCGGGGCAGTCGTGGCATTGCAGGGCCCGCAGGCCGGCGCGGGCCAGGGTCATCGAGGGGCCCTCCACGGCGGCGGCCGCCTCGGCCCGCACCCCCGGATCGCCGGCGGCCGCCCGCCAGCTCCAGGCGGTGGCGGTGAGGGCCCGGTCGCCGACCCCATCGGGCCAGGCCAGCAGCCACTGGGGGCGGCAGCGCTCCAGGGTGTGCTCCAGGGGCAGCTCCAGCTCCTGGCCGAAGCGCCGCTGCAGCTCCAGCAGGGTCTGGAACAGGGCCGGCGGATCGCAGCCCTCCCCGGCCGCATCCTCCAGCTCCGGCAGGCCCGGCAGGGCCAACAGCATGCTGCGGTTGGCGTCACAGAGCCCCGGCTCCGCCAGGATCCGCTCGAAGGCGGCCACCAACCCCGCCTCCAGTTCGTCATTGGGGCCACCGGCGGCCCGCTGCAGCACCGCCTGGCGCAGCAGCTCCTGGCCGGCATCCCAACGGGCGAAGGGGTCGCTGTCGCAGGCCAGCAGGTGCAGCAGTTCGCGGCTGTCCCGCTGAAAGGCGAGCTTCACCGGGGCTGAGAAGCCGCGCAGCACCGAGAGGGCAGGCGGATGGCTATGGGGTTCGAGCCCCACCAGGGTGAGCTCCTGCTGCGGCTGATCCATCACCAGCAGGCGGCTGGCCTCCCCCCAGCCGTGGGCGATGCTGGCCGCCTCCGCCGCTTCGGCGGATTCCCCCGCCAAGCGCACCGGCAGCGGCTCACCGGCCTGCCCCAGCAGGCCCAGCAGCAACGGAATCACCAGGGGCTGCTTCTGGGGCTGCCCGGGGGTGGGGGGGGTGTGCTGCTGGATGCGCAGCTGCAGGGTGCCGGCCTCCCCATCCCAGTGGCGCTCGATCCGCAGCTGGGGCGTGCCGGCCTGGTGGTACCAACGGCGGAACTGGGCGAAATCAAAACGGGGCAGGGCGGCGCCGGCGCCCCAGGCCGCTTCCGCCGCATCCTGCATGGCCTGCACGAAGTCGTCGCAGGTGGCGGCGCTGCCGTCATGACGGCTCACATAGAGAGCCATCCCCCGCATGAACGTCTCCTCCCCCAGCAGGGTGTGGAGCACGCGGATCACCTCCGATCCTTTTTCGTAGATGGTGGTGGTGTAGAAGTTGTCGATCGCCTGGTAGTGATCCGGCTGGATCGGGTGGGCCGTGGGCCCCGCATCCTCCCGGAACTGGGTGTTGCGCAGCAGCGACACATCCTCGATGCGCTTCACCGCGGCCGAGTGCAGATCCGCCGTGAAGCTGGCATCACGGAACACGGTGAGCCCCTCCTTGAGCGAGAGCTGGAACCAGTCGCGGCAGGTGATGCGGTTGCCCGTCCAGTTATGGAAATACTCATGGGCGATCACGCTTTCGATACGTTCCAGCTCGCCATCGCTGGCGGTGGCGGCATCGGCGAGCACCAATTTCGAATTGAAGATATTGAGGCTCTTGTTCTCCATCGCGCCCATGTTGAAGTGGCGCACCGCCACGATGTTGAACTCCTCGAGGTCGTACTCGAGGCCATAGCGGCGCTCATCCCACTGCATCGAGCGCTTCAACGACGCCATGGCGTGGGCGGTGAAGGGGGCATCGCCGGGCTCCACATGCAGGCGCAACTGCACGCTGCGGCCACTGCGGGTCACGAACGGCTCGGTCACCTCCTCGAGGCGGCCCGCCACCAGGGCGAACAGGTAGGAGGGCTTGGGGAAGGGGTCCTCCCAGACGGCGTAATGGCGCGCCGTGGGCGCGGCACCGGCGGCGTTGGGCTCGTCCGGCAACAGGCCCGTGTCCACACAGTTGCCGTTGGAGAGCAACACCGGGCAGCTGGCGCGGTCGGCCTCGATGCGCACCCGGAAGCGGCTGAGCAGGTCGGGGCGATCCGGGTGGTAGGTGATGCGCCGGAAACCCTCCGCTTCGCACTGGGTGGTGAACAGGCCGCCGCTCACGTACAGCCCCTCGAGGCTGCTGTTGGTTTCCGGGTGGATGCGCACCAGGCTGCGCAGTTCAAACGGCCGGGCCGGCGGCTCCAGGAGCACCAGGGCGCCGGGCTCCAGCCGGTAGGCCTCGGCGGCCAGGGGCGCCCCATCGAGCTGCAGCTCCAGCAACTCCAGCTCCACCCCCCGCAGGGTGAGGGGGCCGGCGGCGGCGGCGGGGTTGGGCTGCAGCTGCAGGCTGGCCTCCACCAGGCTGTGGTCGCCGTAGAGGCGCACCTGCAGGGCGGTGTGGGCAATCAGACACGGCGCCGGGCGGTAGTCGGCGAGGCGAACGCTGGCCATGGCGACGGCGTCAGGGCTTGGGGGCTGGTTTGGCCGCCGGAGCCGGTGCGGGCTTGGCAGCCGGTGCGGGCTTGGCGGCAGGCGCAGGGGCCGGTTTGGCGGCAGGCGCCGGGGCCGGGGCTTGTTCGGTGGTGATCTTCAGCACCTCATCCACCTTCTTGCGCACCTCATCGGGCACCTCCTTGGGGCAGAGCTCCACGGCGCCGAGCACGGCGGAATTGATCGAACCCTTGCGCAGCTCCTCCGCCGTCAGCGGCCTGTCGCTCACCTGGCTGATGCGGCTCTGGTGCTGCCCCTGGATCACCTGGGCGATGGTTTCCCCGGCGATCGCCACCGCCTTGTCGAACTCCACCCCGGCGGCACGGGCGATGCACACATTCAGCGCCGCCATGCGGGTGTAGAGGCTCATGTCCGCCTGGGTGGCCGGTGCCGCCCAGGCGGAGGCGGGGGCCAGCACCAGGGCCAGGGGCAGCAGCAGGGGGCCAAGGCGGCTGGGGGTGAGGCGCACGCGCAGGACACGACAGCTGGGGCAATCCTGCTGCACCAAACGCCGCAGCGCCGCCCCAATGGGCTTAGGCATCCGCGGGCAAGGGCGGACCGGCGGTTTCGACGCGGATCTCGTGGTGGGTCTCCACCAGCTCCAGGTTGCCGTCGCGCCAGGAATAAATCGTACGGGCGCGGAAGCGGTCCTGATCCACCAGGCGGATGTACTCGAGGATGTCCCACTCCAGATAGTGCGACTCGAACACCACCTCGTGTTCATCAGCCTGGCGGATCTGGCTCTTGGTGGGCGACCCGCAGAGGTAGCCGCGGCTGCGCCGCAACTGGTGGCCGCAGAGGGTGGCATCCATGCTGCCCTCCCGCACATACCGGGGCTTGAGCTCGAAGAAGTCGTATTCCTTCTCCGGCCACCAGGTGAAGCGGTAGCGGGGTTCCACCTCCGCCTGGTCTTCAAAGGTCTGCACCCGCAGCAGCATGTCCACCCGCAGCACTTCGTCGTCGGGGAAGAAGTACTGGCGCCGCGAACGCCACAACCCGAGGTTGCGGTTGAACCAACGCCGCAGCGTGGTGTCGAGCTGAATGCGACTGCCGCTGGCGCCCACCCGGGCGGTGGACACCGGGTGCACGCGCGTCACCAGATCCCGCAGGTGCGCCACCGCCGATGCCTCAAACAACGACTCGTCACAGTCGTCATAGCGACGCCGACCAGTTCTGGCCAAACCCCATAGGGTGAAACAACCATTTCTCCAGGATTCAGGCCGCCTGTGCCCGCCGCAGGGGACGTTCCCCCCGCCGAGCCCACCCACATCCCCCTCAACCTTCCAGATCTGGAGGGAGATGTTGTCGCGCCTGACTCCCCGCCGGAAGACCCCTCCAGCCGCCGGCTGCTGAAGCTGCTGCTGGTGGCCTCCCCCCACCACCGGGCCACCCCAGACCTGCGGGGCCTGATGGCCTTCCTGGACCACGAGGACTTCGGCTTTGACGTGCAGCTGGACGTGGCCGATCCGGCCCTGCGGCCGGAGCTGCTGGAGCTGCACCGCCTGGTGGCCACCCCGGCGCTGATCAAGCTGGAGCCCAGCCCGCGGCAGGTGTTCGCCGGCAACACGCTGCTGCATCAGCTGCGCAACTGGCTGCCCCGCTGGCAGCAGCTGGAGGTGGTGAGCGGCCTGGGCATGAGCCTGCGGCCCGTGGAGAGCGACGGCAGCCGCACCCAGCGGGAACTGCAGCTGGAAGACCAGCTGCTGGTGCTGCGCCAGGAAAACGAAACCCTGATCGAGCGGCTGCGGGTGCAGGAGCGGCTGCTGCGGATGGTGGCCCACGAACTGCGCACCCCCCTCACCGCTTCCAAGCTGGCCCTGCAGAGCCTCAACCTGGGCCAGATCGATCAACCGCGCTTCCGCGATGTGCTCGGGCGCCGGCTGGATGACATCGAGCAGCTCTCCAAAGACCTCCTGGAGGTGGGCACCACCCGCTGGGAGGCGCTGTTCAACCCCCAGCGTCTGGCCCTGGGCCCCGTGGCCGCCGAAGCGATCCTGGAGCTGGAAAAGCTCTGGGTGGGCCGCGGCCTGGAGCTGATCACCGACATCCCCACCGACCTACCGGATGTGTTCGCCGATCAGCGGCGCATGCGCCAGGTGCTGCTCAACCTGCTGGAAAACGCCTTCAAGTACTCCCCCGACGGCGGCCGGGTGAGCCTCACGATCCTGCACCGCACCAGCCAGTGGCTGCAGGTGAGCATCTGCGATTCCGGGCCGGGCATCCCCCGCGATGAACAGGAGCGGATCTTCCTGGAGCGGGTGCGGCTGCCGCAGACCTCCTCCACCACCTCCGGCTTCGGGGTGGGGCTGTCGGTGTGCCGGCGCATCACCGAAGTGCACGGCGGGCGCATCTGGGTGGTGTCGGAGCCCGGTGAGGGAGCCTGCTTCCACTTCACCGTGCCGGTGTGGGATGGCCAGGGGGCGGCCTGATTGACGAAGGGCCCCTCCGACCCGTAACGTCACCCCATCGGATGCGCAAAGGCCCAAAAGCCAAGCGCAGCAAGGGTTCCGGCTGTATCAGCCCAGCCCGAGCAGCTTCCGAGTCCTAGCCCCCATCGTCTAGAGGCCTAGGACACCTCCCTTTCACGGAGGCGACAGGGGTTCGAATCCCCTTGGGGGTATGTCTCAGAGAGCGGTCCACTGGGCCGCTTTTTTTGTGGGCCGCTTGTTTGTTGGTTGCGGGCCGTCAGCTGGGCTCAGGCCGCCAGGGTGAATCGGCGCTGGGCTTCCTGCTGCACAGCCCGCAGATTGGAGGCCAGATCGTCCCGCAGCCGCTGCTCGATCAGGCCGATGGGCATGCCCACACAGCCCTGCACGGTGAGCTCATAGAGCAGGGAGGTGGCCCCGGCGTCGCCTCCGATCTGCCAGGCCCCCTCAAAACGGCGGAAGTCCCCTTTCAGCATGGTGAAGCTGAGGCGGCGCTGCTCCAGGTGCTCCGTGAGCTCCAGCTGCACCCGGGCCCGGAAACGCAGCCCCATGAACACCTGGGCCCCCTCCTGCTCCAGGCCCACCACGTTGCCGCGGCGCCAGAGCAGACGGGAGCACTCCAGGTTGGGGATGAAGCGGCTCAGGGCGTCGTAATCGGTGAGCACCGCCCACAGCCACTGGGGATCAATGGCCAGCCGCAGCTGCACCGCCAGGCGGCGGCAGCCCCCGGGCAGCCGCTCCATCTCCTGTTGGATCGTGTCGAGCTCACAGCTGCCGCTCTCCGCACCCCGCAGGGGGCTGATCGCCGCGCCCGCAAGGGCGCTGGTGGGGTCGATCGAGAGCTGGGTCAAGGGGCCGAGCCGACGTCGCGATTGACTGCAGGGTGCAACCTAACCGGATCCAGCCGAGGACGCGGTGCTGGTGAACCCGGGAAGTTCCCTATGATCGCGCGCGTTCTACAGGCCCCCCGGGACCATGCGTGTTTCGACCGCTACCTCCAGCCGCAGCGACTCGCGCATGTTCACCCTGGTGATGCAGGGCTACGGCAGCGCCCAACCGCGCCAGGCGGAGCGAACCATCACCGTTCCCTTCTCCGGGCTGCAACCGCTGATGCAGTCCATCAGCCGCCTGGGTGGCAAGGTGCTCTCCGTGGCCCCCACCGCCTCCAGCGCTGAGGCCGCCCCCAGCGCAGCCGCCCCTGCGGCCAAGGCCGCCAGCCCCAAACCCGCCGCCAAGGCCGCCGCCAAACCGGCCGCCAAGGCTGCACCGTCCGCCAAACAACCCGCCGCCGCCGCTCCTGTGTCCCACGCCGACGTTCCCGTCAACCTCTACAAGCCCAAGGATCCGTTCGTCGGCACCGTCACCGAGAACTACAGCCTGCTGGGGGATGGGGCCATCGGCCGGGTGAACCACATCACCTTCGACCTCAAGGGTGGCGACCCGCAGCTGCACTACGTGGAAGGCCAATCGATCGGCATCATCCCTGACGGGGAAGACGCCAACGGCAAGCCCCACAAGCTGCGCCTCTATTCGATCGCCAGCACCCGCCACGGCGATGACCTGGCCGGCAACACCGTGTCCCTGTGCGTGCGCCAGCTGCAGTACGAGAAGGAGGGCGAAACCATCAACGGTGTGTGCTCCACCTTCCTGTGCGACATCCAGGCGGGCGCCAAGGTGAAGATCACCGGGCCCGTGGGCAAGGAGATGCTGCTGCCCGCCGATGAGGACGCCAACGTGATCATGCTGGCCACCGGCACCGGCATCGCTCCGATGCGCACCTACCTGCGCCGCATGTTCGAGCCCGCCGAGCGCGAGAAGAACGGCTGGCAGTTCAAGGGCAAGGCCTGGCTGTTCATGGGCGCCCCCACCACCGCCAACCTCCTCTACGACGACGACTTCAACCGCTACGAGCGCGAGTTCCCCGACAACTTCCGCTACACCAAGGCCATCAGCCGCGAGCAGCAGAACGCCAAGGGCGGCCGCATGTACATCCAGGACCGCGTCAGCGAGAACGCCGACGAGATCTTCGCGATGATCGAAAACCCCAAGACCCACGTCTACATGTGCGGTCTGCGGGGCATGGAGCCCGGCATCGACGAGGCGATGACCGCCGCCGCCGCCGCCAAGGGGCTCGACTGGAGCGAGCTGCGCCCCGCCCTTAAGAAGGCCGAGCGCTGGCACGTGGAAACCTATTGAGTTCAGACCTCCGGTCTCCAACTCCACACAGGCCCGCCATTCGGCGGGCTTTTTTGTTGCCAAGCCATGCGCTTGCCGGGTGCGCTCGTTAAACCAGAGGCACGCACGCACCGCGTTGCCCATGCCCGCCACCCAGACCAATCCCCTGCGCGTCGGTCTGCGCCAGGAGCGGGTGATCGCCCCGCAATGCCTGGTGATCTTCGGTGCCAGCGGCGACCTCACCCACCGCAAATTGATCCCGGCGCTGTTCGAGCTGTTCCGGCAGCGGCGCCTGCCCAGTGAATTCGCCGTGCTGGGCTGCGCCCGGCGCCCCTGGAGCGACGATGACTTCCGCAACCGCATGGCCGAGGCCATGGCCGCGGAGGTGAAGGAGCACCCCAGCGCCTGGCAGCAATTCGCCGCCTGCCTGTTCTACGAACCGGTGGACCTGCAGCAGAACGAAGACGTGGTGCGGCTGGGCACCCGGTTGGAGGCCCTGGATCGGCTCAAGGCCACCCGCGGCAACCGCACCTTCTACCTCTCGGTGTCACCGGCCTTCTACGGCAGCGGCTGCCGCGCCCTGGCGGCCGCCGGGCTGCTGCGGGACCCCGCCCGCAGCCGGGTGGTGATCGAGAAACCCTTCGGCACCGACTACAGCAGCGCCGAACAGCTCAACCGGGTGGTGCAGAGCTGCGGCCAGGAGCAGCAGATCTTCCGGATCGACCACTACCTCGGCAAGGAGACGGTCCAAAACATCCTGGTGCTGCGCTTCGCCAACACGATCTTCGAGCCGATCTGGAACCGCAACTACATCGCCAACGTGCAGATCACCGCGGCGGAAACCGTGGGGGTGGAGGAGCGGGCCGGCTACTACGAAACCAGCGGCGCCCTGCGGGACATGGTGCAGAACCACCTCACCCAGATGCTGGCGCTCACCACCATGGAGGCCCCGGGCCGCTTCGATCCTGAGGCCATCCGCAACGAGAAGGCCAAGGTGCTGCAGGCGGCACGGCTGGCGGATGAGGAGGAGCCGTGGCGCTGCTGCGTACGTGGCCAGTACGCCGCCGGCGGCACGGCGCAGCAACCGGTAGCGGGCTACAGGCAGGAGCCGGGGGTGAACCCCAACAGCACCACCGAAACCTATGTGGCGATGAAGCTGTTCATCGACAACTGGCGCTGGCAGGGGGTGCCCTTCTACCTGCGCACCGGCAAGCGCCTGCCCAAACGGCTCTCGGAGGTGGTGCTCACCTTCCGGGAGGCGCCGGTGCATCTGTTTGATGCCGCCGGTGGCAGCCCCACCGCCAACCAGCTGGTGCTGCGCATCCAACCCGATGAGGGGGCCGGCTTCGTGTTCGACGTGAAGGCCCCCGGCTCCGGCATGCGCAGCCGCCCGGTGGACATGCACTTCAGCTACGACGAAAGCTTCGGTGAACCCTCCGATGAGGGCTACGTGCGGCTGCTAGCGGACGCCATGCTGGGGGAGCCGACCCTGTTCACCCGCAGCGACGAGGTGGAGGCCGCCTGGCGCCTCTACACCCCGCTGCTGGAGCTGATGGAGGACGCCCCATGGCAGCTGCCGGTTCACCCCTACGAAGCGGGCACCTGGGGCCCCAGCGCCGCCGACAACCTGCTGGCCGACGACGGCCTGATGTGGCGCCGCCCCTGATCCGCAACCCCTTTCCTCCACCCCGTCGCCGTTCGCCCCGCCATGGCTCCCCAGCTCACCCTCCAAGCCCCGCTGGAACTGCCCCCCCAGGAGGTGCCCGATTACCTGCAGCGCCTCTGGAGCGAGAGCCTCAAGGAGGAGGCCGGGGCCGCCACCTTCACCCTGGTGGTGTGGGAACCCTCCTGGCTGCAGCAGCAACTGATCCGCACGGGCCGCATCGATGGCCCCATCAGCGGCCTGCTGAATGAAACGCTGCTGCAGGCGGCCCGCCAGGCGGTGGGGGAGCTGGGGCTGCCCGCCAGCACCGCCCCCACGGCACCGGAGCTGGCCTGGGCCCTGGGGCAGCTGCCGGGCCAACACAGCGCCGACGACCTGCGCGGCCAATTCGTGGACCGCGCCATCAGCGCCCACCAACCGCGGCGCCTGATCACCCTGGCCCCCACCCTGGCGGCCGACCGCCCCCTGGAAACCCTGGTGGCCGCCTACTGCCCCCTCAGCGATGAGCGCAGCGGCGGCGGCGACGCCTGCGGCGATGTGGTGGTGCTGCGGGGCGGCATGGGGGCGATCCAGCAGGGGCTCGGCATGTTGCAGCCCCTGATCGCGGCGGAGCTGCCCTGCTGGGTGTGGTGGAACGGCTCCCTGGATGAATCGCCGGAGTTGCTGGAGGCCCTGGCGGTGCCGCCGCGGCGCCTGGTGCTCGACAGCTCCATCGGCACGCCGCGGCGCTGCCTCGACCTGCTGGTGGAGCGCATCGAGCGGGGCCAGGCGGTGAACGACCTCAACTGGCTGCGGCTGCGCACCTGGCGCGAATCCCTGGCCATGGTGTTCGACCCCCCCAGCCGCCAGAGCGCCCTGCAGCACGTGGTGCAGCTCGATATCGATGTGGAGGGGCAACACCCGGTGAAGGGGCTGCTGCTGGCCGCCTGGATCGCCGACCGCCTCGGCTGGCACCTGCAGAGCAGCGCCTGGCTCGAGGCCGATGGGGGCCCGGAGGGGCGCGGCATCCTGGCGGAGTTCCAGCGGGGCGATGGCCAAACGGTGCAGTTCCGGCTGATGCCCGTGCCGGTGGGGGTGAGCAAAACCCACCCGGGCGCCCTGGTGGGCATCCGCCTGATCTGCGCCCCGGCGGATCAGGCCCCCCTGTGCGTGATCCTCTGCTCGGAATCGGGGGGCTGCATGCGCCTGGAGGCGGGCGGCGTGGCCTCCATGGAGCTGGCGGAGGAGGTGGTGCCCCTGCCCAACGAAAGCGAAGAGATGGAAATGGCCCGCCTGCTCGGGGGCGGCCATGACAGCACCAACCCCCTGCTGGCGGCGGCGGCAACCCTGGCTGCCAAGCTGCTGCCCAGCTGATCCCCGGGGCGGTCCGCCCAAGCCACCCCATGGCCTGCCTGATCGCCGCCCCCTCCAGCGGCAGCGGCAAAACCCTGCTCAGCCTGGCGCTCACCGCCCTGGCCCGCCGCCGCCGCCAGAGCATCCAGCTGTTCAAGGTGGGGCCCGACTACCTCGACCCCCAGCTGCACAGCGCCGCCAGCGGCCAGCCCTGCCGCAACCTCGACCCGCTGCTCTGCGGCGAGGCCTGGGTGCAACGCAGCTTCCAGCGCCACGGCAGCCGCAGCCAGCTGGCCCTGGTGGAGGGGGTGATGGGCCTGTTCGATGGCCGCGGCCCCAGCAGCGAGGGCAGCTCCGCCCACGTTGCCGCCCTGCTGCAGTTGCCGGTGGTGCTGGTGGTGGAGGCCAGCCGCCAGGCGGGGTCGCTGGCGGCCCTGGTGCGGGGCTTCCGCGACCACCAACCGCAGCTGCGGTTCGCCGGCGTGGTGCTCAACGGCGTCGGCAGCGAACGCCACCACGCCCTGCTCCAGGAGAGCCTCGCGAGCATCGCCATGCCGCTGCTGGGGGCCCTACCGCGCCACAGCAGCCTGGAGCTGCCCTCCCGCCACCTGGGGCTACTGCCGGCCCATGAGCTCACGGATCTGGAGCAGCGGCTGGGGGCCTGGGCCGACCTGGCGGAGCAACACCTGGATCTGGGGGCCCTGTGGCCGCTGCTGGCGGCGCCGCCGGCGGCCGCCGACGCCCTGGAGCCTCCAACGCCAGCGCCCGCCGGCCCCCCGGTGACCCTGGCCATCGCCAGCGACGCCGCCTTCCACTTCCGCTACCCGGAAGCCAGCGAGCTGCTGGCCCAGCAGGGGGCGGAGCTGCACGGCTGGTCGCCCCTGGCGGACGAGCCCCTGCCCCCCGGCTGCCGCGGCCTGGTGCTACCCGGCGGCTACCCGGAGTTGCACGCGGCCCAGCTGGGCCAAAGCCGCCGCAGCCTGGCGGCGCTGCGCCGCGCCCATGGGGCCGGCCTGCCGATCTACGCCGAATGCGGCGGCCTGCTGCTGCTGGGGCAAGGGCTGGCGGATGGGGAGGGCCGGGCCCACCCGATGGCGGGGATCCTGCCCTTCACGGCCCGCCGCGGGGCGCTCAGCCTGGGCTACCGCACGGCGCAGCCCGACACCGATGGCCTGGTGGTGCGGCTGGGGGAGACGCTCTGCGGCCATGAATTCCACCGCTGGCAGCTGGCCAGCGACGCCCCCCTGGCGCAGCCCCAGGGGCTTTGGCAGCTTGAGGGCTGGGGATCCCCCCGCCGCCCCGAGGGGTGGAGCACCGCGCACCTACACGCCAGCTGGTTACACCTGCACTGGGGGGGCTGCCCGCAGCTGCCCCAGCGCCTGGTGGCGGCGGCACGCCGCACCGCCCCCCTGCCGCCACCCACCGCCGATGGCCTCCCCTGAACTCTGGCTGCTGCGCCACGGCGCCACCGCCTGGGCCCGCGCCGGCCGCCACACCAGCCACACCGATCTGCCGCTGCTGCCGGAAGGGGAGGCGGAGGCCCGGGCCCTGGCGCCGCTGCTGGCGCAGCAGCCCTTCACGGCGGTGCTCTGCAGCCCCCTGCAACGGGCCCGGCGCACCTGCGAGCTGGCGGGCCTGGCCGCCGGCGCCGAGATCGAACCCGACCTGCGGGAATGGGATTACGGCGCCTATGAGGGCATCACCACCGCCGAGATCCGGCGCACCGTGCCGGACTGGACCGTGTTCAGCCACCCCTGCCCAGGGGGCGAGAGCGCCCAGCAGGTGCAGCAGCGCTGCGAACGGGTGATCGCCCATGCCCTGCAACGGGCGGGCAGCGAGGGGCGGGTGGCCCTGTTTGCCCACGGCCATCTGCTGCGCTGCCTGGCGGGCTGCTGGCTGGGGCTGGGGGCCGGCGGGGGCGCCCTGCTGGTGCTGGGCACCGCCACCGTGAGCGTGCTGGGCTTCGAACGGCAGCAGCGGGCCCTGCTGCGCTGGAACGCACCGGTGCCGCCCCAGTAGCCGCCGACGCCGACGCGTGCCAGCGTGTGGGGAGATGCGCGGGTGGACACACCACCGTGGGCATGGACACCGATGACGCCAACGGCCGCGCCGGCAGCCGCCGCAGCACGGGGCAGCAACCGCTCAAGCAGATGGAATCGCGAGCACCGGGCTGGCTGATCGCCGACCTCAACCCGGTGAACCGCAGCGGCCGCAGCGTGCGGCGGCGGGAGTGGCTGCAGAGCGAGCGCCACGAACCCAGCCACAGCACCCGCATGGAGCGCTGGCAGCTGATCGTGAAGGGGCGCGTGCAGGGGGTGGGCTACCGGGCCGCCTGCTGCCTGAAGGCCCGTGAGCTCGATCTCAACGGCTGGGTGCGCAACCACCCCGACGGCACCGTGGAGGTGCAGGCGGAAGGCCATGTGTATGCCCTCACGGAGCTGCGGCTCTGGTGTGAGCGCGGACCGGAGGCGGCGGAGGTGCTGGGGGTGAGCCAGGGGCAACTGCTGCCCATTCGGGAAGACTGGTTCGAGATCCGCCGCTGAGCCCCACCGCCGATGCACAACGGCACCCTCTGGGCCGAACTGCTGGCCTACGGCAGTGCCATCACCCTGAGCCCGCTGCACATCGGCCTGCTGCTGCTGTTGCTGCTGGGGCCGCAGCCCCTGCGGCGCGGCGGCCTGCTGGTGCTCGGCTGGATGCTCACCGTGGCCCTGATGGTGGTGCTGCTGCTCACCGTGGGCCATGGGCTGCTGCTCACCATGGCCAAGGGCAGCAGCCACCGCACCGGCCTCGACCTGCTGGCGGCCGGCGCCCTGCTGGCCCTAGGGCTCAAGGAGCTGCTCAACGGCGAGGAGGAGGGCACCCCCCCGGGCTGGACACGGCAGCTGGACCGCTTCTGCGCCATGCCGCTGGCGCTGTTGCTGGGGATCAGCTCCGGCCTGGAGGTGATCAGCCCCGATGATCTGTTTTTGTTCGCCAAAACCGCCTCAGCCCTGCTGGCTGCGGGGCTGAACCGGCTGCAAGAGGCGCTCTACACGGCGGGATTCACCGTGGCGGCCAGCCTGGCGCTGCTGATCCCCTTCCTGGCGGTGCTGATCGGCCGCCAGCGGGTGCTGCCGCTGCTGGAGCGCAGCAAACAGCTGCTGTTCGCCAAGGGGGATCTGCTGGTGGGCGGGCTCAGCCTGGTGCTGGCGGGCTACCTGGGCTGGCAGGGGATCGAGGGGCTTCAGCTGGGTTGAAGCCAGCGGCGCCAGCGGTCGGCATCGCTGGCGCTGCGGCCATCGGCCACCAGCCACACCGCCTGACTGGCGCGGCTCACCGCCACGTACACCAGCTGGCGGCGCAGGGTGGCATCGCTGGGCCAGAACACATCCCCGGCGATGAACACCTCCCCGAAGGTGCTGCCCTGGCTGCGGTGCACCGTGAGCACCGCCGCGGGCCCGAGGGAGGCGAAGGCATCCCGCACCAGGAAGTAGCGGCGCCAGAGGCCGCGCCCCTCCTGCTTGCCGGCGTCGCGGGCCCGTTGCCGCAGCAGCTTCAGCACCCCATCCAGCTGCTCCCGGGCGGCGCTGCCCACCGGCGGCAGCAGCCGCAGGCTGAGGCGGGTGTCCCCCGCCTCCACCTCCGCCCAGAGGGTGTCAATCACCGGCACCGTGAGCCCATCGGCGGCGCTGAGGCCGAAATCCGCCAGGTCGCAGCGCTCCGGGGTCACATCTCGCACCACCAGCTCGCGGTTGGAGCCCAGCAGCAGGTCGGGCTCCTCGGCGGCCTCCTCACCGGCGCGGCAGGCGGGGGCCATCACCGCCGAGCGGGTGATCAGCACCTCCCCCGGCAACACCGGCAGCTGGTCGGCCATGTCGCCATGGATGGCGCGGCGGGCCAGGGGCACCAGCTGCTCCAGGGCGCGGTTGGTGTAACAGAGGATGCGGGCGTGGTCGGGGTTGTCCAGCTCGGCGGCGCGGCGCAGGGCCGCCTGGGCCGCCGCCAGCCACGGTTCACGGGCTGCCACCACCACCTGCCCCTGGGGGGTGCGCACCGGCGCCAGCGGCGGCGGCTGGCGGCAGGGCAGCTGGCCGTTGCGCAGACCCGTGGCCAACTGCAGCACCGGGCCCTGGTGGCGCACCACCTCCGTGAGGTTGGCGCTGGCCGCCCGCGCCAGGGCGAACACCGGGCTCTGGGGCTCCCCCACCGGCGGCAGCTGGGCCGGATCCCCCACAAACACCAAACGGGTGCGGAAGGGGTGGGCGCAACGCAGGGCGATCTCCAGCAGGGTGCTGTCCACCATTGAGGCCTCATCCACCAGCACCAGACCGAGGTTCTCCAGGGCCGCGGCGGTCTGCTCCGTTTCCTCGCAGCGCTCCAGATCCCCCTGGCGCTTGAGCTTCAGCCGCAGCAGGCGGTGGATGGTGCTGGGGTACCAGGTGGGCTGCAGCCCCCCCAGGGCCAACTGCTGGCGCAGCACCCCCACCGCCTTGTGGGTGGGGGCCACCACGGTCCAGCAGAGGCCGAGGCTCTCCACCTGCTGCAGCAGGTGCCGGGAGAGGGTGGTCTTGCCGGTGCCCGCATAGCCGCTGAGCACGAAGGGGGTGCCGTCGTAGGGGGCCTGCAGCCACCGGCCGAAGCCCTCGGCCGCAGCCGCCTGGCCGGCGGTGAGGGTCAGCCCGGTGGGATCAGCCAACCGGCAGCCAACCCCAGTGGCGGGCCAGCAGCAGCGGCGAGCCCACCCACACCAGCCC
>Ga0194128_10003997_pt1 | contig 22042 bp, 24 predicted proteins | sample TA2KigCa65mmetaG_FD_148650 | JGI IMG/M metagenome (GOLD analysis project Ga0194128, IMG submission 148650) | Freshwater microbial communities from Lake Tanganyika, Tanzania - TA2015037 Kigoma Deep Cast 65m | ecosystem: Environmental > Aquatic > Freshwater > Lake | place: Tanzania: Lake... | reverse complement strand
TGGAAACGGAAGTTCGCAAGCTGAAGTACCTGTTGGAAAGCCTAGTGTGAGCTACCAGGCTTCCGGGACAGCCTCTACCAACGTGCTCATTTTGTTTGAAGGCGTGTTCGCAGGAAGTCGTACCACGCGTCCAAGCCTTGGCCCGATCGCGCCGATAGCTCCGCGATCGTTGCCGACGGCGCCGTGCGGCGAATGTTCTCGCGCAAGGCCGCTAGATCGGCGCCGACGGCTTCTGCCAGATCGATCTTCGTCAGCAGTACCACGTCAGCTTTCCGGAAAATCACCGGATATTTCAGCGGCTTGTCCTCACCTTCGGTCACGGAAACCAACACGACGCGCAGGTCTTCGCCCAAGTCATACGATGCCGTACACACCAGGTTACCGACGTTCTCGATGATGAGCAGATCGAGCTGATCGAAATCGAATTTCTCGTTGGCCTGGGCGATCATGCTTGCGTCGAGATGGCAGCAGCCGCCCGTAACGATCTGAACGACCGGGGCGCCACGATCGCTTAGCCGCCGAGCGTCGTTGTCGGTCTGCAAATCGCCGACCTGCACGCCGATGCGCATCTCGTCGCGCAGGTCGCTCAGGGTGCGTTCCAGGAGCGCGGTCTTCCCCGAACCGGGCGCCGAAAGAATGTTGGCGACGAGCAGTCCGTGTTGGTGGAATCGTTCGCGGTTCCTCATCGCCAACTCGGCGTTCTTGCCGAGCAGCGCCTGATTGACTTCAACGATCCAGCGACGCGGTTCCATCTGCGGGGCCTCGCTCAGTTCGTTTTTAGCGAATGGAACACCAGTCCGCTCAGAAGTTTTGGATAGAAGTACGTGGATTTTGGGGGCATCTTTTCGAGGTTCCCCGCGATGGATTCGACGTGGCTCATGGTCGCCGGTGGAACAAGGACAGCGAGATCACACTGCCGGGCCGCGACCACACCGTCCACTTCGCTAAGTAGATGCACGTACTGGCATTTCGGCGCGGCGAATCCCGCCGAAGGCAGTAGTTTTTCGAGAACGACGCGCTGGAGCACGGCTACGGCCAGGCCGCGCCAGGCGTCGCTATGTTCGCCGGCCAATTCCGCCATCCAGTGCGGCGTCTTGAATCGCCCCGTCATCCACGCGCCATCCAAGACCGTGCCGAAGCCGAGCAACTCTTGTCCGCCGTCCGCCTCGATCAGTTCCCATGCCTCGCGCGCCGACTTGACGGACTCCAGGTCGAAGTGATTGCCGAGAATCGCACGCAGTTGTGCTGCCGTCATCGCGCCAAGGCCTGAGACAAGGCGATGCGTCGGCAGAATCACCAGGCCCGGATCATGCATGCTGACCAGCATCATCAGCACGAAGTTCGCCGGCGCCTCTGCATTGGACACCTCGCCCGCTTGCTGCTTTTCGTCCAGATAACGCAGGGCCGTCTCGTAGCGATGATGCCCGTCGGCAATGAACACCGGCTTCGGACTCAATTGCCGCGTCACTTCGCCAATCACACGCGTATCGGTGATGGGCCACATGCGGCTAACAACGCCGAGGTGGTCGGTCGCCTGGATCGGCAGCGCACGTCCCACGGCTGCGTCGAGGTTCTCCTGCACCTCGCCCTCGGCATCCGGGAATAGGCCGAAGATTTGGCTCAGGTTCATGTTGGTCGCATGAAACAGCTTGAGCCGATCGGCTTTCGGCCCCGACATCGTTTCCTCATGCGGATAGATGCGACCGTGGCCGAATTTCTCCAGACGAACCCGGGCCATGAAGCCCTTGCGGGTGTAGCGGTGGCCTTCGACCTCAAATTCTTGCTGATAGACGTAGAGCGACCGAGCCGAGTCCTGAGCAAGGATACCGTCGCGCAGCCAATCGCGCAAAGTCTGGGCAGCCCGTATGTAGCGGTTGTCGTTGGCGGTGTCGCCGGCGGATTCCTTGTTGAGAATCAATCGTACGACGTTGTGCGGACTGCGATTGTAAAGTGCTTGTTGCAAGGCCGGATCGATAACATCGTAAGGCGGCGCGATGACATCGCTCAAATTGCCGACACGCGCCAAATCGTATCGAAAGCCACGAAAGGCCTGGATCTCTGCCATGACATTTCCTCGGTACGCCGCTGGCGGCGTAGCGCCAGAGGGCTACGCATCCGGCAGTGGCGAGTGCGAGTGGAGAGTGGAGAGAATAAGATTGGACTTCTTCTCTCGCCACTCTCCACTCGTCACTCGCCACTACTTCAGGCGGCGGGGTCGATGTTGCTGTTGTAGCGGCACGGCGGTAATTTGAAAGCATGGCCATCGACATCGGAAGGTTGCGCGCGAACGTCGCCGCCGTGGAAATGCGCATTGCTGCGGCGTGCACTCGGGCCGGTCGCAATCGCGCCGAGGTGACGCTGGTAGCCGTCACGAAGTCCGTGTCGATCGAGGTGGCTGCTGTCTTGCCGGACCTTGGCATTATTGACCTCGGCGAGAATCGACCCCAGGAGTTGTGGCGCAAGGCTGAGGCGATGCCAAAGTCGATTCGCTGGCATCTGATCGGGCACCTGCAACGCAATAAAGTAGAGCGGACGTTGCCGATGGTTCATCGCATCCACGCGGTCGATAGCGTTCGCCTCCTCGAGGCGATCGAGAAGGAAGCTGGCAGAAACGGACTCGCCGCTGTCGCGCTCCTCGAAGTGAATGCCAGCGGCGAGGCGACCAAACAGGGCTTCGCGCCGGCCGACATTCCGGGCCTTGCAACAGCGCTGGCGACTCTGCGACACGTGCGGGTCGATGGCCTGATGACGATGGCCGCCCTGCAAGAACCGGAGGCATGCCGGCCCACGTTTCGGATGCTCCGGCAACTTCGTGATGCGATGAACTTGCAACATCTGTCGATAGGCATGAGCAATGACTTCGAAGTCGCGATCGAAGAGGGGGCAACATTCATCCGGCTCGGAACCGTACTTTTTGACGGAATCCGCGTCTAGTGCCCGCGCCACGCCACGCGGCCGCGACAGGACCTTGTGAAACCAATGTCCATCCAAATCACCGATCACGCCGACGGGTGCATCGTCGCCGTGCGGGCCCAGCCCGGCGCGCGGCGCAACGGTATCGTCGGCGAGCAAGCCGGCTCGCTCAAAGTCGTCGTCACCGCGCCGCCGGACAAGGGGCGAGCCAACGACGCTATCGTGGGGGTCCTTGCCGACGCGCTCGGGTTGAAACGATCGCAAATTGAGTTAATCAGTGGGGCAACGAGCCGGCAGAAGCGGTTTATTGTGCGCGGCCTGAGCGCCGACGCATTGCGAATCAAGTTGCAATTGCTGCTGTCCGTTTGAAATCGCTTGACCTCGCCGTTACAATTACACTGACACCAACCGACGAGGGCGTGCCATGAAGTCACTGACCGCGATCCCGGTTTACAACGAGGAACGCCACCTCGGCAAAGTCCTTGACGAAGTTCGCCGCTATTCCGAGCAGATCCTCGTTATCGACGACGGCTCCACCGATCGCACGCCGCAGCTGCTGGCTGAGTATTCCGATATCAGCGTAGTCACGCATGAGAAGAATCGGGGGTATGGCGCCGCGTTGATCTCGGCCTTCGCGTTTGCTCTCAAAACTGATTACGATGTCCTGGTGACGATGGACTGCGACGGCCAACATGAGCCGGCGCGAATTCCGGTCTTGCTCGAAGCAGTCCACGACGCCGACATCGTCAGCGGCAGCCGATACTTGCGCGACTTCCGCCAAAACACGCTGGCCACCCCCGAAGATCGTCGCTTCATCAACCAGACGATCACCCATGAGCTCAACGAATTGCTCGGCCTCGATCTCACCGATGCATTCTGCGGTTTCAAGGCCTATCGACTCGAGGCGCTGGCGAAGCTGCACATCACCGAGACCGGCTGGGGAATGCCGTTGCAAGTGTGGGTGCAGGCGGCGCAGTTGGGCCTGCGTCTTAAAGAAGTGGGCGTGCCGCGCATCTACCTCGATCCGAACCGCGCTTTCGGCGGCGTTCTCAACGATGCGGAGGAACGGCTCGCTTATTATCGCCGCGTGATTCGGAGTGCTGTGGACGAGGCATGGGCGTGCGAATTTCCACCGCTGGCGAGGAGTTGCCGGTGAGCCCGCCGCGGTTACGCGCGTCCAAGGAACACGGCGGCATCGTCGCGGTTCCGGCGTTCGATTGCGTTAGCGCCCTGCTCGGCGAAAACTGGCGATCCCTTGCTAACACCACGCTGACTGTTCTCGGAAAGCCACTTCCTGATTTGCGTCGCTTGGCTCGTCGTGAGATTCTGGATGCGTCGGCTCGCTACCATCTCGAGCACGGTGAAGACCCGCCCCGAGTTTCGAGCGACGAGGTCGGCTTCTGGTTTGTTGCCGGGCATCAGCCGGAGCTTTTTCATCCGGGCGTTTGGTATAAGAACTTCGTGCTGCATGAACTGGCCAAGATTCATCAAACCGTTTCCGTGAACCTTATCATCGACACGGACGCGACCAAGCCGACGCTATTGCACGTGCCCGCCGGTGAACACATCGCGCGCGTGCCGTTCGATCGATCTACTGCGGAAACGCCTTACGAAGAACGCGTTGTCGAGGACGAAGCGACGTATGCCGATGTTCCGAAGCGTGTGGCGGCCCTTGCGTCGGGTTGGCATTGGACGCCGATGGTGGAATCGTTCTGGAATGAAGCGATGCGTCAGGCGGGGCGAACGCGTTTCTTGGGCGAGCGCATTGCCGGTGCGCGACGCGCGATCGAGCGGCGTTGGGGCATGGTGCAGCGTGAGTTGCCCATGAGCCGCGTGTGCGATGGCGATGCGTTTGCCTACTTTGTTTGCGCAATCTTGGCCGAGTTGCCGCGCTTTCGAACGGAGTACAATCGGGCCTTGCTCGCCTACCGGCACGAGAATGGCATTCGCAGCCGAAGCCATCCGGTGCCGGAACTGGCGACTGTTGACGGCTGGCTCGAAGCACCATTCTGGGCGTGGCGCGTCGGTCAAAGTCGACGAGCGAAACTTTTTGTTCGGCGTCGAGGGGATCAGTACGAGTTGAGCGCGGGCGGCGATGTTTGGCCTAGCGTATCGATCGACGATCCGATTGCGATGTGGTCGTCGCTGCGTCGCGATGGTTTCAAGATCCGCTCGCGTGCATTGACGACAACAATGTTCGCTCGGCTCTTCTTGGCGGATATCTTCATCCACGGCATCGGTGGCGGGCTCTATGACGCGTTGACCGATCGGATCATGGAACGGTTTTTCGCCATCCCGGCGCCGAGTTTTCTCGTCGTATCCGCGACAATGCTCTTGCCTTTGCAACGTCATCCCGACGCCGCGCCGCAAGCGCAGTCACTGGCGCGTCGAAAGCGCGACTTGATCTACAAGCCGGAGCTGTTTGCCAATCGCGTGGCACAATCGGCTTCGCTGCTACAGAAAAAACAGGGCTGGATTCACGGCGATTGTTCGACGCACTCGGCGCGAGCCAGGCGATTTACCGAGATTCGTGCGATCAACGCACAGCTTGCGCCGCTCGTTCGCGCGGATCGGGATGCATGTGAAAGGGAGCTAGTGGAATGCCGCCGTCGGCAAGCGCTGGACGAGGTGGCACGGCGGCGCGACTATGCGTTCTGCCTGTATCCGGAAGAGATGCTGCAAAATTTCTTTATGAACCCGATACGATAGGGATGACATGGTCGATGTGGGTGGTGCGACTACGGCCCGCCTCTGCCAGGCGCGGCCAGGAGTCTATCCGGGAAGGTCTGTGGGGCATGTTTTCAACGTGCCACGTCCCGTGTTTTTCCGGGTTATGGCACGTTAGTAACGTGCCCCACGTGGCTTGCCGGATAGACTCCAAGCGACGGCGAGACAATGAGGACTGCTCATGCCAAGTTCAGGCGATCGCGATCCGGGGTCGGGGTTCGGCGGGCCGCGCTATCCCGGCACGTTCCTGCTCGCGCTGCGCGAAGCCTTGGCCAAGCTGAACTGGACTCCGGTTAGCTGGAAGGGCAGCAGCGTCGAGTGTGCCGACGGCGCCGGGCTCAAGCAAGAGATCGGCCTGGAGAATATGTATCGCCGGTTGCGGCGCGAGCCGCGCGAACGCTGGCCTGAGTTGCTCGCCGAAATCCTCGCCAGCGTCACGCCCGACGTCGCCAACCCACCTGACGACCTCAACGGTGTCGGCGATCGCTTACTGGTTCGCCTCGGCCCGGCCTTTTCGCACAAAGAGGCTGAACTCGACGTCTGGCATCGTTCGATCGCCGGCGAGAACGTGCTTTCGTTCCTGGTGATCGATTATCCCAACAGCATGTCGTATGTTACCGAAAAGATGATCGCCAACTCCGAGCATGACGCGGACCACTGGTATCAACTCGCGTTGGCCAATCTGCGTCAGCGAACGCAGCCCGATTGCCTGCAAGTCGTACATGACGAATCAGGGCTCTTGCAATCGCAAGCAGGCGACGCTTACGACTCCTCGCGCGGGTTGATCCTTGACGATCTCGTGCCAGGTCAAAAAGACGACGGTTTTTACGTCATTATCCCCGGCCGTGACCATCTGTTGACGCTGCCGGTGACGGAGCACACGCTGATGATGGCACCGTGGTTGCGTGCCGTCGCGTCCAAGATGTACGGCGACATTCCGTATCCGATCAGTCCAGAGCTTTTCTGGGTGCGCGGCGGCGTCTGGCATCCGTTCGTCATCGAATCGGACGGCGACGACCTGATCGTCAAACCGCCCCTCCCGTTCCTCGACGTTCTGCGCAAGCTACGCCCCGACTTTGGCCAAGACGAAGTGTCTGCCGACGAGGATCGCCCAGCCGAGGATGCGAGCGACGAACCCGACGAGCACGATGACCGCCCGCCTCCCTTCGGCGACAGCGGGCCGATGCCGATTTGAAGCCGTCCGTCGCCGTCGCTTACGCTTCCGGATCGTACTTGTTCCACCGCACGATCACTTCGGGCAATGGATACTCCGGGATCGTCAGACCGAGCTTCGGGATCTCCTGTAAGCGACGCCAGGCGCGCGTCACCAGCATCTCTTGTTGCTTGACATATTCGGCATCGAGATTGATCTTCGCAAAGGCTCCGTCGCAAACGACCGGCTCGAAGACCGAATCGACGATGTACTGTGCCATTACGGGATTGCAGCGAATGTGCCGTTCCCGCTGCTTGGGCAAATCGAGCGGATGCACCTCGCCCATGATGTAACGCAAATACAAGTCGGACTCGGTGATGGCTTCGACGTCGGTTCCGCACACATCGCAGACATAGCCGGTGTCGCACAATACCATGGCGTTCCCTCGCAGCGGGCATGCGGTTTATTCTATTTCACGCTGGCGGCAACAATCGCGAGTCGGCTATAATCCTCTGCAGTGCATCGTGATCGTTCTCCATCGTTCGAGGCATTCATGGGATTGACCTACGTTGAAACGTGGGAGTGTTTGACCATGACCGCCAGGGCTATCCTGCGACTGTTGATATTCGGCGTGACACTGACGGCAGGTCTTTCCTCTACTAAGAGTACGGCACAGGCCACGGGCAAATATCCGACGATCGACCCGCCCGCGCACAAATCCTACGCCGAAACCATCGAGCGCGACGGCGTCAAGGCGTCGTTTGAGATGATCGCCATCCCGGGCGGCTCATTTCTCATGGGCAGTCCGGCGAGCGAGAAGGGCCGCAAGGAACATGAAGGCCCGCAGCATCCGGTGACGGTGAAGCCGCTGTGGGTCGGCAAGTGCGAAGTCACCTGGGGCGAGTACGATCTGTTCTGGGAGAAGAAGGCCAACGAGAAACCGCCGATGAGCCCCGCCGACAAACTGGCCGACGCGATCACGCGGCCATCGAAGGCGAATCATCACGACATCGACTGGGGTTATGGCCGGGGAAAGAACCAACCGGTAGTCGCCGTCCATTATCATGCGGCGATGGAGTACTGCCGTTGGCTGTCGGCGAAGACAGGCAAGCTCTATCGCCTGCCGACGGAGGCCGAATGGGAGTGGGCCTGCCGAGCGGGGACGACGACGGCCTACAGTCTTGGCGACGACCCCAAGCAGCTCGGCGATTACGCCTGGACCGACGCCAATTCGAACGACATGCCGCACCCTGTGGGCATGAAAAAGGCGAATGCCTGGGGGCTTTACGACATGCACGGCAACGTCGCCGAGTGGTGCATGGATCATTATGATGCGAAGGTTTACTCGACGTTCTCGCTCGACAAACCGACGCTGATGCCTTTCAAGCCGCCGAGCGAGAAACGCTATTCCTATGTGGTTCGCGGCGGCAGCTGGATCGATGCGGCGCAGCGCTGCCGATCAGCCGAGCGCGGGTTCTCGATCCCCGATTGGCAGAAGAAGGACCCGCAGATACCGCAGAGCATTTGGTGGAACAACGCCGACTGGGTCGGCTTCCGCGTCGTGCGTGCGGTCGAAGAACACGAGACGTTGAAGGGAATCCGATCGAAGATCACGAAGCAGAGTCCGAATTGACATTTGTATGATCCTCGTTTAGCGCCCGCATGGCGCCGCGCGGGCGCTGCACGAAAGGCGAAAACAAGGAGTGGGCCATGGGACTTTTCAGAACACTGATCGTGACGATAGTTGTGGCGCTGGCCGCTGATCACGTCCACGGCCAAGGCGGCCTGGCCACGTTCGCCCCCGCCGATGCCGAGACGATCGCCGCCTTCAAGAAGCTCGGCGGCGAGCCCGGCGACTTTCTCAAGATCCAGGGCTTTGATTGGTTCGATTTCACGCCGGCGATCGGCTTCTCCGCGGGGGGCCTGCCGGCGTTCAAGTTCAAGGCGATGCCCGAGTCCGATCTTCCAGCCGTCAAGGTTCCGTTCGGCCTCGAGTTCGGCGGCGCCAAAATTTCCAATGATGATCTCAAGCGTCTGGCCAAGGCGGAGAATCTCACGGTCCTAGTCCTGAAGAACACTGGAATCACAGACGACGGTCTGAAACATCTCGGAGCGCTCAAAAGCCTCAAAGTGCTGAATCTCTGGAACACCAAAATCAGCGACGACGGCTTGAAGAACTTGGCCGAGATGAAGAACCTTGAGTCGCTCGACCTCAATTTCACCAAAGTGTCCGAAGCCGGCATCAAGAACCTGGCAGGTCTGACTGAGCTTCGCAAGTTAGCGCTCGCCAGTGCCAAGCTTTCGGACGATGGTCTCAAAGACATCGCTCGCTTCAAGAAGTTGACCTACCTGGTCGTGAGCCGAACGCAGATAACCGACGCCGGCCTCAAGGAACTCGCCGCGCTGGAGAGTCTATTCACGCTCGACATGGACAGTGCGAACATTACCGACGCCGGGCTGAAGGAACTGACACCTCTCAAGAAACTGTCGCAGCTTTCCCTCGGCCGAACGCGCATTAGCGATGAAGGGATGAAGTACCTGACGATGATACCGTCGCTTAAGTTGATTCAGATTCCGGAGACCCCGATCACCGACGCCGGAGTAAAACACTTGACCAAATTGCCGAGTCTGTCCGGAATCGCCTTGGACGGCACGAAAATCACGGACGCTTCACTGAAGGAATTGGCCGCTGTCCCGACATTAAGCGAGCTGTACCTGGGCCAAGTTCAGATAACCGACGCCGGCCTGAAGGAACTAGAGCGCTGCAAACGTCTTTCGTCGGTGTTTCTCAATGGGGCCAAAGTTACCGACGCCGGCATCGCCAGCCTGCGCAAGGCGCTGCCGAATTGCTACATCGCCAAGTAGCCATGCGAATTCGCCCTGCCCCGGATTCCGAAGGCGACGTCCTGACCTTGAAACGCGGCCGGCGCGCGCCTATATTGTCCATCGTACCTGGTTCTTCGGGCGCATAGCTCAGTTGGCTAGAGCACCAGCTCGACACGCTGGGGGTCATAGGTTCAAGTCCTATTGCGCCCATTTTTGGTCCGCGGTCCCGATCCCACATCGACCACCAACCCGTTCCCGGCTTTTCCCGTAGTGTTTCGCTTTTGGCAACGCTGTAAGTTCAGAATCGGGCCTATTCAATCCGATGACCCGGCAGTCAACCAACTTGCGAAAAGAAAAATCGTTCATGTCTTCGCCGTCGGCAATCGATGAAAAGATAGATCAAATCTCCCCGATTGACTTGAGGAGGCGGAATGAAACGCTTGATCATCGCCGGAGTCTTCCTATTTTGCGCCATCCACGCAACACACGCCGTCGCGTCGGACAATAACACAGGGAAGAAAGCTGAGCCTTCGATCGGGTCGATGATTCCGTGGTCGGAGTTGAGCCAACGGGCGGTGGTGTTGGCCAAGCCCTTGGTTGCCAATCCTACCGTACATGCCAAAGGACCGGTCGATACGTTCATGTGCACGCCGGTCCAATATTGTTGGCTGCTCGACAATCCCGATCGCGCCGTCACCGCCTGGCGACGCCTCGGCGCCAAATGCGTCTCCATTCAACGCAAAGGCCCAGCGGCGTTCGGGTACACCGATGATAACGGCAGCAATATCACGTGGGAAGTAGTCCACCATGCCCCCGGCGTCCGCATCTGGCACGCCGACGGCAAGGTCAAGCCCAACGCCGTGCTGCCCTTGGTGCCTGTCAAAGCGTTGATCGTATTGCGGTACACCGAGGGCAAATCCCCGTCCGGCGCCGCGCTCGTTCAGCACCATGCGGAAGTCATGGTCCACACCGACAGCAAGGCCGCTGTCGCCGTCACGAAACTCATGGGCCAATCGGCGCCCAAACTCGCCGAGCAGGGACTGGGCCAACTGCAACTTTTCTTCTCCGCCCTGAGCTGCTACGTCGATCGCCACCCCGAACGCGTGGACACTCTGTTTCGTCCGGAGCCGTAGGCCGACTTGCAGTTGCGATCCAGAATTGCAAGCGGCAGAGGGACCAAGCGTATCACTGGCGCTTTCAGGTCATTTGGTGGGCGCATTGCACTCACGCCATGCGGGGCAGTCCATAAAATGCTTGCATGGCCAAGAAGAAGTTGACCTATCAAGATGCGGGCGTCGACATCGGGCTTTACGAGCAAAGCCTTGCCGGGATGCTGCCGTTCATCAAACGAACGCACACGCCGCGCGTCATCGACGGCTTTGGCGGGTTTGCCAGTCTATTCAGCCTCGATTTCAACGCTCGCCTATTCGCCAAGAATTATCGCCACCCGGTCTTGGTCACGTGCAACGACGGTGTCGGCACCAAGCTCAAAGTCGCCGGATTGATGAACAAGCATGACACCGTCGGCATCGATCTCGTGGCCATGTCGGTCAACGATTGCCTGTGCACCGGCGGCGAACCGCTAATGTTCCTCGATTATCTCGCCCTGCCCAAGGACGATCCGCCGCTGATCAAACAGATCATCAAAGGGATCAGCGATGGCTGTATTCAGGCCGAGTGCGCTCTGGTCGGCGGCGAGACGGCGATCCTGCCTGATTTTTATCAGCCAGGCGATTACGACCTAGCCGGCTTCTGCGTCGGCGTCGTCGAACGCGAGAACATCATCGACGGCCAGGCCATTCAAGTCGGCGATGTCGTCCTCGGCCTTGCGAGCACCGGGCTGCATTCCAACGGCTACAGCCTTGCTCGGAAGATCGTTTTCGAGCACGCGGGGCTGAAGGCGACTGACCATGTGCCGGAGTTGGGCCGCACCGCCGGCGAAGAGTTGCTCGAACCGACGCGCATCTACGTGAAGGCAGTGCACCAGGTGCTCAGCCATTATCCGATCAAAAAGCACGTGATCCGCGGCCTGGCGCACATCACGGGCGAGGGGCTGCCGGGCAATGTGCCTCGCATCCTGCCGCCGGGCCGGCGTGTTTTCTTGAAGCGTGGCAGTTGGCCGATTCCGCCAGTGTTCACTTGGCTGCAGAAGCTCGGCGAAGTCGAACAGTCCGAGATGGACATGGTGTTCAACAACGGCATCGGCTTCGTGATGATCGTGAGCCGTTTCTTCGTGGAGAGCATCCAGCGTCAGCTGTGCGACGCCGGCGTGCCGACCTATGCGATCGGCGACGTTCGCGAAGGCGAGGCTGATGTGGAGTGGTGTTGAGACGTTTGATTCGGGCGTTGGAAGCAACGGGGTTCGGGAGCCCCCTCGCCCTGGGGTTTCCAACATGATTGAGAAGGAGTCCTTCATGCCAGAACAACGCAAGATCGTGACCGCAACCCCGGAGAATAGTGAAACGCCGCTCGATCAGGTGCGCGGCTGGGTTACGCCGAACTCGCTGTTCTTCGTGCGCAACCATTTCGATCCCCCGAAGCTCGATGTCGGTACCTGGCGGTTGCGGGTCGGCGGTCTTGTCCAGCGCAAGATGGGATGGACGTTCGATGACTTGCTGGCTCTTCCTGAACGCACCGTGTTTGCGACCGTCGAATGCGCCGGCAACGGGCGATCGTTCCTGGCTCAGCGCGTGCCCGGTGTTCCGTGGGGCGCCGGGGCCATCGGTCACGCGGAGTGGACCGGAGTGCCGTTGAGCATTGTGCTCGAGCGTGCCGGAATCCAAACCGGTGCGGTTGAAGTGCTCTTCGAAGGCGCCGACCGCGGTACGGAGCCGGATCATCCCGAGCCAATGAACTTCGAACGCAGTCTGCCGCTGGCCAAAGCCATGCATCCCGATACGCTGCTCGTCACGCGCATGAACGGCGAACTTCTCAACGAGATCCACGGCGCTCCGCTGCGACTCTTCGTCCCAGGATGGTACGGCGTCGCATCGGTCAAATGGCTCTCGCGCATCGAAGTCATCGACAAGCCATTCCGCGGGTATTTCCAGTCCAAAAAATACACGACGCAGCGGCGCGCATCCAACGGCCTGGAGACAATTATCGTCGGGCCGATGGCAGTCAAGTCGGAAATAATCCGCCCCAAAGCGGGCGATCTCCTCGGCATCGGCACGAACCGCGTTGTCGGCCTGGCCTGGGCGGGGGAGGATGCCGTTGCCAAAGTTGACATCAGCACGAACGGCGGCCAAACGTGGTCCACTGCCCAGTTGATGGGACCACAGGCTGCTTACTCGTGGACGCTGTGGGAGTACCTTTGGGAAGTCAGCGAACCGGGCGATTTCTCGGTCCTTGCCCGTACGACGTCGACCGACGGGCGCGTGCAGCCGATGGAGTACGATCCACTTTATCTCGGATATCAGATCGACTTCTGCCGAGCGACGCCCGTCCGCGTCGCCGCCGCCACGCGCACCTATGCCGAGATCGGCAACCTCGAAGCACTGCTGTTCGACATCAACGCCTATGCCGAGGAGAACAAACGATTGCCGCTCGACATCGAAGCCCAGTACAGCGCCGGCGGTGGGATATGAGTGCCGCGCACGAAGTAGGCGGTGAATGCCCCTCGGCCGTGTGCGCGTCTCCTTGTCGGTGCGTTACTTGATGAGCAAATGAACTAATGCCGCCCCCAACTCCGGGAATTGAAACTCATATCCCGCCGCCGTGGCTTTCTTCGGCAACACCCGCTGGCCGGTAGTGAGTATGTCGGCGACTTCGCCCATTGCCAGGCGTAGCATGAAACCGGGTGTCGGCATGAAGCTGGGGCGGCCCAGGACGCTGCCGAGAGCCTTGGAAAAATCGTAATTCGTCATCGGATTCGGCGCCGTCGCGTTCAGAGGCCCCGTGATCTCCGCGTGGTCGAGCGCAAACAAAAGCAAACCGACTTCATCCTCGATATGAATCCAGCTCATGTACTGCGCGCCGCCCGCGATCGGGCCCCCGACGAAGAACTTGAACGGCGTGAGCATCTTGGCCAGCGCCCCGCCGTTGGCTTCGAGCACGATTCCGGTGCGGAGATAAACCACTCGAACACCGTGCTTCATCGCGGGCTCGGCGGCGCGTTCCCAATCCATGCAAACGCTCGCCAGGAAATCGTTGCCGGCCAGGCTCGCTTCGGTCAGTTCTTCGTCGCCGTGTGGGCCGTAATAGCCGATCGCCGAACCATTGACGAGAACGCGCCTGGATGAGCCGGAAGCGTCAAGGGCGGTTTTTTTCCCCAGTGCCGCGACAATGTTCTCGGTGCTCCTGACCCGGCTCGACCGAATAAGCGCCTTGAAGTCATCGCTCCAGCGTTGGTTGAAAAGCCCTTCTCCCGCGAGATTGACGACGGCGTCACAGTCGGCAACGGCGTCCTGCCAGGCGCCCGCAACCATCGGATCGCCGTCGACGATGGTGACGCCATCGCCGAAGGTCGGCTTGGCCACATCGGGCCGACGCGTCAGGACGACGACCTGATCGCCGCGATCTCGAAGTTTCTTGATGAGATGCGAACCGACCAGGCCCGTTCCACCGGTGATGAACACGCGCATGACATGCCTCTCGCTTTTTCAGCGCAATTTCGGCTAATGAATTCGAATCCCACAAGATCGTTTTATGGACGAGACGAGTCATGCCGCAGACGTGGACTTTCAATCGAGATCGTTGTCATGGAGATGCTGCGTTGGGTCGATAGGCTAAATGTCGGATCCCTTCTTCTTCTCGGGTTGAGCGTCTTTTTTCGGAATGTTGATGTCATGGCTGCCGCCGTCGCGTGGCAGATCGACATGGACGTCGGTTTCCACGATCAGTTTTCCGCCTTGAGCTGTAAAACCTGTGACATGAATGACCGTGGGACCGCCCGCGAAGCCTTTTCCGCCGTCGGCGGCGGTGTCGTAGAATCCATCGCGAATGTTGGCGAAGCCCTGTGGTCCTGAGTTGCCTTTGGCGCCGTCGGGGGTCAACACCACGTCGCCGAAGGGGATCGCTTGGCCGTCATAAATAATTTTCCCCTGCAGGGGATAGCGCGTGGGCTCACCGGGCCCGCAACTGGTGATGAGTATCGTGCTGAAAATAACAACGATGGCGCTAAGCCTACGCATGGCCGATCCTCGCTGCTATTCCCAGGAAACCGATTCGCTACCGTTTCGGCTGGCCAATGGAAGCAGAACCCGGTTGAGATCGATCGATTCGCGCAAGAAGCGAATGGATGCGTCCGCGAATGCGACATTGCACCCGCCCGGATGGTTGCTTCCCATGCTGATGTCGTTGTAATTGCCGCCGCCGTTGTAGCGCACGGTTCGCATGGCATTACGAACATTCTTTGCCGAGGTATAGTCGTTATTCCAGAGCCCGCCGCGGACCCAAGAACGCAGCGAGCCCGGACTTAGCTCCAGGCCGTTCCAGGCAACCTCGAAGAGCATCAAAGTGTTGCTGACGCCGTCGGGGACTTGGTTGAAGTTGACGCTTGATGGGACAGTGGGCGTCGCATTCGTGCGGGTCGGATAATAGGGGAGCATCCCGTCGCAAGCCAAGCCGCCCTGACTTGAACCGAGGCCATTGACATTGTAGGGCACGCCGGTAGTCGGGTTGGTGCCGCTCGGCCCGGCGTTCCCGCAGTAATGAATTGTGAACGCAAGTTGGCCATTGCTCATGTTGTCGATCGTACTGCTCGATTGCTCGTTGGAATAACTCGGACAGAGGAAGACGGAAATCCGGTTCCCGCCCATCTGGCGATTAACGTTCCCGGCCACGGCATACGCGGCCAGCGTGGGATTGGCCTGCTTGAACAATGGTTCCTGTTCGAGCCAGGGCAAGATGAAAACCTGCCAGCCGATCGACGTTGAGCCGAGAATGGGACTCTTGGGGAGGGCCTTGTAGGTTTCGTGATAGGAATGCAATGCCAGTGCGATCTGCTTCATGTTGTTGCCGCACTGCGACCGTGCCGCCGCCTCGCGCACTTTCTGCACCGCGGGCAACAAGAGACCGATCAGTATCGCGATGATCGCAATGACGACGAGCAATTCGATCAACGTAAAGCCGCTGCGCTGACGCCCGTCAGGTAGATTGCGATGTTGGCTCATGAGACCTCCGGAGATGAAGTTGAAGAAATATCAAGTCAGTCTAACGAGAATCTGTGGCCGTGTCGAGCCGGAAAACACGCAAGGAATCCCCATTCCGCATCGGCGCATGGGAGCTTGCAGCAGGTCGGGTTGTGATTGCCGAAAGGGCGCGCTGCGATTCGATCGCGTGGCGCACGGCGAGCGCTGAGCGAAGCGGGAATCAAAACCGCAATTGCAATCGCCCCAGCCGTCGCACCGTCTCTTCCATGAGGGCATCTTCCTCGCGTTCATCCTTGGCCAGGTATGTCACCGAAAACCGCAAGTATGGGCCAGCGTTGTCCCAGGGAACGCAGATCACGCTTTGTTCGCCGATCAGGAATTGGCTCGCCTCCTCGGCGGTTTTGAAGGAACGGTCGCCGCAGCCGGTCGGGGCCTTGGCGTAGAGGAAGTAGGTGCCGCCAGGCATTTTTGCCTTGAAACCGACTTTGTTTAGGGCGTCGACGAGTTTCTTCAGGCGGCGGTGGTATTTCATGCGGGTGCGATCGCCGATCTCGGCGTGGTTGAGCGCGGCGGCAGCGGCTTGCTGGATCGCCATGAATTGGCCGCTGTCGCTGTTGTCCTTTACGTCGGCGAAGGCCTGCACGATCTTCGGATGGCCGCAGACAAACGCCATGCGCCAGCCGATCATGTTGAAGCCCTTCGACATCGAGTGAATCTCGACGCCGACCTCCTTGGCCCCATCCATCTGAAGAAAGCTCAAGGGAGGTTCGCCGTAGCTCAGCAGAATGTGGGCGGCGTCCTGCACGACAACGATCTGGTGCTTGCGGGCAAAGTCGATGACGCGTTTGTAGAAGTCGCGTGTGGCGACGGCGCCGGTCGGGCTATTCGGGTAGTTGATGACGAGCAATTTGGCCTTTTTCTTGACATCGTCGGGGATGCCGTCGAGGTCGGGGTAGTAGCCGTTCTCCTCTCGCAGCGGGAGTTCGTGGACCTTGCCGCCGTAGTATTTGGTGTGGGTGCCGGCGACGGGATAGCCGGGAACGGTCATGAGCGTGATGTCGCCGGGGTTGATGAACGCGGCCGGGATCATGGCGAGAGCAGGCTTTGAGCCGATCGCGTGGTTGACCTCGGTGACCGGGTCCAGTGTAACGCCGAAGACCTTCTTCATGAACCCGGCGGCGGCTTCCTTGAACGCGGCGATGCCGTTGTCGGCGTAGCCGCGGTTGTCAAGCTTGTCGATCTCGGCTTTGGCGACGTTGCGCACCAACTCATCAGCCATGTCGTCGTTTTCGCCGATGCCGAAGTCGAGCAAGGTGCGTTCAGGATGGGCGGCAATGGCGGCGCGTTTGGCTCGCTTGATCTTCTCGAACTTGTAGATTTCGGTGCCCTTGCCGTAGTTGGCGCCACCGATGCGATCGGCGAAGAGGGATTGGAACCAGGGATCGACAGACATGACTATTCTCGATTGCCGCTTGCGGCTTAGCGCTCGCTGCCCATTTCGATTGCAACGGATTTATGGCCGCCAGCGCTAAGCCGCAGGCGGCACAGCGTATACAATATGGCGGGTCGCCGTGCGTGTCCGTTGTCGACGTGTAGAATACTCCGAACATCATCCGCGCAGACTCGCTGCGCTCGTCTGCGGGCTTCCAGTACAGGGGATCGCCGTGGGATTGATTGCCCGGGATCGAGACTTAATCAAACGTTGCCTGCATCACGAACCGGGAGCGTGGAACGATTTCGTCGATCGCTTCCTGGGACTCGTCTATCACGTCATCCAACACACGGCCGACATGCGCAGCTTCGCGTTGTCCGCCGATGACAAGGAAGACATCGCCGCGCAAATTCTCTTGAAGGTCGTCGAGAACGACCATGCATCGCTAAGGCAGTTTCGCGGCAAAAGCAGCCTGGCGTCTTATCTGACGGTAATCGCACGGCGCACGGCCGTCAACGAGATCGCAAGCCGGACACAGATCAAGGACAAGGAGGGCAGCAAACCAAGCGAAGCGATCATGGAAGAAAAGCCCGCGACGAAGCCGAAGCCGGCGATCGACACGCTCGAAGAGGTCCGCAAGCTGCTGAAAAAGCTGCCGCCGCGCGAACGCGCGGTGGTGCAGATGTTTTACATCGAAGAAAAGACCTACGAAGAGATCAGCAAGGCATTGAACATTCCCGTCAACAGCATCGGCGCCATTCTGGCGCGGGCGCGCAAGAAATTGCGCGGCGAGGATTGACCATCGATCCCAGGGGTTCGGAGTACCTCACCCCTGGGCTTCCACATTACATCAGTCTGCTAGCTCCTTGACGTAGATGTTCTTGAACCACAGCGTATTGCCGTGCTCTTGCAACTCGATCGGCCCACGCGCCGGCGTCGGCAGCGGCTTGCCTTTTTCCTTCTCCCAATAGTTGAGCAGCGGCGCCTGATCGACGACTTTCTTGCCGTTCAGGAAGATCGTTACCTTGTCCCCCTTGGCGACCGTGATGTGGAAGGTGTTCCATTCACCGACCGGCCGGTCGGCGTTGACGAGTGGCTTCTGCCCATTGCTGCCGCGCGGGTTATTCCACAGCCCGCCGGAACCGGTGTCCTTGTCGATGGCGAGGCCGCCGGAGAGAACGCTGGTGTCCCAGATTTGCACCTGAGGCTGGCCACGCAGGTAGATGCCGCTGTCGCCCTTGGGGAGAATCTTCCAATCGACATACAGTTCGAAGTTGCCGTAATCCTTGACCGACTGCAGATTTTGGCCTCCTTTCTTGCCGTCGTAGATCAGAACTCCGTCCTTGACCGTCCAGTGAGTGAGCCGTTCGTTGGCCTTCTTGACGGCCGCTTCGTACTCGCTCTTGGTCATCTTCATTTTTTTGTTGATGGTCACGAGCCCCTGCCAGCCGGTGAGATCCTTGCCGTTGAACAGAGCCGTGAAACCCGGCGGCGGCGTGTTGTCTTTGGAGCCAGCCCCGTCGTTGGCGTAAGCCGAGATGCCCGCGATCATCGCCAGGCTCGCCAATGCAAATCCAAGTCGCATGTCGTTGTTCCTTTCGTGTTCGATCGTGAAACCGGTTCGCTGTTATCGTGCCGGTCGCCGCTGCGAACGGCAAGCGGAAAAGAAAAAAAATCTGTCGGCTCGGCTGGCCAATGGTGATGTCCTCTCTGGGAGTGTTTTTCCGAGCTAGCCTCTTGCAGTCCTGAGCGATTGCGGTTAGACTCCTTCATGCACCATTCCGATTGGGAGCCTACGCAATGTCCTGGCCGCAGGCAAGTGACTTCCAAGATGCCGTGCTGAACCCGCAGGCGTCGTTTGTCGATATAGACCTGCGTGACGCGTCCGTCGTGTGCAATCCGACGACCAGCATGCCGATCGCCGCGTCCGGCACCTTCGGCATTGTCTATCAGATGCGATCCGACGACGCCCCTTCAAGCGTCATGAAACCTCCCAAGGAAGCCCAGCCAAAGAACTGCCAGGCCCTCGTCGTTAAGTTCATTGAGTTCATTCAGATCGGTCAGTTCGGTCAGTTCATGCAGAAACCAAGGGGGCGTGCCCTGAATGAAGGAACGAACTTCGAGATGCGTCACGACTTGCCCCGAAGCTTCGTGCCACACTCGCAGCAGAAGCTGAAATCCGGCGGATTGTCGGCCGCACAGTTGAAGCACTTTGTTTCGGCTCGTTTCTTGCTGCCGCACGTTAGGCAGAACCCGTAATTAAGTGGCACCGCTTCGCCGCAGGTGGCGCATTGCCAGGAGGTCAGGGCGGGAAGCGGGGGAACGACCGGCGGCGTTAGAATGCCGTCGCCGGAGTTCGGGAACGTCACGGGCGGACCGCACACCGGGCACTCGTTGACTTCGTATCGCGCCACGTAGTCGCACTGCGCACACGGCCGAACACGCTCCGTCGGCAGCGACTTCTTGATCGCCTCCAATTCGCGCAACGCCTCGAGCGCGGACTTCGGCCGTTCGCTCGGCTTCTTGCGCAGACACTTGTAGACAAAATCCCCCACCAGCGCCGGCACATCGGGGCGCAGCATCGAGATCGGTCCCCGCAAACTCTTCTCGATGTGATGCGCGACTTCGTACCAGGTGCCGCGCGGGAAGGGCAACTGGCCGGTGATCATCTCGTAGAGCGTCACGCCTAAGGCATAGATGTCGGCCCGTTGTTTGGCCTTCCCCTTGAACTGCTCGGGCGGCATGTAATGGACGGTGCCGACGATCGAGTTGCCGCTGCTGGGCGTGCTTTCGCCGGCGACCTTGGCCAACCCGAAGTCGGCGATCTTCGCCCGGGATTGGCGCGTGATGAGGATGTTGTGCGGCTTCAAGTCGCGATGGATGACGCCGACGGCGCCATCCGGCATCTTCGTAGTGTGGGCGTGATGCAGGCCTCGCAGGACGTGTATCGCGAATTCGACCGCTTGCTGAATCGACAAACCCGCCGGTTCGCGCTTAATCAGTTCATGCAAGCTTGGCCCGTCGATGAACTCTTCCAAGAGGAACGGCAACGGCACGCGATGAAACGACATCGCCCGCACGATATGCGGATGATCCTTCAAATTAATCCATGCCTTCGCCTCCATTTCGAAGCGGTCGCAAGCGTCGGCCGACTTGAAGTCTTCCTTGATGGTCTTGATGACGAGGTGGTTGTGCGTGACCTGATCGAAGACGAAATAGACGCGGCCCATGCCGCCCTGGGCCCAGCCGCGTACCTCGTATTGCTCATTGATCAAGTCGTTGACTTCGAACATGGCGTACTCAGCTTAGAGTGACGAGACGGACGCAGCGAAAGCCGAGATCGCTTTGGCCACCTTTCGGCGGCGCGAACCCGCGGGCGGCGCATCGGCCGAGAGTCAAACCCGCCTCGATGAAGCTGGCGCCGCGGACGACGCGAAATCGTTCCCAGGCCGTCGGCGTCGGACCCTGTGGGTCAATCCATGGCAAGCCGGTCTGGGCATAGTACGCTGCGCTGTAGGTATCGAGACACCACTCGCGCACGTTGCTTCCCATGAAGAACAGGGAAAACCCGTTGACCATGCCGCGATCGACGGCCAGGGCTCGGTGCCGGCCCGTTTCGAGCGTGTTGCAAACTTCGGTCGCCCTACACGATGTTGGCAAAGAAAATCAGGGGTTTTCATCAAAAAGGGGCGATGTTATGAGTTTTTCACGCTCCTCGGCCCACACGAGGCGCTGCCAGGGATCCACATGCACGGGATGAGCGATGTCTCGGCGACGCTCCACGCGTGGTCGCTCACGCCGTGAGCCATCGCAGGCGTCCTCGCTTGCAGGCTGCCGTGTGGATGAATCCAGTTGTAGAAATCGCGCCACAACCACAGGCTCCATTGCAGATGATCCTCGACACGCGAAACACTCTGACTGCGACGAAGCAACCGCGCCTGCTGGCCACGCATCGTGCCGTTCAGCCGCTCCAGGTGCGACGTGTTGATTTGCGTGCCGATGCCCAATTCAACGATGCGTTCTCGCAGATCCTTCTTGCGGCCAAACAACGCACGCGTCTGCACCGCCAACAGCGTTCCGGTTGGACTGCGGATTTTCTTGACCACGCCCAGCCACAGGCCCGACGGCAGTTTCAAATCCGGATGCTTGCATCGGCCGCGACCACTATGGCGGCGACGATGCCGAATCGCGCCGAAGACCTCCAACGCCGCACGCGGGTACGGCAAGTGATCGTCCACCAACAGCAGTGGCGCATCGTCGGCAACGCCACACCACGCCACGCTCGCCATCAGCTCTTTCGCCATCTCCAAGGTCCGTGGTCCGACGCGCACGTCGAGCAAGAATCGGCTGGAAACTTCCAGCGCTGTGTGAACCCAGGTCTTGCCCATGCTGCGACGCCGATGCCGTCTCGGCGCCGGCGTGGCTACTTTTTTTTCGCCGGACAAACGCGGCCATGCAGCTCGTCCATCTGTACGGCAGCCAGCGGCCTGCGATGCTGCTCCACTTGCAAGTGGTGGAAATCATCCGCCCGCGGCCCTGCTTGCCGCAGCACGCGCTGCACCGTTCGGGCATCGACGTCGCAAATGTCCGCCGCAGCCGTGATCGAGCAGCCATGGCTCAAACACTTGAGAATACGCTGGAGCGTGTCGTCGGGCAACTTCGTGTACTGCCGCAAGGTGCCGGCGCGTTCGCTGAAGCGTTTGCCGCAGTGCGAGCAATACAGTCGGCGAATGTCCTTGGCGTTGCCGATCCATTCGACGACGCTAAGATTGCCGGCGTCGAATCGATTGAAGGTGGAACAATCTTCATTGGGGCACGCCAAGTGCGCCAACGGGTTCGGCTCGCTGCGTGAGCGAGTTGGCATCCGTGCCATCGGAATCCTCCACGCGCAAAATTCCG
>Ga0194128_10003992_pt1 | contig 22059 bp, 21 predicted proteins | sample TA2KigCa65mmetaG_FD_148650 | JGI IMG/M metagenome (GOLD analysis project Ga0194128, IMG submission 148650) | Freshwater microbial communities from Lake Tanganyika, Tanzania - TA2015037 Kigoma Deep Cast 65m | ecosystem: Environmental > Aquatic > Freshwater > Lake | place: Tanzania: Lake... | reverse complement strand
TTGGCTGCGCTGAAAACCCTCGTCAAGCAAGGAGAACTGGACACGGAGAAGAAGGTCGCATAGGGATCATCAACCGAGCCGCCGCTCTCGCCGAATCAACAGCGACCGGGACATCCCCTCCGACCCCGCAGGCAACTTTCTGGTCGTCTGGCAGGACACGAACGAGAGTCAGGTCGAGGCACAAGGCTTCTACGCGACCGGGAACGCCCAGGGCCCGATCTTCCAGATGAGCGCGCCCGATCTGTACGTCACCGCCGGCAGCTTCGACTCGGACGAGCTTCTGAGCGTCGCCTCGGACGCCGCCGGGAACTTCGTGGTCGCCTTCAACGCCTACGACACGGACGCTGCCTATCAAGGACCCTGCTACGGCAGCCCGTGCGTCCTGACCCGCAGGCGCGACGCCAACGGCGTGCTCGCACCCGCCACCTTCATCGTCGGCGATCCGCGTCTGAACGCCTATTCGGGCGCGTACTACAACCAGACGGCCAACCCCGAGCTCGCGGCCGACGGCGAAGGGAACTTCGTCGTTGCGTGGGAAGGATACGACTCGACATCAGCGGGATCCGTGACCGAAGGTGTCTGGGCTCGCAAGCTGGTGAACTCCGGCCAGGTGAACGGCGGTCAGTTCCTCGTCAACGCCGTCAAGAACGGCTACCAGGGAGACACTGGCCGGCTCGACCTCGCGGCAGACGACGCCGGCAACTTCACCGTCGTCTGGCACGACGAGAACGACGACTATCCGCCGTACTCCGGCGTCTCGATCCGGCGCTTCGACAAGTTCAAGAACCCGATCGGCAGCCAGCAGAACGTCACCCCGGACTCCGCGAACGACGTCGCGGTCGCGTCGACGGGCGCAGGCGCCTCCATGGTCGTGTGGGGAGACGGACCGATTCGTGGCCGCGTCTACGACTCGCTCGGCGCCGCCGTCGGTGCCGAGTTTCAGGTGGCGGCGACCGGCTCGTACCCGGAGGTCAGCGCGGCGGGGCCGTCGGCGTTCGTCGTCGTGTTCGACGGACCCGCGGGGCTCGCCGGGCGCCTCTTCGACACCGCCGGAAGCGCCGTGAGCAACGAATTCGCGATCAGCCCGACCGGCTACACCCCTTCGGTCGCCGCGGACGGCGTCGGCAACTTCGTCGTCACCTGGAAGGAGGACGACTACGAGGCTCGCGCGCAGCGCTTCCAGGTCGAGGCGCCGCAGCCCGCCGACCACCCCCTGCTCGGGAAGGTGCTCGTCGTCACCAACAAGATTCCCGACGATTTCGCGAAGAGCAGCGGCAAGTGGAAGGCCGGCGGCAGCGTCGTGGTGCCGCAGCGAGGTTCGGCGAGCGATCCGCGCTGCAACGGGGATCCGGCCGGGACCGTCAAGGCGACGGCCCGGTTCTCGAGCGCGACCTCCGGGGAGGACACCGGGCCGATCCCGCTGCCCTGCGAGGGCTGGACCGCGACCGGCTCGAACGTGGTCTCCGCCGTGCTGGAGCGGGGCTTCAAGTACAGCGACTCCGGGGCCGTGCACGGTCCGTGCAGCTCGATCACGATCACGGGCACGAAGAGCCTGAGCGTGACGTGCAAGGGCAAGACCGGCTTCGCGGTCTTCTCCTACGATCTGATGGTCGGCGCCGGCCAGGGAGCCATGATCGCCTCGCTCACGCTCGGGGACTTCACCTATTGCGCCGAGTTCCAGCCGTTGCTGGACGGAAGCGACGGCAAGCAGTTCAAGGGCAAGGCACTGGCCGTACCCATCGCCTGTCCCTGACCCTGGCGCCGCCGTGCCCTCTGCGCGACGACTCCCCCGCGAGGAAGCGGTCGTTGCAAGGGGAAGCGATTCGCGTGCGATGCGCCGCCGGCGATGGCTCGATCATTTCGTGTCTCGTTGAGGGCAGCTCGATCCGCGCGACCGCGCGCAAGACCGACACCGGTTCAACACAGTGAGCTTCGGGTTCTTCCGCGCCGCCGCAAGGGACTGACGGAGCGCTCCGCCGCCGACGGACCTCGCCAACGCGGAGCACCCGCCGCGCGACATTCTCGAACCCTCTTCGGGTACGACGCGGCCGCACCGGATCGACCGTCACCGAAGCACCGTCATGTCTTCGCGACGGCGCCGACCTTCGTGACGGATCCGCGTTCGGAAGCGTGCATCGCCGCGACGAGGTCCTTCGCCCCGGACCCCCAGCGTGACACGGTCTGGATCGCCTGCGTGAACGGCACCTCGAGCGGGTGCACGCGCTCCGAACCGAGGACGTACACGGCGCCGGCGAGCGGCGTGGGGACCGACGGAACGAAAACGGTGAAGCCGCCGTCCTCGAGCTCCTCGATGATGAAGCCGGGGACGAGCGCATCCTCGATCTCGACGAGCGCCGGCTGCCAAACATTCTCTTGACTCTCGCCCGCGAGTCGCTGGCTCAAGCTCCGGAAGAGGCCATAGCCAGGGATCCGCTCGAAGAGCGACGTCTCGATGCGCTCTCGGACCGCTCGTCCCAGAGGAGCCCGAAGCAGCAGACCGACGAGGAAGCAGAACGCCAGAACGAGGAGCAGCGAGAGGATGTCCTGCGCCGGAATCGAAGCAGGCAGCAGAAGCGAAATCGGTTTCACCAGCCCCGCGACCGACTGCATCGCCTTCAGCAGCAGAAGAAGTGCGAGGTAGAGCGGCACGATGACGAGCAAGCCGCCCACGAGCGTGCTGACGACGAATTTTCCCGCCTGCCTCACGCGGTGCCCCCTCCGCGGTCCGAATGGCCGGTCCGATTCGTTCCCAGGCATTCCTCTTCTCCGACGAGGGTATCAAGCCGCGCGCGCGGGCCGCGCCGCTGAACCCGGCTGGTCAAGCCGAGAGCAGGTCGCGGCACTCTCGCACGACCGCGTCGATCGAGATCGCCGAGACCGGTTGTCCGTGCGGCGGGGTGACGACGCGGCTCGGCTGGTGCGACGGGCGCCATTGATGCGGAAAGTGCTCGTAGAGGCCGACGAGAGGCCCTCGCTCCGCCGCGGCGACGTGCACGACGGAGGTGTCCGGTGAGAGCACGAGCTCGGCTCCCCGCACGATCCCGACGAGCTCGTGCAGGCTCGCGGTAGGCTGGAAGTGCACGCACGGCGTCGGCGTCACGTCGAGGAATCGTTTCGCGGCGTCCGCGGTCCGGGACGAGGCCGTCCAGAGGACGGAGCGATCGGGATGAAGGGCGGTCAGCTCCTTCGACAGCGCGAGCGACCCTTCGACCCCGAGCTCGTGGAACGCGTCCTTGGCTTCGAGATGGACCTGCACGTAGCCCTTCGTGCCGTCGGCGGACAGCACGTCCGCCACGGCCGAGCGGATCGAAGCGACCCCTCGATCGTCCGGACGAAGCGACAGCTTCCACTCGTCGTCGGCGACGAGGAGACCGAGCGTCCGCTCGAAGTGCTCCCGCATCAGATCGAGCATGAGATCACGCGACGGGTCGTACGAGGTCGTGAGAACGACCGAGAAGAGATGCGCGTAGCGCTCGGACCGGTTCGCGCGCATCAGCACCATGCTCGATGTCGCCTTCGGCGCGAAGAGCTTGCAGAGGAGCGCCATCTTCGTCTTCTTGAAGTAGATGAGAGGCATCACGAGGTCCCAGGAGATGCGTCTCGTCTCGCGCGCGGCCCGAAGAAGGCTCGGCAGCTCGTTCCCGCGGCAGTCGTAGCGAAAGTCGACGTCGGGATCGCTCTCGACGATCGCGGAGTTCCGCGAGCTCGTCACGATCCCGATGCGGATCTCCGGATGGCGCTGCTTCAGGATGCGCCACATCGGCGTGCTGAGGACCATGTCGCCGATGCCGTCGTTGCGGAGGAAGAGAATGCTCCGAATCCGACCGGCCACGATCGGAGACTCGAGCGGGGGAGGACGGAGAAGCGCCCCGAAGGGAGCGACGGTCAGCCGCTTGCCCCACTCTTCGAGGCGCGGGATGACGCGTCTCCGTCGTGGCCCGTGGCCTGGCGTGCTCTTCGTCGTCGTCATCGAATCGTTCCCGCCGCCAAGAAGGGATAGCTTTGCCCGGCCGCTTGTCACCTCGCGCGGCGGATCACGATCGGCGGATCTGCGGTTGCTTCCCGCTCGAGCTTCGATAGAGTGCGCCGCCCAATCTCGGGTGCGCGTGGATGACGCCATCACGGTCGGTCGACTTGCCGCGGCTCCTTCTGCAGATTCTCCTGGTCGCGGTGATCTGGGTCTACGCGCGAAGCGGCGCCGCGTGGGGAAGCGCTTTTCTCGTCTGGGCGGTGTTCTGCTCGGTCTTCGACAACGTCGCGCGACCGATCCTGATCCGCCGCGGCGCGGACCTTCCGCTGCTGCTCATCTTCGTCGGCGTGCTCGGCGGGCTCATCGCGTTCGGGGTGATCGGCCTCTTCATCGGTCCGGTCGTTCTCGCCGTGGCGCACACGCTCCTCGCCGAGTGGGTCTTCCGAGGAGAGGAATGCTCGAGTGAGTAGTGCCTTGGCGAATCTCTTCGAGAAAATCGACCGTCGTCTGCCGGGGATCCGGCTCTACGGGATCGCGCCGCCGAAGCGGGCGAACGATCCCGAAGCGCTCGCGCGCATCGCCGCGCGACAGGCGGAGCGTGTTCGCGATCTCCCGATCGACGGGCTCGTCGTCTACGACCTCCAGGACGAGTCCGAGCGGACGAGCGCGCCGCGACCGTTTCCTTTCCTGCCGACCGTCGATCCGGAAGTGTACGCCGACGTCCACCTGCGCGAGGTCCGCGTGCCGAAGGTCGTGTACCGCGCAGTGCACGGCCAATCGCGAGCGCACGTCACGGAGTGGCTCGATCGCCTCGCGGCTTCCTCTTCGCCGCGTGCGAGCGTCCTCGTCGGAGCGCCGGCGAAGTGGTCCGCCGGCCGTGGGTTCGGCTTGTCCGAAGCCTACGCTCTCGTGCGCGAGCGTGCGCCGAAGCTCTACCTGGGCGGCATCACGATCGCGGAGCGGCACGGGCGGAGCCAGCGCGAGCACGAGCGCATCCTCGAGAAGGAGGACCAGGGCTGCCGCTTCTTCGTCAGCCAGGCGGTCTACGACGTGACGGCATCGAAATCCCTGCTGTCGGATCTGGCGCTCGCCTGCGAGTCCGCGGGACGCGCGCCGCCGCCGATCGTCGTCACGCTCTCGCCGTGCGGCTCCGTGCGGACGCTCGAGCTGATGCAGTGGCTCGGGATCGCGTTCCCACGGTGGCTCGAGAACGACCTTCGGCACGCCGGCGACATCCTCGAGAAGTCGATGCGGCTCTGCACCACCATTCTCGCGGAGCTGGTCGAGTATGCCGCCGAGAAGCGTCTGCCGCTCGGCGTGAACGTCGAGAGCGTCTCGATCCGCCAGGCGGAGATCGACGCCTCGGTCGAGCTCGTGGCGCTCACGCAGAAGCTTCTCGACCGTGCTTCCTGAGAGCAGAGCGACTTCGCTCCATCGCGGATCGGCGTCGAGAGCGGCATCCGCGTGTGACGAGCGAAGAGCTCGTTCATCAAGCTCGGAAAATCCGGGGAGAGGTGCTGGATGACGACGGAGGTCATCCCCCAATCCTCGGGCATGACTGGAAGAAGCGCTCGAGCGCTTCGAGGCCGCCCGCGGAGGCGCCGATGCCGACGACGAACGGTCGCGGACACGGCGACGTCGTCGTCCCCTCATCCGGCTCCTCCACCGCGTCTGTTCCGCGCATGCTCTTTCGGGCGCGGAACGACCGCGCCGAGCTCCTTGGAGCCGCGCCGTTCCGCACGATCGTCGCCACGGGGGAGCCGGATCTCGCACCGGTCCTCGGGCGTTTCCCGAGGGGAAGCAGGGGAGCCTTTTGCGAAATCTCCTCGCGTAGGAGGAATTTGCAATCGGCGTCATTCCGATGTTGCAGGGACGTCGAGAGGTATGCGCATCCAGGAAGAGGGGAGGCGAGGCGAGCTTTGATCTGGGTGAAGCGGGTGATCTGGCTGGTTCTCGCAGTCTTCTCGGCGACGATCATCGCGGTCGTCTTCTCGGGGGGCCTGGTCGACGATTCCCGGCGGAAGGAGACCGGGCTCGCGCCCGCGAACGGCGCTGCGGTCCCGAGCGAGCAGCGCGCCGCCAGCCCGGGCTCGGGCGCGGGCCCACCCGCGGGCTCGATGGCGTACGACCGGTACCTTCCCGGAGGCCGCCAGTCTCCCCCCGAGCCGTCTCCGGAGGTCGGCCCCTGATGGCGATGAAGCGCGAGGACATGGAGGCGCGCGAGGCGACCCTGCTCGCACCCTGGGCGATGCGCAGCGCCGAGAGCCGCGGCCGTCACTACTCGGAAGAGGAGCACCGCGTCCGCACGGCGTTCCAGCGCGACCGCGATCGCGTCATCCACTCCGCCGCGTTCCGCCGGCTCGAGTACAAGACGCAGGTCTTCGTCAATCACGAGGGCGACTACTACCGGACGCGCCTCACGCACACGATGGAAGCGGCGCAGATCACGCGGAGCGTCGCGCGAGCCCTCCGGTTGAACGAGGATCTCGCCGAGGCGATCGTCCTCGCGCACGACCTCGGCCACACGCCCTTCGGCCATGCTGGCGAGCGGGTCCTCGACGGTCTGATGGAGCCGTACGGGGGCTTCGAGCACAACGCGCAGAGCTTGCGGATCGTCGAGCGGCTGGAGGAGCGCTATCCCGACTTCCCGGGCCTGAACCTGACCTGGGAGGTGCGCGAAGGCATCGTCAAGCATTCCTCCGAGTACGACCGGCCGCTCGTCCGCCTCTTCGATCCCGCGGTCGCGCCGACGCTCGAGGCGCAGGTCGCCGACTTCGCGGACGAGATCGCCTACAACTGCCACGACATCGACGACGGCCTGCAGTCGGGGATGCTCGCTCCGGGAGAGATGGAGGAGGTCTCGCTCTGGCGCGAGCACTTCGCGGAAGCGCGGTCGCGCTCGCCGGAAGCACCGTTCTCGATCCTCCGTTACCAGACCGTGCGGCGAATCCTCGACGCGATGGTCTCGGACCTCGTCGGGACGGTGGAGGCAGGTCTCGCCACGCATTCCGTCGAGACGATCGACGACCTGCGCGCCGTGCGGCCGCGCATCGCGCGCTACAGCGACGAGATGGGAAGGCGCGTGCGCGAGCTCAAGTCGTTCCTGATGGACCACCTCTACATGCACGTCCGCGTGACCCGGATGGGCGTGAAGGCGCGCACCGTGCTGACGGGCCTGTTCCAGCAGTACTTCGAGGAGCCGCGCCAAATGCCCGCGCACGTCCACGCGCACATCGAGCGCGGCGAGGACAAGGCGCGGGTCATCGCGGACTACGTCGCCGGCATGACCGACCGCTTCGCCCTCGAGGAATACAAGAAGCTCTTCGATCCGCTGGAGAGGGTATGAGGCGCCGCGTCGTCCTCGAGATCCACCGGGAGGACCACAAGAACGACGCGCTCGGGCTCGTGTTCCTCGGCGCCCTCGAGCCGGAGCGGTGCCAGGACCTGCTGCGCACCTACCTCGGCCCGCAGGCGAAGCTCCGTCACGCCGAGCTCGACGACGCGATCCTTCACGTGGAGGCGGACGTGCGCGAGTTCGGTGCGGAGTGCCAGACCCTCGTCCGGATGGCGCGCGAGATGATGCGTGCGGGACGGCTGCGCGCCGCGCTGGGCCAGCTCGAGGAATCTCTCCGGCTTGCGCCCCTGAACCCGCAGGCGCTGAAGGCGCTCGGGCGGCTGCACTACCGGACGCGGCAACGCGAGGAGGCGCGGTACTACTTGACGCGCGCGCGCGAGGTCGCACCGGACGACGCGGACATCCTCCGGCTCCTCGCCGAGATTGCCCTCCACGAGGAGCGGCCGCTCGCGGCGCGCAAGTACCTCGAGCAGGCGCTCCGGCTGAACCCGTCGGATCGCCGCTCGCGCGCCGCTCTTTCTCGTCTCTTGCCCGAGGACGCGCGGCGGATTCGCGAGGCGGTCGCGGCGGGAGGAGAGGAGGACGAGGACGACGAGGACGACGGCGTCGCGGAAGAGGATCCGTCGACCGGCTGAGCCCCGGTGGGCTGAGCCTGGGTGCAGATGTGGCCTAACGAACCGGACCCCAGATCTGCAGGTCGTCGAAGGAGCCGACGAGCCGGAGGTCGGGGAGGAGAGGGGCGAACGCCGGGCATTGCTCCTCGCCGGGATAGAGCAGGACGTAGTCGGCACCGGCGTCGGTCAGGAGGCGAGCCGTCCGGATCGGATCGTCGCCGCAGGTCGTCCAGTGGAAGCCGCCGCGCTCGGAGTACGCCGCGAGGGCCTGGGCCTTCGTGCTGACGAAGCTCGGCTCCGGCTCTTGGTCATGCGCTTGCGTCGCGATCCACTCGACCAGGGCCGCCTCCTGGGGCGACGGACCCGCTTGCAGCCGAAGGAAGTGGATCGTGTGTGCGAGCGGCGTCGCGAGAGCGAACGCGCCCCACGCGACGACGGCGAGCCCGATCCGCCGGAGCGACAGCGGTGCGAACGCGGTCGTCGCGGCGAGAGCGAGCCCGAGCGGCGGGATCAGCGGAAGTCCGTGCCGCCAGTGGAACCACCATTCCCACGTGAGGGTCGCGTGGTGCTCGTGCACGGCCGCGAGGGCTCCGGCCGCCGTCAAGCATGTCGCGGTCACGGTCCGCGACCGCGGTGAGCGGAGCCACCTTCCGGCTTCGCGAAGCGACGGTGCGCGGAGCCCGAGCGCTGCGAGGCCGACGAGCAGGAGTGCCACCGCGGGACCGAAGGAGCGCACGTACCCGTTCGGGTGAGATGGATCGAACGCGACGGCGAAGCCGGTCGCGCGGTCGAGCAGAAAGTCGAGGAAGGTCGCGCTCGAGACGGTGAGAGGGAAGGGCGGAATCGATGCCGTCTCGCGATAGGCCGCGAAGTCCACGAGCGCCGCCGGCGAGAAGGGGTCGACGATCCGGGCGAGGTGCACGACCCAGGGGACGACGACCGCGAGCGCCGCGATCGCGGAGACTGCTCCGGCGCGAGCGGCGCCGGTCAGCGCGAGCGCGAGCGGGACCGCGACGACGAGCGCGATCATCTGGGGACGGCAGAGCAACGCGGCTCCCGCGAGCGCACCGGCGAGCGCGGCCGTGCCGAGAGCCCGCCGACCCGTCGCGTCACGCGTCGCGTCGAGAGAGACGAGTGCGCCGAACGTCGCTGCGTAGAGGATCCCCTCGGCGTACGGCAGCGACGTGTGCCGGAAGTAGATCGGGTTCAGCGCGAAGAGGAGCGCCGCGGCGTGTCCGACGGTGAACGACGAAGCGTGCGGCTCGAGAGTCGTCCGTCCGGAACCCAGCGCTCGCGCGAGTCGATCGACGAGCGCGAACAGCAGGACCAGCGAGAGCGCATAGAACACCGCGGGGAGGACGCGCGCTGCGAGAGGAAGCTCGATCGCGCGCGCGGCGTACCCGAGGACGAGCGGCCAGAGCGGGTAGACGTTCGTCTCGTGCGGAAAGCTCTGGAAGCCCTGGTGGTAGAGCGAAAGCCGCGTCACGAAGCCCTCGCCCGAGGCGACGTGGCGGGCCACCTGGTAGTAGTTCGCGCCGTCGAGAGCGTGGCTCCCGACCGGCTCGGGCCAGGCGACGGCCTTCAGGACGAGGCCGGCGGCGACGATCAGGCCGAGGAGGGCGAGGCGCGAAGCGCGCGTGGCGGCTTCGGCGCGCGCATTCGAGATCGCGAATGCGCGAGCATCTGCGCCCGCCGTGGCGCCGGACGGGCGTACGTCGGCTTCCGGTCCCATGGGTCCACCGGGAGTCTCGGCAGACCGGGCCGCGCGCTACAGCGCGGGCGCGACGGCTCAGGGAATGGGAGCGCTCACCGCTTCGCGGCGGATCTCCTCGCCGTCGGGACGTAGAAGGAAGCCCGCACGCTCCGCGGCCAGGGTCGCCGCGCGCACGCGGTTCACGTACACGCGGTGATCCGGATAGAGCTCGGCGAGATCCTCGTCGGAGAAGGGGAGCGTGAAGCCGCGGAGATCGCACCGGAGTGCTTCCGGTGAGCCGACGGGGCCGTACTGCGCGGTCGCCGCGACGAGCTGCGGAAGGCGGATGCCGCCGCGCGCGTTGCCGTACGCGTCGCGCTCGATCTCGGGGGGATTGCCGGAGACCGCGATGAGCGGAAGGCTCGGCGGCCCGGAAGCGTGGCGCGAAGCGATGGCTCGACGAGCCCCGTCCGGCGCGAGGGAGCCGACCGGCGACGCTACGGCGTCGGGATTCCAGCGGTTCAGGTGATCGAGAGCCGCATTCAGCACGTACTGGAAGGGCATCGAGTTCGCGGGCGGATCGCACGGCGGAAGGAGCAGGTCGAGATCCCGCCGGAGCTGCGCGTCGATGACGGCATCGACGTAGGTGTCCTGATGCGCGGCGGCGGCGACCTCCCAGTAGCGCAGACGATCCGTGTCGGGCTGACGCGCGCGGAAATGGGCGAGCGCTTCGCTCTCGCTGTTGACGGTGAAGACGGGGACGTCGAGGTCGGTGCGGATGCGAAGCGGATTCGGCGGGTCGACGCCCGTTGCGAGCGAGGCACCGCGGCCGAAGCGGCCGACGATCAAGTATCCATCGACGACGGGGGAGTGGTGGTGGACGCCGTCGATGTAGCTCGCGAGGCGATGCGCGGACTGTGAGGCGCCGATCGCGAGCACGCGACGCACCGGGAGCCCGCCGAGCGGGTCCGGCGTGCCGACGCGATCCGGTCCGACGAGGGCTGCGCCTTGCGCGAAGACGTCGTAGGAGGCCGCGTCGTCCGGGATGAGGAGCGAGCCGTAGCGCCCGGGATCCCAGTCGACGAGCGGCTGCGAGACGCCCGCGAGAACCGGAGGCCCGTTCACCGCGGCGCGTTGCGCGGAGACACCGACCCACGCGTAGCCGGAGCGGAGAGCCTCGGAGGAGACGCGAGCCCAGACGGCGTCGATGTCGTACCCGCCGGTGACGTTCATCCACTCGACGAGGACGGTGCCGTTGAAGAGGGCGGGGTCGGCGGGGCGGCGGACGAGGAGACGGCTCTTGAACGGCAGGCTGCCGGTCGGGACGGTCCGCCAGCGTCCGTTGATCGTCAGGGCGCGCCCGCCGGCCGAGCCGTACGTGACTGCTTCGCCGTCGAAGAAGAACTCCTCCTCGACGTAGCCGTACGGCGCGAGATCGAACGTCGCGGAGGTGAACGGTCTGCCGTGCTCGCCGCCGGAGATCGGCCCGGTGACGGCGGCCTGTGCCGGCAGCGCCAGCAGAAAAGTTCCGACGAGTGCAAGGTGGACGGGAGTCTTCGAGCTCAACGGCTGATCCTCCGGTGGGTCCTGCAGAGCGTCCGGCGCGAACGTATGGGATCGAGCGATTCCGCGAAAGGCGGCAGGGCCCAGCAGCGCAGGCCTTGGCCGCCGGACGACAGCCGAAGGATTTGGGAACGACGCCGGTGTCGAGTCCGGCGCAAGTCCCACTATTTGTCATAATCTATCTTATCGGAAGTGCACCCGTAGCTCCGAAATGAAAATGTCCGGTTTCTCTTCAGGCATCGCACGCGTCGCGTCTCGAGCGCTCCCGTTCCGTGCAGCGGATTCCTCCGGCGCACGGGGCCGACGCACGGCGAGTTGATCCACGCGACGCGCGCTCCGCGCGAGCAGCGATGTCGACGGCGAGCCGGTACTCGTCGAGGAGCCACTCGTCGAACTCGGGATCGCCCGGCCGCCGTACGTCCGACCAGCCGGGTTGACGGCGATCCGTGATGTCCCAGATCCCGGAGAGGATCACGACCACGTCCGGCCGAAACGCTTCGACGTTCGCTTCCCACGTCTCCGGCCAGGGATCGCATCGAACGGAGTCCTCTTCCGTCCGCTTGGGGCGCTCGCCGCCGCCCGCGAGCCCGCAGCCCGGCACGGAGCGATTCCACACGGTCAGCTCTCCGCCCGCACGCTTCGCGAGGCCCACGAAGCCCTGGCCGATGTGCCACGCGATCGAGTCGCCGAGCACCAGGATCCGCCCGAGCCAGCGGAGCCCTCCGATTCTGCGGGCGTATTCCCCCCGTGTGGCGCCGGCTCTCGTTTGCAGCCAGCGAGGTCTATGAAAGCATGCGCCGATGTTCCAGCGCGTGTCAGCGGCGACCGCGCGAGGCCGAGATCGCTGCGCGCTCGCGGTCTGCGCGTTTCTGTACCTCGCGGTATCGCTCTGGACGGTCGGCGACGCGCTCTTCGCCGACGAGCCGAGTCTCCTCGTTTCCTTCCAGGGCACGAAGATGGGCCTCGTGCAGATCGCCGATCAGCGGATGGTCCTGAGCGGCGTCGCCATGGATGCGTCGCGAATGCTGCACCAGCCCTTCACCGTGGGGGAGTACGGCCAGTGCTTCCCGATCGAGCGGCCCTTTCGACTCGGGGAGCACGGGTTCGGCACAGCTCTGGTGACGGCGCCCTTTCTCGGGCTCGGACTCGATCCGGCGCGAGCGCTGACTCTCGGGCTGGCGACGCAGAGGTGGCTCGGTGCGTTCGGAATGTTCCTCCTCGCACGGCGCTTGACGGGGAGCATGCTCGCGGGGTTCGTCTCCGGGTTTCTGTTCGGCTTCGGTCACAATCGTCTCGCCGACCCGGTCCATCCCTTCGTGTGGGGCGACCACTGGATGCCGTACGCGATGCTCTTTCTCCATCGCCTCATGGATCGGGAGCGATGGAGCGACGCCATCGCCCTCGCGGGATCGGTCTCCTTGATGCTCGGCGAGAGCATCTACGCTCTGATCCCTGGTGCGATCGTCGGCACGATCTGGTTCGGCTACCTGGCCTGGAGGGCGCGGGCACGTCTGCCGAGTCTCTCCCTCAAGATCGTCGCCGTGCTGATCCCTCCCGCGCTGCTCGCCTGGATGATCCTCGGCCCCTATCTGAGCGCCGAGGATGTAGTTCGTTTCCAAAGCGGGGTGCGCCTGTACGTTCTTCCGGAGGACTACGCGCCGGGCCGCGTCTTCTTCCCGGGTTTCGTACCGTTGGTGCTGGCTGTCGCGGGGCTCCTCGCTCGCCCGGGGCAAAGCGCGTTTGCGCGCTTCGGTGACCCGCGGCCATGGATCGCGCTCGCCGGGCTCGGCGTGTGGCTCTGCGCGATCGAGGGTGTGCCCATCCCGGGGACGTCGGCGACGGTGCCGTCTCCGCTCGTCGTCGGGCGGGACTGGCTCCCTTTGCTGGACGCGGTGCGCGCCCTTCCCAGCATCAGCTCCGGCGCCTACCTGAGTCTCTCGCTGCTCGCGGCGTTCGGCGTGCACGCGATCACGCGTCGCCTGCCTGCCGCGGGCGGAGCGGCGGTCGCCGCCGCGCTGTCGCTCCTGTGGCTCGGCGAGCTCTACGCGCCGGCTCTCGGGCGCACGAGCTTCGGTACGGAGATCACGGTGGAGCCCGTCCCCTTTGCCTTGAGCGACGGAGATCGCGCCCTGGCCGCTCGTGTCACGGGGCCCGTCGTCGAGATTCCGAGGGGCGCGATGCGGAACGTCGGCGATTCCCTTCTTCTCGCGGCGCACCATCGACAGCCGGTGGAGACCTGTCACCAGTCGCACGGCTCTCCTTATCTCCGCCGGATCGGTCGGCTCGCGGAGGCTCTTCCCGACCCGAACGCGGCGGCCGCACTCGCTGGCCTCGGCTTCGCGAACGTCCTCGTCCATCGTCACGACCTCCGCGGAGACGCCGAAGAGCGAATCGATCGGCTGCGAAGCGGGTCGTCGCTGGCCCTCGTGGCGGAGTCCGACGATCATCTGCTGTTTCGACTGCGCGCGCCCGACGTCCCGGCCGTCGAGGAGTGGAAGGCGCTGCAGATGAAGGCGGGCGACTTCGAAGCGGACTCGTCCGGGCGGGGGACTTCCCTCTCGATGGAGCTCACGAATCCGACCGAGCTCCCCTTCGTCCACCCGAAACCGCTCGAGCGCGTTCTCGTGAAGGTGCGCTGGCGGGACCGATCGGGGGAGACGACGGCGACCTTCGAGGAACGTGTGAACCTTCCCGCAGCCCTCCTTCCGGGAGCGACGGCACGCATTCGTGTGCCGATCGCGATTCGGCCTCCACCCGCGAGCGCCACCGTCGAAATCGAGATGACGGTCCCCGGACGAGCGCTCTCCGCGAGCGCGCCTGCGCAGGTCGCGACGGCGGCCTCGGCAGCGATCGAGCCCGCGAAGTCCGAGCGCCCCGTCCGCGCCGTGCGGGTGCAGACGGATCCGGCGAAGTGGGCGCGAATCGCGCCGCGGTGAGCGGCCTTTCGGGACCTCTAGGGCCCTTCTTCCTTCCTATCCGCAGGCGGGCTACGGCAGCTCGACGGTCGCACGCACGCACAGATCCTGCTCGCTCTTCGTATCGAGGATCATCTCGCCGAAGACGTCGTGCGTGTGGATGCGACCGACCACGCGCTCTTGCGGGGGATAGTCGGCCGCGTAGATCGCGCGATAGCACATCAGGTGAGCGTCCGGATTGCTCGCGACCTGGCCGTCGTACCCGGCGGCGAGGCAGAGACGAGACGGCTTGCGAAGGTCATAGCGTCGGTTCTCGAAGACGTCGGCGACCTTCGCCTCTCCCATGTCGCCCCATTCACCGGTCGTTTGATTCCCCCAGCGGGCGTTCGGGTCGGGAGTGCCGTCGAAGAGATCGATCGAGACGATCGCCGGCGTCGCTACTCGACCTGGACCTGCAGCGGATTCATGCCCGGTGGAAAGCCCTGCGGCATCTCCGGTGCGGGCGGCGTGCCACCGAGGGCCACGATGCGGCTTCGGGCGAGCTCGCGGTCGGGGCTCTGCTGCGCTTCCTCGAGGTAGCGCGTATAGAGCTCGATGGCGCGGTCCTTTTCGCCCGACTCGTCTGCGACCTTCGCGAGCGCAAACGTCACCTCGGGCCGGATCGGGCCTTCGAGGGCGTGCGCCTTGTCGAGCTCGGCTCGCGCGCGGTCGACGTCGCCGGTCTTCTGGAGGACGGCGGCCATCTCGAAACGTGCGAGTTGCTCGAGCGCCGCCGTGTGCGGGCCGTTGGCGAGGAAGCCCTCGTAGAAGGAGATTGCTTCGGCCGGCTTGTCGACCTTGGCAGCCGTCCGCGCGGCGTAGATCCGCGCGAGCTTCCCGTAGTCGGTGCTGCCGAGATCGTCGGCGAGCGTGCTGAACCCGTCGTAGGCTTCGTTCCACTGCTCGGCACGATAGAGCTCGATCGCGCCGTAGAACTGCTGATTCGCGCTGCGAGCTCGCGATTCCATCCACCAGCTCGCGACGCCTGCGATCAAGAGCACGGCGACGAGCCCTGCGGCCCCCCACGTGACGTAGGTCGGATTGTCACGGCCCCACTCGGCGACTCGCCTGCTCGTCGAGATGAACTCGTCCGGCTGACGCAGCTCCTTCCGTGAGATCCGCTTGGCGCGTTCGGTCATTGATCAGATCCTCGCCGCAGCGCGGAGCGTTACATCTTGTACTTGAAGTCGTCCGGGGTCATCCGGTCGAGGATCTCGGCCCACTTGTCGGGCGAGACGTTGGAGAGGTTCTGCTCCTGCCCCTCTTCCTCCTGCTGAAGGATGCTCGACTGCTCGAGCACCTTCTTCGCGACGAAGATCGGACACTGCATGCGCAACGCGAGAGCGATCGCGTCGCTCGGGCGCGAGTCGATCTCGATCGCGCGGTCACCGGAGCGGACGTGGATCACCGCGAAGAACGTGTTCTCGCGCAGGTCGCTCACCTCGACCGCCTCGACCGAAGCGCCGAGCTGATCGATCACCGACCGCAAGAGATCGTGCGTCATCGGGCGCGCCATCTGGATCTTCTCGAGCTCGGTCGCGATCGCGGTCGCCTCGAGGAGACCGATCCAGATGGGCAGATTGAGCTTGTTTTCCGCGTCGCGGAGGACGACGATCGGCGTCTTCGTCGCCGGATCGAGGGTCAAGCCCTCGACGTTCATCTGGATGGCATGAGCGAGATCCATGGCGCGCGGCCTTGCCTCATTTTGTACCCACCCGCCCCCGCCCGGTCAACGCCGGAGGACCGTCACACCAAGAGCTTGTCGATCACGCGATAGAGCTGGTTCAGGTTCCGGCACTCCTCGACCACACTGCAGAACGGCGAATAGCGGTCCATCTCGCTGTCGCCGAAACCCCAGGTATTGCGGCTTTCCGGGTTGAGCCAGAGCACCTGCTTGGCGCGGACCTGGATGTCGCGCAGCACCCACTCGTGCGGCAGGTTGTAGTTGTTCCGCGCGTCGCCGAGGATGATCACGGTCGTCCGCCGATTGATCGACGAGAGCCAATCCTGGTGGAAGGCCTTGAAGGCCTTCCCGAAGTCGGAGTGCGCGAAGACGTTGATGATGTCCCCGCGCAACGCCTGGTCGACGGCCGCGTTGATGTCGTTCTCCTCGAAGAGGCGCGTGACCTCGCCGATCTCGGCGACGAAGATGTAGCTCCGCACCTTCGAGTAGAGGTCCTGCAGAGAGTAGACGAACTGCAGCATGAAGCGCGAGACGTTCCGGACCGAGTCCGAGACGTCGCACAGGATGACGATCTGCGGCCGGTGACGCTTTCGCCGGTCGAACTGGACGTCGAACGGGACGCCGCCGAACTGGGTGTTGTGACGCAGCGTCCGCTGGAGGTCGAAGGTGCCCCGCTTCGCGCGCGTCCGCTTGATCGACACGATGTTCTTGAGGCGTTGCGCGAGGCGCGTCACCGCCTCCTTCATGCGACGGATCTCGTCCTCGTTGAGATAGTAGAAGCTCTTCTCGCCGAGCTCGCCGAGGCGCGTCGGGTCGCCCGGTCGGCGCTCCTCGCGCGAGGCTTCGAGCTTCGCCGCGCGCTTCAGGAGATCGGCGAGATCCGCGAGCCGCTGGCGAATGAGCTCCCGCAGGCGCGCGGCGAGCTCCGGGTCGAGGCCCATCGAGTCGAGGTCGTCCGCGAGCTGCCCGAGCTCGCGAGAGACGTCCGCGAGGCCGATCTCGAATCCGAGCGCGTGGCCGAGGCGTCCCTCCCTGCTCCGCCCTTCCCCGCCGCTCGAGCCCTTCGCGCGCTCGAGCGCCTCGCGGATCTTCCGCTCGAGCGTGCCGTCGTCGTGCTCGAGAAGGGCGCGCGCGATCTCGGAGAGCTCGCGCTCGTCCTGCCGGAGGAGCTCCTCCAGCCGCTCGAGGAGCTGCTGGTAGCCTTCGCTCGAGTCCGCGACGCTGCTCGCGCCTTCCTCGCCGACCTCGCGGATCGCGTCCCCGAGCCCGGTGAAGAAGACGTCGAAGAGCTCGTCGAACACGGGCAGGTCCGACGCGCGCTTGACCATCGTCGTGCGCAGCACGTCCTTGACGAGCGAGCGCGAGCCGAGTCCCATCTGCTCGAGCGCGCCCAGCGCATCGAGCGTCTCTGCGGTGGAGAGCCGGAGCCCGTGGTGTCGCAGGAGGGCGCCGAACTCGAGGATGCGGGCTTCCAGGGAGCCCCCTCAGTGCAGAGCGTCCCCGCCGTTGCCGCCGGAGGGCTCTCCCGCGGCGCCGCCGGCCGGACGGGCTCGCTGGCGGGCGACGTGCTCGCGCAGCTCCTTCTCCGCCTTCCGGATGTCCGCTTCGTACTTGAAGATCGCGGTCAGGGTGTCGCGCACCGCTTCGTCGCCGAGGTTCTCGACGTTCAAGAGCGCGAGAGCACGCGCCCAGTCGAGCGTCTCGCTGATGCTCGGCGCCTTCTTCAGATCGAGACGACGCACCTTCTGGACGACGGCGATGACTTCGGCAGCGAGCGCGTTGGGCACCTCCGGAACCTTCAGCCGCACGATCTCTCGCTCGTGCTCCGGGCTCGGAAAGTCGATGAAGAGATGGAGGCAGCGACGCTTCAGCGCGTCGGACATCTCGCGCGTGTTGTTGCTCGTCAGCACGACGAGCGGGAGGTTCCGCGCTTCGATCGTGCCGAGCTCGGGCACGCTCACCTGGAAGTCGCTCAGGATCTCGAGCAGGAACGCCTCGAACTCGGAGTCCGACTTGTCGATCTCATCGACGAGCAGGACCACCGGATGCTCCGAGGTGATCGCGCGCAGCAGCGGCCGCGGAAGGATGAATCGCTCGGAGAAGAAGACGCCGTCCTGGGCGGAGATCCGATCGACCGCTTCGCCGAGGGTGCTCGTGCCAGCGAGGACGTCGCTGATTTTGTCCTTGAGGATCTGCGTGTAGAGGAGCTGCTTCCCGTACTCCCACTCGTACAGCGCCTTCGCCTCGTCGAGGCCCTCGTAGCACTGGAGGCGAATGAGGTCCTGACCGAGACAGCCCGCGACGACCTTGGCGAGCTCCGTCTTCCCCACGCCGGCCGGCCCCTCGACGAGGATCGGCTTGTGCATGCGCGAAGCGAGGAAGACGACCGTCGCGATGCCCCGGCTGCAGATGTACTTGCGCTCCGCGAAGCGCAGCATCACGTCGTCGATCGACTCGAACATGAACGCCTCCCTCGGGTAACACAGGGTCTGTGGCAAGACAACGCAGGTTCGCGTAAGCGGAATCGACGTTCGTGTGTACCTTGGCGGTCTATAGCGCGACGCTTCCGTCGCTGCCGCTCGTGATCGCGGCGAACCGCGACGAGTTCCACGCGCGCCCGACGGACGGACCCGGACGCCTCGGGGCTTCGGGTCGTGCGTTCGGTGGACGCGACCTCGTGGCCGGAGGCTCGTGGCTGGCGATCGGCGAGAGCGGCGTCGTGGTCGGCGTGCTGAACCGCCGGACCGAGGGGCCGCCGGATCCAACCTGTGCTTCGCGCGGCACGCTTTGCGTCTCTCTCGCCGAAGCGCCGTCCGTCGAAGCGGCGCTCGCGCTGCTCGAGGCGGACGACGCGAGCCGCTACAACCCCTTCAACCTCCTGATCGCCGACCGAGGCATCGCCTACGTCGCGCAGAATCGCGGTGGCCTTCACGTCCAACATCTCGAGCCGGGCCTCCACCTGCTGACGAACCTCGACCTCGACGATCCGACGTGTCCCCGGATCTCTCGCTCGACGGGGCGCTTCGCCGAGGTCGGACGCCGCTTCGAGGCGAGTCGAGACCGCGACGCACTCGTGGACGATCTCCGTGAGGTGCTCTCCGACCATCAGGTGCCGCTCGACGACCGGCGCCCCACGGACCAGCTCTGCATCCACATGCCCGGCTACGGAACGCGCTCGTCGAGCGTCATCCTGCTCGACGAGGCGGGAGCGACGAAGCTCCACTACGCACCGGGCGCGCCGTGCGGCACGCCGTATCGCGAGACCCCCCTTCCCTGGGCTTGACGCAGACCCTGCGACCGCTCAACGGCGCAGGCGACGCAGGACGGCCTGTCCCGTGCCCGCCGCCGCGGCGAGGACCGGCGTTCGCGTTCGCCCGCGCGCGAGATCGGCGGTATCGAGTGGACGTCCTCGCGGCATGCTCAGGAGCTCCCCTCCCGTCGCCTCGAGGAGCGCGAGACCGGGAGCGAGCTCGCGAAGGTTCGCGGGTCCGACGATCGCGGCTTCCGCTGCTCCGCGTGCGACGAGGCAGATCGGATAAGACGTCGAGGTCGCCCCGTGCGGGCGGCGCCGACCGAGGCCGAGGATCGATCGGCGCTGCAGCTCGCCCGCTCCGAGAAGAAGCCCCGGCATCGGGACGCCGGCCGACGCGAGCGCCCTCCCCTGCCACCGCATCCGGCCGCCCGTCGCCACGTAGAGGTCGTTCAACGCGGGGACGAAGACCACGGCCGAGATGGGACGCCCTTCTCGCAGGAGGGCGAGCGCGACGGACCAGGTGGGGTGGCCCGCCTCGTACGCGAGCGGGTCGTCGATCGCGTCGACGGCGAGCTTCCAGCCGGCCGGGGAGATCGTGTCACCGTCGCGGCTTCCGAAGACCGTCAAGCCTGCGCTCCCGGCGCTCCGGGCGATCTCGGAGCCGATCCAGTCCTCGATCTCCTCGCGAACCTCCATCGGAGGCGTCGCCCCGCCGGCACGGCGCTCCAACGCGAGTCGCCCGGAGCGGCGCGCGAGGCGCGTCAGCGTCCGAGCGTCCAGCGGAACGGAGCCGCGCCGCTCGCCTCCCTGGGATTCAGGCGCCACGGCGTTCTCCGGCGCTCCGCTTCACGCGGGGCGCGCCTGATACCACTGCAGACCGCGGAGCACGTACTGCACGCCCGCGATCGCGGTCAGCGTCGCGGCGGCCGCCAGGATCGCCTCGACGAGCCCGAGAGGCGCGAATCCCGGCTGCCAGAGCAGCAGGAGCGCTCCACCGACGCCACTGATCTGGAAGAAGGTCGCGAACTTCCCGAACGCGCTCGGCCGGATCTCGATCTTGTCGCCCGTCAAGAAGAAGAGGATCAGGTATCCCGTGAGGCAGACGATGTCCCGCGTCAGGATGATCGTCAGCACCCAGAACGGGACGTGCCCCATCAGCGTCAGCTTGACGAGAAGCGTCAGCACCAGCCCCTTGTCCGCGAGAGGGTCGAGATAGGCTCCGAGCTCGGTACGGCTGTTCGTCATACGCGCGATGCCGCCGTCGAGCCCGTCCGTCAGCCCTGCCGCGACGAACAGCAGGAACGAGAGCCCGAACTGCCCGGAGTCGAGCGTGATCAGGATCGCGGGAATCGCCGCGATCCGGAGAAGGGTCAGGGTATTCGGAAGGTTCAGCACCCGGCTCTACTCTTCCAGAGACTTCCGGATCTGTCCCGCGAGCTTCTCGTTGACGCGGGCGGTCACGTGCGTGCCGGATTCCTCGTCGCGGCGCGTGAGCACGCGGCCCTCGCGGTGCAGCCGCGCCAGCACCTCGCCTCGCGTGAAGGGAATCCAGAACTCGAGCTCGCGCGAGCGCTCCTCGAGAGCGCCGTCGATCGCGGCGAGGACGCGGTCGAGCCCCTCGCGCGTTCGCGCGGAGAGGGCGATGCCGCCGCTCCGCTCGCATTCGCGGGCGATTCCCGCTCGCTCGTCCGGCGTCAAGCGGTCGATCTTGTTGCAGAGGAGGATGCGCGGCGTCTCCGTGATGCCGATCTCCGCGAGGACGCGCTCGACGACCGCAGCGTGCGCCTCGCGTTCCGGATCCGAAGCGTCCACGACGTGCAGCAGGAGGTCGGCGTTCCGCACCTCCTCGAGCGTGCTCTTGAACGCCTCGACGAGCTGGTGCGGAAGCTTGTGGATGAACCCGACCGTGTCGCCGAGAAGCGCCGTCCCGTTCCGGGGAAGCTCGATACGCCGGACCGTCGGATCGAGGGTGGCGAAGAGCCGGTCGTCGATCAGCACTTCGGCACCGGTGAGCGCGCGCATCAAGGTGGACTTCCCGGCGTTCGTGTAGCCGACCAGGGCGACCGTCGGGAACGGGACGTCGGCGCGCTCGCGCCGGTGCAGCTCCCGCGTGCGCGACACCTCGCGAAGGCGACGCCGCAGCATCGCGACGCGCTCGCGGACCCGCCGCCGGTCGACCTCGAGCTGCGTCTCGCCGGGCCCGCGCGTCCCGACGCCGCCGCCGCGCTGCCGGGAAAGGTGTGTCCAGTGCCGCGTCAGGCGCGGCAAGAGGTAGTCGAGCTGCGCGAGCTCGACCTGGAGCTTTCCCTCGATGCTCTGTGCGCGCTGCGCGAAGATGTCGAGGATGAGCTGGCTCCGGTCGATCACGCGGACGCGCGGCTCGACGCTCGAGCCGTAGTCGAGGCCGCGCTCGAGGTTCCGCTGCTGGGCCGGGCTCAGCGGATCGTCGAAGACGACGAGATCCGCCTCCGCCTCGCGAAGCGCCTCGCGGAGCTCCTCGACCTTGCCGGCGCCGATGAAGGTCCGCACGTCCGGCACGTTGCGACGTTGCCGCGTGGATCCGACGACCAGCACGCCCGCGGTCTCGCAGAGACGGCCGAGCTCGCCGAGGGAGTCCTCGATCGCCGCGGGACCGGTGCCCGCCGCGTTCGTCTCGAGGCCGACGAGGAACGCGCGCTCGGCTTCGGCGCGAACCTCGATCGGACGGCGGCGCGGGGTGCGGCTCAGGAGATGAACCTCGCCTCGACGCCGGCGTCGACCAGCGCCGCGAGTACCTCGTGGCTCGCGCTGACGCCGTGCTTCTCGAGCGAAATTCGCGTCTCGAAGCCGTCGCGTTGGACGTGCAGGTAGGTCGGGCAGCTTCCCGGATACCGGGCGAGAGTCTGGCCGAGGCGCACGAGGTCGTTCTGCGTGCAGCGCCCGCCGTCGACGAGGATCTTCAGCTCGCGGATCGCGCGGACCCTGGCGTCTTCT
>Ga0194128_10003986_pt1 | contig 22086 bp, 28 predicted proteins | sample TA2KigCa65mmetaG_FD_148650 | JGI IMG/M metagenome (GOLD analysis project Ga0194128, IMG submission 148650) | Freshwater microbial communities from Lake Tanganyika, Tanzania - TA2015037 Kigoma Deep Cast 65m | ecosystem: Environmental > Aquatic > Freshwater > Lake | place: Tanzania: Lake... | reverse complement strand
TCATCGGATTATAATGACGTTTTACAGTTTAAAACTGAAAACGAAGCTAAGCGATTTGCAGAAAATTGGGTGTTTAGAAAATGAGTGAAACATTAGTTATTGATACAGATTCAGCATTAGCAACACCTTCACGACAGGTTAAAATTGAACCTTTGCCTTTATATGATGAAAATCATCCAATGCTTAAGGTACTGATTCCTGAATATAAGCAATCATTACCCAATCCTATTATGGATATTTTGATAAAACGGCTCAAGATGACCATGAAGCTATATGGAGGCATTGGATTATCGGCAAATCAATGCGGTGTATTTGAAAGAGTATTTGTTATTGGTACTGACCAATTTCAAATTGCGTGTATCAATTCACGCATTACAGGCAAAGCGCCCTCCACAACTAAAGAGAGTGAGGGTTGCCTCTCTTATCCTGGACTTTATCTTAAAATAGACAGACCTAGTTGGGTTGATGTAGAGTTTATTGATGAGGCAGGTGTAACAAAACAAATGCATCTTGAAGGTATAACTGCACGGTGTTTTCAACACGAACTTGATCACATGAATGGTATTCGCATGATAGAATATGCAGGCCCTGTTGCACTTCAAATGGCACGAAAAAAACAAGATAAAATCATTAAAAAAATTATTCGTAATAAGAAAAAATGAAATTAACAATTACACGCTTGAGAGGTGGTACAAACTACAAAAAGCCACTTCACGACATTATGGATTCATTTTATGAGTTATACAAAGAATATATTTCTAAAAATCAACAACACATTTATGGTGTATGCAACTTTGGTTGGAATGCCGCCAATCGTAAAAAGTTAGATGATATTATTGATGCAGATGTTATAATTATTCCTAGTGAGAACGAATTCCTTCAACATATCAATGGGTATGTTGATCCAAGGCAAAAAGAACGGTCTGACGAATTTATTCATCAAATTGGTGAACATTTGGCAAATAAACATGTTATCATAATGCGTAGTGACCGTGCCGACAACGAAGAACTTTATCGCACAAGAACATTCAAAGACCAAATCATTGGTAAGTTTTCTATTCTTGATGAAATGGATGTATCTGGTGGTTTACACGGCATGAAGTTTCATTTCATCAAAGAAAATATGCCGAGGCGATTATTTGATGATGGGAAGAGAGAATATGATTTCATTTATTGGGGTTGTGATAAACGCAAACTCATCGATAACATTGAATCGGGTGATGAAAGACATCTAGTTTTCAAACAAATTAAAAAAGATGTTAAATTGAAATCGTACTTTATTGGCAAATATAATGCAATTGTGCCTGACAAGAAGATAGATTCGTTATATAATTTACTTAGTGATTTAACTGATGGAAAATCAACTCTCTGCTTTAATTGGTTGGATTCTGCCGCCACAACAAGTAGATACCACGAAGCCATTGCCTGCGGTATTTTTCCATTTGTTTGGAAGAACTACGATAGCAATAATACCCTCGTAGCTAATCAATGGCAGAGAGTTGAATCAGTTGAAGAAATGTATGAGAAGATGAAAGATGTTGATAGAATGTTTCCGGCAATTGAAGATTACTATATCCGTAATACAATGAAATCTAAATCATGGTATTATGAAAAATTTGAAAAAAGAATGAATGAGATATTAAATGGTGTATAATTTTGACTCAAACAAAGACTAAGTAATAGTGTATCATATTCTTAATGCGGTTAGTCCGAGACAGCTTACCCCAGTAGGTAGACAGGTTTGACTCCTGTGAACCGCTCCAACTACTTGTTTTCATTGACTTTTTTGTGTTGTTTTTCTGCAACACAGATGGTTGACAGTTCCATTTAACTATGATACCATATCTGCCTATGAAACAAACGCATTTTACTGTTGAGCAGAAAACTCAGCTCGCCAAATTAATGGCGACCGAAAATCTTACGGTTGAACATCAAAAGCTTAGGACTGCATTATTCGACCCACAGAATCGTATCCTCTATCTTCCTATTTGGAAAGATATGACTGGTACTCTTTATGATCTGCTTTGCGGTCATGAAGTGGGTCATGCACTTTATACACCCGCAGAAGGTTGGCATGATGCGGTTGTTGATTCATCTAAGAAACAGCATTACAAATCATTTTTGAATGTTGTTGAAGATGCTCGTATTGAGAAAAAAGTAAAGCGTAAATACCCAGGCTTGAACAAGTCTTTCAGGGACGCTTATGCTGAATTAATGAAAAGAGATTTTTTTGGTTTGGGTAAACGCGATATCAATAAAATGGCGTTTATTGAGCGATTGAATCTTTACACCAAATCGCAATATACCTTGCCTATTCAATTTTCGAATCACGAAGAAATGTTGGTTGAAAAGGTCAAAGCGTGCGAAACATGGGAAGATACTGTTCGTGTTACCGATGAAATCTACAACTATTCAAAAAACGAACAGTATGAAATGATGTTGGACGATTTGGCGTCACAAGAATATTCGGATGAATATGGTGATGACGATTATGAAAATGATGTAGATGGTGATGGTGATAGCGATGAAATCGAAGAAGATTCTGAATCTACTTCGGAAGAAAAAACCAAAAAGAAATCCAAAGCCAATTCAAAATCTGATGAGCAAGAAGAATCAGATGAGAATGAAGATTCATCTCACATTAATCGTTTCAAAGATTCCACACCTTCTACCGAGGACATGTTTAGCCCGCGGTGTGAAACTGACCAAAATTATCGTGCAAATGAATCTCAGCTTTTGGATGAAAAAAGTAAAGATTATCTTTACCTAACATATCCAAAACCAATCCTTCAAAACATCATTACGCCTGCCAAGCGAGTTCAAGAGTTGTTAACCACTCACTACAAAAATGAGATTATTGGTGGCACTCTTACCAATGAAAAAGCTCAAAAATTAGTGAGTGAATTTAAGAATAAGAATGAGCGCTATGTTGGATTGCTTGCTAAAGAATTTGAAATGCGTAAAGCGGCAAAGGCATTCAACAAATCGAAGCTATCCGATACTGGTGATATTGACATTAGCAAATTGGCATCATTCCGTTTTGATGACAATATTTTTCGTAAGGTGTTGCTGACACCAAAAGGCAAGAATCACGGCTTGATTCTGCTGCTTGATAAATCTGGTTCTATGTCAAACAACATGGGAGGTTCTATTGAGCAGATTCTTGTTCTAGCAATGTTCTGCCGCAAAGTGAACATTCCTTTTGTTGTCTATGGTTTCGGTGATGACCTTCATTCGAAATCTCACGACCTTGGATTGCAACGGGATGCCTTGCATAAGGAGCCGCATCTTTCGTTACAACCCAATAAAAAAATTCAATGCTTTGAGCATAAGAATAAAACGCTTGATTTAGGTTTGGTTTTTTTGCGCGAGTATGTCAATAACAAAATGACCAATGCTGAATTCAATATTGCGGTTCGCAACATGATTCTGTTGAAAAATACTTTTGAACAACGATTCTCAAACAGACCTAGACCGCAAGGTGAGTACCTTTCAAATACACCTCTCACGCAAGCCATCATTGCTTGCACTGAGATGATGAAGGTTTTCAAAGCGGCAAACAATCTTGATTTGACCAGTTTGGTTATTGTCCACGATGGTGATTCAGATTGGACAAATTCCTATTGGGCAGAAACTAAGAACATTTTAGAAATAAAGCATGATACAAATCAAAAGAAAACCGCACTTGTGCGAAAAAATATTGACAGTATCAACAATAATGTAATCATTAAGGATTCAAAAAATAATTTTGAACAAAAGGTTCCTTTTATTTTAAAAAATAATAGCCGTGACGCAATGATGCGGATGGCTCTTTCTTATTTCAAAAAGTTAACTGGTTCCAAGGTGTTTGGTTTCTTTTTGATTACTGGTCATAGTTCCTCTTCAGTTCGCGGAACAATTTATCATCGTCATGTTCTCGAAGATGATAAAACATATGCCGAAAAATGTGATGAGATTCGTGTAGACAGAAATCGTTGGAAAGAAGTTGTTGCCATGCAAGAAAAAGTGAAGGATATGGCGAAACAATTTAGAACCGATAAGTTCCTTGTTTCAAATATACCAGGTTTCAATTCATTCTTCTTGGTTGCTGGCGGCGATAGTCTACAAACCGAAAGTGATGAAATTGAAATTGATGGTAAAATAACCGCAAGCAAGTTGAAAAATGCGTTTATGAAAATGAATAAGAAGAAGCACGTTAGTCGAGTGCTCGTGGCAAAGTTCATTCAGGGTATTGCTGCCTGAATGTTGTTGAAATACAACACCACTAGTTGACAGTTACAATTGGACGTGTTAAGATCGATGTATAATCTGTGAAAAGGAATTTTTATATTATGCCGAAACGTGCCGAAATTCGTGAAAAGTTTATCAACGCTATCGTTGCTCTTGGTAAACCTACCGTAACGTTCAGTGAAATTAAAGAGGTTTGCAATGAGAATGACATTTCTCATCCACACTGGTTTACTAATGATGATGAAAACCGTGTGAAGCGCGGAGTTTATAAAGTACCCAATTTTAACTCTGTCGCACAATCTAATAAAACGGTTGCACTACAAGCGCAGGTTCTTCCAATGACCAAACCAGTTGAGAAATCGAATCATAGAATTCAAAATGTTCAAACTGATTTGGACAACACCAATCTGATTCCAAGTGCATATAAAAATTATGTGCCTTTTGGCAATTTTGATGATGTATTGTCAATCGTTTCTTCCATGCGGTTCTTTCCTGTTTTCATTTCAGGTCATTCCGGTAATGGTAAAACAATGTCGGTTGAGCAAGCCTGCGCTAAATCAAAGCGTAAATTTGTTTGCGTGTCAATGACGCCTGAAACTGATGAAAGCGACCTTCTCGGCAACTATGTTCTGATTGATGGTAATATGGAATGGAGAGATGGTCCCGTGACCACGGCTGCTCGGCAAGGTGCTGTTCTCTGTATCGATGAAATCGATTACGGTGCTCAGAACCTGTCCTCGCTACAGCGTGTTCTTGAAGGCAAACCTTTCATGCTGAAAAAGAAAGGCGAGTTGATTACACCCGCGCCTGGTTTTACCGTGTTTGCTACAGCGAATACAAAGGGTAAAGGCTCTGATGACGGCCGTTATATGTTTACCAATGTACTTAACGAAGCCTTCCTTGAAAGATTTCGCACTACGATGGAACAAGAATTTCCTCCCGTCAAAACCGAGCGCAAGATTATTGAAAAGGAATTGATTTCTGTTGGCCGTGATGATGAAGGCTTTGCCGAAAAGCTCGTTACATGGGCTGATGTAATTCGTAAAACATTTGCCGATGGTGGTTGTGATGAAGTGATTTCTACTCGGCGTTTGGTGCATATCGTTGAAACTTACGGCATCTTTGGTGATAAGATGAAGGCAATTACTTTGTGCTTGAATCGTTTTGATGATGACACCAAGGCATCGTTTATTGACCTGTATACCAAGGTTGATGCTGGCGCTTCTGTTGAACAATTGCTTGCCCCTGTGATTGAGTCTGAAACACCTGAAACTGGCAATAATGAAAACAAAGATAAGGAAATTTCTTTCTAGTAGTCGGTAGTTCGGCACTTATCCCACGGTTTACCTGTGGGATTTTTTTATTCTTTGCCTGAATAGTGTTGACAAGAAATGCATGAGGTGATATACTTTAACATAATTTAAGAGAACGGTCTCCTCTTAAAATGCAATAGCGTAGGTTGCTTCTTTGGTAACCTACATTTAATTTTGAGACTATTTTATGGAGTATTTTTTAATGAGTAAACTTTCAGTTAAACAGCGTCTTTTGACGTTCCTTTCCAAAGAAGATGGATATAATACTTTTAGCACGGCACAAGCAAGAGCTCGCTTTGGTATTGTAAACGTTTCGGCGCGCATTGCGGAGCTTCGTGAAGAAGGATTTCCTATCTACACAAACACCAAATCGCGCTCGGACGGTAGCAAAGTTGCCGTTTATCGCATGGGCACCCCATCGCGCTCTATGAAGCGTGAAGCTCGCGCTAAAGGCATCAAGCTGCAAAACGTCTTTGCCTAAGATTATTTCTTAGTTTGATGGTAGAGGGAGATAAATAAAAATATCTCCCTCTTTTTTTTAATAATGGATATATCATGGAAATAAAAGTTGAATTAGAAAAACTTAGAAAAAATAAACTTTTTATTGCCACGCCAATGTATGGTGGTATGGCACACGGTTTGTATATCAAATCAAGTCTAGACTTGCAATTAACAATGAACAAATATGGAATTGAAACGAAGTTTTCATTTCTGTTTAATGAATCTCTTATTACTCGCGCACGAAATTACCTAGTTGATGAATTTCTTCGCTCAGACCATACGCATCTATTATTCATTGATTCGGACATTCATTACAGTCCACAAGACGTTCTTGCCTTAATGGCATTGGATAAAGATGTAATTGGTGGCCCGTATCCAAAAAAATCAATCAATTGGAGTAATATTGCACAAGCTGCACGGTCTCATCCTAATCTTGACCCCAAAGAGCTTGAACAATTAGTTGGCGAATATGTTTTTAATGTTGTAAAAGGCACAAAGCAATTTACTGTTACAGAGCCACTTGAAGTGATGGAAATTGGAACAGGTCACATGATGGTTAAACGGGAAGTATTTGAAAAAATGGAGAAAGAATATCCAATGATTCGATATAAACCCGATCATGTTGGTCAAGCAAACTTTGACGGCTCACGATACATTCATGCTTACTTTGACACGGTAATTGACTCAAAAGATTCTATTGTTGGTGGTGGTTCTGATCGTTATCTAAGTGAAGATTACATGTTTTGTCAAATGTGGCGTAAAATGGGCGGACAAATTTTCATGTGCCCGTGGATGAAAACACAACACATTGGCACTTATCCATTTACAGGTAATATGCCGGCAGTTGCACAACACACAGGTAAGCTATGACAAAAAATGAGCTTGTTAAAGCAAGTCAAACTGCCACAACAGGCGGTCGTAAATTTGATGGAAATAAATTGCAATATGGTTTACTGCCACCACTTGCATTGAAAGCAATAGTTGATGTATTAACCTTTGGTGCAGAAAAATATGAACCCGATAATTGGAAATATGTTCCAGATTCCAAAAGGAGATATTTCGATGCATTGCAAAGGCATCTGTGGGTATACAAAGAAGGTGAACAAATGGACCCAGAAACAGGCAAGCACCATTTAGCACATGCACTTTGTTGCCTCATGTTTTTGTATGAGCATGATATACTGTATTCTGTTGATAAATCTTAATTATGGAGTATTAAATGAAATTAACGAATGAAACGCTGTCGGTATTGAAGAACTTTGGAATAATTAATCAAGGTATCTTTTTCAAAAAAGGTAAGACACTTAAAACTGTTTCGCCACATAAAAACATTCTTGCTGAGGCTACAATCAAGGAAGAAATTCCCGCAGACTTTGGCATCTATGATTTGAACAATTTCCTTTCTGTTGTGACACTCAACAAAGATGACCCATCGTTTGCGTTTGAATTTGATGCAAAACATGTTCTCATTGTTGGTAATAAAGGGCGTTCAAAATTTGAATTTAGATTCTGTGAACCAACAATGATTGTTACACCACCCGAGAAACAATTTGCAATGCCTGAAGCTGAAATTAAGTTTACTTTTTCCGCTGAGGATTTTGATTGGGTACTTCGTGCTGCATCTGTTCTATCCTCTCCGCATATTGCAGTTGAATCGGATGGAAAGAAAATAAATGTCATTACCCTGGATTTACAGAGCGATGCCTCACATAAAGATGTTTTTGAAATCGCCACTGGCAACGGTAACAAATATAAAATGATTTTTAAGACTGAAAACATCAGTAAAGTAATGCCTGGTTCATATGATGTTTCAATCTCATCAAAGGGCGTTTCGCACTTTAAAAACAAGAACACTCCAATTCAATATTATATTTCTACCGAAGCAGGTTCTAAATTTGAAGCTGTGTAATTTTATTATGCGATTCGTGGAGGGTTTATATTATGGAACACCTGATTTGGACCGAGAAGTACAGGCCTAAGACAGTAGAAAATTGTATTCTTCCTGAAAGACTTAAAAAGCCTTTTCAAGAATATGTAAATCAAAAAAACATACCCAACCTATTACTAAGTGGCGGCGCCGGCGTAGGTAAGACTACCATTGCGAAAGCCATGTGTAATGAGGTTGGCTGTGATTTCATGGTCATCAATGGTTCTGATGAATCTGGCATTGATACATTTCGAACCAAAATTAAAAATTATGCTTCAGCAATGTCATTATCTGGCGGCCGCAAGGTCATCATTATTGATGAAGCGGATTATTTAAATCCTAATTCAACACAACCTGCACTTCGTAATGCAATTGAGGAATTTGCAAGTAATTGTTCGTTCATCTTTACCTGTAATTATAAAAATCGAATCATTGAACCATTGCACTCTCGATGTGCAGTCATCGATTTTAATTTGAAGAATGGTGAGAAGGCTAAAATAGCATCTTCATTTTTCAAGCGTATTCAGTCAATTTTGCAAAGTGAAAAAATTGATGCGGATGATAAAGTTCTAGCTGAATTAATTAAGAAGCATTTTCCAGACCTTCGCCGTGTTCTTAATGAACTACAGCGCTATTCGCAATTCGGAAAGATTGATAGTGGCATCCTTACGCAAATTGCTGATGTATCAATCAATGAATTAACTAAATCAATTGCATCTAAAGATTTTTCTGCTATTCGTAAGTGGGTTGCAACACACGAAATAGATAGTACCGTTCTTTATCGTAAATTGTATGATTCTCTTTACGATATATTGAAGCCTCAATTTATTCCTCAGGCAGTTATCATTCTTGCGGATTATCAATATAAGGCAGCTTTTTGTGCTGACCAAGAAATCAACACGGTTGCTTGTTTGACTGAAATGATGGTAACTTGTGAATTTGTATGAACACAACTCTAGTTGGCGGTGAATTATTAGGATGGTTTAAGTTCGATGATGTTTATAAATTTTCAAACAACATCGAATCTGCTGTTTATGCTTTTGGTGTTTTTTCTAAAGTTCCATCTAAAACTGAATTACCTATTAATTTAAAAGAGGTTTGTTATATTGGCCAAACTGGAGGTCAAGAAAAAACTTTTGACAAAAAAAATAAAGATACGGGTCGTGGATATCTGGTAACACCCTTCCATAAACGAATGAAAGACCACGCAGCGAAAGATAAAGTTAAATTGATTAAAGAGAATGTGGATGCCTCTGACGTTTTATGTGTTTGCATTATAATACCTAAAAAATATATGGATACAACAACATTAAAACAATGGTTACTTGCTTCAGAGAGTGAATTGATTAGTTGTTATGGTTTGATATTTGGAAATGCTCCACCATATAATTTTGCACATCAATCGAATAGAACTTCTATTAAAGAGAATTCGTATTCTCAAAAAGTAGTTAAAGAATTAAAACAAACAAACTTGTTTAATAATAATTTTTATGAATGATATTTTTAACGGAATATTTGATTGGATAAAAGATGATTTGCAATTAGGATGCTGACATGAGTAATCCATTTAATTATGTTAATGCGATATTACAAAATAAGAAACAACTGATTATTGATGAAATTACAGAAAAAGAGTATATCCCTTTTCTGACTAATCGCGCATTATCCTTCCATAAGGACTGCATATTGTTTGCAAATGAAATGAATCGCAGACATTTTATTGATAGAAAATTGCAAAATGACTTTTTACTAAATACTGTTAGGTCACAAAAACGACCATTTGCGAGGTGGGTTAAGCCTGAGAAAAGTGAAGATTTGGAATGTATAAAAACTGTCTTTGGATTCTCCGACACGAAAGCCCGTGAGGCTTTTCGCCTTCTTAGCAAAGAACAAATCCAACAATTAAAAGAACAAACCCATACGGGTGGATTGACTAAGAGGTAATTATGGTTGACTTGACTAAATTTATTGAAGTCACCTTGATGCAACAAGATGATTTTCTAAAGGTGCGAGAAACACTCACTCGTATTGGTGTTTCTTCTCGCAAGGAAAAAGTGCTGTATCAATCGTGCCACATTCTACACAAGCAGGGTAGATATTATATTGTGCATTTTAAGGAACTGTTTGCATTGGATGGCAAACCATCTAATATCTCCGAAAATGATATTCAAAGGAGAAATGCGATTGCTAAGCTTTTGGAGGAATGGGGTCTTGTAAAAATTATGAATCCTATCTTGTTGAAGGATAATATGGCACCGTTGCATCAAATTAAGATTATTTCGTTTAAAGAAAAAAATGACTGGCAATTGGTTACCAAGTATAATATAGGCAAGAAAATCTGAAATGGTAAATTATCATGAACAAAAAAGTGAAGATAGTAAAATTAAAGAATCGGTATTCAACTGATGTCGTTTATGCCGAGAATTATGAAGATGTTCGTAAAGATGGCAATTACGAATTCATCTGGGTTTATCACGAACATAACCCGGCAAAAAAGTTTCTTGTTAATCGATTATCCTACGAGATTGTGTATAAATAAGAGTGTGCTTGACAATTCATTAGTTATAGCATAAGATCATCATGTGATGCCTAATGGGTCACATTTTATTAACTCGCTTAAAAGGAGATAGACTATGACACTCGGACGCTTTTCGTTTGGTCCACTTGCCCAAACAACTTTGGGATTCGACAGGTTTTTTGACGATGTTGAGAAACTCTTAAACATTGATGTTGAAAAAACTACGTCAAACTTTCCACCTCACAATATTATCAAACTAGATGATTATCGGTATGTTTTGGAATTTGCCGTTGCAGGCTTTTCTAAAGACGAAATCGACATCTCTGTTAAAGATGGCAATTCGTTGACTGTGAAAGGTGAAAAGAAAGAAAGAGATCTTGAAACTCAATATATTCACCGTGGTATTGGAACAAGGTCATTTACTAAAGTTCTCATCATTGCTGACACTTTTGTGGTCAAAGGTGCTGAGTTCAAAAATGGTATTCTCAGAATTGGTTTGGAGAATATTATTCCTGAACACAAAAAACAACGTAAGATTGAAATTGGTTCTGAATTGAAAGATTTCAGGCCACAACTTTTACAAGAAAAAGAAGCGGCATAAGGAAAGTGGGGCATAACGCCCCACTTTTTTTTATTATGAAACGTGATAAAAATTTCAGACTAGACAGGCAAACCAAAGAAATTATGGAGACCATTCTTGATCCATTCAAGAGGTCGCAATTTAAAGACGCCATGATTGAAGCACAAATCTCTGCTTCGATCATTCCTGTTAAAACAGAAAAGAAAAATAAAAACGAACCTTCTGAAGAATGAAACAAAAGTTCGTTGATGCTCACATGGCCGCAGCTGAGGTTTATTCTCAACTGTCATCTGCAAAAAGATTACAGGTAGGATGTGTTGTTGTAAAAAATAATACTATTATAGGTATTGGTTATAATGGAATGCCATCTGGTTGGGACAATAATTGCGAGGATGAGATTTACGATGAAACAGATTATTATCCGATTCTGAAAGAATTAAAGACAAAGCCTGAGGCCCTACATGCAGAAACAAATGCACTTGCAAAAATAGCACGAAGCACAAATTCTAGTGAAGGTGCCGTTTTATTTGTGACACATGCGCCATGCCTTGATTGTGCAAAACTGATTTATCAATCGGGTATCTCTGGTGTCTTTTACAGAAACAGTTATCGTGATGAAGATGGTATTAATTTTTTAGAAAAATGTAATTTGGAAGTAAAGAAATGCTAGAACATCCATACACATACACTACACGGGTGATTGAGATACTCGCTAATGGTGATGCTGTTGTTGAATTGCCACCACAATTATGTGAAAAACTTGGATGGAATATCGGTGACGCATTAGATATATCCGAGAAAGATGGAAAAATTTATATTAAAAAATTAGATGAGGATGATAATGATGTTAGTTCTACCTGACAATATGATTGGCCGTCCAGTCGGTTTTACATGCTCTACTTTTGATCTACTTCATGCTGGGCACATTTTAATGCTTGCTGAATGCAAGTCTGTTTGTGAATATTTGATTGTAGGATTACAAACCAATCCAGCAATTGACAGACCCGATATCAAAAACAAACCAGTTCAATCAATTGTAGAAAGATACGTTCAACTTTCTGCTGTCAAATTTGTAGATGAAATTGTTGTTTATGATACTGAAAAAGATCTAGAAGATTTATTAATGTTTTTACCCATTTCAATTCGCATTTGTGGTGAAGAATATAAAGACAAGGCTTTGACTGGCCGTGAAATTTGTGAAACAAGAGGCATTAAAATATACTATAATTCTCGTACACATAGGTTTAGTTCTTCAGAGTTGAGGCATCGAGCCTATCAGTCTGAATTAACAAAAAAGGTTTAATTGCAATGGCATTTTTGGTTCATAACTTACCTCCTATTTCGTGTTTCGTAAAAAAAGAATTTCTATATGATTTTGAAAAAGGTCATGATGAATTAGAGCCGTGTTTTTGGATGACAATGAAATGCATCAAAGGCCAGGCATTTAGAATTGAAGCATTATTGCCAAACTATGGTGCTTTATATGATAAACTACCTTTACATGCTTTTGTGTCACGGCAGACAAATTTGAACACACCGCTTTTGCCTTTGGATTACTTGCAAATTTGGGACTGTTTGAGTTATAATTTTACGGTGATTGAAAAAGACAATCTCAAGTTGTTAAAGTGTAAATTTTTAGACAAAGAAAGAGAATGGCATTTTGGCGATTATATGTTTACTGTTGATTTTTGTCAAAACGATCCAGGTTATTTGAATACAGGATTTTCTGAAACAGCAGATGAGCATAAGAGCTACAATTTTATCAAGTTGGACAATGGACAATTTGCTGCACAACCCAACAACAAAACATTATTCTTTGATGCGTCTTTGACAGTATCAGAAGCCAAAACACCAGATTTTAAGATAGCAACAAAGATATATTCAGTTGAAAAAAATATGAAATATTCTGCGAGAAACAGTAACGATTTCTTTTATGACTTTAAGGAAGTAAAATGACTCTTCGTGAAATTGCTAAAAAACTTGCCATTGAAAATAAGATGCCAAAAGCTGAAAAATATGACCTTGCTTTGAGGGAGTATGATGACATGGTTGAAGTAATTGGTTGGATGGAAGATCCAACATACGACATGAAAGATTTTCAAGGTCGTGAAATGTTATTTCCAAAGCGATGGGTTACAATTGGTGTTATCCCTGCGGACACTATGATTAATGTATAATAGGAATAAAATATTATGACAACAAAATTGGTAACATTAAAAACAAATCACACGATTCTTGCGGAGATAAAATTTGTAAACCAAAATGAAGTGGTAATTAAAAAACCAGTTCAAGTTGTAATGCAACCCTCAAAAGAAGGCCCTGTAATGGGTTTTGTACCGTTTTTAGATTATTCTAATGAATTTGAAAGCGGTGTTACATTAAATATGTCTGATGTTCTATGCATCACCACGCCCATTAGAGAATTGGAGAACCAATACAATAGTGTTTTTGGTTCAGGTATTCAAATTGCAAGTTCTTTTCCTAAACTTTAATTTTATCGGGCGATTCATATTTTCTACGCATTACCTGGTTTTCTTCGGCAATTCTAAATGAAATATTACACAAATGTTGCCGTCCAAGGCAATAACATTCTTTTTCGTGGTGTGAATAATGGTCGTAGAACCAAACACAAGGTTCAATATTCACCCACCCTGTTTTTACCAACTCAAAAAGCATCTGCGTGGAAAACTTTATTTGGTGAGAATCTTGAGCCAATCAAGTTTAGTGATATTCGTGACGCAAGAGATTTCATTCGCAAATATGAGGGCGTTGAAAATTTCAAAATCTATGGCAATGATAGATTTGAATATGCGTTTATTGCAGATGAATTTGTTGGGCAAATTGACTGGGATATGCAACATATCAATGTGGCAGTTATTGATATTGAGGTGGGTTCTGAAAATGGATTTCCTGATCCATACAAAACTACTGAACCCATTATCGCTATTGCATGGAAAACATTAAATGGTGGAATGGTCGTTTATGGTTGTGGTGATTATGAAATCAAGGGTGAAGAAACTTATATTAAATGTGATAATGAACACAATCTTTGCAAAAAATTTATTGACGATTGGCACAACAATTGTCCTGACGTAGTAACGGGCTGGAATATTGATTTCTTTGATATACCCTATCTTGTCAATCGCATTCGCACCATTCTAGGTGGAGATGAAGCAAAGAAATTATCGCCATGGAATTATTTGTGGGAAAGAAAAATAGTCATCAATGGTCGTGAAATGATTCTGTATAACATCGGTGGTATATCGGCTCTCGATTACATTGAATTATACAAGTGGTATGCTCCAGGCGGCAAATCACAAGAATCTTATAAATTGAATAGTGTTGCAAACATTGAACTTGGTGAAAGTAAACTATCGTATGATGAATATGATAGTTTGCATCAACTGTATAAGCTCAACTATCAAAAATTTATTGAGTATAATATTAAAGATGTGGAACTTATTTTGAAATTAGAAGATAAGTTGAAACTGCTTGAATTGACTTTTACTCTTGCATATGACACAAAAACAAATTATGAAGATGTATTTGCTCAGACAAGAATGTGGGATTCTTTAATTTATTCATATTTGCTCGAAAAAACGATTGTAGTTCCACCGCGTAAAGTGCAGGACAAATATAGTGCTTTTGAAGGTGCTTATGTCAAAGAGCCTCAGATTGGTAAGCATGATTGGGTTGTAAGTCTTGATTTAAATTCTTTGTATCCAAGTTTAATTCAACAATACAATATTTCACCAGAAACATTGGTTGAACCCAAGGATTATAATGCAGAAATGCATAATATTTTGAAGCACGGTGTTAATGTAGAAAAGTTGTTAACTAAAAAAATTGATACGACGGTGTTGAGTGGTGTATCGTTGACACCGAATGGTCAATTCTTTAGAACGACTGAGCAAGGCTTCTTGCCAAAAATGATGGAAGAAATGTATGAAAATAGGAAGAAGTTTAAGAAGATGATGTTGAAAGCAAAACAGGATTATGAAAACGAAACTGACCCACACAAAAAACAGGAAATTGATAAACTCGTAGCACGATATAACAATCTGCAACTTGCAAAAAAGGTATCTCTAAACTCCGCTTACGGCGCTCTTGGTTCAAAATATTTTCGTTTTTTTGATTTGCGCCATGCATTGGCAGTGACTCTAGCAGGTCAATTGTCTATTCGTTGGATTGAAAACAAACTCAACGATTACATGAACAAATTATTAAAGACGAAAAATAAAGATTATGTTATTGCCTCAGATACAGACAGCATCTATCTTCGTCTTGGTGACCTTGTTGATAAAGTATATTCGCAAACAAAAGACACCAATAAGATTATAGAATTCATGGATAAGGTTTGTGAAGAAAAATTACAACCTTATATTGATGCAAGCTATCAGGAGCTTGCTTCGTATGTCAATGCTTTCTCACAGAAAATGCAAATGAAGCGCGAAGGGCTTTCCAATAAAGGCATTTGGACTGCAAAGAAACGGTATATTCTCAATGTTTATAATAATGAGGGTGTGCAGTATAAAGAACCGCAAATGAAGGTCATGGGCCTTGAAATGATTAAATCATCAACTCCATCAATAATTCGTGAAAAGATGAAAGAGACAATTCATTTGATTGTAAGTTCAGATGAAAATGCAGTTCAAAACTTTATTGCCCAATTTCAAAAGGAATTTAGGAATCTACCACCAGAAGAAGTTGCATTTCCTAGAGGCATCAATGGTATCAAAGATTATTCTGATTCAGCAAAGCTGTATAAAAAAGGCACACCAATTCATGTTCGTGGTGCCATTCTATATAATTTCATGATAAAAGAAAAGGATTTGTTAAAGAAATATCCTTTGATACAAGAGGGCGATAAACTTAAATTTACATATTTGAAAACACCAAATCCTTTGAAAGAGGATGTAATTTCTTTTCCTGTGCGTTTGCCAAAAGAATTTGGTCTCCATGAATATGTAGATTATGACCTACAGTTTGAGAAAGCATACATTGAACCAATTCGCATTATATTAAATTGCATTGGTTGGAAAACACAAAAACAATCCACGTTGGAAGATTTTTTCGCATGATACATGTTCTTTTACCATTTCTAACTGCAATTGCTTTATCTATTATCGCAGCTTTTTATTCGGTAATTGGACTTGCTCAAATTTTCTCTGGCTCATTTTGGCCAATCATAATAATGGGTTCAATATTAGAAGTTGCAAAATTGGTAACTGCTTCGTGGCTGTATAACAATTGGGATTATACCAATACAATAATGCGTTCTTATTTTATTATTGCAATTGTGTTGCTAATGGTAATTACTTCAATGGGTATTTTTGGATATCTTTCAAAGGCACACTTACAATCAAATGTAATTCTTGGTGCAAATACAGTTCAAATCAAAACATTAGATGTACGGGAGAAAATTGCAAAAGAAAGATTACAATATTTGTTGCAGAGAGCTGGTGACCCGGCAACTGCTTCAAGAAGAATTGATAATCAAATACAGGAAACACAAGCAGAATTAAAACGAATTGCAAATGAAAAATTACCCTTGATGGTAGAGGAAAATAAATTATCGGCAGAAATAGGACCAATCAAATACATCGCCGAACTATTTTACTCTAAAGATGACCCATCATTTATAGATAAAGCAGTAAGAGCAGTCATTATTATAATCATTGTGGTATTTGATCCACTTGCCATTCTTCTCCTTATTGCATCACAACAGTCATTACGAAACATACAATTACCAGAAAAGGAAACACGAATGGAAAAGGCAAAGAATAAGAAAACACTTGACACACCTGCAGGTTCTAGTTTAGAATCATTCTTTATAGATGATAAACATACAATTATACCCAACAACAAAATTGTAGATATGAGTTTGTGGAACACAACCGGGAGAAATAAATGAGTTTGCTTGATAAGTTGAAAAAGAACACAACGATTAAAGATAGTGCAATTTTATCTAAATCAAAATTTTTTACAGAAAAAGATATTGTTTCTACACCTGTGCCAATGGTGAATGTGGCATTAAGTGGAAAACTTGATGGTGGTCTTACTCCTGGTTTGACAATGTGGGCTGGTCCTTCCAAAAATTTTAAAACGGCATTTAGTTTATTGTTGGCAAAATCATACATGGACAAATATGCAGATGCAATTCTTTTGTTCTATGATAGTGAATTTGGAACTCCTACCAAATACTTTGAAACATTCAATATTGACATGGACAGAGTATTGCATACACCTTTGACTGATATTGAGCAATTGAAGTTTGATGTGATGCAACAACTTCAGGAAGTAAATAGGGACGATAAACTTATCATCGTATTGGATAGTATAGGCAATCTTGCATCCAAGAAAGAAGTGGAAGATGCACTTGAAGGCAAGTCTGTTGCAGACATGAGCCGTGCGAAACAAGTTAAAAGTTTATTTCGCATGATAATTCCACATTTGACACTTAAAGATATTCCAATGGTGGTTGTAAATCATACCTACAAAGAGATTGGTATGTTTCCAAGAGACATCGTTGGTGGTGGCACAGGCTCTTATTATTCTGCTGATAACATCTACATTCTTGGTCGTCAACAAGACAAGGATGGCACTGAAATTAAAGGTTATAATTTTATCATCAATGTTGAAAAATCTCGCTATGTAAAAGAAAAATCTAAGATTCCCATTTCAGTTTCATTTGAAGGTGGTATTAACAAATATTCTGGCTTAATAGATATTGCGATTGAAGGTGGGTTTGTATCAAAACCATCGCCAGGTTGGTATGCAAAAATTGATCGTAAGACTGGTGAAATTGGTGACAAAATTCGATATGAAGCCACGCAAACATCCGACTTTATGGATTCTTTATTAGAGGATAATGATTTCAAGGAATTTGTTCGTCAAAAATATGAAATTGCCTATGGCTCAATAATGCAAGAGGAGCAAAATGAAGTTGTGACCGAATAGGACAAAAATATAAATGTTGAATCGTCTAGAATTATCAATACTAAAAAATCTGATTTATAATGAGGAATACACCAGAAAGGTATTGCCATTTATAAAGCCTGATTATTTCTCTGATGCAAATGAGAAAAATGTTTTCAAAGAAATATACGATTTTGTAAACAAATACAAGAATCTTCCCACATATGAAGCGCTTGTAATCAATTTCAATGAAAAAACAAATCTTACTGACCAACAGGTAAAAGAGTCAATTGAACTGCTAAAAGACTTTCATCAAAGCAAAAATGAAAAGGTTGAGTTGCAATGGTTAACAGAACAGACTGAAAAATTTTGCCAAGATAAAGCCATCTACAATGCCATCATGGAATCTGTGTCAATTCTTGATGACAAAAAAGGTCACAAATCCAAGGGTGAAATTCCAGGATTACTTTCAAATGCTCTCGGCGTATCATTTGATAGCACTGTTGGGCATGATTACATGCAAGATTATGAGGAGCGATATGATTTCTATCACAGAGTAGAAACCCGTATTCGTTTTGACCTTGATATCTTTAACAAGATTACAAAAGGTGGTTTACCGATTAAAACTTTGAATATCGCACTTGCAGGTACTGGTGTTGGTAAATCATTGTTCATGTGTCATGTTGCTGCAAGTTGTATCAGCCAAGGGCATAATGTATTGTATATTACGCTTGAGATGGCCGAAGAAAAAATTGCGGAAAGAATTGACGCTAATTTATTGAATATTGATTTGAATGAACTGCAAACAATCAGTCGTAGTGATTATGAAAGAAAATTTGATGTATTGAAATCTAAGACGCAAGGTAAACTTATCATCAAAGAATATCCAACTGCAAGCGCTTCGGCTCTGCATTTTCGAGCTTTGTTGAGTGAATTGAGATTGAAGAAGAATTTCAAACCAACCATTATCTTTATAGACTATCTAAACATTTGTTCATCAGCACGAATCAAACCTGGTGGTAATGTAAACAGTTATACCTATATTAAATCCATTGCCGAAGAACTTCGTGGTCTTGCCGTTGAGTTTGCATTGCCAGTTGTGAGTGCAACACAAACAACTCGATCTGGCTTTAGTAATTCAGATCCAGGTCTTGAAGATACTTCAGAATCTTTTGGTCTACCAGCAACCGCTGATTTTATGTTTGCACTTGTAACAAATGATGAACTTGAGGGGCTAAATCAGATTCTTGTAAAGCAATTGAAGAACAGATATTCTGATTCAAACTATTATAAGAGATTTGTTGTTGGTGTTGACCGACCAAAGATGCGCTTATATGATGTAGAACAGTCTGCACAAGATGAAATTATTGATGCGGGGCAAGATGACGCGCAACCACAACCACAACCGCTTACCACGTTGAGTGCCCGCGAAAGAAATTTAATTTCAAAGTTTGATGGCATTAAAGTATGAGTTTAACAAAAGACCAAGCAATACATTGTGCAAATGTATTCTCAAATTATTTTGACCGATTTGCACGAATAGATGAGTATATTCGTGATCAAAAATTAAATAGTTTATCAGAAAGACCACTTGGTTTGCCTGGCATGGGACCAGAAGATGATTTGTTTTTGGATTTTACAATTAATCCAAATGATATGGAGTTTGAACTTGTTGAACTACCACAAGAAAATTGGGATATCTATCTCAACATGATTTCATCTCACGCAAATATGATCAGTATTCCAGGGCGTTCTTTCAGATTGGCGATACTCGAAAAGAAAACAAAGAAGTGGGTTGGTTTCATTCGTTTAGGTTCTCCTGTTGTTAATATGAAGCCTCGAAATGAAATGCTTGGTGGCGTATTCACACAAACATTAGAATCTGCAAAAGCATTTAATCACACAACAATGATGGGTTTTGTAATTGTGCCAGCGCAGCCATTTGGATTCAATTATCTTGGTGGCAAATTATTGGCTGCCATTTGTTGCTCACATGAAATGCGTGAAATGGTAAACAAAAAATACGATATGAATACTTGTTTTTTTGAAACCACCAGTTTATATGGTTCATCTAAATCATCATCTCAATATGATGGTATGAAACCGTACTTACGATTTAGAGGCTTGACTGATAGTGATTTTCTACCATTGATGCATGGTAAACCTTATGAAGATTTGAAAGAATATGTTGAAAATATTCTTGGTGAAGAAATAGTTCCCGCAGTAACTTCCAGCGGCATACCAACTGCAAGTAGAAAATTGAAAATAAGTAATAAGATTATTTCTATGACTAAGGTAGCACTAAAAGACTATGATGTTGAATATACGAGGTTTGTAAATACAATTAATAAAGCTAAAACTTTAACAGAAAAAAAACGATATTATTATTCTAATTATGGGTTTTCTAATTTTGCTGAGGTTGTGCTAGGAAAAACAGACAAACTTATAAAAGACAAAGAGAATTACGATAAACACTATTTAACACATTTAATTGACTGGTGGAAGAAAAAAGCTTCAAATAGGTTTGAAAACTTAAAAAAAGAACACCGCATAAGAAAAGAAATTGAGGTATGGACAACCAATAAAAATTTAGACATTATAAGATGATTGATTATTTTCCCATTCTGGCGTCTGATGAAATAGACAAGAAGGCTAAAGGTAAGGAGGCTGACAGTACTGGTACCAGGATAGCATAAATACTTCATAAATTGGAATTTGGAGGTATCTATGTCGATATTCGGATTGTTAGATGCAAAGGCTTTTCGAAATTCAATAGATTTACGCAGCCCACGCGATCCTAATGAAATCAAAATGATGAAAGAGGTCAATCAATTAATACTAGAAGTTAATTACCTGAAACATGGAATTACCATCAAATTAGGTAATTATGTCTTTGATCGCGTTGTTGGAATGAACGCAAACTTTTCTGGTGATCCTAAAGCGGACGTTGCTCTTATTGGATTTGTCAATAATAAATTGGCTGAAGTAGCTTTCATCTCTTATAAGAAAGGAGGAGATGCAAAAGCTTTTCAGCAATATTCTGGATTGACTGACAAAGCTGGAACATCAATTAGTCGAAATCCTATTGTATTGGAGTTTTTGAAAAAAGCAGGAGAACATATTAAGTCTCATAACAAAAGTAATTCAGCAAAACCTGGAATTCCTGCTGCGTTTCAATATGTTTCAGATGGTAAAGATGGTAAAGATTTAGTGCGTCGATCTGTGTTTGGTCCTGATTATAGCAAAATTTCTGAAAGTGGTAATGGTGGAAACAAACAGAATGTTCATGTGATTGCACAAGGAAAACCTACTCTCACTAAGGTAAAGGAAATCTATGAATTAAGTTTTTCTGAACATGTTTATAGTAATAATGATTCTATTGATTGGGCATTTGAAAAAGAGAGCGACTATCGTGCGGTATTAGCAGGAACATTTCGAAATGAACGTGGATTTGATGTTCTTACCGACGCCGGGCCTGTTGGGTTTGCTGTCCAAACCGACGCAGGACCTGTTCGATATGATAATTTTCGTGTTGGACTATATCCTTACATATTAGTGAAAACGCGCAAAGAAGCGCAAGAATTTAAATGATACAATATGAAATTTTTTCAATTTCTCAACGAAGCAGCTGAAGGCAAGAATGTTCATCTTGAGCATATTGAGGACCAAGTTCTCAATAGAGGCGTCAGTGGCGCTCGAGAAGCAATTAATTTTCTACAATCACTTCGCAATATGCTTGCTGGTCGCTCGGAGTCTAAAGTAAACATTACAACAAAATGGGATGGTGCACCCGCCATTTTCTGTGGAATCAATCCTGAAAATGGTAAATTTTTTGTTGGTACTAAATCTATATTCAATAAAAATGCCAAGTTAAATTATACAGAAGATGACATTGACGAAAATCATTCAAGTGGTGGTTTAAATGATAAACTTAAAGTTGCATTAAGATATTTACCAAAATTAGGCATTAAGGGTATTCTTCAAGGCGATATGATGTTCACTAAGGGTGACATTAAAAAAGAAACCATTGAAGGAGAATCTTACGTTACTTTTCAACCCAATACAATTGTTTATGCAGTACCAACAAATTCTAAGCTTG
>Ga0194128_10003983_pt1 | contig 22098 bp, 20 predicted proteins | sample TA2KigCa65mmetaG_FD_148650 | JGI IMG/M metagenome (GOLD analysis project Ga0194128, IMG submission 148650) | Freshwater microbial communities from Lake Tanganyika, Tanzania - TA2015037 Kigoma Deep Cast 65m | ecosystem: Environmental > Aquatic > Freshwater > Lake | place: Tanzania: Lake... | reverse complement strand
TTCTCTTGAGGGTTGAGATGACGACGTTCGCTGTTCATGATGGAACCTCCGTTCAGGTTAGACTAACCCGAACGGAGCAATCTTCCAGATTCGACTGAGGCGAAACACTGGTCGATTCGAGGAACGCGTCGAAATCGGCAGCGTCAAGCTGGCCCCAGTCATCCAGAAAGCTGCGCGTTTTCGAAACATCACGCGCGTAGACAAATTCTCCATCGCCGTATCGGCGGAAATAAATCTCGCGTTTGGGCGAGTAGTGAAAAATCTCGCCCCTCTCCACTCGCTCATGCCGATAACCAAAAGTCTCCAGGAGACGCCACAACTCGGCAAATGTGATGGTGGACGTCTTAGTCATCTGGTGATCTCTCGGTCATCCTGAAAATGTCCCACGCCTCAATGCGTCAACTTCTTGTAGCGCAGGCGGTGCGGCTGGTCGGCTTCGGCGCCCAAGCGAATTTTGCGCTGATGTTCGTAGGTTTGGTAGTTGCCTTCGTGCCAGACGGTTTTGCTGTCGCCTTCGAAGGCGAGGATGTGCGTGGCGATGCGGTCGAGGAACCAGCGGTCGTGGCTGATGATGACGGCGCAGCCGCCGAAGTTGAGCAAGGCATCTTCGAGGGCGCGCAAGGTGTCGACGTCGAGGTCGTTGGTCGGCTCGTCCAAGAGGAGCAGGTTGCCGCCGCGGCGCAACAGCTTGGCAAGGTGGACGCGGTTACGTTCGCCGCCGGAGCACTCGGAGACTCTGCGCTGCTGATCGGGACCTTTGAAGTTGAACCAACTCACGTAGGCGCGCGAGTTGACCTTGGTTTTGCCGAGCATCTGATACTCGGCGCCGCCGGAAATTTCGTCGTAGATCGTCTTCGCGCCGTCGAGGGCATCCCGGCTTTGATCGACGTAGCTAGGGACGACGGTGTCGCCGACGCGAAGAGAGCCGGCGTCGGGTTTCTCCATGCCCATGATCATGCGGAAGAGCGTGGTCTTGCCGGCGCCGTTTGGTCCGATGATGCCGACGATGCCGCCGCGGGGCAGATCGAAGTTCAGATCCTCCATGAGCAGGTTGTCGCCGTAACCCTTCTTGACCCCCTCGGCGCGAACGACGAGATCGCCGAGGCGCGGCCCCGGCGGAATCTGCATGCGCAACTCGCCCGAATCCTCCTCGACTTCCTGAGACGCTAACTTCTCATACGCAGCCAAACGGGCCTTGCTCTTGGCGACGCGCGCGCGCGGGGCCATGCGGGCCCATTCTAGCTCGCGCTCCAGCGACTTGCGTCGGGCATTCTCGGTTCGCTCTTCCTTCTCCAGGCGTGCCTTCTTCTGTTCGAGCCACGACGAATAGTTGCCCTTCCACGGGATGCCTTCGCCGCGATCGAGTTCGAGAATCCACTGCGCGACGTTGTCGAGGAAGTAACGATCGTGTGTGACAGCCACTACCGTTCCCGGATACTCTTGCAGGTGCCGTTCCAGCCAGGCGACCGACTCGGCATCGAGATGGTTGGTCGGCTCGTCGAGCAGCAGCAGGTCGGGCTTTTGCAACAACACCTTGCACAACGCGACACGCCGACGTTCGCCACCCGACAGGTTGCGCGCCGGCGCATCGGGGGGCGGCAGGCGCATGGCGTCCATGGCGATCTCAAGCTGACGATCCAGTTCCCAGGCATTTATTGCGTCGATCTTCTCTTGCAATGTGCCCATTTCATTGAGCAGCTTTTCCATCACGTCCGGATCGAGCGGTTCAGAAAGCTTGTTCGATATTTCCTCGAATCGCGTGAGCATCGACCGCGTCGCCACCACCGCTTCCTCGATGTTCCCCTTTACGTCTTTGTCCTCGGTCAGCCGAGGCTCTTGCGGCACATGACCGAGCGTGAAGCCGGGCGTCAGGCGAGCCGTGCCGAGGAAGTCCTTGTCTTCGAGGGCCATGATGCGCAACAAGGAGCTTTTGCCCGCGCCGTTGGAACCAATGACGCCGATCTTGGCGCCAGGATAGAAGGCGAGCCAGATGTTCTTGAGAACTTCGCGTTTGCCGTAGGCTTTGCTGAGCCGTTCGATGGTGAAGATGTACTGTTCGCTCATGCGTTGGGTCTCGGTAAAGGATTGGTAGGCGGAACCTTCATCTTATCCGCGACCGCGACCGCGAACCAGTCGCCCCAATGGTGCGGTGCACGCATCCTACCGTAGGGTGGGTGAAACGCACCGAGGGAACCCTGTCGAGCAGCGAAACGTACCAGCGCAATGCCAAGGCGAGCTTGGCAGATTGGCCTTGCTCGCCCGACCGCGCACCGCTTATAAGCGCCATGTTGAGGAAGCGGCGATCGAGTTGTGCAGGAGCGTTGCGATGACGGATATTCTTGGCAGCAAGGTGACGTGGATCGTGGCTGCCGGCCTTGCGTGTCTTGCCGGGCTTGCCTGGTGGCAGCATGAACCCGTGCTGGCGTGGTACCACGTTCGCCAACTTTCGCTGGCCTACCAGGAGAACCGGGAGGCGTACGCCAAGAAAGTTGCGGAACTGGACCAGGTAGCTGTGCCGCGGTTGCTCGATGGTTTACAGGACGCAGATGCGATTGTCTGTGGCAACATGCAGTGTGCACTGGTGATGCTAGTCAAGAAGTGGGGCGTTACCGATGCGCGGTCGCACCGTCTCGTCGATCAGCTTCAAGGACGATTCGGAAGTTTCTCTGGCCCAGGGCAGGAAAAAGTCCTCCTTTTACTCGCGGGGTTCTTGCAACAGGAGGGCCCACGGCCATTGCCGTCGCGCTTGACCAAGGCGATCGGCGAAATCTTGATCGGCGCCGAGGCGACGGGCGAAATGCGCTCGCCATCATTAGTCTTGGCCGCGGAGTTGGTGGACTGCGTTGAGCCGGGACAATGGATCGACTCGTGCCGCGAGATGGCCGAACGTGGACTGAAGGATGGCCGCGCCGGTGTGCGCGTGGCGGCGCTGCAACTGGCGATGCGCGAGCCGATGAAAAAGGACAAGGACCTACTGGAGAAGGCGCTGCCCTTGTTGCGCGACGGCGAGACGGCCGTTCGCAAAGCAGCCCTTTTGGTCCTCTCGACCGCGGTCGACGTGGTGCGCGAAGAAAGCCTGTTGCCCTTGTTGCACGATGAGGACTTGCAAACGCAGTACCTCTGCGAGTTGGCGCTGCGCAAGCGCGGCTTGACCGACGACGACATCAAGCTGGCTCGCCTCATCAGCGACAAAGCGCCAGCGGTCCGCATGCGTGTGTTTCAGCACCTACAGCGCATGCCGGAGTTAACACTGACCGAATGGCTACGGCAACTCAGCCACGATCCCGAGCCAGCCGTACGGGCGGCGGCGGTCCGAGCCGCAGTCGATCGTCCGCACGTCGATCTAACTCAGCGGCTTCGCGAAATGGCCGACGCCGATCCGAGCGAGACCGTTCGGCTCAACGCCCGATACTACGCACAAGTCGTTTCGCCGCGCGCCTCTCTGCGATGACTACAATACTCTCGCGCGGCGACATCCGAGGATCACGGCACAAGCGGCACGTCGGTTGACTTCTCATGCAACTGCTACCCTTGGGCGATCAGGCCGTCATGGCCTACTGCGGCAACGAAGCGGAGGCGACCGAGTTGACGGCGCGCGTTCGTCAGACGATGCCGGCATGGTGCATCGATGTCGTGCAAGCCTACCTCACCGTGGCCGTTTACTACGACATGGCCGTCATCGACTTCACCGCGGTTGCCGATTGGCTGTCGGCGATTCCGGCATCATCTCGAGCATCCGGAGAATTTTCGGGGCGATTGCACATCATTCCTTGTTGTTATCAACTCGGCCTCGACTTCGATCGCATCGAACAATTCACCAGTCTTCCACGAAGCGACGTCATTCGATTGCACAGCGGCACAACCTACACCGTGTTCGCCATTGGTTTCTGCCCCGGTTTTCCCTACTTGGGTTATCTGCATGACGATCTATCCAAGACGCCCCGGCATGAATCGCCCCGGCTTCGTGTCGAACCGGGCAGCGTCGGCCTCACCGGACGGCAGACGGGCATCTACACGGAGGCGCGGCCCGGCGGCTGGAACATCGTCGGGCGAACCCCGTTGCAACTCGTCGATGTGACAAGCGAGTATTTTCCACTGCGCACAGGCGATCAAGTCCGATTTCGACCGATTGATCAGGACGAATTTGAGGCGATGCGTGGCAAACGATTGTCCGCCGACGAGTAGCCGAATTCGAGGTGATTCTCGCTTCCGTCGCATCGGAGTCCTACCGACGATTTACCAACGTTGCCGCGACGCGAGCAGCTTCCAAGAGCGATCGAGGATCGCCGATCCCCTTGCCGGCGATGTCGTACGCCGTCCCGTGGGCAACGCTGGTGCGAACGATGGGCAGCCCAAGGGTGACGTTGACGGCGGCCAGACCGGTCAGCAGCTTCAGAGCGATGTGCCCTTGATCGTGATACATCGCAACGACGCCGTCATACTCGCCGCGCTGAGCATGAACGAAGAGCGTATCACTCGGCAACGGCCCTTTCACGCGAATTCCGCTTTGTCGAGCCGATTCCACGGCGGGCAGCAAGATCGTTCGTTCTTCGTCGCCGAACAATCCACCGTCGCTGGCATGTGGATTGAGCGCCGCCACCACAAGGCGCGGCTCGCGATCGCACAGCTTTTGCATCACGCCATGCAGAAGTTGGATCTTGTCTCGAACTGCCTGAGTCGTGATGTGACGAAAGACGTCGCGCAGAGCCATGTGCAGCGTGACGTGAACGACGCCGATGCCGTTAACGACGCTCGGGCCCGGCGGAGCGTAGAGCATCATGCCGAAGTCGCGAACGCCGGTACGGTCGGCGAGAATCTCGGTGTGCCCTGGATACTTCAAGCCGGCGGCGTGGAGGCCTTCCTTGTGCAGGGGCAACGTGACGATGGCGTCGGCATGCCCGGCTTGCGTCAGTTCGATAGCCGTGCAGAGGAAGTCATAGGCCGCTCGGCCGGCGACGGCGCTCACGCACGCCATCTCGATCGATGCCAGATTCTGCGTCGTCGCTTGCAGCACCGGAACGACACGCTCCGTGGGCGCCATCTCTCCGACCCTACCGACGAGAAAAACGCCGAGGTCCGGCGCGTACACCTGTGCCGCACGACGCACCGTGCCCACATCGCCGACGATCGTCGGCATGCAGATCGCCTGCAGTTCGGGCCACGCCTTGACGGCAATCTCCGGCCCGATGCCCGCGACATCGCCGAGGGTGATCAGTAATCGTGGCCGAGCGGTCATATTGCGTATCATATCCGGTTCTTCGTTTAGCGCTCGCTGCATCCTACGCGAATGCATGGCGCCATTCGAGCGCTAAACGATAAACAGAATATTCGTAAATTAACACCATGTCCCTCGCCGTCGCGACTTCACTGGCTGATCACATGCGCGCCATTGTCGGCGCTGACAACGTTCTTTCGTCAGCGAGCGATCTCGTCGTTTACGAATGCGACGGCTTTACGATCGAGAAGAATAAACCCGACGTCGTCGTCTTTCCGAAAACGACACAGGACATCGTCAGTATCGTCAAGGCATGCCGGGACTTGAGCGTGCCGTTTGTGCCGCGCGGGGCCGGTACGAGCCTCGCCGGCGGATGCCTGCCGATCGGTGGCGGCGTCATGATCGCCCTTGCTCGGATGAAACGCATCCTCGCAGTCAATTACCGCGACCGCTATGCCATCGTCGAACCGGGCGTCATCAACCTCTGGCTCACCAACCACATCAAACCCAACGGTTTTCACTTTGCCCCTGATCCGTCGAGCCAAGGCGCATGCACCATCGGCGGCAACGTCGCCACCAACTCCGGAGGGCCGCACACCCTCAAATACGGCGTCACCGTCAATCATGTTCTTGGCGTTGAGATCGTCTTGCCCGACGGCCGAGTCGTGCAAACCGGCGGACCGATCGAGGACAATCCTGGCTACGATCTGACGGGAGTCATCGTTGGCTCAGAGGGAACGTTTGGCGTCGTCTCGAAAGCCTGGGTCCGCGTTACGCGCAACCCGGAAGCGTATCGCACCCTCCTGGGCGTCTTCGAGAACGTCGACGACGCAACCAACACGATCAGCGACATCATCGGCGCGGGAATCATTCCCGGCGCGCTGGAGATGCTCGACCGTCTGATCCTCGGGGCCATCGAGGCAGCTTTCCACTTCGGCTTTCCGCTCGACGCAGGCGCAGTGCTGATCATGGAGGTCGACGGCCTCGAAGCCGGGCTCGATCAGGACGCCGAGCGCATCACCGAACTGGCCAAAAAGAACAAAGCCCGCGAAGTACGCCGCGCCAACACCGACGCCGAGCGAGCGCTCCTGTGGAAGAGCCGCAAGCAAGCGTTCGGCGCCGTCGGGCGATTGGCCCCGAGCTATTGCACGCAGGACGGCGTCGTGCCGCGGACGAAGTTGCCCGAGGTACTGCGCTCGATCCAGACGATCGGAACGAAGTACGACCTGCGCATCGCCAATGTCTTTCACGCCGGCGATGGGAACATCCACCCGATCTTGCTGTTCGATGAACGCGATCCCGAGCAAGTAAAACGCGTGCTGGCGGCAAGCCATGAAATCCTGGATGAGTGCATTCGCCTCGGCGGCAGTGTCACGGGCGAGCATGGCATCGGTGTCGAGAAAATCGACTTCATGCCCAAGCTGTTCTCGCCCGAAGATTTGACCATGATGATGCGGCTGCGCTCGGCGTTCAACCCGGACAACGCGTGCAGTCCGCAGAAGATGCTGCCGACCGCCGGCGCCTGCATCGAGCAATCGAAGGCTGGCCGACGCGCGGCACTGTGATGGGAGCAGGCAGCGCAGCTAGTGCCGATCGCGGCCACTTGCTTGCGCTGCGTGCTCGCCGGAGAACGACCATGGTGGTCATCGTCACGATCCTAGGCGGCCTGGCATTGTTCACGCTCGGCGTGGGCCTGCTTCTGGTCGGTGAGGTGCCGTTCATCGGAGGCACAACGATTCCCGCTGGGCGTTCGCGGCTGATCGGCGCAGTGTGGGTCAGCTTTTTGCCGCTGGCATTCGGCGTGCGCGCGATCTGTGTCGCTATCTTCGGCAGCGAGGCGGTGGACGGTCCGGTGGTAACAGCATTCGTTTTCAGCTTCTGTTGCCTGGTAACTTTTGTTATTCTGTTTCGTGTGCTGGTTCCCGCCGCCCCGCCGCGCGAGACGACGGCGCAGGCACCGGCGGCGCCGCAAGAAAACGCGTTTGCCGCTGACGAACCAGCGCACAAACCAATGCCGAAGGACGACGATATTCTGCCCTGGATGGACGATGCGCCTGCCACCACGTCGGCGCCGAAGAAAACCGGCAAGAAGGGCAGCAAGCGAGCCGTCGAGGACGACCCGTTCGACTTCACGTGAAACCGGGTAGAACGGGCACAAGCGGGAAATGCCGCCAATGATGCACACACCGATCAATCGCCGTGAGTTCCTGCGAGCCGGAGCGCTCAGCCTGTTCGGCCTCGAGCTGTCGAAGTTCGTGGACGCACAGACACGATCGCACCATCGAGGCCGAGCGAAAGCATGCATCTTGCTGTTCATGTGGGGTGGGCCGGCACAGCAAGACACGTGGGACATGAAGCCGAACGCCCCTGATGTCTATCGCGGCGAGTTTCGGCCGATCGCGACGACGGTTCCGGGCCTGCAAATCTGCGAGCACCTGCCGAGACTTGCCCAGCGAGCGCAGAAGTTGGCGTTGATCCGGTCGATGACGCACAACAACGTCGACCACACGAAGGCGACGCATTTCTTGCTGACGGGCAAGCCGCCGCCGGCCGGGTCGATGAGCGACGATTGGCCGAGCTACGGCGCGATCCTGTCGCGGCAAGGTCGTGGTCGCGGTCCGCTGCCGCCGTTCGTGTCGATGATGCCTGTGGTGCCGAACGGCGCGCCGCGATTCGTGGAGCAGAGTCACGGCCAAGGCGCCGGCTGGCTGGGGCCGATGTACAACCCAATGCGCATCGACGCCGACGCGTCGCGGCCCGACTATCGTGTCGCGGACTTCGCGCTGTCCGCGGAACTGACGCCGCTGCGCACCGGCGGCCGACAGCAACTGTTGCGCAGTCTCGATCAGCAACTGCATTCGCTCGAAGAACGCGCCATGACGGCCCATTACCAGCGTGCCTTTTCGCTGCTCGCCGCCCCCGAGGTCACGCGTGCTTTCGATCTTTCGCAGGAGCCACGCCACATCCGCGAACGCTATGGCATGAACATTCACGGTCAATCGGTGCTGCAAGCGCGGCGGCTCGTCGAAGCCGGCGTGCCGATCGTCACGGTGTTCTGGCCCAACGACGGCATCACGAACGTCAGCGTCTATTGGGACACGCACAATCGCAACTTTATTGACCTGCGTGAACGCCTATGCCCCGTCACCGATCTCGCGTTCTCGGCCTTGCTCGACGACCTGGATCAGCGCGGCATGCTCGACGAGACCCTTGTAGTCTGGACCGGTGAAATGGGCCGCACGCCGCGCGTCGGCCAATCGGTCGTGGGCGGCGCCGGCGCGGGCCGCGATGGCCGCGACCATTGGGGCCAGGTGTTCACGTCGGTGCTGGCGGGCGGAGGCATCCGGGGCGGCGCGGTCCACGGCTCCAGCGACCGCTACGCTGCCGAACCCGCCTCGAATCCGACGCCCCCCGCCGACCTCGCCGCCACCATCTATCACTGCCTCGGCGTCGACCCGCGCCTTGAGATCCGCGACCGTCTCGATCGGCCGTTAACGCTGTGCGACGGGCAGGTGATCGAGCCGCTCGTGCGTTAGCGACCACGCAGCGCCAGCAGGCGCCCCCGGGCTCGGCACTTGCTGGCGCTGCGTGCTCCGATGCGTGGCATAATCCCAATCAAGGAGGCACACCGGGTGAGTGACGAGTGGTGAGTGGCGAAAGAAGAAGTCCAATCTTATTCTCACCACTCGCACTCACCACTCGTCACTCACACGGCGGGAACGCTTGCATTCGCAACACGCGAATTACGGTATGGGGACTGGTGGAGTGGCGAAAACAGGGGCTCTCTGATCAGCGCCTCCTTGAGATCATTCAAGGTCTGACGCCGGAGGATCTCGTCGTGGCCTGGGACTACTACCGGAATAATCAGCAAGAAATCGACGAAGAAATTCGGCTGAATAACGAAGATTAACCACCATGGCCCGTCTGGTTCCCGACGAGGATTTTCCTGGACCGGTCGTAGAACTCTTGTGCGACCTTGGCCACGATGTTGTAACAGTTCAAGAAGCTCCGGCGCACGGGAGGGCGAGGCTCCTGCCGAGCCGCGAGGCGTTGGCCGACGCCACCCCCGATGATCGAGCTATGCTCACCCATAATCATCGCCAAACCAAGCGGCTCCATGCCAAACATCCTCATGCGGGCATCATTTCATGGTCCCGTGACAAAGACGACCTTCCCGGCCTCGCACAGCGAATTCATGACGCCGTCTCCGCCATGCCGAGCCGCCAGAACAGTTCATCCGAATCACTCGTCCGAATCCGGGAGGGCGAGGCTCCTGCCGAGCCGCCTTCGCCATAATGACACCGTCAGGACTCGCTCGTTGACCGAGGGATCGTCATGGCGACAGCTGGAGTACCGGCGGACGCGATCACCGTCACTTTCTGGGGCGCTGCACACACGGTGACCGGCTCGATGCATCTGGTGCAGGCGGGCCGGCAACGCATTCTTTTGGACTGCGGGTTGTTCCAGGGCAAGCGGGCCGAGGCGTGGGCGCGCAACAAGGACTTCCCGTTTCCGCCACTCTCCACTCGTCACTCGCCACTCGTGCTTGGTGAGCCATGCCCACATCGATCATTGTGGCAACCTGCCGAACCAGGCCCCCGAAACGCTCGGCCGGCGGCTCGTCGAAAAGCGGCCGGAAGTCCGCATTCTGAATACGATTTGCAAGCTACGGGCGGAGGTCGTGGTGATGAACGGCTTCTTGCGGGCACGCCGGGTGAGTGACGAGTGGTGAGTGGCGAGAGAAGAAGTCCAATCTTATTCTCACCACTCGCACTCACCACTCGTCACTCACACGGCGTGCACCGCGTTCCGGACCAGGCAGCCGCATTGATGGCCACGCTCAAGGAACGCGGGTTTGTCGACATCGCCTATCCCGATCGAGGCGACACGGTGGCGGTGGACGGCTAATACCAGAAGTCAGAGGTCAGCGTCGGAAATTGCAGGTTTCGGTCGCTGAATAGTGTTCACTTCTCTGACTTCTGACCTCTGGTACTGTACTATTTCACCCTTTTCGGAGAAACGTCATGAAAATCGGCGCTCGGAATCGTCTCGATGGCAAGGTGATCGAAATCAAACGCGGCACCGTGATGTGCCAGGTCAAGGTCCGCATTACCGGCGGCGCCACCATGGAATCGGTGATGACGCTCGACTCGCTCGACGAACTCGGCATCAAGAAAGGCGACAAGGTCCGCCTCGCCGTCAAGGCCGTCAATGTGATAGGCATCAAGGACTGAGGTCCAGCGGTCAAAGGTCGGAAGTCAGAGATCGGAGATGGAACTTGGAATGGGAGCCCCGCCGACTTTTGGACTCTGACCTCCGACCTTTGGCTTACTGCCAGACAGCGTACAGGGTCATCGCTTGGTAATCGCGCACGAATCCGACCTGCTCAAGCAAATCCTTGCCGGGCGTCATGGTGACGGCGGAATCATTCCACGTTTCGACGGTGAGCTTGTGGCGAACATCGCTGGTGGGATTTAGCTTGAGCAAGTCGGGCAGGCGTGCCACCGCCTGGACGAGTTCTTCGTAGCTCGCGGGGGCCGACGCGGTCAGACGTTTGCCATGCTGCTCGATGACCAGGATCGGCCGGCCGGCCTTGACGACGAGCCAGTTGCCGGGGCGGCGCTGCAACGAACGTGGCTCGGCTCCAGGTAGTACCAGTTCCAACGCGCCACCATAGACATTGGCGGGATCGAGGCTGTGCACCAGAATCGCCGGGGCCTGCATGCTGCTCGGAGCGGCAATGTCGTGCAGCAGCTTTGCGGCCTCCGGCAGCGCAAATTGCGCGCCGCTTAGACCTTCGACAAAGTAGCCGCGACGCACGTCTCCTGCCAGTTCCATGCGACTGTAAATTTCATACAGGATGCGCCACGGCGCCGGCGCATTGGCCATGAGTGCCAGCTCGCGTGCCACGATGCCGTAGCGGTGCAAAAGCCGCTGCGCCTGGAAGAACGCAGCGGCTTCCGGCTCAGGTTGGCCCCAGGCGATGAGCGACCAGCGGCCTTCGGGCCAGGCGTTGTCGCGGCGTCGCCGTGCGTCGCGCAAGAAAGCTCGCACATCGGTGCGCGAACGCATCGGCGGCGGTTCGTCTTCGCGCGGCGGTTCGCCGCGACGCAACACGTCCAACTGGTCGTTCGTCACCAGGCCACTGCGGCACAGCGACCAAAGTGACGCTCGCACAACCGCCGGTGCGCCCTTCGTTTGTTCGGCAATCTCGGCCGTGAACAACGCGCCACGCGTTCGCAGCAAGTCCATCACCGACATGGAAACCTGATCGAGGCTGGTGTTGGCATCGACCGGCGGCATGAGCATCCCGATAGTCTCTCGTTCGACAAATCCTACCGTGTCCGGCCTCCCCCTCACCCCTTTCCCCTCTCCCTCAGGTAAAGGGGAAAGGGGTGAGGGCCGGCAGTGCCAAAGCCATCGACCGGACGCCGTAAGATCGTCCAGATGTCTCGCAAGTTTCCCCTGGCATCGCAGCGGCACGATCGCATGCTCCCAGAGTTCGAGCGGAAGCGCCGGGCCTTGGAGTCGCCGCATCACGTCAGGCAAGCCGTGCGGGAGCGCGACCTGCGTGGCCGGGTGCACGTGCTGCCAGCGCAACAGAAAGTCGGCGAACTGCGCCGGCGGGCACGTCACGACTTCACGTCGAAGGACCGACAGGGTGCCTCGCTGCATCTGGTCGAGGTTCTCCGGCGCGGACCATTGCACGGGCTCGGCTTCCGCCACGACCACCCGAACCAAGCGCCCGCTGCGAGTCCATTCCTCGAGTTGCTGTTGCGCCCAGGTGCGATCGAACGGGTAGCGAGCCAACACATCGTCGAGTCCGACCAAAGCGTGCGTGTCAAGGAAGCGACGCAGAATCTGGGCGGCGGCCTCGTGAGCGTTCGGCAGGTCGGTTGCAAATGCCCGACGATAATGGTCGGCTTCCTCAGCGAGAATCCAGCGATCTTGCCCGTTCAGCTTGATACGCGTGACTGTCTTCTCGCGTTCAAGCTCGGCGAGAAAATCGCCCGCCGCTCCTTCGAGCTCCCCTCGCGCGACATCGCCGAGCCGCCGCAGCCATTCCGCGGTCTCCGCCTTTGTGCGCGGCGGATGGCCGACGCCACGCAATCGACGATCCACTTGCTGCACCGCGCGCCGATCGAGCGGCAGTTGGCCGTCGTGGCCGATCAGTTGATCGAGCAGCGCCTGATCGAGCAAGGCCGAAGCAGCGCCGCCCGAGGACTCGACATCGTCGTACTGGTACATAAACGCCATTGTGAACGCGAACAAAAGGCCCGCGCCGAAGGGGGACGGCATGTCGAGCCGCCGCGTCTCGATAGTGACGGTTCCGGACCCGACATCGTTGAGCAACTGCTGTAAACGCGGCAAATCGAGATGATCGTGCAGGCATTCGCGAAACGTCTCCGCGATGATCGGAAAATCCGGATGCCGCCGCGCGACTTGCAACAGGTCGCGACCACGCAAACGTTGCAGCCACAACGGCGCTCGCTTTCCGGCCGCGCCGCGCGGCATCATGAGCGCTCGTGCCGCGTTCTGGCGGAACCGCAGGGCAAACAGGGCGCTGTCGGCGAGTTCATTGAGAATCATGTCCCGCACATTGGCCGCCGTCATCCCTTCGAAAAGATCGAGCACCGGCTCGTCGCTCTCGGTCAGGCGGATCAGGATGCCGTCGTCGTGATGCATGCACTGCGGCCGATAGCCGAGGCGCTGTTGCATTCGATGCTCGATCGCCAGACGCAGACTGAGATTGAGCGCTCGGCCGAAGGGGCTGAGCAGGATCACTTGCCAATCGCCCAGCGGATCTCGCGAAGCTTCGATTACCAGCGCATGATCGGTGGGCAGACACTTCGTGCGGTGAATTTGCCGTTGCACAAAATCGCGCAGGTTGCGTGCGGCGGCGGCATCAAGGAAGTAGTGATGCTCCAGCCAATCGAGGCAATCCAGCTTGTCAATGCGCTCGGCGAGTTCGCGCAAGAACGCGCCCTGGGCCAGACCGAGATCATAGCTACGCCCTGTCGCTTCGCCGCGCCAGAATGGGACCATAGCCGGCATCCCCTCGGCGGCATGCACCATGACCCGATCGACCTCGATGCGGTCGATGCGCCATGCGTTCGTGCCAAGCGTGAAGGCGTCGCCGATGCGGCGTTCGTAGACGAACTCTTCATCAACCTCGCCGATGCGGACGTTCTTGTTGGTGTAGACGGCGTACTGCCCGGTATCAGGAATCGTGCCGCCGTGCACCAGGGCCATTCGCTGACTCCCGGGCAATGCCCGCAGCACTTGATGGATGCGATCCCAGCTAATGCGCGGCTGCAGCGCGGTGAGTTGTTGCGCGGGCGCTAGGCGGCGCGGCGCACGGCCACTCTCCCCTTCTCCCCTACTCCCCTTCTCCCCCTCTCGCTCCGTTTCCGCGACATCGTCCAACTCCACGAAGCGATACCGCCCCGACACCATTTCGAGCACCGCATCGAATGCGGCCGGCGTAAGTTCGTGATACGGGTACGCCTGGCGAATGAGCTGATAAAGGCCAGCGACGGGCCAATCGTCCACGGCCGTCATCGCAATCACCTGCTGTGCCAAAACATCGAGGCAATTCATCGGCACGCGCAAAGCCTCGACGCGTCCTGCCGCCATCTCGGCCGCCAGCACCGCTTGATTGAGCAAATCGGGAAGCGTCTTGGGAATCAATCGGCCCTTGCTCGACTGCCCGACGAGATGCCCGGCACGCCCAACGCGTTGCAGCCCGCGCGCAACATTGCCGGGCGATTCCACTTGGCAGACCAGATCGACGGCTCCCATGTCGATGCCCAACTCCAACGACGCCGTGGCCACCACCGCGCGTAACCGCCCCTCCTTCAACGCCTGCTCGGTCTGCTGGCGCACTTCCAGTACGACGCTACCGTGATGGGCGCGAACTGGAGGAATGGGAGAATCGGAGAGGGGGAGAATGGCAGTGGGCGTGTCTGTCTCCCATTCTCCCCCTGTCCCCTTCTCCCCCTCTTGAACGTCAAGTGACTCCTTACTCTCTACTGCAACGGGGTCGTCAGCAAACACGTCATTCAGCTGCCCCGTGATTCGCTCGACGCTGCGGCGATTGTTGGCGAAGATGATCGTCGAGCGATGTTGGCGAATCTCGGATGCGAGCCGACGATAAATCGCGGGCCAAATCGTCTTCTCGGGCAGCGGACCGAATTGCTCCACGGGGCTCACGACGAGCAGATCGAGATTCTTGCGCGCGCCCGAATCAACGATCGTCACGGGTCGAGCGTGCCAGCTACCGTCGGCGCCGCGCAAGAACCCGCCGAGAAATCGCGCCACCTCGTCGAGGGGCCGTTGCGTCGCGGATAGGCCGATGCGAACGAACTCTTTGGCGTTAAGGTGTTGCAGCCGCTCCAGAAGCACGGAAAGAAACACGCCGCGTTTGTTCGGGCACAAGGCGTGGATTTCGTCGACGATGCAGTGCGTCACATTGCGCAGGACATCGCGGGCCTTCGATGTCAGAAGGAGGTGAAGCGATTCAGGCGTTGTGATGAGAATGTGCGGAGGCTTGCGCACCAAACGTTGCCGCTGGGCCGTCGGAGTATCGCCCGTGCGAACCGCGACCTCGATGTTCGGCAAGGTCGTCCCCATTATTTCGGCCATCTCGGCGACGCCGCGCAATGGGACCTGCAAGTTGCGATAGATGTCGTTGTTCAGCGCCTTAAGAGGAGAGACATAAAGAACGTGAACACAGCGTTGCGCTGACTCCGCTAGGGCGCGACGCCACAGGCCATCCAGGCACGCCAGAAACGCCGCCAGCGTTTTGCCTGATCCGGTGGGCTCCAAGAGGAGTGCGCTCCGCCCCGAGGCGATCACCGGCCAGCCTTGAGTCTGCACCGGCGTTGGCTGGCCCAGTCGGCCGCGAAACCAGGCGCGCACCGGCGGAAGGAATGCGTCCAAAGGGTCCCTGCTGGCGATGACTTCCATGGTGTCATCTTATGCCGGTTCCCTGGCGAGCATCGGGGGCCCTTAGCCGTGCTTTGCACAGTCCTTCGGCCGCAGGTAGCCCGGCAGTCCCTTGCAAACGCAATCGCCAAACCATACCTTATACGATTGATTCGACGGATTTCCCGCGGGAAGGAGACAACAATGGCTCGTGGCAAACGGACTCAGAATTATCGCGAATTGCGTACAGATTTCGATGAGGAAGAAGAGCGCACCGACGAGGAAGAAGGCGACGAAGACGAAGACGAAGACGAAGACGAAGGGGACGAGGAAGGCGAACCAGGGGAGGCCGAAGGCGAGGACGGCGAGGAAGGGCCAGACGAGGAAGAAGCTCCCAAAAAGAAAAAGAAAAAGGTCAAGGAGAAGCCCAAGCCGAAACGCACCCGCGTCGCCAAGGTGACGCGCATGCGCGTCGTCTGGGGCGTGTTCAACAACTCGCATCAAAAGGTCGCCGAGTACGAATATCCCAAACGTGACGAGGCCGACGCCCATGCGGCTCGCCTGACCGCTGAAAAGAAGTCGACCCATTTCGTCCAGCCGGTGAAAGAGCCAATCGAAGAGAAGAAGGAGAAGTAACCCTTCTGCGCCTGAAGCGTAAGCGAAGGCGATTCCAGTTCTTCGCATACGCTTCAGGCTCTGACGGATCTGTCACCATGGCTCAGGAAATCACGCCGCGCGATTTGGCGAAGCTGATCGAGAACGGCCTCGTGGTGCGCTTGATCGATGTACGCCAGGCTTGGGAAAGCAAGCTGGCCGGTTTGCCCGAAAGCACGTTGATTCCGCTCGGCGAGTTGGCGGCTCGCGCGGGTGAAATCGCTGTCAATTCAGACATCCTCACGGTCGTTTACTGCCATCATGGGGTGCGCAGCCAATCGGCCGCCGAGTATCTGCGGCGACTCGGTCACGTCAACATTCGTTCTCTCGCCGGGGGAATCGACGCCTGGTCCTGCGAAGTCGATCCGGCCATTCCACGCTATTGACGCCTCTTTCAAGGCCCGAACTGCTTTCCTGATCGGTAAAGTCTGCGCCGCTTCCAGGCAACCCTGCCGTTTCCCACCCACCGCTGAAGGAAGCGCTTTCGAAGAAGCGCTCATCGGTCCTTTTTTGACCTGCCAGCAACCATTTTCGCGCCGCCAACCGCGGGTGGTCGCAAGTCAATTGCCGATCATTGGGCAGTGACATTCGAACCCGCGGGTACGGAAGGGGGCTTGGATGGAAAGTTATACCATTCGCTATGTGGAGAATGACGGAGACACGGTCTGTCCAAGGTGCGGAAAATGTACCGTCCCTCACTGCGGGCTTGGGTTGTTCAGCGACGAGGACGAGGAGCCGATCTGCCGGCGTTGCGGCGCCGAATGCGCGCCGGCTATGATCGCGCTCTTGGATTTGGCGTTCACTGCCGAGCGCGTCGGAAAAAGCTGCCATCGCCTTCTGACACCGCCGATGGAATCCTTGCTCGACCTGGCGCATGCGGCCGAGAAATACAGCCATAGCAAGGCCGCACAGCGTGGAGCACGATTGTAACCTGATACGATGCCGAACAATCGATGAAAACACGCCCCCCCGTCCCTACGGCGACGCCAGTCGCCAGGGATGCTTCTTTCGATCGCGCGGCTGAGCGTAAACAACGACGCGTGCCGATTCGACGGCCACGTTTTCCGGCCAAGTGTAAACGACCTTCGCTTCTGACCCAAGTACTCCATCCTGCCGACTTGCGTCGATGATTGGATCGCGCGAACGGGTCGTGACGACATAGCACGTTGGCGTTACGCCGGCTGGAACGACGGGCTCGGCTCCTTCCAAAAGCAGTAAGCCTGAGAAAAAATGCGACCAGGCGTGATCGTCTTCCACGTGATCGCCGGTTTTGAGATGGTCCGCCAGCCACAACCCGGCGGCGTGGTTGCCCGCGCGATTGCCGTGCAGCCGCTGTGTCGTCTTCGGCAGGCCGATCGCGACGACGATTGCGAACATTACGCCAAACCACAACGACGTCGATAGGAGCCAAGGCGTTGCCGCCGCAACGTCGTCAGGAGCAGCGTCGTTGCTGCGTACGCGCTGCAAAATCAATTTCGATGTCTCCCAGACACCAGCCACGGCAAGGTAACATGCAAGCAGGACCAAAATCATTACATGGCGGTCCGACACATAACCGGCGATCATCGCGAGGCGCATCAGAATCGCGGCCACAATGCCCTGATATGCCAGTAGTCCCCAGAAACCCGGTTGCTGGCGAAGCGTCGGAAACCAAATGAACAGGCCCAAAACAGCAGGGATGCTTGCGAAGTAATGCAGCCCTTGGTTGAGCTCCGCGCCGATCGCCCAGGCGCAGCGAACGAGCCGCAGTCCCTCCGGACCCGTCTTCGGCACGGTGGCGGCGAAAAGTTGCTGCGGCGGCTGATCGCGCTGCTCCGCGGCGGTCGTCATGCCGCTCATTTCGCGAGCCGCGGGCTTGTTCGTCAGTTGGCCGGTGGTGAGGACGTAGATCGACCCGACCGCCGCCGCCGACAGCGCCGCTGCGGCGCCGCAGGTCAAGAAGTGCTGCCAGGGGCAGCGCCAGGACGGTACGATCTGCATCGTCGTCAACACGATGGCGAATGCCCCGATCACAAGGGCGCCTTCGGGACGCGTCAGATACGCCAAGCCCGTGAACAATCCACACAGGGCGCCTTGCGCAATGGTCCGATCACGAAGCGCCTGCACCATGTGCAAGAGCGCTGTCACGGTCAGCAGCAGATAAACAGGCTCCGATATGCCGTCGGAGAGATGCTGACCGCTGACGGGAAGATACTGAAAAAGGAGCGCGCCGAAAAAACTCACCACGCGATCGAAGAACTGCCGCCCCAACCAATACATTGGCACAAGCAACACGAGCGACGCAACGAGATTGACGAGCTGCGTGCACAGTGCCATATTCTCCGGCGTCGTCGCTCCTTCGATCGCACGCACCGGTACCGATACCAGGCACACGAGCAGCGGATAGCCTGGATGTTGATGATTGCTCGTGAGCGCTTCCTTCCAGCCTTGTTTCTCGAACTGCAGTGCATAGCGAACGTAGCCGATGCTGTCGCGCGCGGTAACCTCGGTATTGTGAATCAGCCAGAGGCGTAAGGGCAGCACCAGGGCAAAGAGAAGTGCGATGAGCAACCAGTCATGGCTGTTGTTCGGCGATTCTTCGAGTGTGTTCGTGTCCGTCATAAGCGACGCCTTCCATGGTTTGTCGTCATGCGCGCGAAGATGCTCAGGTCGATGGTGCGGGCGATATCGTAGCGCTTTTCGGATCGCCGGTCAAGTTCAGAAGCGTCCGAGCCGGAGCGCTAGCGAAGGGGGCCGATAATCGGCCATTCGCTTGCGCTCCGGCTCGGAGCCTGGGGGAAGATTGAAAAGATCAGTTGGCTTTCTTGCGGTCGACGATCTTTCCTGTCTTGATGTCGAACGTGAAGGCCATGCGATCCAGCGTGACGATCTCCACAATTTTGCGGTCGTCGTCGAAACGCTTGTCTTTCCACCACATAAAGTGCGACACGCTCATCGGCAGCTTCGTGGCATCGCCAACGAGTTCCCCGATCGTGTGGTGCGCGACCGGCTTGCCGTTGGCGAAGAACGATACGGCTTCTTGGCCCAAGTCCTTCTTCGAAGGGGCGCGGTCCTTTTCGCGGAATTTTCCGGAGAGCAGAGGCCATTCGCCGTGCCTCACCAGGTGCACGCCGTCGGACGAGACATCGACGTCGAAGCGAAACCAGTCGACGGTCCAGAGCGGATCCTTTGACCCGTCGTTCTTGTAGAGGCCCCCCTTTTGATAACGATCGCGCAGTGCCTTGATCTTGGCACGCGATTCCGGCTGATAGAATCGGATCTCCTCCTCGGCGGTCCACGGCGAGATCATCACAAAGATGTATTTGCCGTTGGCGACCATCGTCGTATACGTCAACGGCGGCGCCGGCTTATCGGCATGCGCCGGGCTGCCGATGCAGACAATCGAGGCGACAGTAAGGCACGCAAAAAGCCGCATGATTGAGCCTCCCAAGAATGACCGAGACATGTTACGATAGTAGCATTCCGTTGAACGGTTGCACTATTTACTAGACGAAGTCACTGGACGCCACGATGTTGGAAATCTCGCCGACCATCCAAATTCCTGATGACGAATTCGTCTGGTCGTTTGCCCGATCGGGCGGCCCGGGCGGACAGAACGTCAACAAGGTCGCGTCCAAGGCGGTGCTGCGTTGGCCCGTCGCGGCGAGTTCAGTATTACCGACCGACGTGAAGGCACGGCTGGCGGATCAGCAAAAACGGTTCTTCACGCAAGCGGGCGAGCTTCTCATCGTCTCACAGCGCCATCGAGACCAAGAGCGAAATCGCCAGGACTGCCTCGAAAAATTGCGGTCGATGATTCTGCAAGCCTTGGTGGTTCCGAAGGTTCGCAAAAAATCGCGGCCGTCGCGCGGTTCCAAGCGCCGACGTCTGGAGGGAAAACGCCATCGCGCCGGAATCAAGGAACAACGCCGCCGACCGATCGACGAATAGCCAGGCGAGCCGAGTTCATTCCTCCGCCTTTCGCTCCGGAAACACCTCGTCGAACGTCACTTCCCATTGCCCTAGCCCAAGGCTGACGACCACGGTGCCGCGTTTGGCGTCAACGCGCACGATTCGACCCTGTTTGTCGTACTTGGGCACCCACACCGTGTCGCCCGGTTTCAACGCGTCACGCCACTCGCGCATCGCTTTCGCCTCGCGTTCTAGCCGTTCCAGTTCGGCCAGCTTGCGGGCGTACTCCTCTCGCTCCTTCTGCGCTTCGTGCTGCGCCTGCAGCGCGTCGGCGCGTGCTTTTTCCGTCTCCTCTCGCTGTTCTTGAAGGTTCACGAGGTTTGCGCCGCCGCGTTGACGACGCTTCAAGTATTTGTGCGCTCGCTTCAGCAAATCGCGCGGCAACCGGAGACGCCGAGCTATCTTCAGCGCATTCGACATGCCGAACTGCCCAATGTGCAAGCGATATGTCGGCTGCAACGTCTGTACGTCGAACTCGACAGCCGCATTCTCGGCTCGATCATTATGAAACGCGTACGTCTTGAGATCGCCCAGGTGCGTCGTGACCATGGCCCGGCAACCGATGATGTCCAGCTCGTCAAGAATGGCGCGCCCGAGCGCGGCGCCCTCGACGGGATCGGTGCCGGCGCCGAGCTCGTCGAGCAATACCAGACTCCTGGCGTCGGCGGTTTGCAAGATATGAGCGATGCGTGACATGTGCGAGCTGAAAGTGCTGAGCGATTGTTCCAAGCTTTGCTCGTCGCCGATGTCGGCAAGAATGTGAGAGAAGACCGGCACGTTGCTCCCCTGCCCCGCGGGAATGTGCATGCCGGCCTGTGCCATCATGCACAAGAGCCCGGTCGTTTTCAGCGTGACGGTTTTCCCCCCCGTGTTGGGTCCGGTGATGATCAGCAGATTGAACGGCTGACCAAGGCGAACTTCAATAGGAACGACCAGCCGTTGAGCCGCGGGTGGCGTCGCACCGTCGGGCGACTCGCGAAACAACTGCTCCAGGAGCGGATGCCGGGCGTCGCGTAGCCAGAGCCGGCCGTCCGTGTTGATATCGGGACAAGTCAAATTGAACTCACGCGCATAGCGCGCTTTGGCAGCGACGTAATCGAGCTTGGCCATGGCGTCGATGGCGTTTGCCAGCGGACGAGCGACTTTGCCGACCTCGGCGGTCAGCTTGCGCAGGATCTTCTTGGTTTCGCGATCCTCGTCGCTCTTCAGCACGACGCGCTCGGCGCTCAGGTGCGCGATCTCGGCCGGTTCAACGTATACCGTCTCACCTGTGCTGCTGGTGCGATGAATGACGCCGGTCAACTTGTGCCGGTAGTTGATCGCAACCGGCAGTACATAATGATCGCCGCTGACCGTGGCGTTCGGAAAGCGGAGTATCTTACGCAACTCCGGATCGCGCAAGAGATGCTTGATGCGTGACTGGACTTTCTCGTCCAAATCGGCAATTTTCTGCCGGACCGCCGCCAGCTCCGGACTGGCCATATCGAGCACGTGGCCGCGCGAATCGATGCTGCCGGCGATCGACTTGGCGACCAGGCCGAGGTCTTCGATCGGCGTCGTCAGGGAAATGAGGCCTTGATGCAACTCGCTGAGGCGCATGCGCCAGCGATACATGTGTCCCGTACACGTGAGGACGGCGGCGACATCGAGGAGCTGATCGGACGTCAACATCGCCCCTATCGCCGCGCGGCGTGCCAGCAGACGAACGTCGCGCAGGCCGGCGAACGGAGGCGTCTGGCCTTGGCCGAGTACATCGACCATCTCGCGCACCAACGCAAGCTCGGCGCGAATGCCGTCCGCGTCGGTGCTCGGCTCGGCTTGCGACGCCAGGTCCTTGCCAAGCGTCGAAAACGCGTACCGGCCGACAAGTTCGCGGATCTTGTGGAACTCCAGAAGTTCGAGCGTGTGAGCGTCCATTACATTTTCTTGCTATCCTGGCTGCGGATCGAGTGCCAATACGCCAGCTAAGAGCAACATGCGGCGAAACGGGTTCGCGTCAATTGCCGGTGCCAGCGAAAACTCGGTCGCCGCGCCAACTCTTCTGCCAAACGTCGCGAGCGGTCGTTTGTTCGTATCGACAATACAGCAGCCCCCGCTTGCATCGTCGTCGAGATAACCAAGAATCACCTGATCCGACGTGACAAGGCTCTTCGGGTAGACGCTGCCGATGTGGCGATCCTCCGCGTCTTGCACATCCCAGATGTGCAGCGTCGTCCAGGATCGCGCCACGCTTATCACGTGCGAGGCATCCTCCGTCTCGTAGACATCCAGGCGAATCTTGTGGGGCCAAAGGAACCAGAGCAAAGCCGGCACATCCTGGTAACGCACGAAACCGAGCGGGCGGTCCGCGG
>Ga0194128_10003979_pt1 | contig 22102 bp, 17 predicted proteins | sample TA2KigCa65mmetaG_FD_148650 | JGI IMG/M metagenome (GOLD analysis project Ga0194128, IMG submission 148650) | Freshwater microbial communities from Lake Tanganyika, Tanzania - TA2015037 Kigoma Deep Cast 65m | ecosystem: Environmental > Aquatic > Freshwater > Lake | place: Tanzania: Lake... | reverse complement strand
AGCGAGAGGGAAGCGAGTGGCGCCGAAAAACGATACGCCCGGCCGGGCGAAGTCGAAACGGGATGGCGCCCTATTGGGCGACGCGCTAAACCGGCGGCACTCGCGCCGTGCCGGAAGCTCGAAAAGCCACCGCCGTCGGCGAACAGATCCGGATCTCCGACCTCGCCGCCCCGGAGTACACGCCGCTCCAGCGCGCCGCGATCGAGGGTGCGGCCTCGTTTCCCGTCTCCCTCACCGTCGAAGCCGTGCTCGACGCCGCGAGAAGGGAAACCGGCCTCTCCGACTTCGGCCCCGACGATTTCCGCCAGCGGCTCTCGGTCTGGCTCGAGAGCCTCGAGGAGGACGAGGGGCTCTCGCCGGGCGGCCGCATCGGGAACTTCCGCGACGCCGTCCGCTACGCTTCGCAGCGCCTGCGCTTCGAGGATCTGCTGCGTCGCCATCCCGAGATCGACGAGGTCGAGATCGACCGGCCGATCCTGATCGCCGGATTGCCGCGCTCGGGCACGACGCACCTCGTGAACCTGATCTCCGCGGACCGCCGGCTCCGCTCGCTGCCGTACTGGGAGAGCCTCGAGCCGATCCCAAGCCTTCGCGAAGGCCCGGGCGCGGACGGTCTCGATCGCCGCTTCCTGCGCTGCCGCGAGGCGTGGGAGCGCACCGAGCGCTTGACGCCGCTCCTGAAGGCGATGCACCCGATGCCGCCCGATCACGTCCACGAGGAGATCGAGCTGCAGGGGCTCGACTTCTCGACGTACGTCTTCGAGTGGAAGGCGCGCATCCCTCGGTGGCGCGACTACTACCTCGCGCACGATCAGCGGCCGCACTACGCGTATCTGAAGCGCGTCCTGAAGGCGCTCACTTGGATGCGCGGGCCGAGCCGCTGGATCCTGAAGTCGCCGCAGCATCTGGAGCAGCTCGTCCCGCTGTACGAGACGTTCCCCGACGCGACGATCGTCGTCACGCACCGCGACCCGGTCTCGGTGATCGCCTCGAACGTGACGATGCTCGCGTACGGTGCGCGCATGGGCCGCTCGAGCGTCGATCCGCCCGCGATCGCTTCCTACTGGATCGACCGGATCGAGCGCCTCCTGCGCGCCTGCGTGCGCGACCGCGACCGGATCCCGAGGGAGCGGAGCCTCGATTGCCGCTTCCACGAGTTCATGGCCGACGACGTCGCGATGGTCGAGCGGATCTACCGGCTCGCCGATCTCGAGATGACGCCGGGGGCGCGCCGCGCCCTCGACGACTACATGGCCGCGAACCCGCGGGGGAAGCACGGCCGCATCGTGTACGACCTGAAGGCGGACTTCGGCGTCGACCCGGACGAGCTGCGCGAGCGCTTCGGCTTCTACGTCGAGCGCTTCGGCGTGCGGCCGGGTGCTTAGGCCGAGTGGCCGGAGGCCTCGAAGCATGCCGCGATCACGCGCCTTCCTTCTCCTGCTTGCTGCGACGCTCGCGGCGTCCTGCGGCGGCAGCGGCAGCGGCTCGTCGGAGGCACCGCCGAGCGTCGTCGCTCGCTTCGACGTTTCGACGGACGCACCGACGGACTTCGGCGCGGCCCCGTTCCCGAGCGATCTCTACCGCGACGGCGCGGGCGTGATCCGGATCGGCGCGGTTCCGACCGCGTACTCGGACACGCCGCTCTTCGAAGCGCTCCGCGATCTCTTCGCCTCGCGCGACGGCTTCTGCGCGAGCTGCAACGTCTATTTTCCTATCGACGGCGGGATCGACCGCGGCTCGCTTCCGGCGGACGGCGGAACGGGAGACCTCGGCGAGCCGTCGCCGGAGGACGCCGTGGTTCTCGCGGACGTCGATCCGGCCTCCCCCGAGCGCGGCCGGCTCTTTCCCTTGCGTGTCGAGTGGGATCCCGAGCGCGGCCTCCTCGCGATCCGCCCCGTGCGCGGGATCGCGCTGCACCGCTCGCGACGCTATGCGGCCGCGCTGACGACCTCGCTCCGCGCGAACGACGGCTCGGCGGTCGGGGCGAGCGATCTCTTTCGCGAGGCGCGCGACCTGCGGTCGCCGGAGCGCGCGTCCGACGCGCTCGTCGCGCACGTCGCGACGGCGATCCAGCCGGCTCTCGACGAGCTCGAGCGGGCCGGCGTCGATCGCCGGAGCGTGATCGCGCTCGCCGCCTACACGACGGAGGACGTGACCGCCGATCTCCTCGCCACGCGCGCGGCCGTGCAGGGCGGTCCGCCGCTCGACGTGCGAATCGACCGCGTGCGCACGGGGAGCGAGATCGACGAGCTCCTCGGCGTTCCCTCCGAGGACCGCCCGGGAATCGACGTGCCGCCCGAGGCGGGCACGGACGGCAGCCGCTCGATCGTCCACGGCGCGATCGGCGAGGTGATCACCGGGACGTTCGCGGCGCCGCGCGTGATCGAGGGAGCCGGGACGGACGTCGGCCTCGCCCGGCGAGACGCTTCCGGCGCAATCGAGGCGGGGCCGCGCGAGGACGTGCCGTTCGTCCTGACGATTCCCGCGGGCGCCGACCGGTCCCGTCTCCCGATCGCGGTCGCGCACCACGGGTTCAACGCGAGCCGGGTCACGGGTTTCGCGACGGCGAACACGGCCGCGCGCGTCGGCGTCGCGGTGCTCGCGATCGATGCGTTCCAGCACGGCGACCGCGCGCGCAGCGCACGCGACGAGCGAAACGCGATTCGCGACCTGCCTGGGCCGGACGGCTTCGCGGAGACGGAGGCGGCCGACGTGTCGGCTCGCGTGTTCGGTCTCTCCGGCACCGCGCCCGATCTCGCGTTCTTCACGGGCTATCCGCTCGCGACGTTCCTCCAGTTCGCGGCGGACGTCGTCTCTGCCGTGCGCGCTGCGCGAGAGGGAGGTCTCGGCGCCGCCGTCGGCGATGCCGTGGGATCTCCCACCGGCTTCGACCCGGAGCGGATCGGCTACATCGGGAACTCGCTCGGCGCGGTCGTCGGCGTCTCGGCTCTCGTGATGGAGCCGGACCTCCGCGCCGCCGTGCAGAACGTGCAGCCGGGCTCGATCGTCGAGACGCTCGCGGAGTCGACCGAGTTCCGCCCGCTCGTCGAGGCGCTCTTCCTGCCGCGCCTCGGCGTCGAGGGGCCTTTCGACGAGGTCGAAAGGCATCTGATCCTCGATCCGATCGTCGACTTGACGCGCTGGGTGCTCGAGCCGATCGATCCGCTGGCGCTCGCGCCCTACCTCTTCCGGGATCCCGTGCACGGCGGTCCGTCGGCCGAGGTTCTGTTCCAGACCGCGAGCCTGGACGAGGTCGCCGCGACGCTCGCCACGGACTCGATGCTCGCGGCGAGCGGCGCTCCTCGTGCGACGGTGTGGGATCCCGCGGCGCACGGCATGCTCGAGGTGCTGCACCAAGGCTCGCGCTACGAGCCGCCGGCGGCGCCGCCGTTTCGTCTGCGTCCGGAGCCGATCCCCGTCGACAATCCGATCGCGGGCGTACACCTCGAGATCGAGGAGCTCCTGCGCGACTTCCTCGCTTCGCCCTGAGCCTCGGACGCGGGCTCGGCGCGGGCTCGGCTCGGACTCGGCTCAGGCGCGCTTGACGCCGAGCTGCGTGATCAGGAGCGCCGCACCGGTCATCGCGACGCCCTTCAGGAAGAACGACGTCTGGATCGCGCGCATGCGAGCATCGGGATCGGTCACCATCGCGACGCCGTGCACGCTGATGGTCACGGGGATCAGGAAGAGGACGATCAGCCAGCCGCTGAGGCGCGGCCACTGGTTCGTCAGGATCATCGTCGCACCGATCAGCTCGACGATGCCGGAGACGATCACCCAGAACGACCGGAACGGGATCGCCTCCGGCATGAGCGCCACGTAGTCGTCGACGCCGGTGAAGTGGGTGATCCCCGAGAGGAAGAAGATCAAGACGAACATCACGCGGCCCGTCGTCGCGATGGCCGGGTGAACGATCCGCAGGTCGCGCTGTGCCGCCATGCTCGCTCTTCCGCCAGAGCGCTGCGGATTGCAAACGGCTAGCGCGCTCGCGAGAGGCGCTTCCGCGTCTCCTCGACCAGCGGATCGATCGCCGAAGGAGGGAACGGCGCGACGCTGCTGACGTTGATCTCGCAGAGCGCGAACGGGTCCGCGTCCTCTTCGGTCGGGACCGCGTGGAAGAAGTCCATGTCCCAGAGGAGCGGGAGCTCCTCGGCGCGAAGTCCCACGCGCGAGGCGAGGCGGCCGATCCACTCCTCCTCGAGGCGACGCCGCAGGCTCTGGAACCTCTCGAGCTCGGGACCGTGATAGAAGCGCGGCCCCGGCGGCGGCGCCGGCTGCCCGGGGGAAGCGGGGTAGAGCGCGTTCACGGCCTGGTGCCCGAAGCCCGCGACGCGGTCGCCGACGAGGTAGGCCCGCACCATGCCGTCGACGAGGCGTGGCTGCCATGCCTGATCGACCAAGTGGCCGCCGTGCTCGGGCTCGAAGTAGGGTCGCAAGCGCTCGAGGAGCGTTTCGAGGTCGATCGTTTCTGCTTCGCTGCCGCGCTCGGCGTGGCGGAGCTCGAGTCGCGCGCCGCTCCGGCCGCGCGGATCGCTCTGGTCGAGCGCGACGCGCCAGACTCCGACGCCGCTCTGACCACGATGCTGCTTCAGGACGCGAGGGCCGGCGCGAAGCCGGCCTGGAAGCTCGACCCGCAGCTGCTCGACGCCGTCCACGCGGTGGACGTCGCTGCCGAACGGCAGGTCGCGCACGTCGAGGAGGACGTCCTTCGTGCCGAGCCTTTGGATCGTCTCGGGATGCGCGCTCACGAAGACACCCGCCTCCGCGACCTCGCGAAGGAGCGCATCCAGGCGGTCTCGCCGTCGTCCGCCCTCGATCGGGTTGTGCCAGACGAGCACGCCGTCGAGCCGCAGGAGCTGCGCGCGCACCTCCTCCGTGAAGTCGTCGTGGTAGATCGCCGGCTCGGCATGCAAGCCCGCGTTCGCGAAGGCGCGGAACAGCTCGGCGAAGCGGCTCTCGCTCGGATCGGAGCGCCGGCGCGCCCCGAGGTCGCCGGGATACAGGAGGCCGACGGTCGGAGCGCGCTCGTTCCTCACGGCTCGTCGATCTCGCCTTCAGGACGCCGAGCGACGCCGATAGGCGTCGGGGACGACGGTCTCCATCAGCTGATCCGGACGCGCGCACGGGCGGAAGCCGAGGGGCTCGTAGAGGCCGTGCGCGTCCCGCGTGATCGGCATCCAGCGACGCAGGCCCTGCAGCTCCTGGTGGGACAGGATCGTCGCCACGAGCCACTTCGCGAGGCGCGCGTACCCTACCTGCTCCTCGCCGTGATAGAGCCCGAAGTTCTCGGTGCTGACCTCGTAGCCGTCGCTTCTCCAGTCGTGATGCATCGCCCTTCCTTAGCGCGTTTCGCTCCATCTTTGCGCCCGGTCGCCACGCTCGTCGAAACCCGAGAGGAGGAGAGCCCGGGTTTGCGGCGGCGGAGGTCGTCGCGCATCATGCCGGGCGATGCGCGAGGACCTTTCGGTACGGATGCTGATCGGGCTCGCCGCCGGCATCGTCCTCGGCATCACCGCCCATCTTCTCGCCGGCGGCTCGTCCGCTCTCGAGGCCTTCATCGCCAACGTCACGGCGCCGATCGGGCAGATCTTCCTGCGGCTCCTCTTCATGCTCGTGCTGCCGCTCGTGGTCTCGTCCTTGGCGCTCGGGGTCGCGGGAATCGGTGACGTGCGAAGCCTCGGGCGGATCGGCATCAAGACTCTCGTCTACACCGTCGCCGTCTCGACGATCGCGGTGCTCGTCGGCGTCGGGCTCGTGAACGCGCTGCGGCCGGGGGCCGGGATGACGCCCGAGCTCCGCGCGCGCCTCACCGCGCAGGCCGCGAGCGCTCCGGCCGCGGCCCCCGCGCAGCAGGCGGAAGGCATCGACTTCCTCGTCCAGCTCGTGCCGGCGAACGTCGTCAAGGCGCTCGCCGACCAGGATGTCCTCGCCGTCATGGTGTTCGCCCTCTTTCTCGGCGTTGGCTTGACGCTGACGCGGACGGAAGCGGCGCGGAGCTTCGAGCGAGCGCTCGAGGGTCTCTACGACGTCGTGATGCGGCTCCTCGCCATCGTGATCCGGATGGCACCGCTCGGCGTCGCTTGCCTCCTGTTCACGACGACGGCGCGGCTCGGGTACGAGATCCTCTGGCAGCTCGGCGCATACGTCGGCGTCGTGCTGCTGGCGCTCGGGATCCAGCAGTTCGTCGTCTACTCCATTTCAGTCTCGTGGCTCGGCGGGATGAGCCCGGTCCGCTTCTTTCGCGGCATTCGCGCCGCGATGCTGACGGCGTTCTCGACGGCTTCGAGCAACGCGACGCTCCCGACCTCGCTCCTCGTCGCGGAGCGCGAGCTCGGCTTGCCTTCGCACGTGAGCCGCTTCGTCTTGACGATCGGCTCGACGGCGAACCAGAACGGGACCGCGCTCTTCGAGGGCGTCACCGTGCTGTTTCTCGCGCAGTTCTACGGCGTCGAGCTCTCGCTCGCGCAGCAGGTGACGGTCGCGTTCATCTGCATCCTCGGCGGCATCGGCACCGCGGGCGTGCCTGCGGGCTCGATCCCGGTGGTCGCGATGATCCTCGGCACGGTGGGGGTGCCCCCGGACGGAATCGGCATGATCCTCGGCGTCGACCGGCTCCTCGACATGTGTCGCACGACGCTCAACGTGACCGGAGACCTCGCTGCCGCCGTCGTCGTGTCGCGCGGCGAGCCGACGACCCCCGCGCCGGAGATGGGCGAGCTCACCTGATTCGTTCGCTGCCCGCGACTCTTGCGTCGCGTGCCATGGTTCCGGTCACGCGCAGCCCGTAGCCGCATGTCGTGCACGGTGATAGCGTCCAGGGACGATGGCGATGGAGACTGGATTCGCTTCGGACGAGACCTTCACGCAAGAGAGTTTCTGGAGGTGGGTGCGGGGGCGACCCTGGCGGGATGTCCACCGCTACGAGCTCATCGGCGGACACATCGTCATGAGCCCGCCCGCGAGCGCGCGCCATGGTGCGATCGGCGCACGTCTCGTCGCTCGCCTCGCGCGCTACGTGGAGGCGAACGGCCTCGGTCTGGTGTTCGACTCCAGCGCCGGCTTCGAGTTTCCTTCCGGCGATACGCTCGAGCCCGACGTCTCCTTCGTCTCACGCGAGCGGCTCGCGGCCGTCCCGCGACCGATTCCGGATCATTGTCTCCGATTGACGCCAGAGCTCGTCGTCGAGGTCCTCTCGCGCGGCGGAGCGCGACGCGATCGCGAGGAGAAGCGGTCGATCTACGCGAGGAATGGAGTCCTCGAGTACTGGATCGTCGACCCGGCGGGGGCCCGTGTCGAGATCTATCGGCTGCGCGCCGGCGCCCTCGAGCTGCAGTTCGTGTACGAGACCGGGGGAATCGTCTCGAGCGTGCTCCCTGGGCTCGCGATTTCGGTGGAAGAGCTCTTCGACGAGCTCGCCTGACGAGCGCGCTCCGCGCGGCCGCGACTGCGGACTACTCGGGCGAGATCTCGATCAGGACCTTCGCGCCGGCGGCGGGGTCCTGCGCCACCGCGAGCGCCGCGTGGAAGTCCTCGAGCGGGAAGCGGTGCGTGATCACCGCGCCGAGGTCGATGCGCGCGAGCATCTCGATCATCTGGCCGTAGTCTTCGGGGTAGGCGAGCGCTCCGACGATCGTCAGCTGCTTCGAGAGGACCATCAGGAAGCTCACCGGGATCTCGTCGCGATGGAGCGCCACGACCGAGAGCCGCGCGTTCTCCTTCGACTGCGCGAGGATGTCCTGCAGCACGCGCGCGGAGCCCGAAGCCTCGATGTAGACGTCGGTCCCGACCATGGGCATGCCGAGCCACGGTCCGGTGCCGTGCACCTCGCGAAGCCGCGCCCAGACGTCCTCGCGTCCCGCGTGGATCGTCGCTCGGGCGCCGAGCGTACGGGCGATCTCGAGACGTGCCTCCGAGAGATCGACGATCGCGACGTCGTCGATGCCGCGGTCGCGGAGCGCCGCGAGGCTCATGAGTCCGATCGGCCCGGCGCCGAAGATCGCGACGCGCTCTCCGTGCGCGACGCCGGCGCGGTTCACCGCGTGGACGCCGACGCCGAGCGGCTCCGCGAGCGCCGCGCGATCGAAGGGCAGGTCGTCCGGGATCGGGAACAACACGTCGCCCGCAGCCGCGTTCGGCACGAGGAGCTCGCGGCAGAAGCCGCCCTCGGCGGAGCCGTTGCCGATCCGGTTTCCGCCGGCCATCGGGTTCAGCACGACGCGCGTCCCCGGTGCGAGCCCGCGGACCTCGCTTCCGACGCGCGCGACGACGCCCGCGAGCTCGTGTCCGAGCGGCAGCGGCGCGTCGACGGGACCGGCGACGCCACCGATCTTCGCGTAGCCGACGTCGCTCCCGCAGATCCCGCAGGCGACGACGCGGACGACGGCGTCGCGTGGTCCCGGGTCCGGTGGTGCGACGTCGTCGAGGCGAACGTCGCCGGGACCGTGGATGCGGACCTGCTTCATCGCGGAGCGCCCGCGCTCGGCCTCGCGATCGCGCCGCTCGCGGCGGCTCGGCCGAGCTCGTCGTCGGACACTCCGGCTTCGCGGAGGACGGTCTCGGTCTCCTCGCCGAGCTCCTGCGCGGCGTGGCGCGCGCCGGGCGCCTCGCCGTCGAAAATCGTCGGAGCGGCGACGGCGCGAAAGGGTTCGTCGTCCCCGCGGTCGATCTCGAGGATGTAGCCGTTCGCGCGCACCTGCGGATCGTCGGGGATGTCGATCGGGCTCTGGTTCAAGCCCCAGATGCACTCGGTCCCCTTCAGCCGCTCGACCCAGTCCTCGCGGGAGCGCTCGGCGAAGCGGCGCTCGACCTCGGCGATGAGCGGCGCGGCGTTCTCGACGCGATCCTCCGGCGTCGCAAAGCGCGCGTCGGCGAGGAGGTCTTCCCAGCCCGCGGCGCGCACGAAGATCGGGAAGAAGCGCGGCTCGTCCTGCCACATCATCAACGTCACGTACTTGTCGTCGCGCGTGACGTAGGTGCGGGCGACCGACGAGATCGGCTTCGCGTTGCCGAGCTTCGGAAGGTCGCGCCCGTACTGCATCGCCGCGTTGACGTCGGGTGACATCATCCAGGCGGCGACGCCGAGGAGAGAGACGTCGACGACGGCCGCGTGTCCCGTCCGCTCGCGCTTCACGAGCGCCGCGGCGATCGCGCCCGCGAGCGTGAGCCCGCTCGTGAAGTCTCCCGTCGCGGGGCGCTGGCCGATCAGCGCCTGTCCCGGCGGCGTCAGGCGCTCCTGGACCGAGCCGCGCGCCCAGAACGACACCGCGTCGAAGCCTCCTGCGTCCGCCTCGGGTCCCTTCGCGCCCTGGCCGTGCCCGCGCGCGTAGATGATTCGTGGGTTGACGGCGCGCACCTCCTCGACGTCGATGCCGAGGCGCTGCCGGCTGCTCGGCAGGAGGTTCGTCAGGAAGACGTCGGCGGTGGCGACGAGGCGGAAGAGCAGGGCGCGTCCTTCCGGCTTCGCGACGTCGATCGCGACGCAGCGCTTGCTGCGAAAGAGCGACTCGGTCATGAAGCTCGGCTTCGCCGGATCGGTTCCGGGAATGATGCCCCACGACAGGAGGTGGCGCATCGGATCCCCTCGACCCGGATGCTCGACCTTGATCACCTCGGCACCCCAGTCGGCGAGCGCGGTCCCGGCGGAAGGAACGAAGCCGTGCTCGGCCACCTCGAGGACGCGAATCCCCGCGAGTACGTCCAGCATGGCGCACTTCTATCCCGGCGCGACGGCCGGCGACAACCGCCTTGCGATCATGTCTCGCGGCGCGGCTCTTCCTCGACGAGCGGATCGGCAGGTGGTTGACGGACGCGTCCTCGACCATCGTCGCCAGGGTGGCCTCGACGTCCTTCGTCTCGAGCTCGTGGCGGGATGTGCTCGGCCCAGAGCGTCTCCATCTCCTGCGGCGTCGTGCGGCTCCCTCCGTGCGGATGCGCGGAGGCGGTCTATATCAGGATCGGCCGGCGCCGGGAACCGCCGGGTGGCTCCGAGGCTCGGCTCGAAGCTTCTCGGCGCGCGTGCCTAGAATGAGCGTGGTGTCGGTCGAGGGTGCCGACCCTCGGGAGGGCGTGATGACGAAGGAAGCGGAGACGCTGGTGCAGATCGGGCTCGCCGCCGCGGTCGCGGACGGCCAGGCGACCGAGCAGGAGAAGGCGCGGCTGCGTGAGATCGCCCGCTCCCGCGGTGTCGACGCGAGCGTCCTCGACGCGACGAGCGTCGGTCTGCCGGCGGACCTCGCCGCGCGGCTCCCGTCGGACGAAGCGTGTGAAGCGGCCTACGAGCTCGCGGTCGCCGTCTGCAACGCGGACGGAGTCGCGAACCAGGCGGAGGAGCGCTTCCTCGCCGGGCTCCGCGGGATGCTCGGGATCTCCGCAGAGACGGCGGAGCAGCTGCGGCTCCGGGCCGCGGAAGTCGCGAGCGTTGCGCGCGTCGCGGACGTCGCTTCGACTTCGCCTCCGCCGTCGACGAGCGGATCCACCTCGCCAGCGACCGGGCCGAGCCAGCTCGACGATCTCATCTTGCAGCAGGCGAAGCTCACCGGCGCTCTCGAGCTCCTGCCGCAGTCGCTTGCTTCAATGGCGATCATCCCGCTGCAGATGCGGCTCGTCTACACGATCGGTCAATCCTACGGCCAGACGCTCGACGGCGGGCAGGTGACGGACCTCCTCGGCACCATGGGAATCGGGATGGCCGCGCAGGTGATCGACGACTTCGCGCGGAAGATCGTCGGCGGCGTGTTCCAGGGCGCGCTCGGACGTCTCCTCGGCGGGCTCGTCGGCGGCGTCGCGGGAGCCGCGACGGGAGCGGCGACCTCGTTCGCGACGACGTACGCGCTCGGTCACGCGGCACGGCAGTACTACGCGCAGAATCGGAACCTCAGCACGGACGACCTGCGCGCCCTCTTCGAGCGGCTGAAGAACGAGGCGACGGAGCTCTATCCGAGGGTGCGCGGGCAGATCGAGACGCAGGCGCAGGGTCTCGACGTGCAGCAGATCCTGCGTTCGGTCGGGAAGGCGTGAGCGCGTAGCGATCAGCCGGCGCGTGCGCTCTGCCCGCCGTCGACCGCGAGAACGATGCCGGTGATGAAGCGCGCCTCGTCCGAGACGAGGAAGAGCGCTGCGTAGGCGACGTCCCACGCCGTTCCCATCTTCCCACCGAGAGGAACGGCCGCGTCGCGCGCCTCGATCAGCTTCTCGCGCGGCACGCCGCTCGCCTGCGAGATCGTCTCGATCGCCATCGGGGTGTTCATCAAGCCGGGCATGATCGCGTTGACGCGCACGCCGTGCTTCGCGTTCGCGATCGCCATCTGCTGCGTCAGCGCGTTCACCGCGGCCTTCGACGTCTTGTAGGCGGTGAGGGGCGTCGCGCAGACGGCCGCGATCGACGAGATGTTGAGGATCGCGCCGCTCTTTTGCGCGCGCATGACCGGGAGGGCGTGCTTGCTCGCGAGCATCACGCTTTTCAGGTTGACGGCGAAGATCCGGTCCCAGACGTCCTCGGACATCTTGAGGACGCTCGTGTCGCCGTCCCCGATGCCGACGTTGTTGTGCAGGATGTCGAGCCGGCCGTAGCGCTCGACGCACGCCTGGACCATCGCGGCGCACGCGGCCTCGCTCGTGACGTCGGCCTCGAACGCGGAAGCCTCGCCGCCTTCCGCGGCGATCGCGGCGCGCGTGTCTTCCGCGGAAGCGAGCCGGCGGTCGACGAGGAGAACGCGCCCGCCCTCGCGCGCGTACAGGATCGCCGCGGCGCGGCCGTTCCCGATCGTCTCGCCGGGAGTCTGCCCGGCGCCGACGACGATCGCTACCTTCCCTTCGAGCCGGCTCAACCGCTCACTCGTGCCGCCGGAGCGGGTTCATGCGGCCGGGGAGGAGGACGATCTCCTCGAGGTCGACCGTGACGCTCGCGCGATGGTCGTTCCACGCTCGCACCTTCGCGTCGGACGCCCCGGACAAGCGTCCCAGCGCCGCCCACTCGTCGAGCGCCCAGAGGATCAGCGCCTCGCGCGGACGCCACGCGACGCGGTAGGCGCCGACGAGCTCCCAGCCGAGCGCTCGCGCCGAGGGCAGGACGTCGCCGAGCCGCTCGAGGTACTGCGGCACCGCGCCGAGGTTCAGCTTGACGATCTCGTGGACGAAGAGGCGGCCGCGCACGCCGTCGCGCTCCAGGCTCGCGCGGTCGCGCGTGTACGCGGTCGGCAGCAGGACGCGGTCGTGTCCGCCGCTACGGAGGTCGGTGTTCGCCCGCCACCAGTCCTCCATCTTCGCGTCGCGCGCCGTGTCCTGGAACTGCCGTGCGAGCGCGTGCGTCAGCGTGCCCCAGTCGGTGTGCTCCCAGACGTTGACGACCGCTGGCCAGCGCCCCGAATGCTCTGCCGCGCGAAAGAGGCCGAGCTGGCCCAGGTGGCCGACGCGCTCGCGCTTCCGGTCGGGGATGAACGAGAGCGAGAGGACGCTCGCCATGTAGTCCTCTTCCCGGCCGGGGACGACGCGGATGATCTCGTGCAGGTAGATCATCGCTCAGGTCCGGAGCGCTCCGCTCGGCGGCGGAGCGAGAAGCCATCCTTCGACGTCGACGAGGAGCTCGGCCTCGCGCACGCGCCACGCCGCGAGCTCCGCGTCTGAGTCCTCCGCGTTCATGTGGTCGCGGACGTGATCCCAGTCGCGGAAGGACCAGAGGTTCATGCCGCGGTTCGGCCGAAGCGCGTGCGCGTACGCGCCGACGAGCTCGAGGCCGCGCGACTTTGCGAGCGGCGCGTACTCCGAAGCGAGGGCCGCATGATACGCGTCGATCCCGCCCGCGCGCGCGACGACGCCCTCGCGCAGGATCACCTCTCCGGCGCGAGCCTGCGCGCGAACCTGCTCGCGCTTCGGCGAGAACGCGGCGCCGACCAGGAGGTCGTGGCGCCCGCCGGAGCGAAGCGGCAGCGAGTGGCGCCTCAGCTCCATGCCGTAGGGGTCCTTCTCCTCGACCGGGAAGCGGGCCTGCTGCGAGAGGCCGAACGCGTCCCAGTCGTCCATCTCCCAGAGGACGTTCACCTCGGGCCAGCTCGCGGTGCTGCCAACGGTCGCCCACACGCCGACCATGCGCACGCCGAACTCCTCTTCGAGGTGCACCGACCAGCTCGAGCGGATGCGCTCGATGAGCGCGCCCCGGCCGGCGCCGATCACGTCGATCGTTTCGAAGACGTAGACGGGCATGGCTCGCCCGACCTCAAATCAGACGCGCCCCGACGTGACAAGCGAGGGTCGTGCTACGGGACCTCGACCGACGCGCGCACGCAGAGATCCTCCTCGCTCTTCGTGTCGAAGAGGATCTCGCCGAAGCTGTCGTTCGTATGCACGCGGCCGAGCAGCCGCTCGTGCGGCGGGTGGCCCGCCGCGTAGATCGCGCGGTAGCACATCAGGTGCGCGTTCGGGTTCGCGGCGGTCTCCTCGTTCCATCCGGCGGCGAGGCAGAGCCGCGAGGGCTTGCGCAGATCGTACTTTCGATTCTCGAAGGCCTCCGCGACCCTGGCCTGCAAGCCTCGCGGCCACTTCTCCAGGCTCTTCACCGCGTAGCAGACCCGGTGCTCTTCGAGGTTCGGGTCCGGCGTCGGTGCCGGCTCGTCGAGCGTCCAGCGCGCGGGTGCCAGGATCTGCTTCGCACCGGTCAGCTCGAGCGTCTTCGTGCCGAAGCGATCGGTCACGCGCAGAGCAGCCGGCAGCGAGCGACGGCTTCGCTCGCTTGCGACGTAGCCGACCAAGCCGCCGGTGGAATCGGCGATCGTGCCTTGCTCGACCGCGCCGGGAATGCAGAGGAGGTTCGCCTTGCGAGGGACGAAGGTTCCATCGCCCGCGAGATCCGAGAGGCTCGTCAAGACCGGCGCGAACGCCGCCGAGCTCTCGTTCGGCTTGACCTGGTAGCAGAGGTAGTCGTTCTCGCAGCCGAGCGGCATCGTCTCGCCGTCGATGCACGCGCCTGCTTCGCAGAGGTCGCCGATGGAGCAGCTGTTGCCGTCCTCGCACGACATCCCGTCCGGATCCTGCACGCAGCTCGCGGAGCAGCAGTCGCCGTCGAGGCGGTTGCCGTCGTCGCACTCCTCGCCGGGATTGACGACCGCGTCTCCGCACGTCTGACCGATCGCGTGCGGGATCATGAAGCTCGCGCGCCCCTCGGTGCCGCACGCGTCCTCGACGGTGAACTCGACGTCGTTGGCTCCGAGCCGGAGCGGGATCGAAGCGGTCCAGCCGGCGCTGCCCGCGGGGCTCATGTAGCCCCACTGGCCGAGGGTCCGGTTCTCCCAGCGCGCGTTCGGGCCCGGCGAACCGTCGACGAGCTCGATCGTCACGGTCGCGGGAGACACGGCCGAGCCGCCGATCGGGGAGACCAGCCGCGCCTGCGGCGCACGCACGTGCGGTCCGAAGAGAACGAGCCGCGGCGCGAGCTCGAATTGGTCGAGCCCGGAGGTGCCGCTCGCCGTTTCGGCCATGAAGCGCGCGCCGTTGCTCTGATACAGCTTCACGGCACCGGCGCCCTGCGCCTCGTCGGCGACCTTCAGCAGCCAGCTGACCGGTGCCGCCTCGCCGCGGACGTCCGCGGTCACCTCCCAGTCGACGGATTCCTGCAGTGGGTCGGCGTAGAGGACCTCGGTGCCCGGCGTCTCGTAGCAGGGAACGCCGCCGCAATCGTCGCCGCCGCTCCAGCGATCCGTCGCCGAGCAGTTGCTCGAGTTGCCGTCGGCGAGGTCCAGGTCGACGCGGCAGTCCCAGGTCGCGCCCTGCCCGGTACCGGGGAACGGCCCGAGCTGTCCGCCGCCCCACGCGAAGTCGTTGAATGCCTGATTGCCTTCGACCCAGGGCACGTTCATGCGATGCGCGGCGAGATAGGTACCCGTGTCGGACGGGCTGCCTTCGTTGATCGAGAGGCCGAGGACGGCGCAGCCGAGCGACGCGGTCGCCTCGGGATGACAGGAGAGATCGAAGCCGACCAGCCCGCGCACGCTCGAAGCGCGCTTCAGCCACATGAGCCCGGCAGCGCCGTCGTTCGAGCTCGCGTGCGTTTGCATGAGACGCGTGTCCTGATGCGGCCGCACGATGACGCCGCCCTCGGCGGGCGGGACGTCGGCCGGACACGCGCCGCCCGGAGTGCCGGGGCAGCTCTCGCTCGCGTTGCAAACCTTCAGCACGGGATCCCAGCCGAGGCCCGGTCGGCAGATCGTCTCGGGGGGCTCGATCTCGTTGGGAGGACAGACGCCGCCGCCGACGCCCGGGCAGATCTCCTCGGGATCGCAGAGAAGTCCGCCGTTCGGGGTGCCGGAGCCCGGGTTGCACACGGTGCCCGCCGGCGAGAACGAGTTCGCAGGGCATGTCGAGAGGGCGACCCCGGTGCATCTCTCGGGTGCGTCGCACTCGAAGCCCGTGCCGTTCGGATCGCCGCCGCCGGCGCGACAGATCGTCGTCGCAGGAGCGACCCCGTCCACCGGACACGCTCCGCCGATCGTACCCGGACACGTCTCGGTGGGATCGCAGACGTCGCCCGAGCCGGGCCGGCAGACCTTGGTCGGCGGCTCGCGCACGTCGACCGGGCACGCCGCGCCGGCGACGCCGTTGCAGCGCTCGGCCGTGTCGCAGATCACGCCCGAGCCGTTCGGATCGCCCGAGCCGGGGCGACACACCGTGTTCGCCGGCGTGATCGTGTTCGCGGGACACGCGGCTCGCGCGACGCCCGTGCACCCCTCGCTCGGATCGCACGAGTCTCCGGAGCCGGTGCGGCACACCGTCGTCGACGGAAGGATCTGGTCGGAAGGACAGGTGAGGCCGGCCGTGCCCGTGCAGCGCTCGGTCGGATCGCACATGTCGCCGGAGCCGGTGCGGCAGACGGTCGTCGAAGGCGCGACGACGTTCGTCGGACACGCCTGGTTCGGCGTCCCGCTGCACGTCTCCGACGGATCGCAGAGGTCGCCGGAGCCGGTGCGACAGACGGTCGTCGCCGGCGAGACGACGTTCGTGGGACACGCCTGGTTCGGACTCCCCGTACAACGCTCGGCGGGATCGCAGACGTCACCCGAGCCGGCGCGGCAGACGGTGGTCGCGGGCGCCACGCCCGTCGTCGGGCACGTCTGCCCGGCGACGCCGCTGCAGTTCGCTCCGACGTCGCAGAGGTCGCCCGAGCCGGCGCGGCACTGCGTCGTGCTCGGCGTGACGACGTTGTTCGGGCAGCTCTGACCGGCGACTCCGGTGCAGAGCTCGTTCGGATCGCAGAGATCGCCGGAACCGGCGCGGCACACGGTCGTCGACGGCGTGATCACGTTGGCGGGGCACGCCTGTCCCATGACGCCCGTGCAGCTCTCGGAGGGATCGCACGAGTCGCCCGAGCCCACGCGGCAGACCGTCGACGTCGGCGCGACGCCGGTCGTCGGACACGTTTGACCGACGACGCCGGTGCACGTCGCTCCGACGTCACAGACGTCACCCGAGCCGGCGCGGCAGGTCGTTGTGCTCGGCGCGACGACGTTGTTCGGGCATCGCGCGCCGGCGACTCCCGAGCACATCTCGTTCGGATCGCAGAGGTCTCCGGAGCCCGTGCGGCACACGGTGGTCGTGGGCGTGATCACGTTCGCGGGACACGTTTGTCCGGCGACTCCCGTGCAGACCTCGACCGGATCGCACATGTCGCCCGATCCGGCGCGGCAGAGCGTGTTGACGGGCGTCACGACGTTCGTCGGACAGGTTCCGCCGATCGCTCCCGGGCAGTGCTCGGCGGGATCGCAGACGTCGCCGGAGCCGGGACGGCACACCGTCGTCGACGGCGCGAAGGAGTTCGCGGGACACACCTGTCCAGGGACTCCGGTGCAGCTCTCCGCGGGATCGCACAGGTCGCCCGAGCCCGCGCGACACTGCGTCGACGTCGATCTCACGACGTCGGCTGGACAAGTCTTGTCGCTCCCGTTGCACGTCTCGGCCGGATCGCACATGTCGCCGGAGCCGGCGCGACAAAGGGTGCCGATGTCCGCGAGCTCGTCCGCGGGACAGGGGAACTCCGGCTGGCCCGAGCAGAACTCCGCGGGATCGCAGGCATCGCCCGAGCCGGCGCGACACATCGTCCCGGCCGACGAAACGACGTCGTCGGGACAAGTCTCTCCGACGACGCCGCTGCACGTCTCCGTCGGATCGCAGGCATCACCGCTGCCCGCTCGGCAGACCGCACCGACCGGCTGAACGAAGTCGGCGGGACACGCCGCGCCGACGACGCCGTTGCAGAACTCCGGCGGATCGCACGCGTCGAGCGAGCCGGAGCGGCACATCGTCCCTTCGGGTGCGACCACGTTCGCCGGGCACTGGGCCGACGTGCCGGAGCACCTCTCGCGCGGATCGCAGATGTTGTCCGGAGTGCCGAAGCGACAGATGCGCGACGGGCCGCGGAACCGGCAGTCCGTCGGACGGCAGCAGGGCCCGAAGGGCGCCTCGCATTCCTCGCCCGTTTCGATCACGCCGTTGCCGCAAACGGCGGCCTCCGCCGGCAGCGGAGACGTCAAGAATAGGAAGGCGAGGAGGACGAGGAGCAGTCGGCTCGGGCCGGGCGTCTCGGGCAAGCGAACGGGCATCCAGTGCGTCTCCAGTGCGAGCTGGGGGACCCATTCCTAGCTGCCCGGCGGGGGGCCCGACAAGTCTCGAAAATGGGGTGCAGTCTGAGGCGTCCGCCGCGGCTCTTGCGAGGGTCGCGTTTCGAAGGGTGCACTTTGTCTGAACTTGTCACTCTCCACTTTGTCTGTTGCGAGTCGCGAAACGCCGCGCCATCATCGCCCAACCGATCGAAACGTTCCCGTCCGTCCCTCCCCAGGGATCCGGCCCCTCGAACCAGCCACCTCCCGTTCCGCTTCGAAACCCCTCGCTTCTCCTCAGGGTGGGAATCACGACGACCGGCAGACCGCGCCCTTCGGCGCTGGACAGACTCACCCAAGGGAGAAGCCGCTTCATGAACACTTCCAACCGCTCGGTCCGGTTCGCCCGCCGCGTTTCGTTTCTCGCGCTCGGGGCGATCGCTCTCGGGACGAGCCCGGCGGTCGCCGGCCTCGACAACTCGGTCTGGCCGATGTTCCAGCACGACCCGCAGCACTCGGGCCGCGCCACGGTGAACGGCCCGCAGGGCCCGACTCCCCAGGTCGACTGGGACTACCGCTCCGACTCGCGCGTCAAGAGCTCCCCCACGATCGGCTCGGACGGCACGATCTATCTCGGAAACGGGAAGCGGCCCCTGACGGCGCTCGACCCGGACACCGGCACGGAGATCTGGAACGCCAACGTCCAGCCGTTCACGGGCAAGCCAAAGGCCGGTCTCGCCGACCACTCGCAGCCCGCGGTATCCGATGACGGCCGCGTCTTCATGGGCGCTCGCGACAACAACTTCTGGGCGTTCTTCACCGGCACGGAGCCGGGCGACACGGCAGGCGACGTCGACTGGACGTACCACGTCCCCCACGACGGCGACGTGACCGTGTCGGCGACGATCGCGCAGGACGGAACCGTCTACCTCGGATCGGAAGCGCTCGGCGCCGGCTGGTTCTACGCGATGAATCCGGACGGCACCTTCAAGTGGCCGAACAGCGCGGAGGTGGAGGACGGCAAGGTGATCCTCCGGGGCAGCCTGAAGAACATCTCGCCGGCGCTCAATCTCGACGAGTCGATCGTCTACGTCTCGACCAAGAGGGACGCGATCGCCTACAGAACCTCGGACGGCCACGAACTCTGGCGGCGCGAGATCGCCGACAAGGGCTTCGGCAGCCTGGCGCCGAACTACACTGCGACCGTCTCGAACGACGGGCAGGTGGTCTACTTCATCTCCAAGGAAGGTCTCTGGGCCTTCGACGCGGAGACCGGCGCCGACGTCTGGGACGAGCCGTTCGTGCCGCCGTTCCCGGAGGGCAGCAGCAAGAGGGAAGAGCTGAAGTCGGCTCCCTCCATCGGCGCGGACGGGACGATCTACGTCGGCGCCTCGAAGGCGAAGGCGTCGAGCCACTTCTACGCGCTCAATCCCGCGGACGGCAGCGTCGAGTGGGCGTACGCCCACACCACGCCTGGTGCGTACATCAACAACCAGGCGGCGATCGGCGCGGACGGGACCATCTACGTCGGCCTGGGCATCACCGTCTTCGCCTTCAACCCGAACGGCACGCTCAAGTGGTCGATGCTGCTGCCGGGCAAGATGGAGTCGGGCCCCGTCATCGGCGGCGACGGAGTGCTCTACATCGGCGCGAGCAAACGTCTCTTCAAGATCACCGACTAGTGCACTAGCTTCCCTCTGCCGTCTCGAGGAGGCGCCCGGGGAGCGCCTTCTCGACGACTCGAATCCGGGCCTACCCCGACGGGAGACCTCGACATGACCGGTGGAAGGACGCTTCCGATCTTGATCTGCGCGTGGACCGGCCTCGGGGGAGGCGCCGAAGCGGCGCCTGCCTTCGCCGGCCTCGCCGACTCCGCTTGGCCGATGTTCCATCACGATGCGCAGCATTCCGGCCGCGCGAGCGTGACCGGTCCGCAGGGCCGCGCGCAGGTCGCCTGGCAGGCGGGCACGCCGTCGCGGATGCGCGCCGCCGTCTCGATCGGCGCGGACAGGACGGTCTACGTGGGCTTCGGAAACACGTCACCGACTGACCGAACGCTCGTTTCACCTGCGCGCGTCGGTTAGCGTGTCGGATTCACGTGATCGGCAAGTTCGGAACGCTCCTCGGCCACACCCTGATCTACGGTCTCGGGAATTACGGGATCAAGGTCGTCGGCTTCCTGCTCATACCGCTCTACACGCGGTATCTGTCGACGGAGGACTACGGGCTGATGTCGCTCGTGTCCTTGTACACGCAGGCGCTCTTCATCCTCGTCAACATGGGGCAGAGCACCTCGGTGTTCCGCTTCTACTACGAGCACGACTCGGACGAGGAGCGCGACAAGGTCATCGCGTCGTCGCTCTGGATCCTCGTCCTCTTCTCGCTGCCGATCGCGGCGATTCCGCTACTTCGGCCAGGAGTGATTTCGGGATGGCTGCTCAACGACAGCGCCTACTCGTACTTGATCGTCATCGCGACGCTGGCTGTCCTCTGCAAGGTCGTCTTGCGCATGCCCTTCCAGATGATGCGCGCCGGGGACGAATCGAAGAAGTACGCTCTCTGGTCCGTCGCCCGGAACGGCCTCACGACGCTTCTCGCCGTCGTCTTCATCGTCGTGTTCTCGATGAAGGTCGAGGGCGTGATCCTCTCGCAGTTCGTCGGCGAGTTCGTGATGTGCCTGATCCTCACGTGGCCGGCGCTCCGCGCCTTCAAGGCCGGCTTCCACTGGGATGGCATCAAGGACCAGATGATCTACGGGCTCCCGCTCGTGCCGGCCGGCGTCGCGGCGTTCGGCCTCGACCTGATGGACCGTTGGTTCATCAAGCACTACTACTCGGTGAGCGAGGTCGGCATCTACTCGCTGGGCTATCGCTTCGGCGAGATCATGACCTTCGTGGTCACCGCGTTCCAGCTCTCCTGGCCGCAGTTCATCTTCCAGCACAAGAAGCAGCCCGATGCGCCGCAGCTCTATGCGCAGATGGGGACGTACTACGCCGCGTTCCTGATGACGCTCTGGCTCGGTCTCTCCGTCTTCGCGGACGACCTGATCCACATGATGGCGACGCCCGATTTCTATGCGGCGGCGAGCGTCGTTCCGATCATCGCGTTCGCGCTCGTGCTCGACGGCATGACCTTCATGGTGAAGATCGGGATCCTGATCACCAAGAAGACGTACTACCGCACCGTGACGATCTTCATCGCCGCGGGCGCGGCGATCATCCTGAACTGGCTCCTCATCCCGCCGTTCGGGATCATGGGCGCTGCCTGGGCGACGCTGCTCGGGTTCGCGCTCCAGGTGTCCGTCACGCTCTACTACTCGCAGAGGCTCTTCTACGTCCCGTTCCCATGGGCGCGGATCGGGATGATCATCGGCGGCGGCCTCGTGACGTACTTCCTCGCCGAGTCGATCACGTTCGAGTCGCGCGTCGCCTCGATCGCGTTCAAGGTGATGTTCCTGCCGATCTATCCCGCGGCTCTCCTCGCGAGCGGACTGTTCGCGCGAGACGACATCGCGAAGGCGATCACCTGGGCCGGAGGGCGCGTGCCGAAGGCCCGGCCCGCCCTCGAGCGGCTCCGCCCGCTGTTGCGCTTCGTTCCGTCGTCATCCTAGATCTCCTCCGGTAGGAGGAGCGGATGGCCGAACCGATCGTCGTTTGCCTCGGATTCCCCGCGTTCCACGACGAGACCTTCTACGCGGCGCTGCGCGCGATCGATCCGCGCATCGAGCCGGTCGCACTTCCGGTCGATCCGGCCGGAGCGTGGCTCGGCTCGCCTCCCGCGGAGCCCTGCGACGAGCCGCCGCCGTGGGCGACGACCGTCGCGCCGGAGCGACGCCGGGTGCTCGAGAGGGCCGAAGTGCTGATCGCGCTGCACGCGCCGAAGGACCTGCCGGCGCTCGCGCCGCGCCTTCGCTGGATCCACTGCGTCGGCGCCGGGACGGAGCAGTTCGTGCGCGTCGGCGTCTCCTCGGCGCGCACGGTCGTGACGAACTCGTCGGGGATCGGCGCGCGGACGATCTCCGAGTTCGTTCTCGGCAGGCTCCTCTCGGTGTGGAAGAGCTTCCGCACGCTCGACGAGCACCAGCAGGCGCACCGCTGGGCGCCGCTCTACGGAAGGACGTTCGCGGGCTCGACGCTCGGCATCGTCGGGCTCGGCGCGATCGGCATCGCCGTCGCCGAGCGCGCGCGCGCCTTCGGCGTGAAGATCGCCGCGATCCGTCGGAGCTGGAAGCCGGGCTTGACGTCGCCGCACGCGGACGAGCTTTTTCCGCCCGAGAGGCTGCACGAGATGCTCGGACGCTGCGACGCGGTCGTCGTCTGCGCGCCGCACTCGCCGGAGACGGAGCGGCTGATCGACGCGGCCGCGCTCGCGGCGATGCGGCCCGGCGCGGTCCTCGTCAACGTCGCGCGCGGCGCGCTCGTCGACGCAGCGGCGCTCGCGGACGCGATGCGGCGCGGTCATCTCGGGGCCGCGGTCCTCGACGTGTTCGACGAGGAGCCGCTGCCGGCTTCGAGCCCGCTCTG
>Ga0194128_10003960_pt1 | contig 22140 bp, 15 predicted proteins | sample TA2KigCa65mmetaG_FD_148650 | JGI IMG/M metagenome (GOLD analysis project Ga0194128, IMG submission 148650) | Freshwater microbial communities from Lake Tanganyika, Tanzania - TA2015037 Kigoma Deep Cast 65m | ecosystem: Environmental > Aquatic > Freshwater > Lake | place: Tanzania: Lake... | reverse complement strand
TGTTTCCACGACGCAGTTATGGTTCAATACCGCACGATTCTTCACCGCACAGAAGCGGACTTTCACCGCTTCGACCAATCGCCATCTCAGGCGCACGAGCACGGGCGGCTCGCCCGCAGGCTGGCCAGCTCCACTCAAACTCGCGGGCGGGCCGCCGCGCTCCCATCGCGTCGTCGGTGAGAAATTCGCGGACATGGCTGTCCCCGCTCCGCGTGTGCGCTTCGGGGTCATTTCTGCTGCTTCCACTTATCCAGCGCGGCCTGGCCTTGCTGGCGCGCGTAGGCGGTGCCGTAGCGGTCTTTGAAATGAAGGACGCGCGTCCAACCATCGATGGCTTGCTGCCGCAGGGCGGCGTCCGGCGCGATGTATTCGTTCACTTCTCTTAACACTTGATCCACAGCAACGTCATCATTCGCAGGTTGGATGAAGCGACGCAAGAGACCCAACAGTTTCGCGTCGGTCGGGGGTTTGCCGGGGAAATCTTCCTTCGGTTTCTCTGGCTTTTCGCCTCGGGCCGCGGCGCCCTCTGCCGCCATGGCTCTCCGATCGGCCATGCCGGGCCGTTGTCCTCGGCGAGCTTGCAGCGCTTCGACCGTCGGAGGCGCCTGGTCGCCACAAGCGGCTGCCAGCGCGCTGAGGACCTGTGGCGCATCGGCGATGCCGGGCTGCACCAGGGCGAAGTTGGCGGTGACTTTGTTGTCCTTGGCCACCACGATGGTCATGAGGCATTCCTTGTTCAATCCGTAATTGCCCGGCCCTTCCTCTCCGTCGAGCGAGACGCCACGCCGCGACTGCAATTTCAGGGAACTCGCCGCCGCTTTGAGCCGTTGCTCGCCACTCAATCGGTCGGCGGACAGGAAAATGAACTCGGTTTTCAACTTCTCCTTTTGGTCTGCGCCATACATGTCAATGGTGGTCATGAGCGGCACCATGGAACGTTCCAGGCCATGGAGAAAGACCAGCGCGGTTGGCGCGCCGTGGTTCTCCGTAATGGGATCGCGTTCCTTGGCTTCGGTCGAAGCCGTAAAGTCCGCGACTTTGAATGGTGTGGTTTTTTCGCCTGCTTGCGGGCCGGAGAAAACCGGGTCGGCGGCATAGAGAATCGCGGTCGATGTGACGACGGCCGAGAGCATCGCGAGGGCAACCACTTTGAGCAGTAATGATTTGAGCATATTTAGAGCGGACGAAACCTAGCACATTCGGGTTACTGGTGAGAACAAAAGTTTGCGGCGTAGCATTTGAGCGCACTTTCCAGTCCCGTCCGCCGGGCGACTGGAAAGTCGCCCAAACCAGCAGGCTGGAAAGCCAGGCTGGAAAACCAGGCTGGAAAGCCTGCTCTACGCGCCGTTTCATGCAGAAGGAGAATCGATCGCAGCTTGGAAAAACCGGTGGATCCGCGCGTGGATGAAGTGGTGTTGCGCACGCTGGAAAAGGAACGGGAACGGCGCTTCCAGAGCGCGGGCGAAGTGAAGACGCGGGTGGAAAACATTGCGACCGACGCCGCCGCGAGCGCGGCGAAAGCGCCCCCGCCGCCGGTTATCGAACCGGCTTCCAAGCCCCATCTGCCCGCGCCGGGCTGGGTGAATCGGGCGGGCATTCTCTTCACCGTGCTTGGCCTGGTGGCGTTTCCTCCCGACACTGACCACGATCGGCGGCAATGTTCACATAGTGCATTCCGGCACATTGCTGGTGCTGACCGGCATTGCTTTGCTCACGCTGAGCTGGCCGGTGCTATTGAGCATCGGGGTCGTCATCGCTGTTTGGGTTTCTGTTACTTCCTCAATGTGGGTCCAGAGCGAATCGCCGTGATCTCTTCCAGCGATCCAACACCGCGACCGCCGGACTCCAGCTTCCGCACGACACGCTGGACGCGTGTCCTCGAGGCGCGAGGAGATTCCCCTGAAGCACAATCAGCGCTGAGCGATTTGTGTGCAGCGTACTATGCTGCCGTGTTCGCTTTCATCCACCGCGAAGGCCGCGACGAAGACACTGCGCGGGAGCTCACTCAGGAATTCTTCGCGCGGATACTCGCGAAACACGGTCTCGACAAAGTCGATCCGGAGCGCGGGCGCTTCCGCTCATTTCTGCTCGGGGCGGCGAAACATTTTCTCGCCGATGAACGCGACCGCTCGCGCGCGGCCAAACGCGGCGGCGGCCAGGCTCCCGAACGCATCGAAGCCGGCGCGGACACCAAGACGCAATTGCAGATTCCAGATCCTGCGAGCGGTCCGCCCGCGGATGCGTATTTTGACTGGCAATGGGCGCTGGCGTTGATGGAGCGAGCGCTGGGAGCTTTGGAGACGGAATTCAAAGCGGCCGGCAAGGGTGAACAGTTCGAGGCGCTCAAGCCATGGCTCGTCGGGGAAACGGAATCCCTGCCGCAAAAAGCAGCCGCCAGCCGGCTTGGCTTGACCGAGGGCGCGCTCAAAGTTGCGATTCACCGGCTGCGAAAGCGGTTTCGGGAGTTGGTGCGATCTGAGATCAGCCAGACCGTCACGGACTCCGGCCAGGTCGAGGAAGAGTTGCGATACCTGGTCGAGGTTTTGGCCAATGTAGCCCCTCAGCAAACCTGGAAAAGCAATTGATCCCACGAAATACACGAAAGGCACGAAAGCCGAAGGAGTAAGACTCAGAGACTCTCAGCGGATGAGTCGGGATTGTCTCCTTGGCAACGCGTTTAGTTCTTGGGTGTTTCGTGTGTTTCGTGGGCCCAACTGTTTTTTCCAGAGTGAACGACGGTGGAGCGAGACTCCTGCCGAGCCGTGCGTCGATGGGCAGTGGATCGCGAGGACGCTCGCCCACGTTCACTAATTTCAGGGGACGGAATCAATTGCGCCGGGAGAACGGATTCCAGAACGCAAGAGTTGGAGGGCTTCCATGACCGGCGGCCTTCTGGAACGCATGATTTCGGACGCTGCAGGATTCGGTTTCCCAATTGAACACAATGACAGGCTTATCCTCTCGAAAGACTGTGGCGAGCCTGGATTGCTGATCCAACGCCACGCGTCCTCGCCGCCAGGAGTTATCCTCGTGATCGTAGTAGAACCAGCCGCCCGTGCCGTCCGGCTTCCGATAAAAAACCCCCGTGTTGTAGGAAAACGGCCCTCCGATTCTCTGGACCACGCATAGCTCCAGCCCGTTCGTCATGGAAGTGCGAACCACAAATCGCGGCGCGAACCAGTAAAGATAAATCACGCAAACGACTGCGATGATGGCGAGGGCAGTGCCACCCAGAAAAACCAGGCATTTCCGAACCGAGTGTTCGCCGGAACTTTTCATCCACGTCAAAACTTCACAGTTTTTCCGGTTCATTGATCAACGCCGCGACGCGCGCCAGCAATCGCCCCGCGGCGCCGCCGTCGAGCACGCGATGATCGAAGCTCAAGGTCAGATTGGCCTCCATCATCGGAACGAACTGTTGCCTTTTCTCATCCCAGTTCGGCACGCGCCGCGCCGCGCCCATGCCCAGCACGAGCGTTTGCTCCGGCAGCGGAATGGGCGTCGCCCAGGTCAGGCCGAACGTGCCGAAGTTCGTCACCGTGGCGATGGAGCCGCCGGTCGCATCCGCGGGCAGCCGGCGTTGCCGCGCCAGATCGACCAGCTCGTTGTAACGGCCGGTCAATTCTTTCAAGCGCCGCGTGTCCGCATTGCGAAGCACAGGCACCAAGACGCCCTCCACCGCTTCCACAGCAAACCCGATGTCAATGGCGCTGGGATGCACGATTCGGTTTCCGACAAGCCGCCCGGCTGGCGCGCTGTTTTCTGCAAGGGCGAGGGCCAGGGCGCGCAAAGCGTAGAGGGCCGGACCGGGTCTGGGATCACAATTCTTTCGGTGAGCTAACAGCGCATCCAGACCCACGGGCAGCGCGACGGTCGCCAGCGGACGGGTCCAGCTTCGGCGCATCGCATCGGCCACGGCCACGCGCATCGACGAGGCCGGGCTCATTTTGTTGCGTTCGAGGTTGGCCAGAAACTGCTCGAAATCCTCGATGGTCACTCGCCCGGCAGCGCCACTCCCGGCGACGCCGGCCAAATCGGCCGCGTGCAAACCGAGTTCGGCCATGCGGGCTTTGAGTCGCGGTGACATGTAGCTGGCCCCGGCGGCATGCGCGGGAACGGGCAAGCCGCGAACGGTCGGTTGAACGCCCGATCCCCTTTCGCCGTCTGCGGTGCCATTCTCGGCCGCGCTTCCGGATTTCTCGGCCGACGACTTGAGTTGAAGCGTGTCCAATCCCAGCCGCGCCGCCACCTCGTCGGTCGCGTCCACGTAGCCCAGGATGGCCCCGACGGCATAGCTTTCGTTCACCTTCACCTGAAATTGGTGCAGCCGGCCCGGGCACGGGGCCGTCACCGTCAAGGTCGCTTTGTTCGTTTCGACTTCCAGGACATCCTGGTCCGCCTCGACGGTGTCGCCCGCCTGGACGAGCAATTGAATGACGGTGGCTTCAGCGATGGATTCACCGAGCTGCGGCATGATGATTGGAATTCGAGGCATATGATCTGGCCTGTCAGCCGGTAGGGACGGATTCCACTCCGTCCCTGACTTTTTGACCCTTCGATGGAAAGAAAATCAGGGACGCGGTGGAACGCGTCCTTACCGGCAGGGTGATGGAGCGAGGGGACTGAATTCGTAATACGGAGAAGGATTGGTGGAAGATTTTCAAAGCAAGAAGTTCAGCTTAGCGCCGCAACAAATCCCGCACGGCGGCGGCGATGCTGCGCGCCGTCGGCCGATGCGCGGCCCAGAGCGTGGGATGGTACGGGATGGGCGTGTCCTTGGCATTCAACCGTTGCGGAGGCGCATCCAGCAAATCGAATCCTTCACTGGCGACGCGCGCCACGACCTCGGCTGTGACGCCACCCCAGGGGAACGCTTCGCCCACGCATAACAGCCGTCCCGTGCGCGCCACCGATGCCATCACCGTGTCTGTATCCAGCGGTTTCACGGAGCGCAGATCGACGACTTCAATCTGCGTCCCTTCCGTTCGCAACTCGTCCGCCACCGCAAGCGCTTCATGCACCATGGCGCTGTAGGCCACAATCGTGAGATCGCGCCCCTCACGCGCGATGCGCGCTTTGCCGACCGGCATGGCTTCGGTGGGGAGCCTTTCCGCCTTCAAGTGGTAATAGAGGTATTTGTGCTCGCAATAAATGACCGGGTCATCGATGGCGACCGCTTCCAGGAGCATGCTGTAAGCGTCTTCCACAGTGGCCGGAGTCAGGACGATCAAGCCGGGATAATGCGCGTAAATGGCTTCCATGCTCTGGCTGTGGAACGGACCGCTGCCGGAAGTCCCGCCCGAAGGCAGCCGGACGGTAATCGGGCAAGGGACCTGCGTCCGCCAGTGCAGCGTCGCGGCTTGATTGACAATCTGGTTGAACGCGATCGTCGAAAAGTCGGCGAACTGCATTTCCACGATCGGCCGCATGCCTTCGATGGCCGCGCCGATGGCGGCGCCTAAAATCGCGTCCTCGCTGATCGGCGCGTCAATCACGCGGCCCGGAAACTCCTGGGCGAGATTCTTGGTCGCTTTGAACGCGCCGCCAAACGCGCCGACGTCCTGGCCGTAGATGAAAACGCGCGGATCATCCGCCAGGGCCCGCGCCTGGGCTTCGCGGATCGCTTCGAGGTAAGTGATGCTCATGAGAGCCATCGCTAAATCGTTAAATCGTTAAATCGATAAAAAGGGGAAGCGCTTCGGAATTTCATCGGCAGCGTCTGAACAATTGTCGGAGCGCAGAGTCTCTACAGGGAACGTTACGCTCGACAGTGTGCATGCCGCAACTTTTCCCAAGGCAGGAAATGTCTGAATTGAACAGGGGGCATACCCCAGGGAACAAGAGACCAACTCGCTTCTACCTTGAGTGATCGGGATCAAATCCTTACTGCCCGATCCACGCGTACTTCGCGGGTCCGACCTTCTTGATGGCCTTGAGTTTCTTGCCACTCCTGAGAAACCAGATCGAAATGTTCTGGTAGCGTGCGCCGATCTTTTCCACAAGGTCCTTTACCGTCGCGCCGTCTTTGCCCGCCGCTTTGAGTGTTTGGACGATTTGCTGCTTGAGTTTGCCGCGAGGCCACTTTTTGCGCCGCGGCGGTGGCGCTTGCTTGATGTTTGTGCCGCCTCGCTTCCCTGACTGAAGCGTTGGTCTCTGGTTGCGGAACGGAGTAGGTATTTCTCCGCCGAGCGCGTTGTCTATTTCCCGAAGGCGGGCTTCAAGGCGGGAACGTTCTTGCGCGAGCTGGTTGCGAACATGGAGGAACTGTTTGAGTGCGTCCGATTTCATGGAGAAATATGTAGAGGATTCTTCCGAATGTGGAAAGAAAACACTTACTGATCAGACCGTGGGAGTTGCAGTTCACCGAACAAGACCGCCTTCGAGAAGTCGAAAATCCCTGTAAGGAAATCTTCGCAGAATCGACCCATCTTCTGTGAAGCACTGTTTTGGCACGCGTCTCCGGCATGGAGTTGGGATCGGCCCGGGCAAAAGCCAGCTCAACAGCCGCATCGGTTGGAGAGCGGCTGCCGCCCTGGCAATGGTGGCGGGTTGGCTGGCACTTTGCGGATGCGGTTCCGTGCCTGTCCATAAGCAACGGCTGGTTTCCAAACCCAATATGCTGTTCTCCGACAGCGCCGTTTTCACCTATTTGCCCAAGCTGCTCGTCCAAACCGAACCCGGAGCCGCAGCCACCGGAGGCTCGCAAGCCGCCGGATGCACGTCCTGCCGATGAACGAGGAAACAAATGATTTGGCCACCGCTGTCATCTGGAGTCATTAGCGTCGCCTTGCTTGCGGGCGAGCCGGCGGAAGCCCTTGCACCAGGGATTCAGCCGGAGCGGCAAGCCGGAGAAGCGACCAACTCCGGCGAGGTTCGCCAGAGCCTCAACGCCCCGCTCCGCGAGTTGCGGACGGCTGGCCTGCGTTGGAACCACAAAGCCGAGGCCGACTTTGAAGCTATGTTCGCGTCGGACATCCTGCTGACGCAAGGCACGATTGGATATGGGCAGAGCCGCGGCCCGACCGAGTGGACCCTCAGTTACGCGCACAACACCTTCGATCTGGACTATCGCCCCGCGCCGTTTGATTTCCTGGGTTTCGACCGCTCCGTGAGCGAAAACCGAAATGCGCTGCAAGCCGGCCTCAAGCAGCGCCTCTTTGCGCCGCTCACGCTGCTGGGGGCAGGCGGATTCTACGACGGCTTTGCGGATTACCGCAGCGCCTGGCTCAACGAGTATTACCGCCAACACTTCTCGGCGTTGCCGGAGTATCAGGAGGCGCAGCCGAACGGACAGAACGTCTCCGCTGGCTTGCGCTGGGAATACTTGCCGGCCACAGGCTTCTTTCAAGCCGAGGCGGGTTTTCTGAAAAACAAAATCGTGGATCATTATCGGAAAGCCGGCCGCGAATCGTCCTTCACCGACCTGGAATTCTTGAGCGATGAGCAGCAAGAACGCTTCAACCCGGACGGGCCATTCCGGGACGCCTGGATTCACGAACTCGGACCGATCGAGTGGACTCCAAATCCCGGGGCCGATCTCGACAACGCCGAGTTCTGGAAAACCTTCCACGATTGCGCGGCGAAATTGCCCGTGAAAGTTTCACGGGTCTTTCTCCTCCGCGAAATGGACGAAGTTTCTACGGACGAAATCTGCGCGCTCTTGAACATCACGCCGAACAACCTCTGGGTCATGCTTCATCGCGCGCGCATGGCGCTGCGCCGCTGCCTCGAAGCGAACTGGTTCGGGCGGCGAGGCGGAAAGACCTGATCCAACATGAAAGCGCTCGCCTCCATCAAGACGCAGATGTTGAGCTGGCTCTGGCGCCGGGTTCTGACCTGCAAGGAAGTGACCCAACTGGCCTCTCAATCGCTCGACCGGACGCTCCCGCGGAAGCAGCGTTTTCAAATGCGCGTTCACTTTCTCCTTTGCGTCTGGTACCAACGCTACGCGAGGCATCTCCATTTCATTCATCGCGCCGCGCCCCGCTACGCCGACCACATGGCGATGGCTGCACCCCAGAGACTGACCGACAACGCCAAACGGCGCATGAAGCAAGCGCTGCAAAACCAGCGCGATCGCTGAAGCGGAACGACTCAGGCCGGATGGGTAGCGCACGCGCCCCACCAGTTCTGTTCGGCACGGGAAGCGCTCAGCGAGTTTTTCACTCCCTCCCCGCGAGGCACGAGTGGGGAGAGAGCCGGAGAGAGGGGAAAAACCGATCCCAAAGGTCCTCCGTGCTGGAGTCGGCGCCCTCACCGACTCCATTCAATCGAACTAAACCGTTCCACTCCGTACGATGGTTTCAGCGACGTTTCGACTGGCGAGGCGCCAGTCGGAACAGGCGGGTCGCCTGTGCTACCCAAGATTGAATTCTCAGACACGCGCCAAGGCGCGCCGGGCAGAGAATCGACTTCTTCAGCGGCGCGGAACCCGGTTCCACCACGCTTCGCTTGACGATTGCGATCACGAGCTGCCCAGCGTGACGGCAAACCACTTCAGCGGCCTGGATGGCCTGGCGATTCGCAGCGCGCTCGACCAATTGCCCGCCGTGTTTCGCGCCGTGCTGACGCTGTACTACCTGGAGGATCTGAGCTACCGGCAGATTGCCACCCAATTGGGCATCCCCATCGGAACCGTCATGTCGCGGCTTTCTCGAGGGAAACAATTGCTGCGCGAAGCGCTACGCGATCAAGGGCGCCCAGATTAACGCTGCGCCACATTGATCTCGTACCAACGAAATGGCCGGTCGAAATCTTCGATGAACTGCTCCGCCCTGAGGAGCTGACGGTTCATCCGCGGTTCTTGTCAGGGAGAACTGTTGGGCAACAGCTTCAATATCCTGCCGCGAATAGAAAGTGAACGGTCCTGTCACGGCCTTCTGGCAATCTTTCAGGCACTGACCTTGAACTTGAAACCTTAAACTTTGAACTCCCCGCGCGCACCCGTTCGGTCGCGCCAGCCTGACGTCAGCCGAGCCGGGTTTGTCGCGGATTGCCGCTGGTTCCCGGACCGGGGTCGTGCTAAAAGCTCGAATGTTCTTCGGTGAACTTGAGTCCATGGCCCGCTCGAAGCAAACAGGCCACTCGAAAACTCTTTGGAGCTCATTATGCGCACTCGACTGATCATTCTCCGGAATCGATTCTCCAACTTCGTCCTCTGGCGCCGCCGCGCATCGCCTGACCATGAACCTCAAGGGAGAGCGAGCCTGTCCCCAGCGAGCCGAGCCGGAAGTGTTCCAAGCGCGTCGAGCGGCTTGCCGGGACGGACTCGCCCTGCCTGGTTCATTGGCGCCATGCTCGCAGTGCTGTCGTTACGCCTCGCCGCCGCGCCGCCGGACGGCAATCGCCTCGCGTATCTGGATGAAAACGATCCGTTCTACGTGCATCGGGATTTTCCCAAACTCACCACGCCCCAATGGATCGGCGAGCCCGGTGTCGAAGCCGCGGTCATTCTCGCCATCGACGATCTTCGCGATCCCAAGAAATACGAAACCTATTTGCGTCCAATCCTGGAGCGCTTGAAGAAGATCGATGGCCGCGCGCCGGTCAGCATCTACTGCAACGCACTGGACCCGGAGCAACCGCAGTTTCAAACCTGGCTTGCGGAAGGGCTCTCGCTCGACGTCCACACTTTGAGCCACCCATGCCCGCTATTGGCGAAAGGAAATTTTCAGGCCGCGGTGGACACCGTGAACGGCGGGATCGATCTGTTGCATCGCATTCCCAACAACAAAGCTGTCGCGTATCGAATGCCTTGCTGCGATTCGATCAACAGCCCCAGCCCGCGGTTTTATGCCGAGATTTTCAATCGCCGCACTTCCGCCGGCCATTTCCTCACCATTGATTCCTCGGTCATGAATATCACGACCCCGAAGGACAAGTCGCTTCCTCGCGATCTCGTTGTGGATGCGGATGGCCGCGAGAAATTCCGGAAATACGTTCCGTTCCCTTCCTTCGTGACGACGATTGAGGATTACCCGTATCCGTACGTGATCGGGAAACTGTGCTGGGAATTCCCCGCCATGGCGCCGAGCGATTGGGAAGCGCAGCATCTGCACGGCACGAACAATCCCGTGACCGTCGCCGACTGGAAAGCGGCGCTCGACGCGACCGTGCTTAAACAAGGCCTTTTCACGTTCATTTTCCACCCGCATGGCTGGATTCGGCCCGACCAGATGGTTGAGTGCATTGACTACGTTGTCCAGAAATACGGGACGAAGGTGAAATTCTTGAATTTCCGGGAAGCACAGGAGCGAATCGACAAATTCCTTCTGGCCGGCCAGCCGTTGCGCGCCGCCAATGGCCAGGACAACGGCGTCCGTATGATTGATCTTAACCACGACAATTACCTGGACGTTGTGATCGGCAATGGCGCGGTTCGGAAGACGCGCGTCTGGTCGCCCAAGGACCGCCGATGGATGGAATCGGAGTTCCCGACCTGGCTCGTGTTCTCAAGCCACGAGGGCGACAGCCAAGACGCGGCGGTGAAATTTGGCGTTCTGACGCCCGACGGATTCGCGACGATGCTCGTGAACGGCTCCGCGAAAGGCGCATGGCAATTCGACGGCGCCCGATGGGTGACCCACAAATGGCTGTTGAACGGCCTGGAACTCGACGGTCAACCCGTCTTGACGGCTTCCCAATCCACGGATCGCGGCGTGCGCCTGCGCGACCTCGACCGCGATGGCCTCAACGAGTTGATCGTCGGCAACGAGGCGCAAAACGCCGTCTTCAAATGGTCCGCGCCGGAGAGCACCTGGAAGAAACTTGCTTATGCCCTGCCCAGAGGCACGGCGCTCGTGGACGCGCAAGGGCGCGACCAGGGCTTTCGCTTCGTCGATCTGAATGATGACGGCTATGACGACGCCGTTTTCTCGAACGAACGCGCCTTCTCCATTCATCTCTTTGTCCCGAAGCTCTACCTGGGATTTCAGCCGGGCTGGACGCGCGAAGTCGTCTCCGGAAAGCGCGGCGACGCGGGCGAAATCCCGATGATTGCTCGCGGCGGCGAAGCACCGAACAACGGGGCGTGGTTCCATTCCCGCCATTTGTGGGTGCAGAACGAAGATACCGCTGCGCTTCAGGATTTGGTGGACCGCCGATCGTTTGGCGACTTGCTGGGCGGATTGCAGCCGAAAGCCAAATCGCCGCAAGCCGCGCTCGAATCGATGCGCGTGCGACGCGGATTCAAGATCGAATTGGTCGCGCACGAACCGCTGGTCAAGGACCCGATCTCCTTCGAGTGGGGCGCGGATGGCAAACTGTGGGTCGTGGAAATGGGCGACTATCCGCTCGGAATCGACGGCCAGGGAAAATCCGGCGGTGTGGTTCGATTCCTGGAGGACACGGATAGCGACGGGCGCTATGACAAATCCACAGTTTTTCTCGACGGCGTGAATTTTCCGACCGGGGTGATGCCCTGGCGAAAGGGAGTTCTGGTGAGCGCGGCGCCGGAAGTTTTTTACGCTGAGGACACCGACGGCGATGGGAAGGCTGATTTGCGCAAGCCCATCCTCGCTGGGTTTCGCGAAGGCAACCAGCAGCACCGCGTCAATGGCTTCGAGTATGGTCTCGACAACTGGATCTATGGGGCCAACGGAGACAGCGGAGGACAAATCCGATCGGTCGGAACGCTGGGCCCGGTATCCAGCGCGGCAATTATCAATGACCGCGGCGTGGACCTCCGCGGCCGTGATTTTCGATTCCGTCCGGACGCGCCGAACCGCGCCGCGTTTGAAACCGTCGAGGGCCAAACGCAGTTTGGACGCCGGCGGGATGACTGGGGAAATTGGTTCGGAAACAACAATCCCAATTGGGTCTGGCATTATTTCCTGCCGGAACACTACTTGACCCGCAATCCGCATCTCGCGGTAAGGACGCAGAGGAAGGTTCTGGCCAATTATCCCGAATCGACGCGCGTTTTCGCCATCAGCCGAAGCCTCCAGCGATTTAACGACATCGGGATGCTCAATCATGTCACCTCGGGTTGCAGCGCTGCGCCGTACCGGGATGACCTCTTCGGCCCGGACTTCGCCACGAGCGTCTTCATCAGCGAGCCGGTTCACAATGCCGTGCATCGGGAGGTGCTCGAACCGGACGGCGTCACGTTCAAAAGCCGCCGCCCGGCCGACGAACTCGACCGCGAATTCCTGGCGTCCACCGACAACTGGTTTCGCCCGATCACGCTCAAGACCGGACCAGACGGCGCGCTTTACATCGCGGACATGTATCGGCTCGTGTTGGAGCATCCGGAATGGATTCCGCCAGACACGCAGAAGCGTTTTGATTTGCGCGCAGGCAGCGACCTGGGACGGATTTACCGGGTTTATCCGGAGGGCGCGAAACTAAGGCCAATTCCGAAGCTCGACCCACTCGATGCCGCCGGTTTAGCGCACGCGCTCGACAGCTCGAACGGCTGGCAGCGCGACACCGCCCAGGGGCTTTTGGTCCAATACGGGGCGCGATATCGCCTGGGGAATCGAACGGTCGTTCCCCAACTGGAGCAACTGGCCGCTCGGAGCAAGAATCCCAAAGTGCGTCTCCAAACGCTTTGCACGCTTGACGGTCTTGGCGCGTTGAGTCCGGGCGCGCTCAGAGTTGCTTTGGACGATGTTCATCCTCGGGTGCGTCAGCACGCCGTGCGCCTGAGCGAACCAGTCTTGAGGGGAGCAAGCGGGCGCTCGACTTCGCAGAACCCGACGCTCACCGGCACGCTTCTTAACCTGGCGGATGATCCGAGCATTGCCGTGCGATATCAGTTGGCTTTCACGCTCGGTGAATGGAGCAGTCCTCGCGCGGGCAAAGCTCTTTTGAAACTCGCGCTCCAGGACTTTCAGAACCCGGAAGTGCAAACCGCAGTCCTGAGTTCGGCGCCGCCTCACGTCGAGACTCTGCTCGCGGCGATTCTCCAGGAGTCCGACCGCGACACGCACGCGTCTTTGATCGAGCAACTCATCGACCTGGCGACGCGCCTCGACAAACAGAAAGCCGTCGCCGCAGCCCTCCAGCAAGCCAGTCAGCCGGGCGGCGAGCGGACGGCGCTGTGGCAGATCACGGCGGCGGCCGGCTTCCTGGATGCCGCAGAACGTGAGCGAGGGAATCTGGCTCAATTTCAAACTCAAACGGGTCCTGAGCTTCAGGAATCCATCCGGCGGCTGGAAACACTGTTCGCCAAGGCGCGGCAACTGCTCCTCGACAATCGCGCGCCGGAATCCCTTCGCGGCGCGGCGATGCGGCTGATGGGGCGCGGACTGAATCGACGCTCCGAGGACATCGCGGACCTTGCGAAACTGTTGGCGCCTCAAGTTCCCACCGCGCTGCAGAAGACGGCGCTCGGAAACCTGGCCAAACTGAGCGACCCCACCGTTGCGGAGGTTCTGCTTCAGGGCTGGAGAGCGTTGCTGCCGGCCTTGCACAATGACGTGCTCGATCTGTTGCTCACCCGCCCGGTCTGGACCGAGAAAGTCGTGGCCGCGCTGGAGCAAGAGCACCTCGCGGCCGGCCAATTGAACGCGGCCCAACGCCAGAAACTGACCGGCCACTCGCAAGCCGCGATTCGCGACCGCGCTCAAAAGCTGTTCGCCGCTCAACAGGACCGAAAGAAAGTCGTGAAGGATTACGAGGCGGCCCTCGGTCTGAACGGGGACAGCGCTAATGGCGCGGGCTTGTTCCGCCAGCATTGCGCGAGTTGCCATCGGTTCCGCGAGGAGGGCATTGCACTCGGCCCGGACCTCGGCGCCCTGTCGAGTAAATCGCCGCAGGTGTTGCTTCTGGCGATTCTCGATCCCAACCAGACCGTGGAGACCCGCTACATCAGCTATTCGGCGGTCACGAAATCGGGCCGCGAACTGACCGGCGTTATCACCGCCGAGACGCCCACGAGCCTCTCCTTGCGCAATGCGAACGGCGCGGAAGAGGTAGTGCTGCGGAACGACTTGATCGAGCTGACCAGTTCGGGTCTCTCGCTGATGCCGGAAGGTTTCGAGCAGTCGCTCAAACCTCAAGACATGGCCGATCTCATCGCCTACCTGACGGGACCTGGACTTTGACGCTTGCCCCAAGGGTCTGTGCAAAAATAACTTCCGGTTTTGGCGGGAGCGCCGCCTGGCCGGATGCAAGGCGCGAGGAGGGAGCATCCCCGTTTTGGGGCTGTGACCGACGAGCAACGCCGCAGCCGGCCAGGCCCCGCCCCGGAGGGCTGGGGCGATTTCGCTTTCTGGCTTCGTTTCTCCTCAGAGCGTGTCCGAAAATTCCGCGGGGTCCTGTTTTCGCGCCAAAGGCCGGATGGCGAGGCGCAACGAAGGAGAATATCCTCCCTGGATCTTCGACTGAGGAGCAACGAAGCCAGGCGGCCTTTGGCGCGAAAACCCTCCGGGCGGCGGGTCTTTTGTCCGTGGCCTGCGTTGGCTCGGTCCTTACAGCCCGCGTTGGGGATGCTCAGACCTCGCCGCCTTGGCCACAGCCAAAATCCCTCGCCGCAGGACCCCGCGCAATTTTCGGACACGCTCTCAGTCGCAGAGCCCTGGCTATGCTCCTTCGTCGTGCCTCGCCAGAAAGCGAAATCGCCTCCAGCAAAACCGGAAGTTATTTTTGCACAGACCCTTAGACCGAGCGATTCAAATCGGATGGGGAGCGCACGCGCCCCGCGTGCTGTAGTCGGCGCCCTCGCCGACTACTTCTTCAGTCGGAAAAAAAGATCACCAGAGGGCTTCATCGACGCTTCCGACCGGCGGGGCGCCGGCCGGAACACGCGAGGGCGCGTGTGCTCCCCATCAAAGACTCAGAGGTTCGACGGGCGTCGTGTCGATCCATTTCACTTCAGGCAGACCGGAATAAACCCGCCATTGCGGACTGAGATACTGCTTGGTCCGCGGGATGGACGACAAAGCTCGTAGCGCAGAGTTGCACTCTGCCGTATCGCAGAATTGTATTCTGCGGGGCGTCTCCCAGTCCGAGCACGCTGGGACTTGCCAGCGCCCTGCCGATTGGAAATCGGCGATACAGCAGATTGAAAATCTGCCCTACGCTTCACCGCCAACTTGTGGATGCACCCTGCATTGGGCGTGGCCAAGATGCGCGCTTGAAAACTTCCCGCGCCAGACGCAGAGTCTCCGCCCATGCAATCAGTGTTTACAGGACCTGTTTATGTCGTCGGGGATAATATCGACACGGATCAGATTATCCCGGCGCAGTATTTGACGCTCGTGCCCACCATTTCGGACGAATACGAGAAGCTGGGCAGCTATGCGATGTGCGGGCTGCCGGATGCGCTTTATCCGATTCGCTTCGTTGACGAAGGCCAGGTGGACAGCCGTTATCCCATTGTCGTGGGCGGGCGGAATTTTGGCTGCGGCAGTTCGCGAGAACACGCCCCGATCGCGCTCGGCTCGGCGAATGCCAAAGTCGTGCTGGCGGAGAGTTTTGCCCGGATTTTCTTCCGCAACTGCGTCGCCACCGGCGAACTGTATCCCTGCGAATGCCTGGATCGCCTGTGCGAAATCCTCAAGACCGGAGATGTGGTGAAAGTCGATCTGGATGCCGCTACCGTGACGGTGGAGAAGACAGGCATGGCGTATCGATTCAAGCCGTTAGGCGATGTCCGGCCTGTGGTGGACGCTGGAGGCCTCTTCAACTACGCGCGCCAGAGCGGGATGATTCAGGCACAGAAAGCCTGAGCCGCCCCATCGGTCGGGCAGACCGGCCGGTCTGTACGTGTTTAGCGTTGGTAGGGACGGATTCCACTCCGTCCCCAATCAAGCCTTGAGGCAGACCGCCGCCCAGAAAGAGACGATGTGCCAACGGAGGTTTCCTGGTTTTTCCTTTGTCCGTCTCTCCCTTCAACAGACGCCTCAAGGATTAGTCAGGGACGGAGTGGAATCCGTCCCTACCACGCTAAACACCTACGCCGATCTGCCGATCTCGCCTTCTGCTGGCCCGGCGCACGCAGAGTCTTCGCTGGAACTGATCTCACGAAAGCTGTGGCGGAGCGGCAGCTCCGCCCTGCCGGCGACGGTCTCAAGGCGCCCCTAACAGGATTTCGCCCATTTCGCGATTGAAAATCGAAAGGTCTCGCGACAGCCTGACGCCTGTGAACGCCCCCCGGAGATTCTTGCTGCGGCCATGGATTGTCTTTCACTGCGTGTTCTTTGCCTGTTCCTGTTGCCTCGTTCACGCCCAGGAAGGACTGGTGATTTCCGAATTCCTGGCCGCAAACTCCAGCGCCATCCGCGATGACTTTGGCGAGTCGTCCGATTACGTGGAGATCTACAACGGCACTTCCCAAGCGATCAACCTGGAGGGCTACGCTTTGACGGATTCGCTGGAGAACAAATCCCGCTGGGTGTTTCCCGCCACCAACCTCCTCGCGGGCCAGCACCTGTTGGTTTGGGCATCAGCACAAGACCGGCGGATTCCCGGCCGACCGCTCCACACGAACTTCAAGCTCAGCAGCGATGGCGAATCGCTGGCCTTGATCAAACCGGATCACATCACGGTCGTACACCAATATGATTTCGGGCCGCAGCTCGTGGATCAATCGCAGGGCGTGGAAGCTGAAGTGGAAACTTCCAGCGCGGTTCTTTCGCGGGGTGCGTCCGCGCGCTATTTCGTCCCGACGAACAATTCCTTGTCCAATCTCTGGACCCTGCCGGCTTTCGATGACAGCGCGTGGAGTTCGGGCAAGACCGGTCTTGGTTTTGACACCAATTCGCCTTCAGCGCTTTCATCTTTGATCGCGACCGATGTCAAGGACCTGCTGCACCGGGCGTCGCCGCAACGCGCCGGGTTGTTCATTCGCGTTGCGTTCGCGGTCGCAAATCCTCAAGCCTTGCCCAACCTCGCCCTGACGCTGCGCTACGACGACGGGTTCGTGGCTTATTTGAACGGGACGGAAGTGGCGCGCCGCGGCCTCGCTCAAAATGCATCACCTTCCTTCAGCACGATTTCCTCGCTCAACCGCACCAACGACGCGGTCCTGACGCCGGAGGATTTTCCTTCGCTGGCGTTGAATCAGAGCCTTCGCGCCGGAACGAATGTGCTCGCGATCCATGCCTTCAACCGCGATCCGGCGGACGGCGACCTCCTGATCGCGCCGGAGATTCATTCGCGCCGCTTGCGCTATGCGACGAATGCGGTGCGTTCGTTCGCGGCGCCGACGCCCGGTGTGGCCAATGTCTCCGGCGCGAAGGGGACTTCGGGCGGCCTGAATTTTTCGGTCGCGAGCCGCATCTTCATCGACAGCTTCGAACTCAAGATCACGCCGGCGGAACCTTCGCCATCGGGCGAAGTGCGCTACACACTGGATGGCACGATTCCCGGACCCACTGCATTGCTCTACCAGGGGCCGCTTCAAATCACGAACAGCACGCAAATCCGCGCCCGGCTGTTCCAACCTGGCTTCCTGCCGGGCCGCGTGCGCACCGAGGCTTACGCGCGGCTGGCGCCGGAGATGCGGAACGTTTCGTCAGACCTGCCGCTGATTCTGGTGCACAGTTATGGCGCCGGACGCTTCAATGAGAATTTCAAGAAAGGTTGCATCCTTTTCGTCCACGAGCCCAGGCGCGGCCGGGCTTCTTTCACGAACAAGCCGGATCTGATCTTCCGCGCCGGCCTGAAAATCCGCGGCTCCAGCAGCGCGGGGAATCCCAAATACAATTGGGCGCTCGATTGCTGGGACGAGGATGATCGAGAGCGCGAGATTCCGCTCCTGGGAATGCCGGCGGGCGCAGAGTGGACTTTTCATGCGCCTTATTTCACCGACACCACGCTGATTGCCGATCCGCTGGCGAGTTCCATGAGCCAGGCCGCGGGGCGTTACGCCGCGCGCTTCCGCTTTGCCGAGTTATATCTGAACGAACGACCCAGCGGCACTCCGCAGGCGACCATCGCGCCCACGAATTATTTCGGCGTTTACAATATTCTCGAGCGAATCAGCATCCACCCTAATCGCGTCGCGATCGACAAGCTGACGGACCAGGACGTCGCGCCTCCCGCCATCACGGGCGGTTACTTGCTGAGCATCGACCGCAACATCGACGGTCCGCAGGGCTTCACCGCCGGGGGCCAAAGCTTTGTCTATACCGAACCCACTCACGAAGTCATGACCTCGCCGCCACGCGAAGCCCAGCGCAGGTATTTGGCGAATTACTTGAACGAGTTCACCGCCGTCCTCGATTCCGCGCACTGGACGAATCCAGTCACGGGTTACGCCCCCTATATCGACGCCGGATCCTGGATTGATTTCCATCTGATGCAGGTGATCTCGGTCAACGGGGACGGCCTGGGGCTGAGCACGTATTTTTACAAACCGCGCAACGGCCCGATCACCTTCGGCCCCATCTGGGACTTCGATAAGGCGTTCGGTTGGGCGGAGGTCCGTCACGAAGCGCCGTTGCAGTGGGAAGGCGGCAAAGGCTTTTTCTATTATCCGTGGTGGGGACGCCTGTTTCTGGACCCGAACTTCTGGCAAGCGTACATCGATCGCTTCCAGGAATTGAATGCCGGCCCCTACAGCATTCCCGGTTTGATGGCGCTCATCGACCGCCTCAACGACCAGGTCAAGGAATCTGCCGTGCGCGATCAGGTCCGGTGGAAGCAACCCAAGCGCGGCGGCACTCAGGAAGGCGACATCGCCTACTTCAAAGACTGGCTCGCGCGGCGCATCCGATTTATGGAAACGAATTTCGTGGCGCGGCCAGACATTCTGCAACGCAGCGGACAAGTGGTTTCGGGATCTCAAGTGGAAATTACTGCTCCCGCAGGGGCGACGATTCTTTATACGCTGGATGGCAGCGACCCCAGAGCGTTGCACGGCAGCGTCGCTCCGAACGCCTGGGTTTACACCGGCCCCATTACGATCACCGGCGAGACACGGCTCCTGGCGCGGGCTCGCGATGCCAATCGCCCCTTTCTCACGGGCGCCGCAGGCGGTCATCCGCCGCTGGGCAGACCTTGGTCCGGACCTGTCACCGCGCGGTATTTCCTGGAGGCGCCGGCGACGAAAGGCGATCTGGTCGTCAGCGAACTGAATTATCTGCCGACGGCTCCCACCACGACGGAACTCAAAGCGAGGCCCGGAGTGACCGCGCAGGATTTTGAATTTGTCGAAATTCAGAATGTCAACTCCCGAACCGTTGATCTGTTCGGCAGCCGTTTCACTCGGGGAATCACTTTCACCTTTACCAACTCCGCGATCCACAAACTCGCGCCGGGCGCGCAACTCCTGCTCGTGAAGAATTCGGACGCTTTTGCCTTGCGCTACGGAGTTCTCTCCAACATCGCCGGGACTTACCGCGGCAGCCTCGCGGATCGTGGTCAAACGCTCCGGCTCGAAGACGCGGCCGGGAATCCGCTCCTGGAATTCGCCTACGACTCCGCCTGGCACCCTGCGACCGCGGGCCTGGGGTTCACGCTGGTTCGGCTTGCGCCCGGCGCAAGCGCGGACACTCGGGATGCCTGGGGTCCGAGCAGCATTGCGCTGGGCTCTCCCGGTCGAGAGAACTCGCCCGCGGCTGATTGGCCTCGCGTCGTCGTCAACGAGATTCTGGCGAACCCCGCATCGAATCAGCAAGACGCTGTCGAATTGCTCAACCCGAGCGCCACGTCGGTCGATATCGCCGGCTGGTTCCTCACTGATGATCCGCGGCAACCGAGGAAATATCGGATCCCGAACAAAACCGTCCTCGCTCCGGGCGCGTGGTGGGTAGTGAGCGGGTCCGCGTTTGGCGCGGCTTCTCAGGGAACGAATGCCTTCCAACTGAGCAGCCGCGGCGACGCGATCTGGCTGTTCGCTGCGGACGTCTCGGGCGCGTTGCTCGGCTACGCGCATGGGTTTGAGTTCGGCGCTTCCGAAACCGGCGTGAGTTGGGGACGCCATGTGGCCGGCGACGGATCGGAACACTTCGTCGCGCAGGCTGCTCCCACGCTTGGCGCTCCGAATAGCGGGCCGCGAATTGGCCCGGCGGTCCTGCGCGAGATCCTGTATCATCCGCCCGACCTGTTCGAGAACGGCGCCTTTTGGGACAACGACGAAGATGAGTTCATCGAAATCGCGAACATCCGCAACGCCCCTGTCTCTTTTGCCGCCTCTGTGCCCGGACGTGCCTGGCGTTTGCGCGGCACGGTGGATTATGATTTTCCGAACGACTTTGTCCTGGAAGCCAACCACACCGCGATCCTCGTCAGCTTTGACCCACTTCAGGAAACGAATCGATTGGCGGGCTGGCGGAAGAAGTGGGGATTGAGCGCCTCGATCCCGGTCCTCGGACCCTTTCGTGGCAAGATGGACAATTCGGCGGGGGAAATCACTTTGTTGAAGCCGGCCGACGAGGATCGGGACAGCAGCGAGGTTTCATTCGTCGTCGTAGATCGTGTGCATTATCGCGATACTGCGCCGTGGCCCGCGGCAGCCGACGGCGGCGGAGCTTCGCTCGAACACAAGGGAGATTTGCTATTTGGAAAGGATGGAGCCAACTGGCTTGCCGCCCTGCCCTCACCCGGACGAAGCCCTGAACCCGGCGGCATTCCGTCAATTGCCGCTCAACCCGAAAACCAAACCGTCGTTGGAGGCGCGCGAGTCAATCTGAATGTGAAGGTGAACGCCGGATCAAGTTCCGCGTTGAAGTTCCAATGGCGTCGAGACGGCGCGAACATTTCGGGAGCCACGAATGCGCTGCTGGTTTTGAACCCCGCCAACGTCAGCGACGCCGGCCAGTACTCGGTCGTGGTCGTGAACAGTCATGGCTCCGTCGAGAGCGCTGCGGCCACCTTGAAGGTGCTGCCGCCGCCCACGATTGTGCGCCATCCGGAGGGGCAGAATGTCAGGCCTGGATCAGCCGTCACGTTCGCGGTTGCGGCCGAGGGTTCGGGGAAGTTGTCCTATCAGTGGCTCTTCAACGGCGCGCCCATCGCGGGAGCCACTTCCTCGTCATTGACTTTGCAGAATGTCCAGGGAACCGAATCCGGACCTTACGCCGTGCGCGTGACCGATGCGATTGGATCCGCGACCAGCCTGCCGGCGCCATTGAATGTTCTGGTGCGACCCACGTTCACAACACAGCCGCAATCCCGCATCGCGCTCGTCGGCGACACGGTCGAACTCCGCGTCGAAGTCAACGGGCTGGCGCCGTTCACCTATCGCTGGCGGAAAGCCGCGGCCACGATCCCCGGGGCAACAAATTCAGTCCTTGCTCTGAAAAATGTCCAGCTTACCGATTCCGGCATTTACGGAGTGACCGTCACCAACCTGGCTTCGGGCCCCCTCGGCGTCGCCAGCCAGACTGCGACTCTGCAAGTGATGGCCGATTCGGATCACGACCGCGTCGGCGATGAATGGGAGGTGCAATTCGGCTATTCCGCCAACAATCCGGGCGACGGCAGCTTCGATGACGATGGGGACGGCCTGACCACCCAGGAAGAATTCCTTGCCGGAACGAATCCCCGCGACCGTCAAAGCGCCTTGCGGTTGGACGCCGGCCGCCTCTCGGCCGAGGGCGTTGAACTCTCCTTCATGGCGCAGGCGAACCGCGGCTATTCGATTCAATATCGAGAAGCTCTGGATTCCGGCGCCTGGCAAACCTTGAAACAAATCAACGGAAGTGACAGTGCGCAGCGGGCGACTGTGATTGACGCGCCTTCCCCAGGCAAAGCGCGGTTCTACCGCGTGGTGACTCCGCCTCAGTTCTAATTTTCTCCGAGCTAAATCGCCGGCCAGGCGTTCAACCCTATGAACGCATGAATCGCTCGATCCTCTCCCCGCTCACCGCGCTGTTCTCCCTGACGGACGAGCAGGCGATGTGGCGCGTGCAGATGCACGACGACTCGGAGGCGTTCGCCCGGCTGGTTCGGCGCTGGGAAGGCCCCATTCAACGGCTTTGCACGCGGATGACCGGCGATTCGCACCGGGGCGAGGATCTGGCGCAGGAAGCCTTCACCCGCGTCTTCACGCACCGCAAGGCTTATCAAACCCGGGGGAAATTCTCGACCTTCCTCTGGCGCGTCGCCATGAACCTTTGCTACGACGAACTGCGGAAGACCAATCGGCGGAGCGAAATCTCGCTGCACCGAGACGATGAAGATCCGCCGGACGATCTCGACACGCTGGCCGTGGACGACGCTGCGCCCGACGCGTGATTGGTCGAAGGC
>Ga0194128_10003959_pt1 | contig 22151 bp, 20 predicted proteins | sample TA2KigCa65mmetaG_FD_148650 | JGI IMG/M metagenome (GOLD analysis project Ga0194128, IMG submission 148650) | Freshwater microbial communities from Lake Tanganyika, Tanzania - TA2015037 Kigoma Deep Cast 65m | ecosystem: Environmental > Aquatic > Freshwater > Lake | place: Tanzania: Lake... | reverse complement strand
GTCTCCGACGGCCCGGAATTCTGTCTCATCTGCGCTCCTTGGTGGGCTCCGATGAGCCAGAATTCCTCCTTTAGCCTATCCCCTCAATCTGTCTCTCGGTTGATGACGGGGGACAGCGCGTCCGAATCCGATTGCCCGGTTTGGTCGGCCGCCATTGCCCGAAGGCCGCCCGATGCGTTGATCAGCACGTAAACCAAGCCCGCTAGAGCCGCGAACCAACAAACGACGATTCGACGCCTCATGCTTTCGTCCCCCCAGATTCGGGCAGAACGAGCTCTGCGATCAGCCCGGGCGCGTGATCGCGCAGCTCGAGCGTACCGCCGTGCAAGCGCGCGACCGCGGTCACCAGGCTGAGGCCCAATCCGACACCGCTGGTCTCGCCGACCGATCGCCCACGATAAAATCGCTCTGACACGCGGGCTTTCTCGGCATCCGGTACGCCAGGTCCCCGATCAGCCACGACGATCGCAACCTTGCCGTCATTGCGCCGCTCAACCTTGACCGATACGGTCGACTGGGTTGGCGCGAATTTGACGGCGTTGTCGACCAAATTGCCAAGCGCCTGTGCCAGAAGATGGGGATCACCCTGCACCGTGTGTTCCGATGCTGCGTCCACCGTGAGCGATATTGCCTTCTCCTCCGCGACCGGTCCATAGAGCTCGGCGACCTCGGCCACGACCTGCGCCAATACGACCGCGCGAAAGCCGGACAGGCGCGCGCCTGAATCAATTTCAGCCAGCCTGAGAAGCGCGCCAAACACCGCGATGACATGGTCGATCTCAGCGACCGCAGCCTGAATCTCGCCCAACGCTTCGTCCGTGGTTGGCTTGTTGCGCAGCACGTCTTCAAGTCGCGTGCGCACCTCGGCCAATGGCGTGCGCAAATCATGAGCAACCGCGTTCGAGCTGTTGCGCACGCCATCCACGAGCACTTGAATCTGGTGCAGCATGGCGTTGATCGTCTGCGCCAGGCGATCGAATTCGTCAGACGTCTCGCGGCTGGGCAGGCGGCGCGACAGATCGCCATGAACGATGGCGGCCGTGGTTCGGTTGATCATCTCAACCCGCCGCAGCACCGTGCGGCGCACCAGCAATCCGCCCGCAATCGCGAGCACGATGGCGGCGACCCCGCCCCAGATAAGGCCTGCCACGATCTCGCCGCGAATAACCAGCCGATCCTGGACATCGCGCGCCACCAGCAAATGGAAATTGGCGGGCAGCACGACGTGGAGCGCCCGTGTGGCGTGCCGCTTTCCCTCGCGTATCAGATCGACGTCATACCAACCGGGCTTCTCTCCCACTTCGGCGGGCCAAGAAGAGAGATTGCCGCCAACCGGCGCGTAACGCGGATCGGCCAGAAGGTAGATCGCCCGCTCGTCGGCGGTCTGGCGCACCCGCTGCTCAATCGTCTGAAGGGCGCCGCTCAGCCCGAAATCACGTAAACGATCGCCGATCGCCCGCGTGTCCGCCACGATGACCGCGTTGATCTCACGGTCGAGCACGGCCGCCGTACGCCACCAGAGAAAGCTGACCAAGAGGCCGGAAAAAACAACGAAGATTGCGCCATAGGTGAGCGCAAGCCTGAGCGAGGTCGAGCGCAGCAGCCTAATCACCGCCGCCCAATCGGTAACCCACGCCACGCACCGTGCGGAGCAGCGGGCGCTCCGAGCCCGCGTCAATCTTCTGCCGGAGCTTGCTGATATGTACGTCAATCACGTTGGTCTGGGGATCGAAGTGATAGTCCCACAGGTTCTCGAGCAACATGGTTCGGGTCACCACCTGCCCGGCATGACGCATCAGAAACTCGAGCAGCTTGTACTCACGCGGCTGTAGCGCAATTTCGCGGCCCGCGCGCGCCACCTTGTGCGCGAGCAAATCGATTCTGAGATCATCGACCGTCAGCACGGTCTCCGCCCCGCCACCCTGCGCGCGACGCACCAGCACCTCGAGCCGCGCCAGGAGCTCGCCAAAGGCAAACGGTTTGGTCAGATAGTCGTCACCGCCCGCGCGTAGACCCTTGATGCGCTCGTCGACCTCGCCGAGGGCGCTCAGGATCAGAATCGGGGTGCGGTTCTTGGTGCGACGCAGCGCCTCGATGATCGCGAGGCCGTCAATGCCGCCGGGCAGCATGCGATCCAGCACGATCACGTCGTAGGTTTCGCTCGACGCGAGAAACAGGCCATCACGACCGTTGTCGGCGTGATCGACCGTGTGCCCGCCCTCGCGCAGACCCTTGCAAACGAATTGGGAGACCCGTTGATTGTCCTCGACGACCAGTACCTTCATGGCCCCTCGGAGAAGGGAACCGGGGCGGCCTCGACCGCCCCGAATTTACCAGCTCAGGTGGCAAGCTGCAGGGCCAGATAATAGGGCGTCTGCTCGCGCACGACCACCAGCGCCACGGCCTCCTTCTTGTCGCGTTCCGCCTTGCGAATGGCAGACGCAACCTCGGCCGGCGTTTCGACCTGCTGGTTGCCGACCTTGACGATGACATCGCCCGGCCGCACGCCGCTCTCCGCCGCCCGGCTGTTGGGCATCACCGCGGCGACGACGACACCAGTCGCCTCGGACTCCAAGCCGAGCGCATCCCTGGCCTCGTCGGTCAGTGCCCCGAGCTTGAGCCCGACCGGCTCGCGCACGGCGTCGTCCGCCGCGATCACGGTCTCTTCCTTGACGCGGGAGCCGATTTCGACTTCGAGCGTCTGTACCTTGCCTTCGCGCCAGATCTCGATCGAGCTGGTCTCGCCCTTCTTGGTGTCAGCCACGGCTCGCGCAAGGTCACGCGGCTCGTCGATGGATTTTCCGTTGAAGCCCGTGATCACGTCGCCTTGTTTCAGCCCGGCCTTCTCCGCCGGCGATTTCGGCTCGACGTCGCTCACCAGCACGCCCTTCTCATCCGCCCGACCGATGGCCGCGGCCAGCGGTTCGGTGATCGGCTGCATCTGCACGCCGAGCCAACCGCGCTCGACCGAGCCGTGCTCGCGCAACTCGGCGACCACCTTGGCGGCCTCTTTTGAGGGGATAGCGAAACCGATGCCGACATTGCCGCCGTTCGGCGACACGATCGCCGTGCTGACCCCGATCACCTTGCCGGCCTGATCGAAGAGCGGGCCGCCGGAATTTCCGGGATTGATCGGCGCATCGATCTGCAGAAAATCGTCATAGGGCCCGGCGTTGATGTCGCGCCCATGGGCCGAGACGATGCCCGCCGTGACCGAGCCGCCGAGGCCGAACGGATTGCCGACCGCGACCACCCAATCGCCGGTCCGCACCTTGTCGGAATCACCGAAGGCGAGTTGGGGCAATGGCTTCCCCGCCTCGATCTTCAGAACCGCGAGGTCGGTCTTGTCATCCTGGCCGACGACCTTGGCCTGGAAGTCCCGACCGTCGTCCAAGGTCACCGTGATCTTGTCCGCACCCGCAATGACGTGGTTGTTGGTGACGACGTAGCCGGCGGCATCAATGATGAAGCCCGACCCTTGGGCGCGCATCGGCATGTCTGGGCCCTGTTGGAAGAAGTGGCGGAACATGTCGCTAAAGGGCGAGCCCGGTGGAATGGCATGGCCCTGCCCCGCGCCCTCCTTCATGTTGCCGCTGCGCGCGGTTTGGATGTTCACGACCGCGGGCTTCACCTGCTCGGCGAGATCGGCGAAGCCCGGCTGAACCGCGGCGACGGTGATGCCGGCCTCGGTCGAAACAGCGGCTCTTGCGGTTCCTTCATACGACCACAATGCGACGCCGCCGGCGAGCGCGGTGCCCGCGAGAAGCGCGGCAAACAACACACGGGTGCGGCGGGGTTTCTCGATTTTCGTCATGGGCTGCTCCACTCGGTTGGGTTTCGGGGCGGAGCGCGGCGCCCTGCCCCTCGGTTGGGTGGAATATCGGACATCAGCCCTTAGAACGTCCTGAGCGTCGGATTAAACTTTGTTCAGGTTGCGCCTCGGTGTTCACGGTTTGGCGGGATCGAAGCGCCTCTTCAATGCTTGCCAGCTCAGATGGTAGTCGGCCTGAAGCAACAGTGTCTCGAGCGCAAATCGGGTGGGGATGATCGGGGGCCGCGTCTCGAACATGAATGCCATGGTGTCCGCGACGAAATGGGGCTTGGTCGTATCGGCGGCGATCGCGCGCTCATAAGTGGCGGCATCGGGACCATGGCCGGTCATCGCGTTGTGCAGGCTGGCGCCGCCGGGCGCGAAGCCGCGCGCTTTGCCGTCATAGACGCCGAGGACCAATCCCATGAACTCGCTCGCGCAATTGCGATGAAACCAGGGCGGCCGGAAGGTGTCGGTCATTGCGAGCCAACGCGGCGGGAAAATCACGAAGTCGACATTGTCGACCCCCGGTGTGTCACTGGGCGATTGGAGCACGAGAAAAATCGACGGGTCGGGGTGATCGTAGGAGATCGATCCGATCGCATTGAACCGTCGCAAATCGTATTTGTAGGGCACGTTGTTGCCGTGCCAGGCCACGACATCGAGCGGCGAATGATCGAGCGTCGTTGTCCACAAGCGGCCTAGAAACTTCGCGACCAGCTCGAATGAATCCTCGCGATCCTCATAGCGTGCCACCGGAGTCAGAAAATCGCGCGGATTGGCGAGGCCGTTGGCACCGATGGGGCCAAGGTCTGGGAGTCTGAAGTGCGCACCATAGTTTTCGCACACATAGCCGCGCGCCTCGGCATTTTCCAGCTCGACCTTGAAGCGAACGCCCCGCGGAATCACCGCGACCTCCTGCGGCTCGATCTCGATCAGGCCGAGCTCGGTGTGGAGGTGGAGCCGGCCGAGCTGAGGCACGATCAGAAGCTCGCCGTCCGCATCGCAGAAGAAACGATCGATCATCGATCGATTTGCCGCATAAAGGTAGATACGGCTGCCAAAGTGCGTTACCGGTGAGCCGTTTTCACCCATCGCTACGAGGCCGTCGACGAAATCCGTCGAGGCGGCTGGGATTGGCATCGGGTCCCAGCGTAATTGGTTGGGTGGCGCAGCTACCTCATCAGGCTGGCTCGGAAAGTGCGGCGAGGCTTTCGGCTGGAACGGCGGATGCATGGCCGCCGGGCGAATGCGATAGAGCCAAGTTCGGCGATTGCTCGCGCGCGGAGCGGTGAACGCCGTGCCCGAGAGCTGCTCGGTGTAGAGGCCGTAGGGCACGCGCTGGGGCGAGTTTCGCCCTATCGGCAGCGCGCCCGGCAGCGCTTCGGTCGCAAACTCATTGCCGAAGCCGGATTGATATTCAGCCATGAGCCACTCCAACCATGGCGGATTGCTACCAATCTCTAAAGGAACACCCCAAGGCTCTGCACCGGCAGCGTGGTGTGCGACAGCAGCACGGTGCGCCGCGCGAGGCGGAGGCCGTCTGCGGTGCAGCGCAGCACATCGCGCCGCTCGGCGCCGAGCACGGCGGAATCCACTGAATCGCCGCGCCCGAGATAGAGCAACAGGTTCGAGCGTACATCAAACTCGGCGCCGCCCCATGGACCACCGCGCACATTGCCGATCAACCGGCGCGTGCGGGACGGTGGATCCTCGCCCCAGGCGCTGTTGGTGCCAAGCCGGGCGACTCGGGATTCGAGCGATCCGAAGGTCTCCTTCATGTGCCAGCCATTAGGTGCGATCGGGTCTCCGGTGCGACGCTGGGTTTGCATGATCGGCATGTCATAGGTGATGTCCGGCGTCAAAAGGCCAAGCCAATCCGTCACCCGGTTGTCATCGAGGCACTCGGCCTCGAACGCCAGGAACTGATAGCACGCGAACCAGGCCGCGATGTCTTCGCTACGCGCCACGCCATTGATCATCGTGCCCTTCCCCTTTCCAAGACCCACACCTCAATCGAGCACGCGCGGCGGTGCGAGAATCTCAGGGTAATCATCCGCCAACACGAAGCGGCTCCACTGGCGAACAGTGTAGCGATAGGAATTCTCTTCATAGCGATGCGTGGTGGCGAGGCCGGGCCCCGGCCAATCCTTGATCGCGGCCGCCGTGCCGATCCTCAAGCCCGCCTGATAATTGAGCTTCATGTTGCGGCCGAACACGCTGGTGCCGGTCCGCACCATGCCACCACCGGCAACGCCATCATCCTGATCGAACACGCCGGCGCTGCCGAAGGTCTGCACCGCGGCGAGATGAGATTGCTCCTTGAACGAGGCCGGCGCGCGCTTGGGCACCAGCGTCCAGCTCCAGGCCTCCATCCTGTTCTCACCACGCGGTTGCCAGAGCCGCACCTGGGCAAACGCGACCGCCGGCTGCCCCTTGGTGCCGGTAAGTGGAATGATCAGATAGGAAAAGTTTGGAAAGATGGTGCCAACCAGCACCCGTGCACGACGCGCAAGGTCGGCCTGCAGCGGATCCAGTTTGTCGAACGAGTACCGGTCTGTGACCTCCTTGGGATAGCCCCACAGCGCCGTCTCATCGCTTGGCGCGATCGAGATCGTGATGTTGTGTCCACCGCCCGCGATGACGTGGTGGCCAAGGATGTTCGCTGCATAAGGAATCGTGATCGCGCCGATTTGGAACAGAGAGCGATGCAGGGTGATCAGGTGATAGTCATCGCCAAAGCCATCAAAGCCGGCCTTCCAGCTCGTCGGCCACATATAGCGCTGCGGCACACCCACCACTTCGAGGTCGTCGAACAGTCCAAAAAAAATGTCGAGGTAATAGGCGGCATGGCCGAGATAGGCCTCAAGCGAGGGCGCCTTGGCATCGAGGCAGGCGAAATAGAAGCCGTGATAGCGCTCAAGCCGAGGCGCGGCGATGAGGCCCCATTGGCTCCGATCGAGGCCGCCCATCGCCTCGTCCTGCGTCGGCGCCGCGACTAGCTCGCCCGTGCTCGAATAGGTCCAGCCATGATAGGGACACTGGAAGCCCTTGCTGTTGCCACGCTCGACCGCGCAGATCTGCGCGCCACGATGGCGGCAAGCGTTGAAGAGCAGGCGAATGACGCCATCGCCGCCACGGATGAACAGGAACGAATCTTCGCCAACATAGCGGAGCACGTGATCGCCAGGGCTTGGGATTTCTGATTCATGGCCGACGAATGTCCACACTCGCGGAAACAGACGCTCGCGCTCGAGCGCATAGAGCTCGGGGTCGGAGCCGAAGACCCAGGCGGGGACCAGCCCCTCCTTCAGGTCGACGTCGAGTCGTTCGAAGCGCGCGCGCATCTCCGGCGACAAAAGGCGCGTGCGCATGACGGGCGGCGCAGAAGGATTCTTAGTGGCGCTGAGGTTCATGGCCCCACCTCAATCGTCAAGGATGCTGAAAGCGAAACGCGCCGCGGGTCATCCGATGGTGCTCGAGATCGGAAAACGCATCGGCCACCTGCGCGAGATCATAGTAGCGGTCCGTGATCTGATCGAAGGGCAGCTCGCCAGCCATCATGAGATCGACGAAGCGCGGAATATCACGCCGCGGCACGATGGAACCACCGTTGGTGCCGGTGATGATCTTCTCGTTGATCAGGCCACGCAACGGCACCTGATATTCAAGATCGTTCTTCATGATGCCGATGGCAACGATAGTGCCGCCCGCGCGCGTGGCCGCGATTGCGCTCTCGATCGTGTGTGACGCGCCGACCGCGTCATAGAAGAAATCGACGCCCTTGCCAGCGGGCGAGAGCTTCAGGACATCGTCCACCATGTTCGGTCCCGCGAGCGCGGCGTGAGTCGCCGCGCCGGACGCCAAGGCGGCGTCGAGCTTGCTCGAAACCAGATCGACCGCAATGACGCGGTAGGCCTTGAGCGCGCGGGCGCCCAACATGGTCGCGCGGCCAACGCCACCGGCGCCGAGCACGGCAACCGTCGCGCCGGGTGTCACGGGAGCTCGCACCATCGCCGCGCCGAGTCCGGTCGAAACGCCGCAGGCGAGGCCCGCGAGCTTCTCAAGCGGCGCATCACGGCGCACTTTGACCACCGCGGAAACCGGCAACACGGCATATTCGGCAAAGGACGATTGGGCGAAGAAACTATTGAGCGGCTCGCCTCGCCGGCTCAAGCGCCGGGTCCCATCCGGCATGATGCCGCTGAACGCGGTCGCGAACCATTGGTCGCACACGGAATAGGCGCCGCGATCACATTGCGCACACGCATGGCAGGGCATGATGATCGAGCACACGACGGGATCACCGGCCGCAACCTCGGTCACGCCGGGTCCGACCTTATCGACGATGCCGCAGCCTTCATGTCCGAGTACGACGGGCTTTGGCACGTCGAAACTGCCGCGCACAACAGAGAGGTCGGTATGGCACAGCCCTGCGACGATCATCTTGATGCGCACCTCGCGCGCCGCTGGCTCAGGGACATCAATCTCTTCGACCGACACCTGATTGAGACCTGTGCAGACGACGGCGCGCATCATTCTGATGGCCTCAGGAACATCGCTTTTCCGCTCGATCTACTCGATATAGATGTGAGGTCACGCGCGACGCTTCTTCACGTCGATCAAGCGTAGCATCGGCGCGACTCGCCTCCAAGTTGGACGCGCGTCCCAAACGGTGGTTGTTGGGCGATCGGCGGCGTCCCATCGGTCTTGCCATGTTTCACACGAAAACGCCGAAAGACGGTTCTCAGACAAGATTTTCGCCGCTAAGCTCGGCCTAAGGTAAAAGACAAGGGATGCAGCGCCATGGCTTTGGCAACGACCTCACCCGCTCGGGTGAAGATGTCAGTCAAGAGCGCAATAAAAATCTACGACACCAAGTCGGGGCCGTTATCGGCACTTGACAACTACTCCATGGATATCGGCGATGGTGAATTTGCCTGCGTCGTAGGTCCTTCCGGTTGCGGCAAGACCACCCTGTTGTGGTCGATGGCCGGCCTACATAGTTTGAGCAGCGGCCACATCACCCTCGATGATCAGCCGGTCACCGGCCCACACCCGCAAATCGGAATGGTGTTTCAGGAGGCCAATCTACTGCCGTGGCGCAATCTCGCGCGCAACATCCGTCTGCCGTTTGAAATCAAGCGCGAGAAGCCAGATCAGACCTGGATCGACCATCTGCTCGAACGGGTCGGCCTGACCGATTTCGTCGGGAAGTTTCCGCGGGAGCTTTCGGGCGGCATGCAGCAGCGCGCTTCGATCGTGCGCGCGCTCTCGTTCAAGCCCTCCGTGCTGCTGATGGACGAGCCGTTCGGTGCGCTCGATGCCTTCACCCGCGATGAGATGAACATGCTGCTCGAGGAGATCTGGCTCGAGACGCGTAAAACGATCGTCTTCATCACCCATAACATCGCCGAGGCGGTGTTCCTGTCGGACCGCGTGTTCGTGATGACCGCGCGCCCCGGCCGCCTGGCCAAGGTATTCGACATCCCGTTCCCGCGTCCGCGCTCGCTCGACATCATGGCAACCCGCGAGGTTTTCGATTTGGTGAACGCGATCAAGGCCGAGATTCAGCACCGCCCCACGATGACGACGTCAAACAGAACCGCAGGCGCTCGCGAGGGATCCGCCCATGGTTGACAAGCAGCTCGCCGACAAAATCCCGACCTTTGAGCGCGGCCGCGGCAATGGCCAGGCCGATCAGGGCGTTTCGATCACCAATTGGTCGGCGCTGATGGGGCGCGGCGGCGCCCGCCAGTTTGGCGAGATTTTGGCGATCATTCTGGTTGCGGTCGTGATGATCGGCGGCGCCGAAGGTCTACTTCGCGGACTCAACGTACCCCAATACGTGATGCCGCCGCCGAGCGCGATCGCTGTCGCCTTCTACACCGACTTCCAGTTCATCTGGGAGCATCTGCTGCATACGCTGGTGGAGCTTTCAGCCGGCTACGTGCTGGGCGCGGTGATCGGCCTTATTCTTGCGGCCGTCATCACGCAATTTCCTTTCATCGAGAAGATCGTTGCGCCTTACATCCTGATGCTGATCACCATGCCGATGCTCGCGCTGGTGCCGCTGCTGATTCTGCGCTTCGGCTTCGGTTATGAGCCCCGCATCATCGCGGTGGCGCTCGCGTCGGGCCCGATGGTGATGATAAACTCGGCCACAGGCTTCAGGCGGGTTGATCTTGCCAAGATCGCGCTCGCGCGATCCTTCGGGGCGTCGACATTTCAGATCTTCCTGAAGATCCGGGTGCCGATGGCGCTGCCCATGATCGTCGTGGGGCTGATGATCGGCGCGATCTTCGGGCTCTTGACCGCGGTGGGCGCTGAGATGGTCGGTGGCGGCTTCGGTCTCGGCAATCGGCTGACGACGTTTTCTTCCATGATCCAGATGCCGCAGTTCTTCGCGGTCATCCTGATCCTCTCGTTCCTCGGAATCTTGATTTACGTCATCTTCTTCCTGATTGGGAAGAAGTGGGCGAGCTGGCAAGCATGATCGACTCAAGAGGGATTGGCTGGGCACTGACTGCGCCAGCCGAAGCACAGGCCGCCGCGGGTGGCCACAACAGAGGGTGGTGGAGATGAGTAACCTCAAGTCAGGCATGGGTTCGGACATCAGTCGTCGCTATTTCCTGAAGGTCTCAGCGGCAGGCGTGGTCACTGCGGCCGCGCTCGGCGGCGGTCTCGGGTCTCGCGCGGCACATGCCGCGGGCTATGAGAAGCTGACCTGGATCTCGCCGCGCGGCACGCTTGAAGTGCTGGACGACTATCCCTATTGGGTCGCCAAGGAAATGGGCTATTTCGGCGACCTCAACACCGCGATGGAGCCTGGCCCTTCTGATGCCACGGCAACAATAAAAATGGTCGATCTCGGCCAAGCCGACATGGGCTACCCGTCACCCGGCGTGTTCTCGTTCGCGATCGAGAACAAGATGGATTTGATCTCCGTCTTCCATATGGGCGCTTATGACGTGTTTGACTTCGCCTTTCGCCCTGGCGAAGGCGTGAAGGACCTAAAGCAGCTCGAAGGAAAGACCGTTCTGCTCGGCTCCGCCGGGTGGGAGTCGATTGCGGCGCCAATGTTCGCCGCAGCCGGAGCCGACCCCAAAAAGGTCAAGTTTGTCGAAGCCGGCTGGCCGCAATGGGGTACGGTGCTTGCGAGCGGCCAGGGCGATGCGGCGCTCTCGTGGGAGGGCCTCCGGGCGGATTGGACCGGCAAGGGCCTCAAGTTCGATTATTGGATCGGCATCAAGCACTCGAAATTGCCGGCCAACTCCTTCGTCATCCGGCGCAAGGATACGGAGGACGCCGACAAGCGCGCGGCTCTTGAGAAATATCTGCGCGGCTGGGCGATGGGGCTCGAATTCGGTCATCACAACCCGCGCGCCGCGACCGAGGTCGTGTTCAAGCAATACCCGATCGTTCAGAAGAACGTCGGGCCTGAGCTTGGCACCGAATCGCAGATGCAGCTCGCCACTGTGTTCCGCGGTGACATGGACAAGCGCCAGGGCTGGGGCTGGCACGACATGGCGCAGTGGGAGCTCTTCTTCAAAACGCTCCGGCAAATCGGCCAGCTCTCGGTCGATGTCGATGCGGCCAAGGTGCTGACCAACGACTTCGTCAAGCCGGCGAACGATTTTGACCGCGCCAAGGTCAAGGCCGATGCAGACGGCTACAAGCTCTCGGCCGAGATGGCTGCCGTCGATGTCGAGAAGATCAGGGCGAATTTCTTCTCGAACGAAGTGAAATAACCCGTTGTGTGAGACGGGAGAGCGCCTCACGGCGCCTCCCGTCGTCTCTTTCACCGCTACATCGTCCGCCAATCGGCGATGCGCTCGACGGCATCGGCCGCGCGGATGACCGTCATGTCCTCAAAATGGCGACCGACCAACATCAGCCCGATCGGCAAACCGTCCTCCATCCCGCAGGGCACGCTGATCGCCGGGTGGCCGGTGACATCGAATTGGCCGGTGTTGTGGATCATGTTCAGCCCGAAGGCGACATAGTCCTCGATCGAGCAATCGGGCGCCGGCAGCGGTGTCGCGCGGAACGGCACGGTCGGCATGGCGATGAGATCGTAGGACTTGAACACCTCGTCATAGGCTTGGCGCAGGGACGTCCGCAGGTTCTGTCCCATCGCGTAATAAAGGCCGTGATGCTGTTGGCGCATGTACTCGCCGATCAGGAGCACGAGCTTGACGGTGTGCGACAGGTCATCGGCGCGGGCGCGGAAACCTTTGGCGAAGCCCTCGGCGAGCGCCGTGTTGTACCAACCCTGCCAGCCTGAGCCGAGGCCGTTGCTCTTGATCACCTCCGCCGGGCCTTCGACATGGATCGCGAGCCAGATGCACGTGCCGTCGCGATGCATCGGCACCGAAATTTCGTCGACAATGGCGCCGCGCGTCCCCAGCTCTTTCAGCGCCGCGCGCACCTTGCGGTCGACCACCGGCTCGCCACCAGGCAGGCCAAGCGCCTCGTTCGGCTCGAGGCTGAAGCCCTCCTTCAGAAGCCCAATGCGGAGGCCCTTCACGCTTTGCCCGAGCGCGGGCAGATAGTCCCGCACATGGTTGGCCGGCAGCACGCCGCGCTGGCGCGGATCGAGCGAGTCCGGCCCCGCCATAACGCTGAGGAGGCGTGCGATGTTCTCCACGCGATCCGCCATCGGACCGATGTGGTCGAGCGTCATCTCCATTACCATCGCGCCGGTATAGGGCACGAGGCCGTAACTCGGCTTGAGCCCAACGACGCCCGACCAAGCGGCCGGAATGCGAATCGAGCCGCCCTGGTCGGCGCCAAGCGCCATCTCGACATCACCTGCCGCGATCACGACCGCGCTGCCGTTCGATGAGCCGCCTGGCGAGTGCGTCGGCCTGTGTGGATTGCGCACCGGCCCGCTCGCGCAGCTATGGCCGGAGCCCGTGAACGAGCAGTCTTCGCAGTTGGCCTTGCCGGCGATCGTTGCGCCGGCATCGAGCAGTCGCGTGATGACGGTGGCATCGACATCGGGCGTGAAGCCTTCGAGCACGCGCGAACCGGCCATCATGGGCACGCCCGCGACGCAGATGCCGTCCTTGACCGCAATGCGCTTACCGGCAAGCGGTCCGCGCTCCGCGCCCTTGATCTCGGTGCGTCGATACCAGCCGTTGAACGGATTCTCCTGCGGCGCCGGCTTCCAGCCCGGTGCGCGCGGGTACTTCACGGCAGGCGCCGAGGGCGCGATCTCTTCGACACGGCGATAGGCGTTGAGCACGCCGCCCATGAGCCCGCGATAGCTCGCGAGCTCGGCGTCGCTCAGCCGCAAGCCGAGCCTTGATGCGAGCGCGCGCAGCTCTTCCAGGCCCGGCGTGCGTACGCCGCTCGGCATCGGATAATCTCGACCGCCCGGCCAGCCTTAGCGCCCGCCGTTCTTTAGTCCGCTCGAGTGCTGGAAGATGTTCGGCTTGCGATAGACCGCAAAGACGAGCGCGCCGGTCTCGCTGTGATTGTCGTGCGTCGAGCCCGGCCGGCGCCAGACATAGTCGCCTGCATAGGCCGTGCCATCATGATCGCTCATGGAGCCCTCGAGCACGAGCGCCTGCTCGATCTCCGGATGAATGTGCATGGGGAGATAGGCGCCCGGATCGAGCCTGACGAGACAGGTCATCTCGCCCTCAGCCTTGTCCTCATACAGCACCTTGATCCAGACCTTGTCGAACTGGGTCGGCTTCCATTCCATCTCGGCGGGTCGCACATAGGTCGAGCCGCCCGGCGTCGCTTTCATCTTCGGAACCTTGGGCTTCGCCACCGCCATCTTGGTTGCCATCGCTCGGTCCTTTCGCTTGGGCGTCTCAGACAGCATCGCCCGGCCGCCGACCGGGTTCAATGGGCCTCGGTGCCACGTCCACTTGGAAACGCGCTTGACCGCCTTTCCACGGCTTGAATAGGCTCGGGCCGAGACAGGTCTTCAGCAAGGAGTGCGGCTAATGCCGGGCGAGAGTATCGCGTATTTCGAGGGTCAGTTCATGCCGCTCAAGGCGGCGAAGATCTCCATCGTCGACCCGGCGGTGACCAAGAGCGACATCGTTTTCGATGTCGTCTCGGCCACAGGTCGGACGTTTTTCCGGCTGGACGACCATCTCGATCGCTTCGAAACCTCGTGCCGCTCCATCCGCATCAAACTGCCGGTCGGCCGCGACGAGCTGAAACGAATCTCGGCCGAGTGCATCGACCGCTCGGGCTATGAGGATGCCTGCGTCTTCATGTGCGGTACGCGCGGGCAATATCGCGGCGGCGTTGCGCTCGGTGATCCACGCGATTGCGAGAACGGCTTCTACGTATACGCCGTGCCCTATTATTGGGTGGTGCCGCGCGACAAAGCCGAGAGCGGCGCTCATCTGTGGATCGCCGAAACGCGCCGGGCACCGGATGAGGCGATCAATCAAAAGGCGAAGAACTTTAACCGCATGGACCTGACCAAGGCGACCTTCGAGGCGCTCGACCACGGCGCCGACGCCGCGGTGCTGCTTTCCATGCAGGGCCAATTGTCCGAAGGTGCCGGCTTCAATATCTGGATCGTGCGGGGCAAGACCCTGCTGACGCCGGGCGAGAACCTGCTCGAGGGCATCACGCGCCGCACGGTGTTTGATCTCGCCAGGGATCTCGGCCTGGAGACCAAGGCAACGAACCTGCCGCCCGAAGCGCTGCTCGAGGCACCGGAGGCGTTCCTGTCAACGACCGCAGGCGGGATCATCCCGGTCACCCGGGTCAATGATCGACCGCTCGGCAATGGCGCGCCCGGTCTTCAGACCAGCGCTATTCGGCAGCGCTATTGGGAGAAGCGGCGCGCCGGTTGGCACGGCACCACCGTGAACTCCCTCCTGAAACACTGAGATCGCCGGGTCAGCTCAGGGCGACAAGCCAGGCGAGTGCGAACAACACGAAGGACGCGAGCCCGGTCCCGAGCTGAAGCCTGGGGCGGTGCGCTGACGCTTGGCTCATGAGCGACAGAGGCACGCCAAGAACAGCGCCGCACCCGAAGCCGAAGATGTGGGCGTAGAGGTCGGTGCGCTCGTCACCGACGCCGAGAAAGGCGAGCAGCAGCACTCCGCCTGCTAAAGGCAGCCATCGGCGCATACCGCGGGCACCAAACGCGCGGCCTCTGCTCCAGCTCAACGCGGCCAAGAGGCCAAGCGCCGCAAAGACCGCGGTCGAGGAACCGACTGAGGTGTGGCCCGCGACCTGCACCCAGGCATTCAGCGCATTGCCCGCGGCGCCGGCCAGGACGATGGTGAACCATGCAACGCCCGCGCCAAGGCGTTCGGAGAGCATCATCGCGAACAGGCTGCCGAGGATCAGATTGCCGATCAGGTGCGCGAAATCGGCGTGAAGGCTGAGCGCCGTGATCGCCCGCCACCATTCGCCTTTTGAGATAAGGCCGGATTGCGCGCTGCCCGCTGCCAACCAGTCGACACCGAGCCATTGGCCCTTGGTGGCAATCAGCAGCAGGAAGGCAATCGCCCCCGCAAATCCGGCTGCGGCAATGCCCGATGAGACGATCTCGCCGGACCTGTGCTCAGCCTGTGGACGATTTTCCTCATCATAGGCCGCGAGCTCGTAGTCGGCCCGCAGCGCCTCGTCACGCACCACATCGAGGCCGATCCCATCCGGGTGGCGAACCAGGCGATAGGTCAGCCCCATCGCCGCCAATACGAGGGCGTGCTCATGGGCGGCGGTCCCCTGTTCGTACCGCCTGAGTTCCACCCACGGTGCTTCGTATGCGACGTTAACCACGATCGAGACCCACGCAACACCCGACCCGAGACAGTGTCATCTTGGGTTCGGCCGGGCGCAAGACCAGCCTTGACTTTGGATCAGGTGGGCAAATCCACGCGACGCGGGGCTTTGTTGAAATTCATCGGACCTCTATGCCGAGGGCAGCGCGGCGGGGCATAGTTGCGGTCAGACAGAACATGATGAATCGATGGGGGGATCGGATGGAGTTCGGCTTCAATCTGCCCAATGGCGGCCCGCTCGCGCGGCCCGACACGCTCTCGCTGATCGCGGCCCGCGGCGAGCAGCTCGGCTTCGGCATCTTTGCCATCCCCGACCACATCATCTTCCCGACCGCCGACATTCACTCGCGCTACCCCTACACGCTCGATGGCAAATATGTCGCGGGGCAGAACGAGGGCGGCGACGTGCTCGAGCCGCTCGCCATGCTGGCCTATCTGGCAGGCGTAACCAAAAAGGCGCGCCTCCTGCTCTCGGTGCTCGTGGTGCCGTATCGGCACCCGGTCCTGACCGCGAAGTTGCTCTCGACCGCCGATCTCCTGTCCAACGGGCGCGTGGTATGCGGCGTCGGCGTCGGTTGGATGGAGCAGGAGTTCGCGCCCGTCGGCGCGCCTCCATTCGCCGAACGCGGCAAGGTGACCGACGAATACGTCGCGATATACCGCGAGCTCTGGACCAACCCCGAGCCCCGCTACAAGGGCCAGTACTGCAATGTCGAGGGAATTGTCTTTTCACCGCGCCCGGTGCAGAAGGGCGGCATCCCAATCTGGGTCGGCGGTGAGACCGAACCTGCCATGCGCCGCACCGCGCGCTATGCAGATGGCTGGTATCCAATCTGCAGCAACCCGAAACATCCGCTCGACACCCTGCCCAAGTTCAAGGCCGGCATCGAGAAGGTGCGCCGCTACGCCGAGGAGGCGGGGCGCAACCCGGACAACATCAAGATTGCCTCGTGGGTGGTTTGGCCGCCGGGCGACCATCGGGAAAAACTCCCGAGCGGCGACCCGAAGCTGTTCACCGGCCGCGCTGATGATATGGCGGCCGATATCGACGCCTTCACCAAGCTCGGCGTTACGTCCCTGATGTTTCGTTTCATGAGGGCGGATTTGCCACAGACGCTCGACGCCATGACCTGGTTCGCCGAGGAAGTGATGCCGAAGGTCAAGGCGCGGTGAGCAAATCTCATGCGTTAACCAAGTTCGCCTAGAACGATCGCGAATGACAGGCCAAGCCCCCACACTGCCTCGCCCCATCGGGCCCAGCTTCGCCGAGCTTTACACACCAAAGCTCGTCACCATTCTGCGCGAAGGCTACACCCTCCGGAATCTTCGGGCCGATGCGATTTCGGGCCTGACGGTTGCGATCATCGCCCTGCCGCTTTCGATGGCCATTGCCATTGCCTCCGGCGCAACCCCGGCGCAGGGGCTCTACACCGCGATCATCGGCGGGTTCCTGGTCTCGGCGCTTGGAGGCAGCCGGTTTCAGATCGGCGGGCCGGCCGGTGCCTTCATCGTATTGGTTGCGGGAACCGTCGTCGCCCATGGGATGGATGGGCTGATTCTCGCAACGTTTCTATCGGGCTTGATGCTGTCGGCCATCGGATTGCTGCGCCTCGGCACCTACATCAAGTTCATCCCCTATCCGGTCACGGTTGGCTTCACCGCTGGCATCGCGGTGATCATCTTCGCAAGTCAGTTCAAGGAACTGCTCGGCCTGACCCTAAGTGGGCAAGAGCCGGGACCGCTGCTGGAGAAGATTCCTGTCCTTTGGTCCGTTTTGCCAACCATCGACGCTGCGACTTGCGCCGTCGCGATCGCCTCGATCGCGATCATCGTCGGACTAAAGAAGGTACGGCCTCATTGGCCCGGCGTATTGATCACGGTTGTCGCCGCCGCCGCCTTGACCGGAATCTTTGACCTGCCGGTTGCGACCATCGGCTCGCGTTTCGGCGGGATCCCAAACCTACTTCCGGCGCCGGCGCTGCCGGACTTCAGTCTTGAAAAGATCCAGTCGGTGCTCCCCAACGCGGTGGCGTTTGCGCTCCTGGGCTCGATCGAATCCCTGCTCTCCGCGGTTGTCGCCGACGGCATGACGGGAAGGCGCCACCGCTCGAACTGCGAACTGGTCGGCCAAGGCGTCGCCAACGTCGCCTCAGCCTTGTTCGGAGGCTTCTGCGTCACCGGCACGATCGCCCGAACCGCCACCGACGTGCGGGCCGGCGCCCATGGCCCGATCTCCGGCATGTTGCACGCCGTGTTCCTCCTCCTGTTCATGGTGATCGCGGCGCCGCTCGCGCGCTTCATTCCGCTCGCGGCGCTCGCCGGCGTGCTCGCCATCGTCGCGTGGAACATGGTCGAGAAGCAGGCCTTCTGGAATCTGCTTCGCGCCTCGCGCGGCGACGCTTCCGTGCTGATCGTGACGCTGCTGCTCACGATCTTTCGCGATCTGACCGAGGCGATCATTGTCGGCTTTGCACTCGGCTCGGTTCTCTTCATCCACCGCATGTCGAAGTCGACATCCGTGGAAACACACAACCCCTTCGTCGGAGAAGACCGCGCCGATGACGCCAATGGCGGCCGCAGGCCCTATGACGAAGCTAGGGACGTCGACCCCAACGTTGTCGTGTACCGCATCTCCGGCGTGTTCTTTTTCGGTGCTGCCGCGTCGATCGGCTCGGTTCTTGATCGAATTGCCGACACCCATCGGGCGCTGGTGATCGACTTCACCGCCGTGCCGCTGCTCGATTCGACGGCCGCCAACACGATTGAAGGCCTCGCGCACAAGGCCCGCCGGCGCAACATCACGGTGGTGCTCACCGGCACGTCCGATAACATACGAGAAGCGCTCGAGGCTCATGATATCGGGCCGCCTTTGGTTTCCTACGAGCCGAACATCGCGGCGGCGCTGCAGGTGCTCCGGCGCCCGGAACCGTCGCCCACGCAATAGGCAGCACAGATCGTTACGAGCGGCGGCGGATGGCCTGAACGATTTGCTCGAGTGACTCGAGGAAGCGTGAGCGATCGCGCGGGCCAATGCCGGCGCCACCGCCCTTGATCTCGCCGATCTCGCGGAGATGGGCGTTCAGCTCTCGCATCGCAACCGCCATGCCGATGTTATCGGCGGTGAACGGTCGCCCGGTCGGGCCGATGGCCTGGGCGCGCTTCTCCAGGCAGCGTGCCGCAAGCCGGATGTCCTGCGTCACGACAATGTCGTCCGTCGTGACGTGCTCGACGATCCAATCATCGGCAGCATCGGGCCCCTCAGGCACCACCACGCGACGGATCGCGGGGTCGCCGTCAGCCCGCACCCAGCGATTGCCGACCAGATGAACCGTCAAGCCATGGCGGCGCGCGACCTTGAGTGCCTCGTCCTTCACCGGGCAGGCGTCGGCGTCGATGAAGAGATCGAGCATGACGTTCAGGCTCCTTCGAGCTCTTCGCGCTTGAGCTCGAGGGCAAGCCATTCATCCTCGGCGGCGGCGAGCGCGGACTCCGCTGTGCTCAGTGCCGTCGCAGTTTTGCTGAAGTTCTGAGGGTCGCGCGCGTAAAGGTTTGGATCGGCCAGCTTTGTCTGCAGCGTCGCAATCTCGCCGCGCAAGGACTCCATGCGGGCCGGCAGGGTCTGCAACGCGTGCTTCTCCTTGTACGACAAACGGGCGCGCTTTGGTGCCGGCTCGGCCGGTGACGCGGGCACGCTTTTGGCCGGCTTGGGCTTAGCGTGCGAGGCGGTCGCGGCAATTTGGGCAACACTCGGGCCGCGTTGGGCCGCCATGTCGCTATAGCCGCCGGCATATTCGATCCAGCGCCCCTGCCCCTCGAACGCGATGACCGAGGTCACCACGCGATCGAGAAAATCGCGATCGTGGCTGACCAGCAGCACGGTGCCGGCATAGTCGGCAAGCAGCTCCTGCAGAAGGTCGAGCGTTTCGAGATCAAGGTCGTTGGTCGGCTCGTCGAGCACGAGGAGGTTGGAGGGCTTGGTGAAGGCCCGAGCCAGCATGAGCCGGCCGCGCTCGCCGCCGGAGAGTACGTTCACCCGCGTCCGCGCCTGCTCGGCGGTGAACAGGAAGTCCTTCATATAGCCGATGACGTGCCGGGTTTGCCCACCCACCGTCACCGTTTCGCCTGCTCCGCCGGTGAGCGCCTCGGCGACCGTCACCGCGGAGCCAAGGCTGTCGCGGCTCTGATCGAGCGCCACCATCTGTAAATTGGTGCCGAGCCGTACTGCGCCGGAATCAGGCGCGAGCGCGCCGGTCAGGAGATTGAGCAGGGTCGTCTTGCCGGCACCGTTGGGACCAACAAAACCGACACGCTCGCCGCGCAGGATTCGGGTGCTGAAATTCCTGACGATGCGCCGATCGCCGAACGACTTGGCGATGGCCTCGACCTCAACCACGAGCTTGCCCGAAGCTCCGCCTTCGCTCGTGGTGAATGAAACCTCACCTTGTGGCGTGCGGCGCGCACGCTTCTCCTCGCGCATGGCAAGGAGCGCGCGCAGGCGCCCCTGGTTTCGCCGGCGCCGCGCCTTGACGCCCTGACGGAGCCACGCGGTCTCGGCCGCGAGCTTGCGCTCGAACTTGTGCCGCTCGGTCTCCTCGCGCTCGAGAATATCGTCACGCCAGGTCTCGAACTCGCCGAAGCCGCGGTCGAGCCGGCGCACCTGTCCATCACTCAGCCACAAGGTGACGCGCGAGAGCGCCTCGAGAAACCGGCGGTCGTGGCTGATCAGGATAAGGGCCGAGCGCGAAGCGAGCAGCGTGCGCTCCAGCCATTCGATCGCGGGCAGATCGAGGTGGTTGGTCGGCTCATCGAGCAGGAGGATGTCGAGCTCGGGCGCGAGGGCGCGCGCCAGGGCGCAACGGCGTATCTCGCCACCCGAAAGATTGCCGGGGTTTTCAGCGCCGGTGAGGCCGAGCGCCTCTAGCAAATGGCGCGCCCGGTGCGGGTCATCACCGGGGCCGAGGCCGGCCTCGACATAGTCGAGTGCGCTCTCAAAGCCTGATAGATCGGGCTCCTGTGGCAGATAGCGCATTGTGGCGCCGGGCTGGACGAAGCGTTCCCCCGAATCCGGCTGAACCAGATCAGCCGCGATCTTCAAAAGCGTCGATTTACCCGACCCGTTGCGCCCGACGAGGCAGAGCCGCTCGCCCGGCGCAACCGCGAGCTCGGCGCCCTCGAGCAGCGGCGTGCCGCCAAAGCTCAGATGTACATCGCGAAGGGCCAGGATCGGGGCAACCATGGCGTCCCTGTACAGGGGCAGGCGGGCGATCGCAACCAATCTGAAAGGGCGATGGCGGACCGGCCGAATTTCCCTTTATTCGGGTCCAGGGACTATGATGGTCGGGCGACCCGAGACCGAACGGAGGCGACCACGGCAACACGGGAATTGCGTACGATCGCCGAGTGGCTCGCCGATGGCGCACGCAATCGGGCCGGGCCCGACCAGGTCTTGGCCGAGTTGTGCGATCGTCTGGTTGCGCAAGGTGTGCCGATCTCGCGCGTCGCCGTGTTCGTCTCGACGCTCCATCCCGATATCATGGGCCGCGCGTTCTTCTGGCGCCCGGGCGAGCCGGTCAAGATCGCTGAAGCGACCTGGGCGTTCTTGGAGCGGCCCGAGTACAAGGACAATCCGGTTCCCTATGTGTCGCGCACGGGGGAGCGACTGCGCCGGCACATCGCCGATCCCGATTGCCCGCTCGACTTTCCCCTGATGAAGGAGCTGCGCGCCGAGAGCGCAACCGACTATTTCGCAGCGCCGCTTGCCTTTACCAACGGCGAGAACCACGTCGTCTCGTTCACCACCCACGCGCCGGGCGGGTTCACCGACGCGCAAATGGCGATCCTGGAGTCGATCGTTGATCCCTTGGCCCGCGTTGCGGAGATTCGGGCGCTTCGTCGCACGGCCGGCAATCTGCTCAACACCTATGTCGGCCGGCAGGCCGGCGAGCGCATCCTTGCGGGGCGCATCCGGCGCGGCCATTCCGAGAGCATCGACGCCGCGATCTGGCTCTCAGACCTGCGCGGCTTCACGGCGCTTGCCGACCGGATTCCGGCGCAGGAGCTGATCGAGGTGCTCAATCACTATTTCGACTGCCAGGTGCCGGCGATCGCGGATCATGGCGGCGAGATCCTGAAATTCATGGGCGACGGCCTGCTCGCGATCTTCCCGATCCGGGAAGATCGACCCGCCGACATCGTCTGCGGCGCGGCGCTCGAGGCCGCGCGCGATGCCATGAACGAGGTGGAGGAGTTGCGAAAACGGGAGGCGGCCCCCGCCTATCGCGACCTGCGCTTCGCCATCTCGCTCCACGTCGGCGAGGTGCTCTACGGCAATATCGGCGGCAAGGACCGGCTCGACTTCACCTGCATCGGCCCAGCCGTGAACCTTACCGCGCGCATAGAGAAAACCGCGCGTGACCTCGGCCGCACGGTCGTGGCCTCGCCCGAGTTCGTGCACCACTGCCCCGCGAAATTCACGCACCTCGGCGACTTCGCGCTGCGCGGCTTCGGCGCCCGCCACGCGGTCTATGGCCTCGCGGACGAGGTGACCGACGCGGTCTCTGCTTAGAGTT
>Ga0194128_10003953_pt1 | contig 22170 bp, 20 predicted proteins | sample TA2KigCa65mmetaG_FD_148650 | JGI IMG/M metagenome (GOLD analysis project Ga0194128, IMG submission 148650) | Freshwater microbial communities from Lake Tanganyika, Tanzania - TA2015037 Kigoma Deep Cast 65m | ecosystem: Environmental > Aquatic > Freshwater > Lake | place: Tanzania: Lake... | reverse complement strand
TAGTGGGCCAATCATGTTGTTTTCTCCCAGCTCAGCAGTTGCATGTTTTCTCCGTCAAAAACAGCATATTTTTTCTCGTGCATCCACTCACCCAGGTTTATGTAGCGGCTGTTATTATTAAGTTGAATATCCAGTGCCAGATGGCGGTGTCCGAAAACAAAGAAATCAACATACTGCTTTTGTAGGTGTTCTTTGGCAAAGCGCGTTAAAAATTCCTTGTCATCGCCTAGGTAGGTTTCAAAATGGCCTTTTTGTTGTATGCGGCTTTTTTTGCTTATAAAATTTGCGAGGGGTATTCCTAGATTGGGGTGTAAAAAACCAAATAGCGCCTGACAAACATGGCTTCGGAAAATTTTTCTCATTATTTTATATCTGGGCTCTCCGGGGCCAAGCCCATCGCCATGGTGCAAATAAAATTTTTTTTTGTTTCTTTCTATAATTATTTCATTAGAAATGGTTTTTACCCCGCATTCTTTCTCCAGGTATCCAAACATCCACATATCGTGGTTTCCTTTAAAAACCGTAACAAGAATGCCGCGGTCGGTAATAGAGGCGATGGTGCCGAGCAGGCGAACAAATCCTTTGGGAACAGATTTTCTGTATTCAAACCAAAAATCGAAAATGTCGCCCAAAAGGTAAATTTCCGTGGCATCTTTTGCCGCCATTTCCAACCACCGGCAAATGCTTTTTTCCCTTTCCAGGCTTTCGGCCTGATTAGGAACGCCGAGGTGAAAGTCGCTGCTAAAATATATTTTCACAGTCCGCGGAATTGAGATAAAAGGCGTATGTCGTTGTGAAACAAATCACGAATATCCGAAATGCTGTATTTGAGCATGGCGATTCTGTCTATACCCATGCCAAACGCATATCCTTGATATACTTCAGGATCTATGTTGCATGCCCTTAACACATTGGGATTAACCATACCACATCCCAGCACCTCCAGCCAGCCGGTTCCTTTGGTTAGTCTTCTGTTTTCTTCTGTTTCGATTCCTGCCCAGATATCCATTTCTGCACTGGGCTCTGTGAATGGAAAGTAACTGGACCTTAACCTGATCTGTGTGCCCTCTCCAAAAAATTGCTGAACGAAATAATAAAGGGTTTGCTTAAGGTCGGCAAACGAAACGTCTTTATCTATGTAGAGTCCTTCAATCTGATGAAAAAAACAATTGCTGCGGGTGCTGATAGCTTCATTTCGGTATACCCGACCTGGCATCACCAACCTAATGGGGGGCTTCCTTTTTTCCATTTCTCTAATTTGCACACTGCTGGTGTGTGTTCTTAGAATATATTCTCCAATAAAAAAAGTATCTTGCATATCCCGCGCCGGATGGTCATCCGCAAAGTTGAGTGCGCCGAAATTGTGTCTGTCATCCTCTATTTCGGGACCGTCTGCCATATCAAAACCCAGGGAATAAAATATATCACAAAGTGCATTTTCAACAATTTTTACCGGATGTGAACTGCCGAATTGCAAAGTGTTTACCGGTAAGGTTGTGTCGTAAGTTTGATCTGAACTTGTAGTGGTTGAAAACTTTTTTTTGTAAACCCTAAAAACCTCTTCAAGTCTTGATTTTAAAGCGTTCAGCGGTATGCTGATAGCCTTCTTTTCTTCATTGGGAAGGTTTTTGAAAGCATCCATCAATACCTGAATTCTCCCTTTCGAAGAGAGATAAGTCAAACGAAACTGCTCAAGTGCGGCAGCATCCGCAAAATTATGCGATGCAGTTTCTTTTTCTATTTTTTCTATTTCTTCAAGCATTGTTATTACAAAAGTAAAAATAACCTTGGTTTTTTCTCGCATAAACTTTTCCCTATTATGCCCAGCCCTAATAATTAAAACAATATAATCATTTTTTAAAAAATATTATATATTAAATACAGCTATGTGGAAATGTGGAATACTTTATTTTTTTTTAATTTGTACAGGTTTTTTTTAGATAAAAAGCTTTATTTATAAGAAATACAAGATTTTACAAGGTTGTTGTTATATTAACGATAATGATAGAATTATTAAATAAAGGTTTAGTATTTCGGTTTAATACATCGCTGTTTTTACACCTCTTTTCATTTTAAATTAAAAATTTTTTATTTTCACGTGAAACAAAAGCTTTGTTCACGTTTTTTAACATAGATTTTAGGGTTTTTCCAAATCTATTATATCTAAATCAACACCCAAATTTTCTTTAATTTTTAATAAAGGCAGTTTTTTATAATACTCGCCGTAAATAGGATTTGTATCATCTATAACAGGACCATCAAGCATCGTGTTTCTGTTAGTATCCCTAAAATAAAAAATATCGTGATCTCCGGATAGAACCCACAGGGTTTTTTTATGACCAGGTTCAATGTAATTGCTGTATGATTCCCCTGTGTTTTTATTGGTTATGTTTATATAGATTTCGAACGATTCTCTATTTGTAATATTTAGTGATGTGTATACAGGAATGCTTGTTCTGAATGTGTCTTTTATATCTGTTCCTTCTTCGGTTTTAAAGTTAAATAATATACCTATATTTCCTGTCTGGTTATTATTAAATTTTACTTTCAACACATTCCTTTGGTCAGCAAACAGAACAGCTTTATTTATTGTTTTGTCTTTTGTTATATATTCTATTGTCTTAACAGAAGGTGCAAGCATAGGTTTGTTTCCGGTAAAACATATTTCTTGCAGCGAATCTGAGAGGAAAGAGGGTTTTCGCCAATAGTATGAGAAATTATCTTTTTTGTTTTCAGGTTTTTTTGAAACAAAAAAAGTATTTGTATCCAGTGTTTTTATAAAAGAGAAAATAACGGCACTGTCGCCCGTAAAAGTGTCTTTATATCGCATTAAACCACCACCAAACACAAAAGGCAATGATTTACCATATAATCCATAACGATCTTTAGAATACTTTATTAAATCAATCTTAATTTGGGCGTTATTGTAAAGAGGGATAAACGCAGTATCTCGGGTGTTTGTAAAATGAATACCCACCGCTTCATCCTTATTCCATTGGTTATCGCCATTTAAATCATTGTATGCTATAACCCAGATAGAATCCTGTGGTGTTCCAGGAAGACAAAAACGCATCGATTTATCGGGCATGCTTATATAAGGAGTTAAACCAATGGTTTTAATCTTAATTTTTTGTGTCTTTGGTTCTTCTATAAAAAAGCATTTCCCACAAATACTAAAAGTATCCAGATTTTGACCCGTACCAAACAAGTATGGGCTATACACCCCCTGGTTGTTCTCATTGAGGTCCTTAACACAGCCATTTAGTTGTATGCTGTATGTTGTGTTTTCTAACAAAGTATTTTCAGCAAACCCTATTTTTATATAATTTTTTCCCATTGTAATAGTGGGCTTGTTTTTTGGTACTGGCGAAATTATTATCTGCTCCTTGGCATTGCTTACTTGTATATTTTCATCAAACTTAAAAACCACAATTTTCGGCGTCACCCCAGTGCTTCTGTTAGTAGGGTTGCTTAAGACAAGTTTAGGGGGTGTAATATCTTTATTACCCCCGGTTGGCGTTACTGGATTCGCACACCGGCAAAGCGCGGTTGTGCAAACTAAAGCAGCTATAAATCCAGATCTTCTCATCTTCCAAAATAAACAAGCAACACAGAAATGTCGGCGGGGTTTACACCACTAATGCGCGAAGCTTGGCCCAGGGTGGTTGGTTTTATCTTGTGTAGTTTTTCGCGTGATTCTTTGCTAAGTGACGTGAGTATATGGTAATTAAAAGCGTGGGGTATCTTTACATCTTCCAAACGTTGTAGTTTTTCTACCATCTCATGTTCTTTCCTTAGATAATTTTCATATTTAATCTGTGTTTCAATCGCCCGAGCCGCTTCAAAAGAATGGGCCGACAACAAACATTTTATTTCCTCAACCCCTGCTATATCGTCTAAAGAAATTTCCGGACGTTGTAAAAAGCGTTTGTATCGTTGTTTTTCAGTAATAGGCGAAGAGTTTTTTGTTTGTAGAATAGTATTGGCGGTATCTATTTCAATGTTGTTGTTTTCAAAATAATGAAGCAACACTTGGGCAGAGCCTTGTTTTTCTTCCAACAAATCCATTCTTTCCCGACCCACCAAACCGAGCTCAAACCCTTTAGGGGTAAGGCGTTCGTCAGCGTTGTCCTGTCTGAGTGTAATGCGATATTCTGCCCGTGAGGTGAACATTCTATAGGGCTCATCTGTGCCCTTGGCCACGAGGTCGTCTATTAAAACACCTATGTAAGCTTCGTTTCTTCCCAAAACAAAAGCACCTTGTTTAGTTATTTTTCTATGTGCATTTATTCCCGCCATCAAACCCTGGCAAGCAGCTTCTTCATAACCTGTAGTACCATTGATTTGACCCGCAAAAAACAAATTATTAATCAGTTTTGTTTCAAGGTTAAGTTTCAGTTGTGTTGGAGGAAAAAAATCGTATTCTATAGCATAGCCAGGCCTAAAAACCTTGGCATTTTCAAAACCCGGTATTTGTCTTAGTGCTTTCAGTTGAATATGATCCGGCAAACTGGTAGAAAACCCATTCACATACACCTCAATTGTATTCCAACCTTCCGGTTCCACAAAAACCTGGTGTCTTTCTCTTTCAGCAAATCGGTTAATCTTGTCTTCTATACTAGGACAATAACGTGGACCCAAACCCCGAATACTTCCATTGTACATTGGGCTTTCTGAGAAACCCTCACGCAAAATGTCGTGAACGGTATTGTTGGTGTATGTGATATAACAGCTACGTTGTTCTTTTAGTGGAGATGTTTCACGTGAAAACGAAAATTTTGCAGGTTCATCATCACCTTTTTGTTCTTCCATGGCATCATAGTTCAGGCTACGCCCATCCACCCGGGGAGGTGTACCTGTTTTCATTCTACCCGACACAAAACCAAATGACTCCAGTTGTCTGGTAATTCCAAGGGATGCGCTTTCTCCCATTCTACCTCCGCCAAAATTCCTTTTACCTATATGGATTAGGCCATTAAGGAAAGTACCACTAGTAAGAACAATAGCATTGCCGCGAATTTGTGCGCCCATGCCAGTTACAACACCTACAGCAGTTTTATTTTTAACAATCAACTCTTTAACAGTGTCTTGAAAAAAATCAATATTCGGGGTGTTTTCGAGTGCCAAACGCCAGGATTCGGCAAACCTCCACCGGTCGCTTTGTGCTCTCGGACTCCACATAGCAACCCCTTTGCTGCGGTTAAGCATACGAAACTGAATCATAGTTTTGTCGGTTATAATACCCGACATACCACCTAAGGCGTCAATTTCTCTGATAATTTGTCCCTTTGCCACACCTCCCATAGCGGGATTGCAGCTCATGCGGGCAATCGTTTCCATATTCATGGTAACCAACATTACCTTGCTGCCCATTTTAGCAGCTGCGTGCGCGGCTTCACATCCAGCGTGTCCGCCGCCCACCACAATGATATCGTATTCCCCTAAAAACAAAATTATTTCACATAAAACCCAAAATCACGCGCCTTTTTCAAGGTACAAATTTATGCAATATGTTTCTGCTTCGCGCATGGCTTGTTTGTCTTTTGCTGTTTTGTCCTTGTAACCCAGCAAATGCAAAGCCCCGTGAAACAAAACACGCAAGAATTCTTCTTTGTAAGTAACACCAAACAAAGCAGCATTTTCCTTCACGCGGTCTAAAGAAATATAAAATTCACCTATAATTCCCTTGTTTTCACTAAGATCGAAGGTAATAATATCAGTATAGTTGTTATGATTTAAAAACTGCTGGTTTATTTTTAATAATGATGCATCGTCCATAAAAACATACTGCAGCGACCTAAAAACCCTCTTTTTTTCCGTAGAAACAGATTTAATTACCGAAGCAAAACAATGTTTTTTAATAACCGGCCAGTTTTTTCGCTTACCAGAAAAATATATTTTTGGGCCATTCACTACCTCAAAAGCATTAAAGTTCCCTGAAACAACTCTTTTTTCTCAAACCTAACCACCTCTATTTTGTATACATAAAAACCATGTATTACCGGCTGGCCCATTGCTTCACCATTCCAACCATCCAATGCCTCTCCCTGCCATAATTTTCCACCCCAGCGGTCATAAATATACATAATGGCTTGTCCGCGTTCAATATTTGGGTTTACAATACGAAACACTTTATTGTTTCCTTCAGGTGAAAACGCATTGGGCACCAGGGTGGTGTCATAAACCCGCAAGCAAACCTCATTGGAGTATGCGGTGTCTATCCGGTTGTTGTTACCATCTGTTTTGTATGCAACCACACGGTAGCAGAAAGCTTTTGTTGTGTCAGCGATAAAATACGGGGAGGTGGGCCCCCCTACAGGGTTCCACGTGAAACCCTGTTTGTTTCGTTCTTCTATTTGCTGGTTGTTTGGGTTATATGGTTGATAATCAAACCATTGTGCTATATTTCCGGTTTTGGTGAGCAACAAAGAAATGTGGTTTTCTGAAGTGTCATACACTACACCACATGGATTTTGGGACAAAACCCTAAACACATAGCGCTTTTTAGCTGTCTCTAGGTTTTTAACCAATACGCGCCCAGATCCGGCGAGAAGGTTACTGTTGATGGTTGTCCAGGGAGAAGAATAATAATCGCGGTACTGCAAAAGCGCTTTAAATCCCATAGGCGTGGGTGGGACCCAGGTGTAAGACACCTCGATAAATCCGGGCGAAACAACCGAAGCGTGGCCAACTTCATTTTTGAGAGGCCTGCTGTAATCGGCAGCAAAAAAAAGTACCACATTAGATGTTGATGTTATGCCCACACCAGCAGTCTTGTGCGCCCTGACAAAATAAGTGTAAGTATAATTGAGTTCCGGCAGAGGATGGTAAAACTGAAGCGTGTCGCCAGAAACAGAACCAGCTTTATAGAACAAATTATCCCTGCTGGAAGCATACCATATATCATAATGATCTACAAGCCAGCCAACATAAGCAGTCCAGCGCAACAAAACCTTACGGCTACAGCGATACTGGGTATTTTCAGCAGGATTTATGGTGGCGCAAACCGGACTGTGGGGCGGGCAAAGAACACCACCGTTTTTACAAGAGTCAAATACAGCAATAATAATTTTATGCCCTGGGTTTCTTGAATCAAAAGTTGAAGTTAAAAAACGATATGCCAGCCCGGCGGTATCCTTCACAAGCACATTGTTGCCGGTGCCAGGATCTACCTTAAACACTGAATACCCCATCACATCTGCTTCGGGGGCTTTTTTCCACCCAGCAACCACTCTTTGCGACGCTAAATCCACGCTCACGCTATCCAACAAGATCAAGGCAGGAGGCAGGTCATCCACAAAAACCGTATCCGAATTAAGCGTGTCAATTCCGTTGCAGGCAAATCGTGCGCTCACAAACAGTTCCCAGCGCTTTTTATTAGGTAAAGGCGCACTTAATAAGGTGCTACCTACCGGACCACCCTGAAACAGCATTTGAAACGGACTGATTACATTATCTCTTCCATACAAACGATACGAAACAAAACTCCCGCAGGCATCTGAGCCGGGCGACATGTAAAATGTTACTACAGCTGTGGTAGGATCAAGGCAGGCCCTGATGGCTTTAGGGGGCTTAACCATGGCGGAAACCACGGAATAAATCAACCCCAAAAACAAGGATACTGTGATATTTTTACCAATAACACTCACTGCTATGAGAGTTTTCCTGCCAGTGCAAGAGTAAACGAATCCGGACGCAAATAATTGTCAGCAAATACCGATATTTCGTCTGTAGTAATAGACCAAATTCTGTCCATATACGTTGCATAGTAGGATTCAGGAAGGTTGTTTTGCAGCAAAAACTGCCATTTTGCAGGCAGGGAAAAGGGGCCGTCAAACCCGGCTCTGAGTTGTCCGGACACATAACGACGGGCTTTTTCTAGTTCTTCACCCACCGGAGGGCTGCTTGTCAGCCCCAGCATTATTTCACGGGTGGCGACCGCTGCTTTTTCGGCGTTTTGGCTGTTCATTTCTCCGTTGATATACCAGGTAAAACCATGTGCAGATGGGGTTAAACCACTTCCGACACCATAGGTCAATCCCTGGGTTTCTCGTAAATCCTGCATAAGGCGGCTGCCAAAAAAACCGCCAAGAAACATATTTACAAAAGAGGCGGTCTGCATTTCTTGTATAGTCAGTCGCGGCAAGCGTTTTCCCATATACAAACTTACCTGCTGTGCGTGTTCCATACCGTGCCGAATGTTGCTCTTAAATTCAGGATTTTGTGTTTGCGAAAATGAGGCAGGCTGTTTCAATGGAGCAGCGGTTCCTAGCAGGCTCTCAACAACCGCCCTCTCTTCATCACCAAAATCTCCCGAGGCGAAAAGCCGGGCAGCGGGAAAACGCAGGTGTTTTTCAAACCAGTTCTTCAATTCTGCGACCCTTAGGTTTTCTATATCCTCAGGGTTTTCAAAGCGAGTGTCCGCGGAGTCTTTGCCATACAGAGCCTCAAAACACAACCGGCTGCTCCAGTATCTGGGCGTTTGCATACGCCTCAACAAAGAAGCGGTTTCCACCTGTTTAAACACCGACAGTTCTTTCTCAGGAAAAACAGGCTCTGCGCCTTGTTCCATAAGCCATTTCAACGATTGTTCTAGGTGTTGTTTCTGGGTTTGCAGCACCAGAGTTGACGACAGCAGCCCAACATCCAGATTGGCGGCCGCTCCCCAGTATTCAAAACCTTCCTGTATTTCTTCAGCGGAAAGATTTTTGTTGCCGCTAAGGCGCAATGTTTGTGTGGCTCTTGCCAGCGTCGGAGCGGCTTTATGAGCGGTGCCACACGGCCAGCAAAACAGAAGTTTTATTACTCCTAAATCCCGTTTGGGGCTAGTAAGCAGCGACCATCCCCCCGACATTGTATATTCTTTTGGCGGCACAAACGACAACGTTTTTATGGTTTTTGCCTCAGGAGCGGTTAATCTAAACGTCATGATGATTGTTTGGGATGGTAATACAACACAGCGGCAGCATCGGGGTTTATATTGCCAGCAGCGGTTTTGAGCATTACTTGCAGTGAAACATTTCTGTAAACAGCATCTTCATCCTGCACCCTGTTTATTTCGCCAATATTTTCGAAGTAACATAGTTTTTGCGCACGGTTTATCAGCGAGGCTTTTTCAAACAAAAGGGCAGAGGTTGCTTTGTTTTTAACCCGTTCCATGTGCCTTTCTGTAAAAAACTTTCCGGCAATGGCATCACTAAGGGTTTCGAGCAGGCATTTTTCTCCGTGTGCGTGGGTTTCGCCCTCATTGAGCACACCATATAACACAAATAAACCCTCATTATGGCTGCGCACGTAAAAAGCGGCAGCATCATTAAAAACAAGATTTTCTTTTACCCACAATGTATAGATCGGGCTTATTTCAGAGCCACCCAGCAAATCTGCAAAAAACTCAAGTGCTACACTCTCGGGGTTTTGAAAAGCAGGACCACGCCAAACCATAAAAACCGCCGGATTGGGGCTCGGGTCTTCGGTTTCCATAAACCTGCGGGTTTTCGGCAGCGGGTCTGATATATACAAATTGTTGTTTACCTCGCCGGTTGGGGCAATATCGGCATACCATTTCTCGCACAATGTCCGTGTTTCTTCTTCCGAAATCTGTCCAGCAACACACAAAATTGCATTGGCAGGATGGTAATGTTTTTTGTAAAATGCCGAAACATCCTCCAGCATTGCATTTTCAATATGGGAGAGGTCTTCGCCAATGGCGGGCCAGCGATAAGGGCTTTTTTGATATAAAAGACCTCGTAAATGGTGCCATAGCAAGCCAAATGGCGCATTATGGCAACGCTGTTTAAACTCTTCTACCACCACACCGCGCTGCACTTCTAGGGTTTGTGGGTTTATATTTAGCTGAAAAATGCGGTCGCTTTCCAGCCAGAAGGCGGTTTCAGCATTTTCTGCGGGAACAGAGATGTAATAATTGGTGTATTCGTTGTTGGTAAAAGCATTGTTGCTCCCCCCGGCATTTTCTACTGCCTTGTCGTAGGACAGCACGTTTTTGCTGCCACCAAACATTAAGTGCTCAAACAAATGCGCAAAACCGGTTTTATCTGAGGATTCGTCCCGGGCGCCCACATTGAAAAGGGTGTTTAATACCACAACAGAGCTGTCAGGATCATAATGGTGGATTACCCGTAGACCATTGGGCAGAACAAAACGCGAAAACGAAATCACACCACAAAGGTAGCAAAGCGGGTTGGTTTATGGGATGATATGGCTTGTTATTGCCCGGCAGATTTGAGTGCCTCGCGCCATGCATCTGGTTTTTGTGTGACTATCAGCAAGGTATTATGTTTACCTTAAAAAAATTTTGTGATTCCCTGAAGGTGATAAGAACACCCTGTTTTTCCCCGGCGCAGACCCCAACCGCCATATTCCCGGATTGGCTTGTAGGTAATAATCTCGACGGACTCAATGTCTTCGAATGAAATAACCTTTGTTTTGTAAGCAAACGGGAAAACCGAACCAAAACTTCATTGGCAGAAAGTGACGACTCAAGGGTGATGAAAGACATAAACACACCAACCAATAAAGCCACCCCCAATTCCACAAGAGAGACGTGATCTTCGCCGGTTTTAACATAGCGCAGTACCCCAACCTAAAAATAATCGCAGGCAAAAAAGCAGCGGCAACAACCATTTTAGGAAGCTCTGTTTTTAAAAAAACAGCATAGTGTTGACGTTGTTGACATAACACAAAGGTACACCAAATAAAAAACCCCGGACCGAGCCGGGGTTTCTCATCAACAAATCAACCATCAAAAAGGAAGTGCTTCGTTCAATACTTCTTTTTTGCTCTTTTGATTCACCAGAAACAAGCGCTGAACATCAACCACGGTCTGCTTTTTCTCAACGCCTTTTTTGTCGAGCCAGTTGAGCTCGGTGATTTTTCCCTCCACAAACAGGCGCTGACCCTTGCCTACGTGGTTTTCTACAATACTTGCCCTGGGCCCCCAGAACACAAGCTTGTGCCAGGCAAGCGATTTACTGTTTTTCCCTTCAGCGCTTTGTTTGCGCTCGCCGGTGGTGAGGCTGAGGGTAGCGATTTTGCGTCCGTTTTTCAGGATGCGTACAGATGGGGTGGTGCCAACATTGCCCCACAGGGTTACGGAATTAACTAAAGATGTCATAACGTTTATAAAATTTAAAATAGGTTTCAACTTTTCTCTCGGTTGGTGACACAAAGGTGGTATCGACCCAAAACAGCAGTCGGTTTTTTAATATTTATTGGCGTTTGTAAACGGATGTTGTCGGAAAACAATGCAAAACAGTGTATTTTTGTCTATGAATGAATTACCAAACCTGCCCGGAATGCGGCGACAAAATTTTGGGTCGTTCTGATAAAAAATACTGCGGCGATGCATGCCGAAATGCACACAACAACAAACTCAACGCAGACGCAAACAACCTGGTAAGAAACATCAACAACGCACTCCGTAAAAACAGGCGCATCCTTGAAACCCTGCTCTCGGGCCATAGCGAAGGAAAAGCCCGTATTCCGCTAAAAAAACTTTCCGCCAAAGGGTTTAATTTTGATTATATAACCAGCACATATACCACAAAAACGAGTTCACAGTACCGGTTTTGTTATGAATACGGATACCTGAAACTGGAAGACGAAATGTATATGGTTGTTAAAAGAGAGTCAGAAAAATCGCCTTGAACAATCCGGGTGCGGTTGCGCAGCATGTTATGGCAAGAACAAGATTTTGGATTATTAGCCGCGCAGTGGCCGCCACACACCAAAACACAGGCGATAAAGGCGAAATTGCTGAAACGGTCTTAAAAAAAAGACTGCCAGTATCTAGCTACTACCACAACACATATATTAATCGGTTTTTAGAGGCATATTTTAAGAAAGCATCCAGCAAACGATAATAAAGCCCCGGTTTTCTGTTACCCGGGTCATAGTCGTGCAGAACAAGAAGTATTTTCCCTTTCCCCAAAACATGCTTGAAACTTACAGGCCAGGCCAGGGGCGGGCAACGGCAATAATAATAGCGTTTTGGTCTGCAGCGAAAAATGTTTTCAGAGCCAGCACAAACCAGGGAAACGGGCCTTTGAAATTGCTGCGAAAGCGAATTTCGGTAAAACCACCGGCAGAATGTATCGCTTCACTCAAGGCTGCCGCAAAGAATTTTTCATGGGCATATCCTCCTGTTTCACTGGCACCGTGCGATATATACTGAATTTTGGGAGGCGCGCCCGCTGTATTCACGTGTTGTTATTTGATAGAAAATCCCGGTATGCAAGGGCAATTCCTTCGCGCAGTGAAACGACCGGTTTCCAGCCAAGCGAAAACAGCCTGCTGCTGTCCAACAACTTACGGGGCGTACCGTTGGGTTTGCCGGTGTCGAAAACAATTTCACCTTCAAAGCCTACAATTTCTTTAATAAGCAAGGCAAGGTCGCCTATGCTGATGTCTTCACCGTAACCAACATTAACAAAAGGTTTTTCGTTGTAGTTTTTCATCAGAAACAGCAATGCATTTGCCAGATCGTCGGCGTATAGAAACTCTCTGAGCGGGCTTCCATCACCCCAAACAGTTACGGTTGTGAGGTTTTGTTCTTTTGCCTCGTGAAACTTGCGAATCAGCGCGGGCAGCACGTGGGAGTTTTCGGGGTGGTAATTGTCATTTGGCCCATACATATTGGTGGGCATTGCGCTGATAAAATTGCAGCCATACTGATCGCGATAAGCCTCGCACAGTTTGATGCCTGCAATTTTTGCAATGGCATATGGTTCGTTGGTTTCCTCCAGAAAACCGCTCAGCAGGTATTCTTCTTTGAGCGGTTGTGGTGCCATTTTGGGATAAATACAGCTGCTGCCCAAAAACAACAATTTTTTCACACCACTTTTGTAAGCGCTGTGAATGATATTGGTTTCAATAAGCAGGTTTTCATACAAAAAATCGGCACGGTAGGTGTTATTAGCCAAAATGCCGCCCACTTTTGCGGCAGCCAAAAACACATATTCCGGTTTTTCACGCTCAAAAAAACCGGCAACAGCCTGTTGGTTCAGCAAATCCAGTTCGCTGCGCTTTTGGGTAATGATGTTGGTGAATCCATTGCGCTGCAAAACCCGCACAATAGCACTGCCCACCATACCGCGGTGTCCTGCTACAAAAATTTGGGATGATAACTCCACGACGCGAAGTTAAGGATAGAAAAAGGGAATGTTGGCGATTATCGTTGTAATTTCGACCACCCAAAACTGACATAACCATGATCCGCTCCATAGAACTCCGTTCCGACACGTTTACCCAACCCACCGAAGGCATGCTAAAAGCCATGTTTAATGCTAAGGTGGGCGATGATGTATTTGGGGAAGACCCGACCGTGAACGAGCTCGAGGCCTTTGCCGCTGATATGTTTAGCATGGAAGCGGCCGTGTTTTGTCCCAGCGGCACCATGACCAACCAGATTGCCATCAGTGTGCATACCCGCCCAGGCGAAGAAGTTATTTGTGAGCAGGGCGCTCACGTATATTTTTACGAAGCTGGCGGTATTGCCAGGCTTTCCGGTTGTCAGGCGCGCACGGTTGCCGGCACCCGTGGCCAAATTTTTTCAGAGCAGATTTTGCCGTTGATAAATCCGGAAGATGTTCACCGCCCGCGCACCCGGCTGGTATGCCTTGAAAACACCTGTAACCGCGGCGGCGGGTCAACCTATTCCATGGAAAACATGCGCCAAATCAGGGCACTCTGTGATGCCCACAACCTCACGCTTCACCTCGATGGCGCCCGTATTTTCAATGCAATTGTAGCCAACAAAGAAAACCCCAAAGATTACAGCCGGATTTTTCACAGCCTCTCCGTTTGTTTGAGCAAAGGACTCGGGGCTCCGGCAGGAAGTTTATTGCTGGGTGATAAAGCCTTTATCCACGAAGCACGCAGGGCCAGAAAAGCGTTTGGCGGGGGAATGCGACAGGCTGGATTTTTGGCAGCGGCAGGGTTGTATGCCTTGCAAAACCATGTGGAACGACTAGAGGAAGACCACCAAAAAGCCCACCGACTGGCAGACGCGCTGGGCAGCGCTTCCTGGGTAAAATCGGTGCTGCCAGTAGAAACCAACATTGTAATTTTTGAGGTAGCGGGAGATAATCCAGCTTCTTATTGGGTAGAACAGCTAAAACTACAGGGTATGAAAACAGCGGCTACATCACCCACCCACATTAGGATGGTTACCCACTTAGACGTTTCTGAAGAGGACATAAAAACAACCCTCGGCGTTATTGCAGCATTGTGATAACACCCGCGCGATGATCATTTCACATATATCGGTTTTAGCAACAAATCAAGCCATTCGCTTACGTCCCACGGGCCATTACCATAACAGCAGTTATCATAAGCAGACACTATTTTAGGTTAACAAGCACCAAAACAATTAACAGAGACATAAGGAGGGTTTTCAATACCGGTCGCAAGCCCATAATTCGCTGAAAACCCCAATACCAAGGCAATAAGAATAAATAAACCGCACAGAAAAAGCAGTGACAAAAATAGGGTATGCAAGAACCAAACAACCACATACAAGAAGACGTTTTCATTTTTCACTTACCCCCTAATTATCAACAATCCCTTAAACCTCATTTGGTTGCGCTAACTTTGTGCAATTTTGGACTATGCCCAAAGACCCATCCATCAAACATGTTCTCATCATCGGCTCCGGACCCATTATTATTGGGCAGGCTTGTGAATTTGACTATTCCGGCTCTCAAGCCGCCAGAAGCTTGCGGGAAGAAGGCATCGAGGTGTCGTTGATCAACAGCAATCCGGCCACCATCATGACCGATAAAATGAATGCCGATCATGTGTATCTGTGGCCCCTTAGTGCGGAAAGTATCGAAAAAATCCTGCAGGAGCAAAAAATCGACTGTGTGCTGCCCACCATGGGCGGCCAAACTGCCCTCAACCTCGCCAAGGAATGCGATGAGTTGGGCATTTGGGAGAAATACAATTGCAGAATCATCGGGGTTAACATCGAGGCGATTGACAAAATGGAGGACCGCGATAAGTTCAAAGACCTTATGATAGAACTGGGTGTAGGTGTCGCCGAAAGCCAGATTGCCAACAGCTTTCTGGAAGGTAAAGAAATCGCTCAGCGCATCGGTTTTCCTCTGGTTATTCGGCCTAGCTACACGCTGGGTGGCACTGGCGGAAGCATTGTTTTCAAGAAAGAAGAAATTGATGCCGCCCTGCAACGCGGCCTCGAGGCCAGTCCGGTGCACGAAGTGCTGGTAGAGCAGGCGCTACTGGGCTGGAAGGAATACGAGCTTGAGCTGCTGCGCGATGGCAAAGACGATATCGCGGTAATCTGCACCATCGAAAATCTTGACCCAATGGGCATTCACACCGGCGACAGCATCACTGTGGCTCCGGCCATGACTTTAAGCGACGTTTGCTTTCAGCGCATGCGCGACATGGCCTTCAAAATGATGCGCAGCATGGGCGTGTTTGCCAGTGGCTGCAACGTGCAGTTCTCGGTAAACCCCGAAGATGAGGAAATCATCGCCATTGAAATCAATCCCCGTGTGAGCCGCAGCTCAGCCCTTGCTAGCAAAGCCACCGGTTACCCCATTGCCAAAATCGCCGCCAAACTGGCCATTGGATATTACCTGGATGAACTCACCAATCCGGTAACCAAAACCACCAGCGCATTTTTTGAGCCTGCTATCGATTATGTAATTGTGAAAATCCCCCGCTGGAACTTTGATAAATTCCACGGGGCCGACCGCCGCCTAGGCTTCCAGATGAAGAGTGTGGGTGAGGTAATGGCCATAGGAAGAAGCTTTCAGGAGGCCCTGCAAAAAGCATGTCAAAGCCTAGAAATAGGCCGACATGGTGTGGGCGCCGACCGTCCTGCTGAAAGAAGCCTTGAAGTTTTGGCTGAAGGCCTTGAACGATCCAGCTGGAACCGCATATTTCAGGTATATGATGCCCTAAGCCTGGGACTGCCTATCAGCACGGTACAGAAGATGACCAAAATCGACCGCTGGTTTCTGGAGCAGTTATCCGAATTGGTTAAAACCAGTAACGAGATAAAGCGCTACCAGATTAACAACCTACCCGAAGATCTGCTCAGAACCAGCAAGGAAAAGGGTTTTAGCGATGAGCAAATTGCCTGGTTAATAGGGAATTGCAAGGCAGAAGACATCTACGAGAAACGCAAGGTCCTGGGCATCCGTCGGGTTTATAAAATGGTGGATACCTGCAGTGCCGAGTTCCCCAGCCCCACCAACTATTTCTACTCAACCTTTGATGGAGAAAACGAGAGCGTTTTCACCGACCGCAAAAAATTAATCGTGCTGGGTAGCGGCCCCAATCGCATCGGGCAAGGCATCGAGTTTGACTACAGCTGTGTGCATGGCATTTTGGCTGCCCGTGAAGCCGGATACGAAGCCATTATGGTAAACTGCAACCCAGAAACGGTAAGCACAGACTTCGATATGGCCGACAAGCTCTATTTTGAGCCTGTTTACTGGGAGCATCTTTGGGAGCTCATTGAATATGAAAAACCCGAAGGGGTGATTGTGCAGCTGGGTGGACAAACGGCCCTTAAGCTGGCCGAGAAACTTCACGAAAAAGGCGTCAAAATCATCGGCACCAGCTATCCGGATATGGATATTTCTGAAGACCGAGGCAGCTTCAGCGACCTGCTGGCCGAACTGAACATTCCCTATCCAAAATATGGTGTAGCGCTGAATGCCGAAGAAGCGATTAAAATCGCCAACAGAGTGGGTTATCCTGTGTTGGTGAGGCCCAGTTACGTACTGGGAGGACAAGGTATGGTAATCGTCATCAACGACGAAGACCTTGAAAAAGCCGTGGTAAAGTTGATGGGCGACCTTCCCGGAAACCGCGTACTCATTGACCACTTCCTGGATCGTGCTGAAGAAGCAGAGAGCGACAGCATCTGCGATGGCGACGAAGTGCATATCATCGGCATGATGGAACATATAGAGCCCGCCGGTATACACAGCGGCGACAGCAGCGCTGTTTTACCTCCATTTAGTCTGAGCGATAATGTGAAACAACAGATGGAAGAATATACCAAACGCCTGGCGCTGAAAATGAACATTCGGGGCTTGCTAAACATACAGTTTGCCATCAAAGACGAGAAGGTGTACGTGATTGAGGCCAATCCCCGGGCCAGCCGCACGGTACCATTTATCTGCAAGGCATACGATGTGCCCTACGTGAACATGGCTACCAAGGTTATGCTGGGAACCAACAAAATTAAAGACTTTACCATTCCGGCGCGTCCGTCCGGTTATGCCATCAAGCAGCCCGTTTTTTCATTCAACAAATTCCCCGGTGTCAGCCGCGAGCTGGGCCCGGAGATGAAAAGCACCGGAGAGAGCATACTGTTCATCAAGGACTTACTGGATCCCACATTCCGCGAAATGTATAAGATGAAGAGCGTGTACTTGAGTTACTAACATGAAAGCCCTCATCCAGCGCGTGTCTTCTGCCTTTGTTGCTGTGGAAGGAAACAGCGTGGCAGAAAGCAATTCTGGAATATTGATATTCTTGGGCGTTTCTGAAACTGACACTCCAAAAGAGGCAGCATGGCTGGCTTACAAGGTGGTGAATATGCGCATTTTTAACGATGAAAAGGGCAAAATGAATCTAAGTCTGCTTGATGTGGGAGGGGAAGCGCTTGTGGTGAGTCAGTTTACCCTGTATGCCGACGTCAGAAAAGGAAACCGTCCATCCTATATTCAGGCAGCAAGGCCGGAAAAGGCCAAGTCCCTGTACGAATTATTTGTGGTGGAACTTGAAAAATTGCTTGGAAAAACTGTCCCTAAGGGTGTTTTTGGCGCAGATATGAAAGTTTCGCTTACCAATGACGGGCCTTTGACTATCTTATTAGAAACATAACCATAACAACCATAGACAAAAAATTTTTGCGTTAACGGAAGTGCTTTTTGGCTGAACCCATGAAACAAAGTACTGTGCAAATAAAAAATTAAATCACCGAAACGGATTGCCGCATTTACTTACTGCGCGTTTGAGCCGAGTTGCTGACCTCTCCCCCTGGTTTTAGCCCCAGATCCAAATTGGGATTGTTGGTGGCCGCAATATTTTTTCTTAACCTTTTTACATTTTTTACATCAGTTTTTTTAATCGCCGGCCTGAAGACAAGGAGGACATGGTGGTAAGCACCCCGATGCCATGCTAATCATTTGGGATTGTGAATCTGAATATGTAACTTTGCCCTGTTATGGAAGATGCTAAGCACAACACCAGATTGTACTGGGCCATCACCGCAATATCAGCTTTGGCCTTAATTATGCTTACTATTTTCCTTCCCCAGGGCTTCTGGCTGGCCTTGCCGACCTTCTTTGGCGGGTTGGTAATGGCCATGGACTGGGTTTAATCCAAAAAACCCATATACTCGTTTCTTGGAGTTTTCGTTCAGGCGGTCATGTGCTGAAACGCCGTTCCGCCGGCAGGTTCGGAACCTGCACTCACAAACAACACTTCCCTCAGCTGACGCTGCAGAGCGTTCAACATCAGGGTAAACACATCTTTGCTATTGCGCGTTTTGGCCACAGCATAGCAACCCTGCAGTTGTCCTATCAAGCTGTAAGCCATGCTGCGTGCATCTATCTGGGGCCTCATTTCACCGGCAGCTTTTCCATTCAGAATGGCCCTTTGGATAATCTTCACCTGCGCTTCCAGCACTTCTTCCAGTTTCAGACGAAAAGTCTCGTCCTCGTTGCTCATTTCTACCATCAGGTTGGCCAGCACATCGCCGCGTTTTACCGACAAATCTGTGTTGCTTGTTTTGATACCCTGAATAATTTCATTCAAGGCAGCCGATACGCCGCGTGTCTTTTCCTCCAGTGTTGCCCAGCGCTCCGTGTACTTGGGCAAAATAATTTCATCAATGACCGCGTAACCCAGGTCGAGCTTGCCCGGAAAATAATGGTAAAAAGCCCCTTTGGTAATGCGCAGGCGTTTGATTTCCTTGTCGGTTCGAAGGTTGATGAAACCTCCTTCACAGATGGCTTCAAAACAACTATTAAGAATCTTTTCTCTGGTGATTTTAGTCATAGTGGACCACAAATATACCAACCGGTATGTTTTCTGTTGATAAAAACATGGAAAAAGTTTTTTAATTCACAAAAAACATGTTCATGAAAAAGCTCGAACACCGCAAAACCACTGAAACAAAAGTTTTGTTCACAACTTTAAAAAACAACCCTATGTGGATAGTGTTAACAAAGACGATCTCAATCACTATCAGAAATCCTGAAAAATGGACGCTTTACGTCTGCTTTGTTTGCCAGTTCCAGGCATCGCGCAGCATTTCAGGCAGGCCTCTTTTGGCTTTCCAGCCAAGGCGGCTCTCAGCAAGGCTTGGATCAGCCCATACCGCAACTACATCGCCGGGTCTGCGCGGCCCGATTTTATATTCCGGCTTTAGGCCGGTGGCCTCCTCAAATTTAGTCAGAACCTGCAACACTGTGCTGCCCTCACCCGTACCTAAATTGAACACCTCAAAAGTTTTATGTTGTTTGCCTTCCAGAAGCCTGTTAAGCGCTGCCACATGGGCATCGGCGAGGTCGCATACGTGTATATAATCCCTGATGCAGGTTCCATCTGTTGTTGGATAATTGCCGCCATGTACGGTAAGCGGTGGTCTTAAACCGGCCACAGACTGCGTAAGGTAAGGAATCAGATTGCTGGGGACCCCCAATGGCAGTTCTCCGATTAATCCAGTTGGGTGGGCTCCGATGGGATTAAAATACCGCAGACACTGCGTATTCAGCCAGGCACAATCACGTAAAACAGTTTCGCCCATCTGCTTGGTAGCTCCGTATGGCGATACCGCAGGTTTAATGGGCGATGTCTCATTCACGGGCACATTGTCGGGTTCCCCATACACCGTGCAGCTGCTGCTGAAAACAATGTTTGCAATCCCAAATTGTTTCATGGCTGTGAGCAGGGAAATCAGCCCCTGCATATTGTTGTGGTAATATTTTAAGGGCTGTTCTACGCTTTCACCCACATCTTTAAAAGCGGCAAAGTGCATCACAGCTGCTATTTCACCGGATTCGGCAACAATTTTCTCGTAAACAATAATATCGTTTATATCGCACTTATAAAACACAGGTCTGCGACCTATCAGCTTTTCCAGTCCATCGAGCACATTTTCGCGGGTGTTGCTGAGATTATCCAGAATAATAGGATTATAACCGGCTTCATGCAAACTAACCACTGTGTGTGAGCCAATAAATCCGAGGCCGCCGGTTACCAGGATGTTTTTCATGTGTCTGTGCGAATTACAACACCATTTTCCAGGCGGTAGGTTTGTCCGCTTTCCTGGCACGTGGCATGACCATTTGTATCGAACTGCAGTTTGTGGCCGTATTCGCTCATCCAGCCGGTTTGCCGCGCCGGATTACCCACCAGCAGGGCATAATCAGGTACATTTTTCGTCACCACCGCTCCGGCACCGATAAATGCAAATTTACCGATGTTGTGCCCGCATACGATGGTGGCATTGGCACCAATGCTGGCACCTTTCCCTACGTAGGTTTTGGCGTATTGTCCTCGGCGGTTTACCGCACTGCGTGGGTTGGTCACGTTGGTAAAAACACAGCTGGGGCCCAGAAACACATCATCATCGCATATCACACCTGTGTAGATGCTCACATTGTTCTGAATCTTCACGTTGTTGCCCAGCACCACTTCAGGGCTAATAACCACGTTTTGGCCGATGTTACAGTTTTCGCCAATCACACAGCCTGGCATAACATGCGAAAAATGCCATATGCGTGTGCCTTTGCCTATCTGGCAACCGTCATCGATAACAGCGGTGGGATGTGCGGTATAGTTTTCCATCAGCTTTGGGTCCAGTTGGCTTTTTCCATCTGGCTCATCTGCCAGGGGGCTCCGTTGTTTTCCAGGTTGGTAAACATGTTATTCAATTCCGCCGGTGCGGCACTCTTTTCCATCACCTGATACTGTCGCATTTGCACGATAATATCCACCGGATTGATGTTTACGGGACAGGCCTCACCGCAGGCGTTGCAGGTGGTACAAGCCCACAACTCTTCTGCTGAAATATAGCTGTGCAGGTCTTTATCATCGGTAGTGGCCGCATCCAGATTGCGTCCCACCTCTTCCAGGCGGTCGCGGGTATCCATCATAATTTTGCGAGGACTGAGTTTTTTACCAGTAAGGTTGGCAGGGCAAACGCTGCTACAACGCCCGCATTCAGTACAGGTGTAGGCGTCCATCAGGTTTTTCCATGTCAAATCCTGCACATCCCTAACACCAAACCCGGCAGGGGGCTCGTAGCCTTCGGGCGGTGTGGCAGAAGGGTCCATCATCAGTTTAACTTCGGTAGTAACGCTTTCCATGTTGGTGAATGATCCTTTGGGTTTCAGCGGCGTATAATAAACGTTGGGGAAGCTCATAATGATATGCCAGTGCTTGCTGTAAGGCACGTAGTTCAAAAACAGCAAGATGCCAATGAAATGAAACCACCAGGCGCCACGCTCAACAAACACGAGAAATTCAGTACTGAAACCTTCGATCATGGGAACCAAAAAATGACTTACAGGGAAACTACCTGCGTGGGTATAATGTTCAGCTTTACGAGCCTGTAAAATCTGATCGGCCGCATTCATTTTCAGCAGGGCAGCCATCAAAACAATTTCCACTATCAGAATGGTGGTGGCATCCTTTATGGGCCAGCCCTTGAGTTCAGGGGCATTAAGGCGTGGCACTTTCACTACAAAACGGCGCGCAAGGAATACCACACAGGCCACCAGCACCAGCAAGGCAAGAATTTCAAAAAAGCTAATGGCAACATTGTAAATACCGCCCATGAACGAAAACAGGCGGTGGGTGCCCAAAAGACCGTCCAGCAATATTTCCAGCACTTCTATATTGATGAGCACAAAACCAAGGTAGATAAACAGGTGAAAAACAAAGGCAACAGGTCGTTTGGCCATTTTGCTCTGTCCCATAGCTACCCAGAACATTTGTTTCCAACGCGACGCCGGATTGTCTGAGAGGTCTACGTCTTTGCCCAAAAGGATATTTCGGCGTATAAACCGCACTCTGCCCGCAAAAAACCATATACCGGCTCCGAGGCAAAGCGCAAAAAGGATTTGAGAAATCCAGTGCATGTGTGCGAAAATACAGAAA
>Ga0194128_10003952_pt1 | contig 22172 bp, 15 predicted proteins | sample TA2KigCa65mmetaG_FD_148650 | JGI IMG/M metagenome (GOLD analysis project Ga0194128, IMG submission 148650) | Freshwater microbial communities from Lake Tanganyika, Tanzania - TA2015037 Kigoma Deep Cast 65m | ecosystem: Environmental > Aquatic > Freshwater > Lake | place: Tanzania: Lake... | reverse complement strand
ACAGCCCCCACGCGCCTCTTCTTCTTCTCAATCTTCGGTAACCGAAATTCTGGCGCGACGATGCGCGTCTCGGTAACCGTTACTTATGGCTTGACAGGGACATCGCCGGCTGCAGGCTACCGGCGACCTACCGGCTACCAGCTACCACCTAGAAGCGGTACGTATAGAGAATCTTCGAGGCCAGCCGCTTGTCGGAGGTGTAGAAGCGGTCGAGGAGCGGCTCTTCCACCCAGTTGTGGGTGTACACGAGGTAGAGATCGTTGCCGGGGGTGAGGATCCAGCGGAAGCGGCCCTGCCACCCGAGGACGCCGCTCTGGCTGTCGTACTGGACGTTGTTGGTCAGCGCCATGAACGGCGTGAACTGCGTCTCGCCGATCATGCGGTAGAGCCGCGTGGTGAAGCGCCCCTCGGGCAGCGCGATCCGGTTCCACTGGCCCTCGAGGCGGAGGAAGTAGCCGGGACGCAGGCGGAGCGAGAGATTCATCTGCCGCTCGGTGCGCGTGCCGGAGTAGAAGTCGCCCGTCTCGTACCGCGTCTGGAGGGCGACCACCCGGCGGTTCGCGGTGAAGCCCGCGATGCGGACGCGCGTGAAGTCGTACTCCGAGCCGACCGGCAGCGTGATCCGGCGCGTGATGGCGAACGGCGCGTCGAGTCGCTCCCGCCGGTTGATGACGCTGACGAACACGTTGTCCTGCGAGTGCGTGCTCACGCCGAAGACCGACAGGTCGACCTCGCGCATGAGGAGCTCGTTCTTGAGGTCGGTGATCAGGTCGAGCGTCGTGCCGAACCGGAACTGCCGGACCGCGGCGTTGTTCGACGGACGCGGCTGGAACGCCATCATCGGAGCGTAGCGGCGATAGTTGAGGCGCCGCACGAACCCGATCGCCGGGGCGAAGTTCTCCTGCACCTCGGTGGCCGACATCGCCGCCACCCACCGATCGTTGGGATAGTCGAACGCGACGCCGAACGCCGAGTTCTGGCCGGCGGGGCGGTCAGGGCGCGTCGTGTTCAGCAACCAGGCACCCACCTCCACGTTCTTGCTGCCCCGGAAGGTCGACGTGGCGAGCGACAGGTCGACGCCGGTCGTGTGGAGGGCGTCGGTGCCGTCGGCGCGCGGGTCGCGGCGCGTGTACATCGCGCCGATGTACGACTGCGACAGGATCCGGCGCTTCACGCGCGCCACCGTGAAATCCTCGCTCGCGAAGCCCTCGTCTTCGCCCGTGCGGACATGCAGGAGCCCGACGTCCTGCGCGCCCACCTGGCCGGTCACCTTCGTGCCGAAGTCGATCTTCTGCGGCGTGGCGTTCGCGCTGAGGCCGATCCGCCGGCTGAAGAACGGGATGATCAGCTCGTCGCTGCCGTTGTTGTTGTTCCCTTCGCCGAACCAGAAGCCCCCGTTGCCGCGGCGGTCGCTGTTGCTGCCGAAGTCGAGGAAAGTGGCGCCGTCGAGGAAGAAGTCGCGGCGCTCGGGGAAGAAGAGCGAGTAGCGCGTCAGGTTGACCTGGCGCTGGTCGACTTCGGTCTGCGCGAAGTCGGTGTTGACCGTGAACACCGTGCGGAGCAGCGGCGTGGGGTTGTAGAAGAGATCGACGCCCGTGGCGGCATTCCCCTGCTGGGCGCGCTGGCCGCTGGCCGGCGAGGCCTCGGACGAGAAGACGCCGTACGGCTTGATGTCGAGTCCGCGCCCCTGGGTGACGTCGCGGATCCCCGTGACGAGGCCGGTGTTGCTCATCCGGCGCAGCCCCTGGCTGCGCCCCCAGCCCATCCAGAGGCTCTCCTCGTTCTTCCGGCGGACGGTCCGCTGGAAGTTGATGCCCCAGGTGTCGCTGTGGGGATTGAAGTTGAGCGTGCGGAATGGAATCCTGATTTCGAGCGTCCAGCCGATCTCGCTCCGGTTGTGCCGCGCGTCCCAGATGCCGTCCCACTGCCGGTTCTCGCCGTTGATGCCGATGAGCGAGTCGGCCATGAGCCCCGACGGGTTCATCTCGAAGAAGTAGCCGCTCCGGCCGTCGAGGAAGGTGTCGATGACCCACATGAAGCGGTCGTCGGAGCCCAGGCCCTCGTCGCGGCGCCGCTGCCACCCAATCCACCCGTCGGGCTCCGAGTCGTAGGCGGTGACGCCCATGTACAGCGCGTCGCCGTCGAACACGATGCGGACTTCGGTCGGCTCGGTCGCGGGGCGGCCGTTCTGCGGATCCTGCTGGATGAAGTTGGCGGCGGGAATCGCGCGGGCCCAGAACGGCTCGTCGAGGCGGCCGTCGAGCCTCACCGCGTCGCCCTCGGCCAGCCGGAGCGCCGTCATGGTGCGGCGGCCGCCGTTGTCGCCCTGGCCGTTGCCCTGCTGGCCGTTGGCCTGCCCCGGGGACTGTGCAAGCGCGGGCCGCGACCCCGGCGGGGGCTGCTGGGCGAAGGCGGCCGACACGGCGACGAACAGCAGACTGGCGGCGAAGGGGAGTCCCAGGACTCCCTGGCGAGGCATGCTCATCGTGAGTTGTTGTCCCTGACGCGCTGGAGCCGAGCACACCCCGCCCGACTACTGACTGCATACGACGCGGCGGCCCCGGGCGTTGACGCGCCGGAACCGTGCGAACCAGGGGATACCCTATGGTAACCCAGATAACGGCCGAGGTACGGGTGCGACAACCGGCCGATATCGCTATCAGAAGCGATAGGTATACAGCACCTTGGACGCGAGGCGTCTGTCGAGCGTGCCAAAGCGGTTCTCGAACAGGTCGTCCCGCCAGTTGTGCGTGTACACGACGTACAGGTCGTTGCCGGGCGCCAGAATCCACCGGAAGCGCGACTGCCACCCGAGGACGGCGCTCTGCGAGTCGTACTGGACGTTGTTGGTGATCCCGATGACCGGCGACACATGCGTCTCGGCCACGAACCGGAAGAGCCGCGTGGTGAACCGCCCCTCCGGGAGCGTGACGACGTTCCACTGCCCGGTCAGGAAGAAGAAGAGCCCCGGCCGCACCCGGAGGTTGAGATTGACCTGATTCTCGCGGCGGCGACCCGAGTAGAACTCTCCGAGCTCGACCGAGGAGTTGACCGAGACCCGGCGCCGGTTCGCCGTCGAGACGAACAGCCGGGCGCGATGGAAGGTGTACTCGCCGCCCTGCGGAAGCGTAATCGTCGGCGCGATCGCAAACGGCGTGTCGAGGCGCTCGTACCGCCGCGCGACCGACAGCCGGAAGTTGTCCTGCGAGTGGAGCTCGATCCGCAGCGGCTGCGCCTCGATGTTCCGCTTGAGCAGCGTGTTCCGGAGGTCGGTCTGGGTGTCGAGGCCCACGCCGACGGTGACCTGGCGGATGTGGCGGTGATTCCGGGGGCGCGGGCCGAACTCCACCGTCTGGTTGTACTGGCGATACGCCTGCCGCGAGACGAACCCGATCGAGGGGGCGAAGCGCTCCTGCACCTCGGTCGCGTCGAACCGCGCGTTCCAGAGATCGTTCGGGTACCGCAGCGTCGCGCCGTAGGCCGCGTTGCCCGTCGCGACACCCGGCACGCTGCTGCGCAGAAACCAGCCGCTCCCCTCGAGGTTCTGGTCGCCGAGGAAGGTGGAGGTCGCCAGGAGCGCGTCGATCCCGACCGTGTGCGCGGCGTCGGCGCCCGCCGACAGGCTCGAGTCGCCCGGCGCCGGTCGAGGGGCGTCGGGCAGCCGCGCGTCGCGGCGGGTATAGAGCGCGCCGATGTACGACTGGCGGAGGAGCCGCCGCTTGACGCGCGCCACGGTGAAATCCTCGCTCGCGAAGCCGTTGTCCTCGCCGGTCCGGACGTGCAGGAGCCCGACGTCCTGGGCGCCCGCCTGCCCGGTGAGCTTGGTGCCGTAGTCGATCTTCTGCGGCGTGGCGTCGGCGCTCAGCCCGATGCGCCGGCTGAAGAAGGGGATGATCCGCTCGTCATCCGCCCGCCCGAACCCGAAGAAGTTCTCCTGCCGGCTGTCGCTGGCGAAGTCGAAGAAGGTGGCGCCGTCGAGGAAGAAGTCGCGCTGCTCGGGGAAGAAGAGCGAGTACCGCGTCAGGTTGACCTGCCGCTGGTCGACCTCGGTCTGCGCGAAGTCGGTGTTGACGGTGAAGTTCGCGCGCAGCAGCGGCGTCGGGTTGTAGAAGAGATCGAGGCCGGCGTTCGCGTCGGTGCTCGTCGCCGGCCTGCCGCGTCCCGGCGAGGCGAGCGACGAGACCAGGCCGTAGGGCTTGATGTCGAGCCCGTGCCCCTGCGTGACGTCGCGGATGCCGGTCAGCAGGCCGGCGTTGGACATGCGCTGCACGCCCTGGTTGCGCGAGTAGCCGTTCCAGATCGACTGCTCGTTCTTGCGCCGCACGACGCGCTGGAAGTTGATGCCCCAGGTGTCGCCGGTCGCGCTGAAGTTGAGCGTGCGGAACGGGATCTCGATCTCGATGGTCCACCCCGTGTCGCCGCGGCGCACCCGCGCGTCCCAGATGCCGTCCCACTCGCGGTTGTTGCCGTTGAGCCCGATCAGCGCGTCGGCCATCAGCCCCGACGGGTTCATCTCGAAGAAGTAGCCCGTGCGGCCGTCGAGAAACGTGTCGATCGTCCACATGAACGCATCGTCGGCGAACAGGCGCTCGTCGCGGCGCATCTGCCAGCCGAACCAGCCGTTCGGATCGGAGTCGAAGCAGGTGACGCCGATGTACAGCGCGTCGCGGTTGAAGGCGATGCGCACCTCGGTCTGCTCGGTGGCGGGCTGGCCGTTGCTGGGATCCACCTGGATGAAGTCGCCGCCGGGGGACGCGCGGGACCAGAACGGCTCGTCGAGGCGGCCGTCGAGGCTGACCGGCTCGTCGTCGGCGAGCCGCAGCGCCGTGATCGTCCGCCGCCCGCCGTTCCCGGGCGCACCCTGGCCGTTCACCTGGGCCACGGCCGGGCGGGCGCAGACGGTGAGCAGACACACGACGAGTGGGAGTCGGGCAAACCTCACCCGCCCTCTATACGACGCCGAGCGTGCCAGCGTTGCCCGTGCCTGGCTGGTGGGCGGTAAGTGGTCGGTGGTCGCCCGCGCACGCCGCACCGGTTCGGTTGCCGGCTACCGGCTACCGGCTAGAACCGGTAGGTGTAGAGGACCTTCGACGCCGCCCGCCGGTCGAGCGTGGCAAACCGGTCGAGGAGCGGCTCCTCGAGCCAGTTGTGGGTGTAGACGAGGTAGACGTCGTTGCCCGGGGTGACGATCCAGCGGAAGCGCGCCTGCCAGCCGAGCACGCTGCTCTGCGTGTCGTACTGCACGTCGTTGACGAGCGACACGAACGGCGAGAACTGCGTCTCGCCGACGAGGCGGTAGAGGCGGGTGGTGAATCGCCCCTCGGGCAGCGCCACGCTGTTCCACTCGCCGCCGAGATAGACGATCAGGCCCGGCCGGGCCCGGACCGTGAGGTTGACGAGCCGCTGCGCGCGCGAGCCCGAATAGAACTCGCCGGCCTCGATTCGCCCGGTCACGGCCAGCGTCCGTCGGTTGGCCGTCTGAACGAAGACGCGATACCGCGTGAAGTCGTAGACGGTCCCGATCGGGAGCGTGATCCCCGCCGCGATCGGGAACGCGTCGTCGAGCCGCTCGCGGCGGCGGGTCGCGCTGACGGCGAGATAGTCCTGCGAGTGGAAGGTGACGCCGAGCAGCGTCGCGTCGATGTCGCGGGTGATCAGCTCGTTCCGCAGGTCGGTCATCACGTCGAGCGTGAGGTTGAACCGGATTTGACGGATGTACCGGTGCCCGGCCGGCCGCGGAGCGAACTGTCCCATCGGCGCATGGCGCCGATAGTTCCGCCGACGGATGAAGCCGACCGCCGGGTCGAAGGCCCCCCCCACCTGCGTGGTCTCGTACCGGGCGCTCCAGCGGTCGTTCGGAAAGTCGAAGGTGCCGCCGAACGCCGTGCGGCCGCCCGGCCCGTCCGGGCGCGAGGCACGGAGGAGCCAGCCGTTGACTTCGAGGTTCTGCGATCCCCTGAATGCGGAGGTAGCCAGCGAGAAATCGAGCCCGGCCGTCTGGCGCGCGGCGCGTCGAGTGTAGAGGCCGCCGAAGTACGACTGCGCCAGCACGCGGCGCTTGACGCGGGCCACGACGAAGTCCTCGCGTGCGAGCCCCTCGCCTTCACCGGTGCGGACGTGCAGGACGCCGACGTCCTGCGCCCCCAGCTGGCCCGTCACCTTCGCGCCGAAGTCGATCTTCTGCGGGACGCCGCCGGCGCTCAGCCCGATGCGCCGGCTGAAGAACGGGTTGACCTGGTCGTCGTTGCTCCCGCCGCCGCTGCCGCCGACACCGCCGCCGAAGCGGCGGTTGCCGTCGCTCGTGAAGTCGAGGAACGTGGCGCCGTCGAGGAAGAAGTCGCGCCGCTCGGGGAAGAAGAGGGAATAGCGCGTCAGGTTCACCTGCCGCTGGTCGACCTCGGTCTGCGCGAAATCGGTGTTCACCGAGAACACCGCCCGCAGCTCCGGGGTGGGGTTATAGAAGAGATCGACGCCGGCGTCGGCATCGCCCACGGCGGCCGGGCGGCCGCGCCCGGGCGAGGCGAGCGACGTTGCCACGCCGTACGGCTTGACGTCGAACCCGCGACCCTGCGTCACGTCGCGGATGCCGGTGACGAGGCCGGCGTGTGTCATCTGCTGGAGGCCCTGATTGCGGCCCCATCCCGTCCAGATGCTGACCTCGTTCTTGCGCTGGACCGTGCGCTCGAAGTTGATCCCCCAGGTGTCCCGATTCGGGTTGAAGTTGAACGTCCGAAAGGGGAGCTCGACCTCGAGCGTCCAGCCGATCGCGCTGCGTCGGGCGCGGGCGTTCCACACGCCGTCCCAGGCGCGGTTGTTGCCGTTGAGGCCCAGGAGCGCGTCGGCCATGTGGCCGAGCGGATTCATCTCGAAGAAGTAGCCGGTGCGGGCGTCGAGAAAGGTGTCGATCGTCCAACGGACCTTGTCGTCCGAGGGCAGGCCCTCGTCGCGGCGGCGCTGGTAGGCGATCCAGCCATCCGGATCGGAGTCGTAGCACGTGATGCCGAGGTACAGCGCGTTGGCATCGAACACGATGCGCACCTCCGTCTGTTCCGTCGCCGGCATCCCGTTGTCGGGATCGATCTGGACGAAGTCGCCGCTCGACACCGCGCGCGACCAGGCGGGCTCGTCCAGGCGGCCGTCGAGTGCGATCGATTCGCCGTCGGCCAGGCGCGTCGCGACGATCGTCCGACGGCCGGCGCTCTCGGGCGCGGCCTGGCCGGCCGCGGCCGCCGGCGCGGTCGCGAGGAGCAGCGTTGCAGCCGCTATGGTTCGCGCGACGCGAGGCGGGAAGCGCCCCATCGGCCACAACCGTCAGAAGCGGTAGGTGTACAGGATTTTCGAGGCCAGCCGCCGGTCGAGCGTGGCGAATCGGTCGACGAGCGGCTCCTCGAGCCAGTTGTGGGTGTAGACGAGGTAGACGTCGTTGCCCGGGGTGACGATCCAGCGGAAGCGTGCCTGCCAGCCGAGCACGCTGCTCTGCGTGTCGTATTGGACGTCGTTGACGAGCGACACGAACGGCGAGAACTGCGTCTCGCCGACGAGCCGGTACAGGCGGGTGGTGAATCGCCCCTCGGGCAGCGCCACGCTGTTCCACTCGCCGCCGACGAACAGGAGGTAGCCGGGACGCGCGCGGAGGGCCAGATTGACCTGCCGCTGCGTGCGCGTGCCGGAATAGAAGTCGCCGGTCTCGTAGCGTCCGCTGACGGCGAGCACGCGGCGTTCGGCCGTCCGCGCGAAGATTCGGAAGCGCGTGTAGTCGTACTCGGCCCCCGCCGGGAGCGTGATGCGGCGGCTGATGCGGAAGGGCGCGTCGAGGCGCTCCCGGCGGCGCGTGCCGTTGATCGACAGGTGGTCGCCCGTGTGCATCATGATGCTGAACAGCGTGACGTCGACCTGGCGGGTCAGCAGGTCGTTCTGCCGATCGGTCATCACGTCGGCGGTGGCGCCGAACCGGAACTGGCGGATGGAGCGGTGGTTTCGCGGCCGCGGCTGAAACTGCAGCGTCGGCGCATACCGCCGGTAGTTCTGGCGGCGGAGGAACCCGACGGCCGGGTCGAACTGCTCCTGCACCTCGGTCGTCTGGAACCGCCCGTACCACCGGTCGTTCGGGTATTCCAGGATGGCGCCGAAGGCCGAGTTGTTCGTCGTCGCGTCGGGGCGCGCGGTGCGGAGGTACCACGCGCGCAGCTCCAGGTTCTGCGACCCGCGGAAGCGCGACGTGGCGAGCGCGAGGTCGAGCCCGGTGGTGTGCCGCGCGTCGCCGCCCGCGGTCCGCGCGTCGCGCCGCGTGTAGAGGCCGCCGACATAGGACTGGGTGAAGAGCCGCCGCTTCACGCGCGCGACCGTGAAATCCTCGCTGGCGAACCCCTCGTCCGCGCCCGTCCGCACGTGGAGCAGGCCGACGTCCTGCGCGCCCACCTGGCCGGTCACCTTCGTGCCGAAGTCGATCGTCTGGGGCGTCGCGTCGGCGCTCAGGCCGATGCGCCGGCTGAAGAACGGGATGACCTGGTCGTCGCTGTCGCCGAAGCCCCGCCACTGCCCGCGCTGGCCTTCGTCGCTCGCGAAGTCGAGGAAGGTGGCGCCGTCGAGGAAGAAGTCGCGCTGCTCGGGAAAGAAGAGGGAATAGCGCGTCAGGTTCACCTGCCGCTGGTCCACTTCCGTCTGTGCGAAGTCGGTGTTGACGGTGAAGACCGTGCGGAGGAGCGGCGTCGGCGTGTAGAAGAGGTCGAAGCCCGCGCTCGCGTCGCCGCGCATCGCCGCCTGGCCGCGCCCGGGCGAGGCCTGCGAGGTGACCACGCCGTACGGCTTGAGGTCGAGCCCGCGCCCCTGGCTGACGTCGCGGAGGCCGGTTACGTGCCCCGCGTTCGTCAGCCGCCAGATCCCCTCGTTGCGCCGCCAGCCGGACCAGATGCTCACTTCGCTCTTGCGCTGCACGACGCGCTGGAAGTTGATGCCCCAGGTGTCGCTGCTCGGGTTGAAGTTGAGGGTGCGGAAGGGAAGCTCGATCTCGAGCGTCCAGCCGATCTCGCTCCGCCGGACGCGCGCATCCCAGACGCCGTCCCACGCGCGGTTCGTGTCGGTAGGGCTCTGCAGCGCGTCCTGCATCGCCCCCTCGGGGTTCAGCTCGAAGTAGTAGCCGGTCCTCGCGTCGAGGAACGTGTCGATCATGATCTGGATGCGATCGTCGGACCACATCCCCTCGTCGCGCCGGCGCTGGTAGGCGATAGAACGGTCCGGCTCGGAGTCGTAGCAGGTGATGCCGAGGTAGAGCGCGTCGGCGTCGAACGCGATCCGCACCTGGGTCTGTTCGGTGGCGGGGCGCCCGTTGTCGGGATCGACCTGCACGAAGTCGCCGCCCGGCACGGCTCGCGACCAGAACGGCTCGTCGAGGCGGCCGTCGAGCGCGATCCGCTCCCCGCCGGCCAGCCGCGTCGCGACGATCGTCGGCCGGCCGCCGTTCTCGGGCGCGCCCTGCTGCGCCTGCCCGGCCGCGGCCGGCGGCGCGGCGGCGACGAACGCGGCGACAAGCAGCAGGGGCCGCATCTCAGTAGCTCGTGACCTTGCCGGTCCAGAGCGCCTGCCGCTCGGATGGGAGCGGCGAGCGCAGCGCCTCGATCGACGCGCGTTCCGGGCCGACGCGGAACTGATACGTGTAGCGCTCGAGGTCGGGCTCGGCATCGGCGGGGATGCTGGCGCCGTGCGCCCCGGTCGAGTTCAGGAAGATCAGCGCGCGGTTGGGGACGAACTCGACGTCGGCGACCCACTGGCACCGCGCCTCGGGCACCCAGTGCGGCGCGCCGCCGCGCGCTTCCTCGTCGTCGTCGACGCGGAACAGCTGCGTGCCCCATCGCGTGTCGTCACCGGGGCGCGCCAGATACAGCAGGCAGGTGACGAACCCCCACTTCGGGTCGCGGTGCGGCGGGATCCGGTAGCCGGGCCGGCGGAGCATGACGCGGCCGTCGGAGCACTTCAGCTCGACGCCGGCGAGCGGGTCCTCGCCCAGGGCCGGAAAATGCACGCGAAGCCACTCGGCCAGCGGCTCGCGGAACTTGTCGACGATGGCCGGCGTGAGCAGGCGCGTGGCGGCCACGTCGGCCATGTGCGCCCAGACGACGCGCGAGAACTTCGGCGCGAAGACGAACGGGACGAGGAGCTGCTGCTTGTTGACCGGCCGATCGCCGAACAGGTCGACCCGCGGGATCGCCTCGACGAGCGCGTCGTAGTACGCGCGTGGGAACAGGCGGTCGACGATGCAGTGCGGGAAGGGATCGCGACGGAGCGTGGCGCGCGCGATGGCTTTCTGGATGTGCGCCGCCAGCGCCGCTTCGTCGAGCGTTGCCTGGAAGCGAAGGACGCGGTCGTCGGCCGTCGCATCGGCCTGCAGGACGGCGCGAAGCTGCCGCTCGCGCAGGCCGATCGCGGCAAGATCCGCGGAGAGCGCCTGCACCTGCGCGGTGAGCACGTCGATCTGCGCCGGCAGGTCCGGGAGCCGCACGTGCGCCCGGGCGCGCGGCGCGAGGGCCCGCGGGTGGAGCAGCGACGCCGCCCGCCGGAGGCGTGGGATCATCGCGTCGGTCGGTACGTCTTGGCGAACCCGTTGCGCGCGTTGGTGATCGTGTAGGTGCCGTCGCGCTCGGCCGTCAGCTTGATCCAGTACGCCGGGCCGTTGTGGGCCGGCGGCGGCGGCGTGCCGGGGCCCGGCGCCGGCGCGGCCATCGGCGCGATCGGCATCGTCTGGGGCTGGTCGTCGGCGAGGTTCGCGATGAACATGCCCGGCACGGTGTACTCCTGGCCGCTCAGCAGCGAAAAATGAATCTGCCAGACGTCCTCGAGGCCCGGCGACGTGAAGAGCGACTGCATCGTGTCGGGCTCGCCGCCTTTCCGCGTGCCGTTGTTCATGATCACGGCGCGCGGGCGGAGCGCGTGAATGATCGTCTCCGAGTTGGACGTCGCCTGTCCGTGGTGGACGCCCAGAATCACGTCGACCGTGCCGATGCGGTTGGTGGGGCACATCAGCTCGAATTCCTTGTTGCGGGTGAGGTCGCCGAGGTGCAGCGTCCGGAACGCCCCGAACGTGAGGTGCACGCCGACCGACATCGGGTCCTCGAGGTTGTTCGGGCTCGGCTTGAACTGGGCGCAGTGCGGGTTGGCGCGGCCGCCCCCGGGAAGCGGTTTCGCGACGAGCTCGCCGTTCGACGTGACCACCACGGTGTCGAGGCCGCCGATCGGCAGGCGCATGCCGGGCCTGGCAACCGTGTGCTTCGCCTTGGCGTAGATCTCCTTGTAGACCGCCTCGAACTTGGCGCCCGACCCCATCGGGTCGATGTTGGGCCCGTGGTCGATGAAGTGGCGGATCGGGAAGCGGGGCACGAGCTCGGGCAGCCCGCCGATGTGGTCGGCGTGGTAGTGCGTGACGATCAGGTGATCGATCTGCGTGAGTCCCGCGTCCTTCGCGGCGGCGATGATCCGCTCGGCGTCGCGCCCGTTGCTCGGGTTGCCGGTGTCGATGAGGAGCGATTCGCCGGTCGGAGAGACGATGAGCGTGGCGTTGCCGCCCTCGACGTCCACGACATAGATCTGGAGGGCGTTCGCGGGGCGGGTCTGGGCGGCGGCGTCAGGGCCAGCCAGCAGGCCGGCCAGGGCGGCAAGCAGCACGGCGGCGCGCGTCATGGCCGGAACTATAGCATCGAGATCTGGCTTTGGGTTGTCGGGCGCTGGGCTTTAGGCGCTGGGCTTTGGGCGTTGGGCGTCGGGCCCTGGGCTCGCGGCCGGGTTGGAATTCGGGCGAGCGTAAGATGGGTGCACGCCGGGGTGGCGGAACTGGCAGACGCACGGGACTTAAAATCCCGAGGTCGCAAGACCGTGAGAGTTCGATCCTCTCCCCCGGCACGCAATTGTCTCAGGCAATTCTGAGCGGGCCGCGACATGGCGTCCCACGATCGCGGTGCCCGGTCTTGCGATCTGCGGAGTGAACCGTCTTGGACGGGGCGACCGCGTCATCGCTGGGCGTGCGAATCTACGTGGTCGCTGGTTCGGCCTTGCCGGCAGCCGGTGCAGGCTGTGGTGCAGCCGTCGGCACGGGTACCACCGGCGCCGAGGTGGCGACACCCGCGGGCGGGAGCGGAAAGCACCGCCCCGGATCGACCTTCAGCAGCGTGCACGTTTCGGCGTAGATCTCGGCCACGCGCTGATAGTTGCGCGTCTTGCGGTCATTGTCGTCGAAGAGCTTGTCGTACGTGGAGGCTTCAGCGTGTCCAGTCGCCGCCGCGCCTCCGCCAGCTTACCCTCCGCCTCGAGGGTTCTGATGGCTTCCGGAAGCGGATCGGACTGGCGCGCCGACACGGCAACCCCGTTCGACATGCACAGTGCGAGGGCGATCTGGCCGACGAGACGGCACCGCATCAACCGCACACGCGCACAACGCGCGATGGCCGCGAGCCGAACACCTCGGTGCGCGATGACTCGTGTTCGGTCCGCACGGCCTGGACGTTATCACATGCGATGGCCGAATCTCGCCTGAAGAGCCAACCGGGCGTCTTCGACACACAGGCCGACAGATTGGCAACTCCTTCGGAGCCGCCGAAGAACCACCGGCTCGAGAGGCAGACGTATGAGGATCAACAACAACAACTCACTGGATTTGGCGGCGAAAAAGGGAGAGTCCTTGACCCTGTCGCTGCAGGACGGCGATGCGGTCGTGTCATTTTCGGGGCTCGCGAACGGGAGTCTCACGAAAGGCACCCCTCACCAGTTCACGGTCCCCACGACGGGCACCGACTTGCCGCTTCTCGTCCGGGCAACCTTCAAAGCCGCGTCCGGCGGCTTCGCCGCGGTGCGGGTCTCGGACAACAACGGCACGGTGGCACCGTTCACCTTCACCCAGTTCCCTGGCACCGTCACCAATGCCGTCGTGTTCCTGATCGACATCGAGTGAGTCTCAATGAAACCGAGCATCCGAGCTCTGCCGACGCTTGCGGCGCTGTTGAGCGTCGCGGTTCCAGCTGGCGCACAGGCGCCCATTCCAGATCCGGCGAGGCATCTGGCCGGCCAGATTGCCGGACGAGCGGGCGAGATCAGCAGACTGCAGGCCCAAGTGCGGAAGAGTCCGAGTTCTCTGGCTCCGGGGGAGGTCGGGCGGGCTACGGTCAACCTGAGCGTCGATTTCGAGCCGATCTATCTGTCGTTGATCGACGGCATCTCGAAACAGGCGATGCGCGCGCTCGAGGAGCGGCGCGTCGACAAACAAATCGGGGACGGCTCCGGTTCGACGGCCGGGTCCACGTCGCTCGTCTCGAAAGGCGGAACGCCGGCCGTCCTGGCCGTTGCCGTCGAGAATGGCGCCCTGACCCAGGACATCAGCGGAACGACCGTCACGTTCCGGGGATCTCCGGTGAGCATCGTCAAGGCGATTCAAGAGACGCCGTACTTCCAGATGCTCCAGACCGATGACCCTGCCATCGAGGTCCTGCAGAAGTTCTCCTTCTCTGTCTCGTTCGACACCGCCCGCGGGTTGACGGAGGGTGCGGAACCGACGTTCACCGCCACCCGACAACAGCTCTCCGCGGCCACGCTTCGATTCAGCGCGGTGGATCACAAGGACCCGCGAGCCGCGGCAAACGACACACGCTGGAATGCGCTGTCGCCGGCAACCGATGTGCTCAACCGGGCCGCGCTCGAGGCTTTCGCGTCTTTCCAGGCGGATCGGGCAATCGTCGCGTGGGTCGATGGCACGAACGAAGCGATCCGCGCCGCAGCGCTCGATGAGATCGAAGACGTCGTCGTGGCCCGGTTCCAGTTGCTCCCGACTGTCGAGATCGGTCCTGCCACGAGAGTGGCGGTCAACGGTGCGGCCGAACAGTTCAGCCGCATGGTCAGCCGGCGTGCGGAGATCCTTCGAGAGATCGCCGCCGGTGGACAGGTGGTCTTTGATTTCGGCTATCAGAAGCCGGCGACGGGTCCGACGTCCGCCAACGTCAAAATGGTCGGCTCGGTTGGCCGGTCGTTCCTGCTGACGGGCAACGTCGCCGCGACGTTCTACGTCGGCGACGCGCCGGCCGGCGCCGACTCGCTGCGCGACGTCCAGGGCTCGGTGCAGCTCGATATCCCGTTCGGCGATCCCGAGGGAATCGGCCGATATGTGTTCACGCTCGCGACCAAGATCCAGCACATGCCGGACGATCTCGTCGCCGGTGAAGGCACGCTGTTCCCAGGCACCAAGGGCACGATTGCGCTTGGACAGGCAAAGCTGACCATTCCCGTCAGGGGATCTCCGGCGAAGATTCCGCTGTCCGTGACGCTTGCGAACAGGACGGAACTGATCCCGGAGAAGAAGGTGTTCGCGCGCGCCCAGGTCGGGTTCAGCTACGACCTCGACGCCGTGCTGTCGCGGTTCAGGCCCTAGCGCGCTTTGCAGTTGTCTGTAGCGCGGATTGCGCGGCGGCTGATCGGCTCGGTCACGAGGCTGAGCACGATGCGACGCACGACGGCACCTCTCAGCGCCCGGCGTCGCCGAGCGTCGGCATCAGCAGATCCCGATCCTTCTCGTTCTCGAGGCAGGAGTGGTCCATGATCCGGTCGCCGACCTGCCGCGTGAACAGCCGGCGCGTGGTGAACGGCTTCACGAAGAAGACCGGGTCCTCGTACGTCACGACGTGCTCGAGCGTGTTGGGGTCGGCCAGCCGGAACCGCTCGGTCAGCCGGAGGTGCTCGCTGTGCTCGTGCCCGGCCGTGTCGAGCCACGTCCGCTCGTTCACGCCGATGGTGTCGACGACGAGCGTGTCGCCCTCCCATGTCCCGATCGAGCTGCCCATCCACTCGGGATAGTCGGCGATGTCGTGCGGGTGCCCGCGGCCGTCGGTGTAGATGATCCGGAACGTGCGCTGCGACTCGGTCAGAATCACGACCACGTCCGGCCGCTGCACGATCATCGCCGGGTGGGCCATCATGATCATGCGCGCCGGCCCGGGCGGCAGGCACGCCGTGTTCGGATCCTTCGCGTGATCGACCGTATCCCAGCGTTCCTTGCCGTGTGGCGTGAGGATCAGCTCCTGTCCGGGCAGCGTCGACCGCGAGAGGTCGCCGCTCGCGCCGCCGAACCAGACTCCGGTCAGATCGGGACGGCCGGCCTGCCGCTCGGGCGGGCCGCCGGTATGCCACCACGCGCCGGTCGGCGCAGGCTTCGGCGGCGCCAGCCGGTCGGTGGCTGGCGGCGGCTGGCTTCCGCGCCCGCCCTGCTGCGCGTCCGCACCGGCAGCGCTGAACAGCATGGCGAACGCCATGCACGCACGGATGCACCTGGTCATAACGAGGCTCCCCTGTCGAGTGGTCACGGCGCGGTGCCGGGCTCGCCGGCGCCGCTGAAGCCGAAGACCCGGCGGCCGTCGGCCAGGATCACCGTGCGGCCGTTGACGACGTGCACGTCGGGCTTGCGGGCGGCGAACCCCTGCACGGTGACGGTCTCGCCGATCTTCAGCGAATCGCGCCCCCAACCCTGCCGTCGAAGCTGGTTGGGCGTGCCGCCCTCGACGGCGTAGTTGACGACGGCGCCGTCGGGGCCCTTCACGTCGATGTAGAAGTAGATGTGCGGATTCTGGAACTCCACCTTCGTGATCGTGCCCGTGAGCGTGACCGGTTTGTTGGAGTCGAACTCTGCAGCAAACGAGTGGTGGGCCAGCGGCGTCGCCGCAGCCCATGACAGCACCGAGGCGGCCATCAGCGCCACGAACCCGTCGCGTCTCATCTGTATTCCTCCGCTCGCTCCAGATTCTGCGCGCGCTGGAGAGAAAAGGAAAGGCCCACCCTTATAATCCGGAGTGGAGACATCGGAAGGGACGAGCCTGGGGAACCCATCGCGGCCATTGATCAGCGCCGCCGGTCACGTACTCGCAGTGGTCCTGGCAGTCGCCGCCGTGGCCTGCGGCGGATCGCCGGCCGCGCCCTCACCCACGATGCCGACCCCGACGCCGACCGCGTCGATTTCCGCCGTGGCGGGCACGTGGACGACGATCATCCGCGTGCAGCAGGGCGCGGGTCTCATGACTTGGGTCCTCGCGCAGAACGGCACGGTCGTCTCGGGCGACGTGCACGCCGGCACGCTCAACGGCGCGCGGCTGGTCACCGGCACGCTGGCCGGGTCGCTCCAGGGCGACGTGCTCTTCTTCACGATCACCGTGCCTGCGGGCGGCTTCGTGTTCGACCCCTCGTGCGCGTCGACGGTGGAGGGATTCGGCAACGTGCGCGGATCCGAGATCCGGGGCGTCTACGCGGGCGGCGCGAGCTGCGCGGGCGTCTTCAACGGCGAGTTCGTGATGACGAAGCAATGAGCCCGGCCCCTCTGAAGCCGGACGCTACGTATGCCAATCCCCGATCCCCAAACCCCGATCCCCGCAATATCTAAAACCGCCGCGTGTAGAGAATCTTCGTCGCGGCCTGGCGGGTGAGGGTCATCAACCGGTCGCGCACCGGATCGTCGAGCCAGTTGTGCGTGTACACGACGTACACGTCGTCGCCCGGCCGGAGTATCCAGCGAAAGCGCGACTGCCAGCCGACGACGCGGCTGACGGAGTCGTACTGGACGGTGTTGACGAGCGACACCCACTGCCCGAACGCGAGGTCCGGTGTCAGGCGCACGAGCTGCGTGGTGAAGCGCGTCTCGGGCAGGTCGACCCTGTTCAGCTCCGTCGACGTGTAGATGATGAGGCCGGGCCGGAGGCGCATCGTCAGGTTGAGCGAGACCTGTCGCCGCGTCCCGGAGTAGAAGCCGCCCCACTCGACCGTCGGCTGGACGGCGATGATCCGTCGGTTGGCGGTCTGGCCGGTCACGCGGTAACGGACGAACTGATACTCCCGCCCCCGCGGCAGCGCGACGTTGTCGCGCGCGTTCACCCGGAAGTCGGCGTGCAGCCGCTCGTACTCGGGGAGCGCGAGGATGCTGAAGTTGTCCTCCGACTGGAAATCAACGTCGACGAGCGTCAGGTTCCACAGGCGCGTGAGCCACCGGTTCTCGGAGTCGAGCTGGAGATCGACGTCGGCGGTGAAGCCGAATCGGCGGAACACGCGGCTGTTGCGCGGCCGCGGCGAGAAGTTGAAGTAGGGGAGGTAGCGTTTGTACCCGCTCGTCCGCGTCATGAAGCCGAGCGCCGGCCGGAAGTGGTCTTCGACGACGCGATAGGCGAGACCCGTGTTCCAGCGGTCGTTGGGGTAGTCGATCCGGACGCCGTAGGCGGCGTTCCGTCCGGTGTCGAGCGGGTTGGTGGTGTTCAGGAAGAACCCGCCGACCGACAGGTTCTTCGACCCGCGGAAGGTAGACGTGGCCAGCTGCACGTCGGCGCCGAAGGTCTGCAGCAGCGGTGAGGCGGCATCGCGCCGATCCCGTCCCGTGTAGAGCACGCCCACGTACGACTGCCGGAACAGCCGCTGCTTCACGCGCAGCGTCGTGAAATTCTCCCCGCGGACGTTTCGCCCGGGCTCGTCCGCCGTCTGGACCTGCAGCACGCCCACGTCGAGGCGCTGTCCGACCTGCCCGATCATGCGGGCGCCGTAGTTGATGGTCTGCGGGTTGGCGTCCTCGTCGAGCCCGATGCGGCGGCTGAAGAAGGGAATGAGGGAGTTGTCGTTCTGCCGGCGGAAGGCGTCGCCAATCCCCACGGCGGTGCTCGTCCCGAAATCGAAGTAGTTGGCGCCCTCCAGGAAGAAGCTCCGCTTCTCCGGAAAGAAGAGCGCGAACTGCGTGAGGTTGACCGCCCGCTGATCCACCTCGGTCTGCGCGAAATCGGTGTTGACCGTGAAGTTGGCGCGCAGGCCGGGCGTCACGCTGTAGAAGAGGTCGAGGCCGGCCTTCGCGCTCCCGGTCGTCTGCGGCTGCCCGGTCAGGGGCGAGGCCCCGGCGAGCCCGAGGACGTACGGCCGCACGTCGAGTCCGATGCCCTGCGTCACGTCCTCGTTGAGACCGGTGACGAGGCCCGTGTTGGAGAAGCGGAACAGCCCCTGATTGAGCGCCCAGCCGGTCCAGAGGCTTTCCTCCGCCTTGCGCCGGACGGTCCGCTGGAAGTTGATGCCCCAGGCGGTGCCGCCCGGATCGAAGTTGAGCGTGCTGAACGGGATGGCGATCTCGAGCGTCCAGCCGACCTCCGTGCGCCGCACGCGCAGGTCCCAGATGCCGTCCCACTCGCGGTTGTAGCCGGCCGGGCCGATCAGCCCCTCGCCCATCAGTCCCGACGGGTTCGTCTCGAAGTGGTAGCCGCTCTGGCCCGTGAGAAACGGGTCGATGACCCACATGAAGCGGTCGTCGGCGGGCAGGAACTGGTCGCGCCGGATCTGGTAGCCGAGCCAGCGATCGGGCTCGCTGTCGAAGCACGTCACGCCGATGTAGAGCGTCGTGCGGTTGTAGACGATGCGGACCTCCGTCCGCTCGGTGGCTGGTGCGCCGGTCTGCGGATACTGCTGCGTGAAGTCGGTCGCCGGCACGGCGCGGCTCCAGATCGGCTCGTCGAGCGTCCCGTCGAGCGCGATCGTCTCTTCGTCGCTCATCCGCACGGCGGTCATCGACGCGCGCTCGGGCGGCGGCTGCGGAAAGGCGGCCGCGGGCGCGAGCGCCGCGACGGCCAACACGCCGCATGTACGCAGGAATCTCCGCGGTTCCATGGGTTCTGGTGGCGGCCGCCGCTCGACGGCTACCGGCGGTCGAGCCGCTTCTCGGCCAGGAACTTCGACAGCAGGTCGGCGATCTGCACGTTGTTGAGATCCAGCATCGGGAAGTGCGTGTTGCCGCGGATCCCGATCTCCGGAAGCATGATGTTGACGGCGCTGCCGCCGTGGCGGTTGATCGCCTCCACCATCAGCTTCGCGCGCATGACGTTGACGCGGCGGTTGTCGAGCGAGAGCCGCGGCCCGACGTTCGCCTTGTCCATCGCCGACGGAATGTAGTCGCCCCACACGATCTGGATCGGCACCTTCGTCAGCGTGAGGAAGTCGGCCATCGGGATCGGGCGTCCCGGCGCCAGCTTCATGCCGTCCACGCGTTCGATCGGCGGCGGCATCTCGGTCTCGGGGAACACGGCGTCGCCGGGCTCGTAGGAGACGATCGCGGCCACGTTGGCCGTCTTCGTGGCCGTGATCCAGCCGCGGATGCCGGTGGAGGAGTGCGTCAGCACCACCGACGGTCCGATCTCGTTCAGGAGGGACGCGAGCGCGTCGGTCTCGACCTGCTCGTTCTCGGGCGCGTTGAACTCCGGATACTGGATGCGGAAGAACTCGTTCAGCGCCCGCTCGTTCTGCGGGAACTGGACGCCGGGGTAGAAGTCAGGCGTCGGGTCGCCCGGCAGCCAGAGCCCCAGGCGCCAGTTCGTGAACCAGATCTGATCGCGAGTGAACTCGGGCGTGTAGCTCGTCGGCGCGCACCCCTGACCCGCGCGGCCGGTGCGGGGCAGATCGGTGAGGTACACCGGGAACCCGCGGCGCAGAAAGATGTGCCGGAACCCGTCGCGCCCGTCGAACGTCGTATCCCACGTCTTCGTGCTGCTGGCATGCACCATCACCAGCGGCACCCGCCGCGGCCGTTCGGGAATCTGCCACTCGACGTAGCCGTGGTCGCAGTGGAGCGACCCCGCGGCCGCATCGCCGACGACGCGCCCGCCGAACGGGCGGGCGCCCTGCTGGCGGATGGTGACCGACTGAGCCGACGCCACGACGCCTGTGAGGGCGAGGACCAGGACAACTCGCATGGGCACGACGCGCTCCTTGACGGGTTCGAGAGAACTCGGCCTCTACGTGTACCACTACTTCAGCCAGGCCACCAGCGCGGGCGACTGCCGCGCCGCCAGCGCCGCGCAGGCGTGGATTCGCTCGAGCGCCCGCCGCAGCGCGCGGTCGGCGGCGGGCACCGGATGGCGGGCGAAGAACTCCCGGACATCCTGTGCCGCTGCTGCCGAGCAGAAGCTCCCCGTGGCGGCAACGATCGCCGGAATCCCCTGAAACGTGCCGAGCTTCTGCGTGAGGGTCGGCCACTGCGCCTTCACGAACTGCCACGCCGCCTGCTGCGACGCGCGGCGCACCAGCAGGCCTGCGAGGAGCTGTCCAGTGTCCTGCGTCCGCACGCGGGCCGAGAGCGCGAAGGCCAGCGTCCGTTCGACGAGCGCCGGCTGTTCGAACCAGGCGAGCGCGCCGAAGAAGCGGTAGTACTCCTCCGGCCGGGAACCGAGCCTCGCCAGCTGCGCGACGTACTGGTCGTAGAGGCCCTGGTCGCCCGCCGCCGCCGCGACGCGCAGCACGGCCGGCGCGAGCGACGCGGGGAGCGACGCGGGGTCGCCGATGTACCGGTCGGCCAGCTCGCGCGCCTGCCGTCGCACCGCCGCATCGCTGCCCGTCACGCCGACCAGCGTCATGAGCGCTGCCCGGCGGCTCTGCCGCGCGTCCGGGTCGTCGGCCGGGCCCGGCAGGCCAAGGGTGGTGAGCACCGGACCGAACTGCGCGCGGATCCAGGCCTGGAATCGCGGCCGATCGGCGGCCGTCACCACGTCCGCCTCGATCCCGGTGAGACGGTTGACGATGGCGTCGATGATCGCCGTCGAGTCGTCTCGGGCCAGCGCGGCCGCCAGGTCGAGATAGACGCCGATGTCGTGTCGTCCCGCTGCTCCCGGTAGGTGATCGCCCCCGCGTTCTCCATCGCGCCGGCCGCGAAGTCGGGCACGGCGATCATGTCGAGCTTGCCGAACGCGTACGGGATGCCGAAGTAGTCGGTGAAGAAGGCGAGCTGCTGCTCGGCGGCCTCGAGCGCGAAGGCGGTGAGCGGCAGCTTGTCGGGCGTCGAGCAGACGCGAATCGCCGTGCCGCGGATGCCGCCGCTCCGGCAGGCGAAGTCGCCCACGATGAGCGCCACCAGATACGTGGACACCCGCGGCGTGGTCGCAAAGGCGAGCGTGTGCGTGCCCGGCTCCGGTCCGGGCACGTCGGACAGCAGCACGCCGTTGGAGATCGCCGTGTCGCCGACGTCCACCGTCAGCGAAATGTCGAATGTCGCCTTGAAGATCGGCTCGTCGAACGACGGAAACGCCCGTCGGGCGTCGGTGGGCTCCATCTGCGTCACGGCGTAGCGGCGGCCGTTCGAGTGGCTGAGATAGAAGCCGCGCAGCTTGTCGTTCAGGGTGCCCGTGTAGGAGATCTCGATCGACGCGGCGCCGGCCGGAACCGGCAGCGCCACCGTGAGTGTCGCCGTCTCAGCCGCGGCATCGACCGCGACGCGCGCCGGCTGCGTGCGGCCGCCGGCCGTCACCGCCACGTCGCCGAACTCGATCTCCGCGGCGTGCAGCGTGATCGCGGTCGTGGGTCGGGCTGCGCGCACCCGAATCGTGGCTCGCCCGCGGAACGTCGCCCGCTGCAGATCCGGCGCGAACCAGAGGGAGTAGTGCTCGGGGACGATCGCCGTGGACAGGCGCTGGGCCGCCGACGGCACCGGCACGGCCAGCACGGTCAGGACGCCGACGAGAGCGAGACGCCGTCCGCGCATGCCTAACGGTACCAGAGCGGCCTGATTCTCGCAGGCGTGACCGTCCGGTCGAGCCGGACGCGCGGTTCGCGCACGAATTACGTGCACGGAATGCAGTTTTTGCGTCTGGTTCGGATACGAAAGGAGTCGATGTGACCAAGTGGGCGAGCATGGCGGCCCTTGCCGGTCTGTGTATCGGATGCGGCGACGGCAGTTCCAATCCCCAGGCGGCGGCCGCCGAAGCGGCGGCGAAAGCGGCGGAGCCCGCGGCGTTGTCGGCCGCCTCATCCGTGCCGCTCTTCCGTGAAATGACGCTGCCGGCCGGTACGACCCTGCGGCTGCGGCTCGAGTCGGCCGTGGCCTCCGACAGCAGCCGCGTGGAGGACACGGTCCGCGCCGAGCTGCGCGAGGCGGTCGTCGTCGACGGCGCGACGGTGCTGCCGGCGGGCACGAGGCTCACCGGGGTCGTCACCAGCGTCGAGCGATCCGGCCGCGTGAACGGACGCGCGCGCGTGTCGTACCGGTTCGACGCGCTGTCGCACGACGGCGAGGAGTACGACGTGAGGACGGCGCCTCTGTCGCACCAGGCGGATGCCACCAAGGGCGAGGACGCGACCAAGGTCGCGGTGGGTGCGGGCGCCGGGGCGGCGATCGGCGCGCTGCTCGGCGGCGGTGACGGCGCGGCCAAGGG
>Ga0194128_10003949_pt1 | contig 22184 bp, 22 predicted proteins | sample TA2KigCa65mmetaG_FD_148650 | JGI IMG/M metagenome (GOLD analysis project Ga0194128, IMG submission 148650) | Freshwater microbial communities from Lake Tanganyika, Tanzania - TA2015037 Kigoma Deep Cast 65m | ecosystem: Environmental > Aquatic > Freshwater > Lake | place: Tanzania: Lake... | reverse complement strand
CGGAAACGGTCGCAAGTTTGCCAAGCGACGTGCCCTGCCGTCGCTGCTGTTTCGCTGCATCTGAGTGTCGGCGGTCGCGGTCATGTTCTCAACCGCGAGTTGTTCAGCTTCAATCAAAGTTTCCATGTGCTGAACCATAATCCACCGGCGCGGGGTTGTCCACATGGGGGCGGCTCAAATGAGACGACACTTTGATGCTTGGTCCGCGTTAAACCTGCGGCAGTCTGGACGATGCCGAGGGCTCACTCTGTGGCGCTTTCCGCTAACGTCGGCTGCGCAGATTTACGGCGAATCTGCCCGATAGAAGCGAAACGCCGAATTTGTCGCGGTTTCGTCAGTGAATTGCACTGTGCCGAACTTATTCGTCACAACGCCCAGCGACAGCCAGTCGGCGAAGTTCGTGGACGCGAGGATTCGGTAGTGTCGCGCCCGCAATGAGGGCAACGTCGTGATCCGTCTGGCTGGCGCAACGCAATCTGCGGTGTTTGGCTTGGTCTTCGGTTTTGTCCGTCAGCAATGCGGAGTCTTGCATGGCTCCAATCTAACGCGCGTTCGCCGACACTCCAAGCAAGTGAGAACAAAAAGTCGCTTTACCACGAAGCGGCGCGCTGACTGCGTTGACAGGCTTGAAAGACCTTGGTTTTCGTTGGACTTGTTAGCAGTCGGCGTTAGCAGTTAGCCTGTTTTGAAGAGTGTCGAAATGCCACAAACCCTTGATGTTATTGATTGGAATTGAGTTTGGAGGCGAGGGTCGGAATCGAACCGACGCATAAGGCTTTTGCAGAGCCCTGCCTTACCACTTGGCTACCCCGCCCTTCCTTCCAGGCGCCCTGAAAGGTAGTGAAGTTTTGCAGCCGCGCAAGTCTGTATTCCATCTCGCATTGCGACTCGGAGGACTCTGAGAGTTTGTTTCAAGTCGCGGTGTCATTCTCTTCTCATGAGGCAACAGACCTCCAGCGACACCAGTGGAGAATGGCACAAACCTTTCAGCAAACGCGGCGACACAATCGGAAAATCCTGCCGACCTCAGCGAATCTTGATTTGCAGAGTGCGAATTTTCGTCCTCAGTTTCCGGTAAAGCGGGTGTTGGCGCAGGTTGGCCAGGTCCGGGTCTTGAGCCAGCCATTTGAAGTCCCGATAGCCCAGATGCAGCGCTCGATTCAGCGCTTCCGCCGCCAACTCGCACTGGTGCGTTAACGAATAGCTGCACGCCAGGTTGTACTGCGCGAATGCATCCTCCGGGCGCAATCTGGCCAGCGTTTCATCTACCTTTAGGCCGTCGGTCAGCCGGCCGCGACGCGTATAATCGTCTCCCAGGATTTGCAGCGCCTCGATATAATTAGGATCGCGGCGAACGACCCCTTCGAGAAATCCTATCTCAATGTCCAGGTTCTGTCGTTGTTGGCGGCTAAGTCGTTTTCTGGCGCTACTCTTCTTCGGCATACACTGCGCAGGCAATCATTGCAAAAGGTCCGTCCAAGTCAAGAGACCGCACGGGGAGTCAACGCGCAGCGTCAAGCCGCGTCCGCCATCATCGGCGGACGATCTCACTCACGGCTTTGAGGAAGGCGGTGGCTTCTCGGTCCGTTCCAATGCTGATTCGCAAATAAGCCTTCACTTCGGGCGACCCGAACCAGCGCACGAGGATTTTCCTGGCGCGCAATTTCGCCAGCCATCGCTCCGCCGGAAAACACGGAGGCCGCGCCAGCAGGAAATTCGTCTGGCTTGGGAACACCTCGAATCCGAGTTCTCCCAGTTCCCGCGTGAGCCGCTCGCGAGTCGCGATCACTTTCCTGAAATTCCCGCGGTAATAAGGCAGGTCACCAAGCGTTGCCAGCGCGCCGATTTGGCCAAGGCCATTTACGTTGTAACTGTCGCGGATCTTATCAAGCGCTTCGATCAAGTCCGGATGGCCCACGAAGTAACCCACCCGCAGGAAGCACAGCGAATAGGCTTTGGAAAAAGTTCGGGCCACAAGCACGTTGGGGAGACGCAACCCCAGTTCGAGCGCGTTCTCGTTCGCGAAATCCACGTACGCTTCATCAAGCACGACGATGCCGCGCTGCGCGCGACACAGCGTTTCCAGTTCGGCGGTCGCGTAGCCGCGCCCGCTCGGAGCGTTGGGCGTCGTGATGAATGTCAGCGCGGCCCGGAAATCCCAACGCTTTCCACGGCGCAAGTCAGCCGCGCTAGGAAGAGCGAAGCGATCGCCCAACGGCACCGCCTTGGCATGCGCTCCGTGGATGGCAGCCAGTACGGGATAAAGCGAGTAACTGGGCGTAAAAAACTGGATGACGCTTCGGGCGCGCTCGGATTTGAGTGGAGAATCAGTCCCGGGCTCCACGAAAGTGCGCGTGGCCAGGGCCAGCAATTCATCGGAACCGTTGCCCACGACGATATTCTCGGGTGAACAGCGGTGAAGCTTCGCCAGTTTCTCGCGCAACTCTTGCGCCGTGGGATTCGGGTAGAGCCGCAATCGCCCGTCCACAGCCGCCTGAATGGCGGCGCGCACTTTCGGAGACGGCGGATACGGATTCTCGTTCGTGTTGAGTTTGATCAGCCCTTGGATCTTCGGCTGCTCCCCCGGGACATATGCATGCAGCACTCGAACGATGGGGCGAACCAGGGATTGCGGATTGCGCAGTGCGGAGTGCGGATTCTTCATCGCCCCTTCAATTGGGTGTTTCACCACTGATTACTCACCACTGATCACTGCTTCCTCCGCCTGCGTTCCATCCGGATCGTGGCTGACCGCGCATGCGCGGCCAGGCCTTCGACTTCGGCAAATTTCTCTACAACGGGAAGGGCCTTCTGAAGAGCGCCCAGAGCGTATTCCACCACGCTGGTGCGGCGTTGAAACTGGTCGACCGTCAATCCGGCGAATGAAGCGCCTGCGCCGCCGGTCGGCAGGACATGACTTGGGCCGGCCACGTAATCGCCCAGCACTGTAGGCGAGTTGGCGCCCAGGAAGATTGCGCCGGCCGTTTTGAGTTGTTCCGCCACGGCGGCGGCGTTGCGGGTCATGATTTCGCAATGTTCGGGAGCGAGTTGATTGGCCAGGGCGATGGCGTCGTTCCATTGCTTCACCTGAATCAGGCAGCCCGAATTCTCCAGCGCGCGGCGAATAAAATCTTTCCGCGGCAATCGTGGAAGCTGCCGGGCGATTTCGCTTTGAACCGACTTGAGCAACCTCGCGGAAGGCGTCACCAGCCAGACCCGCTCGTGGCCCGAACCATGTTCGGCCTGCGCCAGCAGGTCCGCCGCAACGTAACGCGCGTCCGCGGTGTCATCCGCCAGCACCAGAATCTCGCTCGGTCCAGGCAGCAGATCGATGGCGACGTGGCCGAAGAGCAGGCGTTTGGCGGCGACGACGTAAGCGTTGCCGGGGCCGAAAACTTTTTGCACGCGTCGAATCGTTTCAGTGCCGAACGCCATGGCGGCAATCGCTTGCGCGCCGCCGACGCGGTAAGTCTCTGTGGCGCCTGCCGCGTTCAAGGCGAACAGCAGCGCCGGATTGAGGGCGCCGGTTTTGTCGGCCGGCGTGCACACCACGATCTCCGGGCAACCGGCGACTTTCGCGAGCGTGATCGTCATGAGGGCGGTCGAAGCCAGCGGCGCAGTCCCTCCGGGGATGTAGATGCCGACCCGTTGGAAGGGATCGAACTTTTCTCCCACCCTGCCGCCATGCCCATTGCGCACAGACCAGTTCTTTCGCAAGGATCGGCGGCTAAAGGATTCGATGTTCTTCCGCGCCGCGTGCACGGCTTGCCGCAGAGCCTCGTCCGCTTTGAGCGACGCACTCATCAGTTCCGCGGTCGTGACTGGCAGTTGCTCGGCGCGCAGCTTTGCGCCGTCGAAGCGCTCCGTGAATTCAAGCAGGGCCTGGTCGCCGCGCGTCTGGACGGCGTCGATGATCCGCCGGGTTCGATGTTCGATGAGCGGATCGAACAAACTGGACGGGGCGGTGAGCCGGCGCACTTGATGAGCGAAGTCTGCGTCCGTGTGGCGAACAATTCTCATTGGCCGAGGACGCTAGAAGAACGGTCGCCAAAAGTCAAAACGTGCCCCGCTTTGGGTAGTGTCTTAACTTCGAGTTGCGGAGCGCGACTGGGTCTAGACTCCGTCGCTGCACCTTACACGAATCTGGGACGGCGATTCGCCAATCCCAAGGGGATTGCGTCCTCCAGCCCAGGGTTGCGAGGAACGAGCTACTCTGGGTGAAGCTTCGCGGCGCGTGCGAACCCCGCGCCAGCGTCTTGGATTGCGGTGATGCAGCGGCAGTGAAATCACCGCTTTCGCTGGGTAAATTAGGCGTCTTCTACTTCGAAACCGTCGTCCTGAAACCATCGCTCCGCTGGTGAAAAGCATGACGTGCGACTGACGACTTGACGGCGAGCGCGAGTAAGCAATACTTACCGCGTGACAGCGACACTTTCCAGTCGAGGCCAAATTGTCATTCCGCAACCGGTGCGCGAACGATGTGGGTTGCGCGCCGGTGACCATTTTGTCGTTGAGGACCAACCGGAGACGCAGGTAGTGACGCTGCGCAAGGTCAAGAATCGTGGCGACTGGTTCAGTGTTTACATGGAGTGCCCGCACTCGTTCGAAGTGCCGCCGCGCCGCCGGCAGTTTTACCGCCGCAAAACATGAGCTGGCTGGTGGACACCGACCTGCTCAGCGAGCGCACCAAGCCGCGGCCGGATGTGAAGGTGCTGAAATGGCTGGAGGAAAACTCCGCGGACATCTACACCAGCAGCCACGTCATCGGAGAACTCCAGGCCGGCATTTCGCTGCTCGCGGAGGGGGCGAGAAAGCGGGCCTTGCAAGCCTGGCTCAACCGTCTCATCGAAGCGATGGAAGGAAGGATTTTGAATTTCAACAGCACCGTCGCAACTGTCTGGGGCCGGCAGGAAGCCGAGTTCAGCAAGAAAGGTTGTTTAATGCCGATGCCAGACAGTTTCATAGCGGCCACGGCGCGCCGACACAATTTGACCATTGCCACGCGGAATGTCGGAGATTACGCGCGACCTGGCCTGAAGGTGATGCATCCAACGGAGAGCGCCGATTGAACTTACCACTCCGCCGTGAGCGACGTGACCCGACTGTTGAATGCCGCCGAGCAAGGCGATCCGGAAGCCGCCGATGAACTCCTGCTGATGGTTTATGAAGAATTGCGCCGTTTGGCGGTTTCAAAGATGTCCCTGCAACCCGCCGGGCACACATTGCAGGCCACCGCGTTGGTGCATGAAGCCTGGCTCCGAATCTCCAAAGAAAATTATCGTTGGGAAAACCGCCGTCATTTCTTCGCCGCCGCTTCCGAGGCCATGCGCCGGATTCTGGTGGACCAGGCCCGCCGCAAACAGCGGCTGAAACGCGGCGGCCCGCAAGAGCGGTTGAGCCTCGATGAGATCGACATCGCTCTCGAGACGGAACCCGAGGAACTGTTGCGCGTGCATGAGGCCTTGGAAAAACTCGCCGCCGAGGATGCGCTCAAGGCCGAACTGGTCAAACTGCGGTTCTTCGTCGGCCTGGGAATCCCTGAGGCCGCAGAGATCCTCGGCATTTCCCCCACGACGGCGAAGCGGCATTGGACCTTTGCACGGGCCTGGCTTTACGACGAGCTGAAGTCCTGACGCCCGCGTCGAGTCGTATGGAGCGTGGCAAAAGTACGTGCACCCCTCCTCAGGAACCTGATTCAACCACGGATTACACAGATCACACGGATAAAGCGGCTTCCCCATCAGTGAAATCCGCGAAATCCGTGGTCCAAAAATCACTTCAGAGTTTCCGTGCGCGAAGTATTGCTTGGGCGAATTCTCTCCCTGCCCTCCCCCGCGCTGCCGAATGCGAAGCTGGTGAATAGCGTGGGGAGAGGGATCAAGGGTGAGGGGCGATTCGCAATTGTATGCAGAAACTTATGCAAAGACCCATAGTAGCAGCCTCCTTACGTCGCCTGCTACGCCGTTGGCGATCGGCTCCCATAAAATTTGCCGCCAGCCGGTCCTTTTTTGCGCCGATGACGTGTTGTAGGTTGGAACATCAAATAGGACTTTTATGAAACTCTCCGACGCTGAGGCGATCTTCCATCAGGCCCTTGAACACGAGGCCGGTGAACCGCGGGCGGCCTTCGTCGAACGAGCCTGCGGTCAGGATGGCGAACTGCGATCCAAAGTGGACCGGCTACTGCGGGCGCACGAACAAGCCGGTGACTTTCTTCCGACCAGGGCCGCCGACGAATCGCCTCTTTCCGAAGGCCCCGGCACACAGATCGGGAAATTCAAAATCCTCGAGCAGATCGGGGAAGGCGGCTTCGGGGTGGTCTATATGGCCGAGCAGAAGGAGCCGGTGCGCCGCCGCGTGGCCCTCAAAATTATCAAGCTGGGGATGGACACCAAACAAGTCGTGGCCCGCTTCGAGGCCGAGCGGCAGGCCCTGGCGATGATGGATCATCCCAACATCGCCCGCGTGTTAGACGGCGGTTGCACCAAGAGCCCTCACCCGGTCTTCGACCACCCTCTCCCATCCGATGGGAGAGGGGAGGGTGAGGGAACTCCGCACTCCGCACTCGGCACTCCGCGTTTCAGCGCCGGTCGCCCTTACTTCGTGATGGAACTCGTTAAAGGGCGTCCGATCACGAAGTTTTGCGACGAAGAGCGGCTTTCCACGGTCCAGCGGCTGGAGCTGTTCATCTCGGTTTGCCGAGCCGTCCAACACGCCCATCAGAAGGGCCTGGTGCATCGCGATCTCAAACCCTCGAATGTGCTGGTGAGCTACGTCGATGGCCGGCCCGTGCCCAAGATCATCGACTTTGGCATTGCCAAAGCCATGCAGCACGATCTCACGGACAAGACCGTGTTCACCCGGTTTTCACCAGTTCATGGGCACCCCGGCCTACATGAGTCCGGAGCAAGCCGGGACGGACAGCGCGGACATCGACACGCGCAGCGACATCTACAGTCTGGGCGTGATGCTCTACGAACTCCTCACCGGCCGGACGCCGATGGATGCCCGCGAAATTGCGAAGGCTGACTACGAGGAAATCCGCCGCCAAATCCGAGAAGTGGAGCCGCTGCGCCCCTCGAACCGGATCAGCACCCTCGCGGCCCCGGAACGCACGACCGTGGCCCGAAGCCGGAACGTGGACCCGGCCAAGCTTAGCCGGTTGGTGCGCGGCGATCTGGACTGGATCGTCCTCAAAGCGATGGAAAAGGATCGCAACCGCCGCTACGAGACCGCCAACGAATTTGCCAGGGACATCCAGCGTTATCTCGACAACGAGCCCGTGACCGCCCGGAAGCCGAGCCTTGGTTACGTCTTTCAAAAGTTCGCCCGCCGGCACAGGGCAGCCTTGGCCACCACCGCCTGCTTCCTGCTACTGCTAACAGTGAGTGCCTGCGTCTCTGCCGCTCAGGCGATCAAGAACAAATCGCTCTTCACCGCCGCCGAAGAGGCCAGGCTGAACGAGATGACCGCCAAGGAACGGGAGAAGGAACTGCGCCGCATTGCTGAAACCGAACGCGATCGCAGCCAGCGCCTCCTCTATACCGCCAACATGAACCTGGCCAAGTCGGCCTGGGACGATGCCAGAGTTAGTCGCGTCGCTGAGCTCCTGGACCAACACCGGCCCGGGCCGGGTCAACTCGACCTGCGCGGCTTTGAATGGTTTTATTTGGATCATCTCCGCCAGAGAGCCTTGCTCACATTGAAAGGGCACACCAAGGGGGTCTATGGCGTGGCGTTTAGCTCGGACGGGAAACGGCTGGCGTCAGCCAGCGGGGACAAAACGGTGAAAATATGGGACTCTCTAACCGGTGACGAAGCGCTCACATTGGAAGGACACGACAAAGGAGTCAACGGAGTCGTGTTCAGTCCGGACGGCAAGCGACTGGCGTCGGCAAGCTCTGATCAAACCGTCAAACTGTGGGATGCTACAACTGGTCAGCAGATGCTCACGCTGAAATGGCTCGGCGCCGGCGCCTTGGGCGTGGCATTTAGCCCGGACGCGAAACGATTGGCGACGGTGAACGGCGAGCTGGGAAAGGCAGGGGACGTGAAAGTGTGGGATGCCATCAACGGAGAGTTGTTGCTCACACTGAAAGTGCAAAGCCGGGGCGTGGGGAGCGTGGCGTTTAGTTCCGATGGGAGACGGTTGGCGTCTGCCAGCGGCGATCAGACAGTGAGCGTATGGGACATCACCACCGGCCAGGCGGCACTCACGCTGAAAGGGCACAGCAGCGGGGTGGGAAGCGTGGCGTTCAGCCCAGACAGCAAACGGCTAGCATCGGCCAGCGGGGATCAGATGGTGAAGTTGTGGGACGTCGCGACGGGGCAGGAGATGCTTACATTGAAGGGACACACCGGCTACGTTATAAGCGTAGCGTTCAGTCCCGATGGGAAACGCCTAGCGTCGGCAAGCCATGATGGGACGATAAAGGTTTGGGACGCGGCGACCGGTCGGGAGACGCTGACTCTGAAAGGACATTCCGCTGAGGTCTGGAGCGTGGCGTTCAGCGCAGACGGAAGACGGTTAGCTTCAGCAAGCTGGGACCAAACAGTAAAGGTGTGGGATATCGCGACCGGTCAAGAGACGCTCACGCTGAAGGGGCATGCCGCTCCAATCGTGAGCGTGGCATTTAGTGCGGACGGGACGCGGCTGGCCTCCGCCATCCTGGATGGAACAGTGAAGGTCTGGGACGCCCGGCCGCGCTAGGAACCGGAAGCTCGATAAGCGAGAAGGCAGCTTGCCTTTGATGACCCGCCTCGAACGATTGGCATCGCCTGCTCAGGAGACCCGGCCCCCGCACTTCCGCGAAATTTCTCAGCCGCGAAGAGGCGCGAAAAGGCACAAAAGGGGGGAGTATCTTTTTGCGCCTTTTGTGCCTTTTTGCGGCGCATCCTCCGTTGCGACTTGGCCGCGGAGTCGATCCCACAGACTCATCAACAAGCCGCTCTCTCTTCGCGTTCCTTCGCGTTCCTTCGCGGTTCAACTCCGGTTTTCAGGTGCGCCCTGGAAAAAGCAGTTCAACCATAGAGAGCACAAAGAACACAAAGCAGGCTTCTATCGTGCAGGACCGATTCGCCCTGTGGGTGGATTGGGCTAATCGTTCAGCTCGCACTGCACATCGTCAAAATTGCTCTCGAACGGCGACGAAATTCTTGACCGCGGATTTCACGGATTGCACGGATCAGGAGCCGGACAGCATCCGTGTAATCCGCGGTCAATTCCTTGGTTGTGGCTTCGCCGCGCCGCGCTCTCTGTGGCTAGCCAACCGCCGTTTTGAGGTTAACCAGTGACAACGCCATTCACCGTTGCCGTGGTCAACGACGATGCCGCGCTGAAGCGAACGCTTTTGCATTCGGCGGCTTGCCGTCACGCCGGGCTCCGTGTTTCAACCTATTCGGCAGCGGAGGCCGCCATGGCGGACGCGCGCCTTGGTCGATCGGATTTCATCTTGATTGACCTGGAGATGCGGCGGGGAGCGGCGTTGGGGATGGGCCGACAAACAGATCGCCTGCCGCCTGGCAATCGCGGCGACGACGGTGAACGATCATTTGAAGAGGGCGTTTGGCAATGGGCTGCCTTGTTCGCATTCAACCGATCCAACTCGTTCAACCAAAGACAGGAAAAACATGGGTCGGCAGTTCTGATCGGGTTAGACCGGTCCTCCTTGGGAATGTTCACGATCCGCGTTCAGAGACTTGGCCGGTTCAAGAAGTAAAGGAACAGACTGAACAGGGCGGAGACGATCAACCCGACGGCGATGGCCCACCGGACGAACTGGGCGTGGCGCCGCCGATTGGAGCGCCCCATGCCTGGGAGGAGATAGTACCGGTGTTCTTCTTTGTTGCGTCTTGAGCGGAACACAGTTCTGAACGCGTGCTTTATAGCTTCGCTTAACGCTGCGGAGGGCAGCCCCAAGGCTCGCCATCCAGTCTAAGGTTATCGTATCGCAAGTTGCTGTGAAGGCAAACCGAAAGGCAGCATATCCCCGCAGTGAACGCCGGTGGGGCGAGGACTCCCGCCGCGCCAATCGCCATCGACGCACGGCTCGGCGGGAGTCTCGCTCGTCCTCGCCCCACCGGCGTTTGCGGAGCGGTTACAGGGCAGCAATGCCCCTGAAATTTCGAGAAGATTCACGTGGAGTGGCTGGCGGCGACGAAGATCGGCAGACCGGCAGGTCTGCCCTACCGGTTTTTAGTGACCGTATCGGGCCACGTCCCTGCGCACTCCTGCCGCTCACGCATTGCACCCGCTCGGCGCTTAGTTTAGCTTCGCGACATGACAAATTTGTCGGCAGCTTGCCGATTTCAGCGAAACCCGACGCACCAAATCCGAATCCCGAAGCCCGAAGCCTTTGGACGCCGGGTTCTGCGGCTGGCTTCCGTGTTCCTGGCAGTTCTGCTGGGTTTCAGCAGTTGCTCTCCAATTTCCGGAGTGCACGAGGGCGAGGAGAAAAACCCGCACTACCTGGCCGGCAAAAGCCGCGTCAATAGCATGGATTACACGGGCGCCATTGAAGCGTTCGAGAAAGCGCTGGAAACGAATCCGCACTCCGCTTCCGCTCATTTCGAGTTGGGTTTGCTGTACGAACAGCGGATGAACGACTACGCCACGTCGATTTACCATTACCAGAAACACCTCAAGCTGCGGCCCAAGTCCAACATGGCGGAAAGCGTGCGCCAGCGCATCGCCTCGTGCAAAGTCGATCTCGCCAAGAGCGTCGCCTTCTCGCTCGTGAACCAGCAGGTCCATTCGCAACTGACTCAACTCACCACCGAAAACGCCGCGTTGCGGGAAGAAATCCAGCTCTGGAAAAACCGGCTGGCTCAGGAAACGTCGCTTGCGAGCAATCGGACGGTCCAGGCGGCAAATTCTCCCCCGGCCAATCCCGTCGGCAACGCGATCAACCGCTCTCCAACGCCTCCGGAGCGCGTGCTGCCGGCGGCCACGCCGCCGATTCAAGCGCGGCCGGCTGCGACCACGAAAACCCACGTGGTGAAACGCGGGGAGACTTTCGCTGCGATTGCGCGAGAATATGGACTGCCTCTGCCCAAACTGCTGGCGGCGAATCCAAGCGTGGAACCGCGAAGGCTCCGGGCGGGGCAAACGATCACCGTTCCCTGAGCGGAATCCTGCACGCGCATGCTCAACCGGATCGCTTTCGCGCTCATTCTGCTCTTCTGGCTCGTCATGAACGCACTCCTCTGGCGTTCTGAATTTCGCGGGCAAGATGAACTGAGCAGCGCGGTGCCGGTCGAGTTGGTCTGGAAAAGAATTCTCACCGCGCCCGATGATTCGGCTTTGGAAATCTCAATCGGGCAACAAAAGGTGGGCTATTGCCGCTGGCGCGCCAACATTGGCGAAGAATTGGCCACGGGCAAAGTAGCCACGGAAGAATCGCAGCCGGAAGGAATGGTCGAGCGCCTCACCGGCTACACCATCGACGTCGAAGGCAACTTGATCCGCCTGGAACCCGGTGGCCGATTTCGATTTGAGTTTCACGCCGGTTTCACGGCTGCCCACCGCTGGAAAGATTTCACCGTTCGGATCTCGGCCCGGCCACGAACTCTGGAAATCAAAGGGTCCGCCGCGTCGGAAGACCTCCACGTCACGTTCACGGACGGCCAGGCGAAATGGGAACGGCGCTGGCCCTACGCGGATTTGGCAGACGCCACGGCGCTAGGCCGCGAGTTCGGCTTGTCCTGGCCGGAGGATTTGGGAGGCGCGTGGAGTTCTTTCATCAACCTCAAAGACGTCGCGCTGGGATTGCGGTGGACGGCCCGGAAGGATTGGCTGCAAATCGGCAGCTCCAAGACCCGAGTGTATCGTCTGCAAGCGCGGTTGTTCGATCGCTATCAGGCGGTCGTGGTCGTCAGCCGGGTCGGCGAAATCCTGCGCGTCGAACTCCCGGGCGGCGCGGTGCTGGTGAACGACGCCCTAATCAATTTGTAGGAACGCGTTTTGAAAATGCCTTTTGGGTGGAACAGGCCACTGGCCTGTTGCGGCAGGCTGCCAGCCTGCCGCAATGTTCGGCGGCAAGTTGCCGCCGAAAACGGGCTGGCAGCCCGTTCCACCCATTTCAAAACACGCTCTGACCAAACTAAGACCGCATGGTTGAGCTGATTGATCTGGTCAAACGATTTGGAGAACTCACCGCCGTGAATGGCGTGCAGCTCGCGGTTCGGCGCGGGGAGTTCTTCGCGCTCCTCGGTCCGAACGCAGCCGGCAAAACCACGACGATCAAAATGATCGCGGGCCTGATGAAGCCGACATCGGGGACGGTGCGCGTCGCCGGTTTCGACGTGCAGGCCAAACCGCTGGAAGCGCGCCAACGTCTGGCCTACGTGCCGGATTTTCCGTTCTTGTACGAGAAACTCACGCCCTGGGAATTTCTCCGCTTCACCGGCCAGCTTTTCCAAATGACCGAAACGCGCATCCAGACGGCGGCGAGGGAACTGGTGGCGCGGTTCAACCTGGAACCTTATCTGGCGAAGCCGATCGAAGGACTCTCTCACGGCACGCGCCAGCGCGTCGCGATTGTGTCGGCCTTGTTGCACGATCCCGAAGTGTTCGTCATTGACGAACCCATGGTCGGACTGGACCCGCAACATGCGCGCGTGGTGAAGGACGTGCTCAAGGCGCGGTCGCTTGCAGGCATGACGGTTTTCGTTTCGACACATCAGCTCAGCGTGGCGGAAGAAATGGCCGACCGGATCGGGATCATGCACCAGGGCCGGTTGATTGCGCTGGGCACGCGCGAGGAACTGCGCCGGCAAAGCGGGGCGTCGGGAGCGCTGGAGAGGATCTTCCTGGCGCTGACGGCTCAAGACGCAGCGAGCGCGCCGGCGAGGGCGCAGGTTCCGTCAGAAGAATTCGTGAGAGGATCGAGGTCATGATCCCTTCCCATGAAGCGCTCCTCCGGACCGTGGCCTTTAGGCCGCTTCAACGCTGGAGTCCGGAGAGTGCGCGGAAGCAGCCTGAAGGCTGCGGTCCGCACGGTTTTCGGTTCGAGGGACGAGTGCATGGTTCTGAGGCCAAGAAAGCTTCCCATGAAGCAGCCGGGTCCCCAGCGAGCCGGTCCACACGTATTCCAAGCACGTGGCGCGGCTCGCCGGGACGGACTCGCCCTACCGGCGATCGGTTCTGGGCCGTGTGCAAGGTTCCCAGACCAAGGGAAAACAGGAAAGATTGTTTCGCACCCTCCAGGAAGACTTTGAGGCGCGGCTCGATCCAGCGCCAGAGCCGTCGATTGAGTTCCTCGAGGCTGTGAACTGGAGTCCGAATACCATCAACGCGCCCACCGCGGACCGGACGGCCAATCTCCGGCCCAACGCTTCACCGAGCGCGCCGTGGCCTTGCGCCTGGCTGATCTGCAGACCGATTGGCTGCGCTTGTTCCTGACCCGCGCCCAACGCCGCGTGCGCCTGGACGCCACCATCGGTCTGGAAGGCCACGTGTGGGAAGTGCCGGTCCACTTGCGCGGGCGGCTCGTCGAACTGCGTTACGACCCCTTCGGCTGGGAACGGGTCGAAGTCTGGCTCCTCTGGGAGCCCCGGCGTCCCCGCCGGCGTGTCGGGTTGCCGAAAGATAGCGGGAATTGGCCGACAAGGATGTCGGCGCTCCCGCTCAGAGCGTGTCCGAAAATTCCGCGGGGTCCTGTTTTCGCGCCAAAGGCCGGATGGCGAGGCGCAACGAAGGAGAATATCCTCCCTGGATCTTCGACTGAGGAGCAACGAAGCCAGGCGGCCTTTGGCGCGAAAACCCTCCGGGCGGCGGGTCTTTTGTCCGTGGCCTGCGTTGGCTCGGTCCTTACAGCCCGCGTTGGGGATGCTCGGACCTCGCCGCCTTGGCCACAGCCAAAATCCCTCGCCGCAGGACCCCTCGCAATTTTCGGACACGCTCTCAGATATTCAACTGCCGTTGGCGGTGCGCTTCATCCGGTCGCCCTGCAATTCGGTCCACGTGCTGGGGCGTGAGAAAGTTCGGTCCGCCCAACGCGGCCGCGCCCATGAAAATGGCGGCGGCCTTGTTCGCCATCAGGAGGCACGCCAGCACGGCGTTCGGCGTGCCGCCCAACGCAATGAGGCCGTGATTCTGCAGCAGAATCAGGCGCGGAACGGTGTCATGCTGTTGGATGAACGCCGAGGTGCGGTCCCGAATCTCGCGGGACAACGGCAACCCCGGATCCGTATAAGGAATGAATACCGACGCCGGGCCGCAGCACACGACTTCGTCCGGGAACAACCGCCGCTCTGCGAAATCCCGCGCGCGGGGCGAACAGAGGATTTGATTGGCCGCCACCGGATGGCAATGGCCGACAAAACCGACTCCTTCCAGCGTGAGCAGCCAGGCGTGAAACATGGCCTCCACGCTGGGTTTCTTTCCCTGGCCATCGACGCGCGAGTCCATCAGCGCTTGATCGATGGCCTCATCTCGGATGTTCCGTTGGTTGAGGATGGCCAGCACTTTGGCGCTGTCGCAAACCGTGACGTCCGCTTCCGAGAGCGTCGCGAGGCTGCAGCCGCTGGCTTTGACTGCGAACTGGGCGCCGTTGAGTTTGGCCGAAGTATTGCCTTCGCCCAAAATGGCCAGGTGGCGATCCTCCCTCCCGATCGCGCGCGACAGTTGAAGGAGTTCATTCACCCGGGCATTCATCCAGGACCACTCAATGCCGAAAATGCCGCACGCCGGTGAACGCCATCGCGACATTTCTTTCGTCCGCCGCTGCGATCACTTCCGCGTCGCGCACGGAACCGCCGGGCTGAATCGCCGCCGTGGCGCCGGCTTCCGCCGCCGCAATCAATCCGTCGGGGAACGGAAAAAACGCGTCGCTGCAGACAACGCTGCCCTTCAGCGACAATCCGGCCTCGCCCGCTTTCCACACGGCAATCCGGCTGGCATCCACGCGGCTCATCTGGCCTGCGCCGATGCCCAGCGTTCGGTCCTGCGCCGCATAAACGATGGCGTTCGATTTGACGTGCTTGACCACGCGCCAGCCGAAAAGCATCGCGGCCAGTTCGGCTTGGCCCGGCGGTCTCCGGGTGACGATTTTCAGTTCGCCGGCGCTCACGGTTTTCACATCGCGCTCTTGCAGGAGCCAGGAATCGGCGCCGACGCCGCGCACATCCCAGGCGCCCGCCGTCGCCGGATTCTTTAGAACCTTGATGAGTCGAAGATTCTTTTTCTTTTGCAGCAACGCCAGAGCGTCGGGCGCAAAGTCCGGGGCGATGATGACTTCGCTGAAAATTTCGGCGATCGCTTCCGCGCAGGCCGGATCGAGCGCCTGGTTGACGGCGATGATGCCGCCGAAAGGCGCTTGCTTGTCCGTCGCGAACGCTTTGTCCCAGGCCTCCCGCAGCGTCGCGCCCTGCCCCACGCCGCAAGGGTTCGTGTGCTTGAGGATCGCCAGCGTGGGTCCGTCCCCGAAAAACTCGGCGATCAGGCTGGCGGCGGCGGTGAGGTCGAGAATGTTGTTATACGAAAGCTCCTTGCCGTGGAGTTGCTGGAAATACTCATTGAACCGGCCATACAGCGCGGCGCGCTGGTGCGGGTTCTCTCCGTAACGCAAAGGCTGGACTTTCGATTCTCGGAGTGTCAGTTCAGCGGGCAGGTCGAGCGAGCTGGCTTCGGTGGATTTGCTCGTTTGTTCCTGGCGAGTTGCGAACGCGCGGCTCAAGTAACCCGCAATCGCGCCGTCGTAAGCCGCGGTCCGCGCAAACACCTTCGCCGCGAGCTTCCGGCGCAGTTCCAGCGTGGTGTTGCCGCCGGCCTGGATTTGCCGGGCGACCTCGTCATAGTCCCCTGGATCGACGACGACGGTGACGCTTTCGTGATTCTTGGCCGCGCTGCGAAGCATCGAGGGGCCGCCGATGTCGATGTTCTCGATCGCTTCGTGAAGCGCTACTCCCGGTTTCGCCACGGTTTGCTCGAAGGGGTAAAGATTCACCACGACCAGATCGATCGGCTTGAGGTCGTGTTGCTGAGCGGCCTTCTCGTGGCCGGGATTCCCGCGGAGGAAGAGCAGGCCGCCGTGGACTTTCGGGTGGAGCGTCTTGACGCGCCCATCCAGCATTTCCGGAAAGCCGGTGTAGGCGCTCAACTCCGTCACGGCGATGCCTTGATCACGCAGGGCCTTGGCCGTCCCGCCCGTCGAGATGATCTCCACCCCCGCTTTCGCGAGCGTGAGGGCGAGAGTGCTCAAGCCGGTTTTGTCGGAGACCGAAAGCAGCGCGCGTTGTATTCTCGGCATAAAGCGCGGGTAAAATCCTCCAGAAGTTCAACCGCCGTCAACCGGATTCCAGCAATTCTCATTATGGTAGGGCGAGTCCGTCCCGGCGAGCCGTGTCCGACGTATTGGGAACACGTTGGAGGCAGCTCGCTGGGGACAGGCTCTACCGAAGTCAAACTGAGAATTGCTGACCGGATTCCACTGACCCAAGTTGAGGCGTTGAGGCTTGTAAATCGATGGCATTGCTAAAGGATTTTGCGCAGAATCAACCCGCCGTGAGCAACCTCCGGATTATCTTTCGATTTGGCTGGCCCTATTTGCGGCGATACTCGGGGCGATTCATCGTTGGCATTCTGCTCGGAATCGCCTTCGGGTTCTCCAATGCCGGCTTTGTCTGGGCGACGAAAACTCTGATCGGCCGCATGGCCCCGGAGTCCGAAACCCAAGCCGCCAAAACTCCCGCGAACGCCGCCGGCACCGCCACAGCCCTGGACCGCGCCAAACTCCGCCTGGAGCAAACAACCGATCGCTGGGTCGATCCCTGGCTCCCTTACGCGGGACGGCCCGTGGACTGGCAGCAGTTCGTGGGTGGATTGTTCTTTCTGCCGTTGCTGGCGGCGTTCCGCGGCGGGGTCGGTTACTTGAACAGCTACTGCATGGCCTGGGTCAGCGAACGCGTCGTCAACGACCTGCGCATCGATGTTCTGGAAAAACTCACCGGCCTGTCGCTCGATTTTTTCAATCGCTCTACCACGGGGGATTTGCTCACGCGCGTCAACCAGGACACCGCGTCCTTGCAGCGCTGCCTGAGCCTGGGCTTCGCGGACCTCGTCAAGGAACCGATCACAGTCGTCAGCATCCTGATCGGCGTGGGGTTGATCGACTGGAAATTGACGCTCCTGGCCATGGTTTTTTTCCCGGTCTGCGTGGTGCCGATGATTCTCTTGGGACGCAAGGTGCGGAAAGCGAGCAAAGGCGCGCTGGGTGCCACCGTTTCGCAGGCCAGTTTGCTCGTGGAAATGCTTTCCGGCATCCGCGTGGTCAAGGCGTTCGGTCTGGAGCAACAGCAAGTCGCCCGCTTCCGCAAGTTGTCCCGAGACCTGGTGCATCACGGGATGAAGGGCGCCCGCGCGCGCGAGCAACTCAACCCGATCATCGAGACGATTTCCATGTTCGGACTGGGCATGCTCGTGGTGTACATCGCTTATCAGCAGCAAACGGTGGCGCAAATGGTTGCGTTTCTCACCGGCATGGCTCTCGTCTATACGCCGATAAAAAAGCTGGCGAGCCTGCACGTCCTCTTCGAGCAAACCAGCGTGGCGATCGAACGTCTGCTCCAGGTGTTCCGGGAAAAACCCACCGTGCGCGAAACGGCCGATCCGAAACCGATGAAGTCTTTTCAATCGGGGATCGTCTTCAACAAAGTGAGCTTCTCCTACGGCGACCGGATGGTGCTGGAGAACCTCAACCTAACCATTCCGCGGGGAATGCGGTTAGGCGTCGCCGGTGAAAGCGGTTCCGGCAAAAGCACGCTCGTGAATTTGCTGTTCCGATTTTATGACCCGACGCATGGAACAATCCGGATCGACGGGTGCGATCTGCGCGAGGTCGCCTCGGAACCATTGCGGCGCTTGATGGCGCTGGTGAGCCAGGAAGTCGTGCTGTTCGATTTGAGCGTGGCGGAGAACATCGCGTGCGGCCAGCCTGCAGCCACGGGTGCCGAGGTGGAAGCCGCGGCCCGTGCGGCGTTCGCTCATGAATTCATCGCCGCGCTGCCTCAGAGCTACCAAACGCGCGTAGGCGAACGCGGTGTCACGTTGTCCGGCGGCCAGCGCCAGCGGATCGCGATTGCGCGGGCGTTCGTACGCGACGCGCCGATTCTCGTTTTGGACGAAGCGACTGCCGCGCTGGATTCGCAATCCGAAGCCGAGGTCCAGGCGGCGATCGATCGGCTGGCGGAGCACCGGACGGTCATTTGCGTGGCGCACCGGTTGTCCACGCTGTCGAACATGGATCACATCATTGTTTTGTCGCAAGGCCGCATCATTGAAGCGGGGCGGTTCAAGGATTTGCTGCAAGCGGGCGGATTCTTCGCCGCCATGGCGAGCAAACAAGGCTTCGGACTGGCTGCGACTCAATGAACTTGCGCGCCAGCGGCTGCAGAAGAAGTGAGTCCAGCCTCGTAGCGCAGATTTTTAATCTGCCGTATCGCGGAATTGCATTCCGCGGCGTTCCGGCCAACTCGAGCTCGCGGCATTGTTCGACGCGCGGCCGATTCCAAATCGGCGATACAGCAGAGTTCAACTCTGCGCTACGTTGATGCGAATTCTGCACACAGAATGGTCGGACGGCTGGGGCGGACAGGAACGGCGCGTTCTGTCCGAGATGACCGGGATGAACGCGCGCGGCCATTTCGTCGCCCTGGCCACTCGGCCCCAGTGCCGCCTTCGCGTCCAGGCCGAAGCCGCGGGGATTCCCGTCCTGACGCTGCCCAGGCGCGCTGGACTTCGCCTCGATCCGAGCGCTGCGGCGATCTTTGTGCGAGCAGCGCATCGAGGTCGTGAATACGCACAGCGGCGTCGATAGCTGGATCGGCAGCCTGGCCGCAAAGTGGGCGCGGACGCCGGTCCTGCTGCGCACGCGTCATCTGAACCTGCCGTTGAAACGGAGCCGGCTGAATCTCGTCCATCATTTTCCCGACCGCATCATCACGTGCGGCGAGGCGATCCGCGCGGAATTGATCGCGCGCGACGGGTTTCCGCCGGGCCAACTCGTCAGCATTCCCACCGGCATCGATTTCGCAGGTTTCAATCCGCAACGCGACCGAAGCGCGACCCGGAAAAATCTCGGTCTCGCCGAGGGCCATTTCGTCATTCTCATGGTCGGAATTCTCCGCACCGTCAAAGGGCACGATGTCGCTCTGCGAGCGTTTCAAACCATGGCCTCGGAAATCGAACAGGCTCGGCTGGTGTTGGCCGGCGACGGCCCCTGGCAAGGGGAGTTACAGCGGCTGACCGCAACTTTGGGTCTCACGGATCGCGTCCGCTTTCTCGGATTTCGCGACGATGTTCCGGACTTGATGGCGGCGGCGGATTTGTTCCTGCTCACGTCGCGGTCGGAAGGAGTCCCCCAGGCTGTTACGCAGGCGATGTACGCCGGTTTGCCTGTTGTGGCCACACGAGTGGGGGGCGTTCCTGAATTGATCGCGCACGAGGAGAATGGCCTGCTGGTGCCGCCGGAGAATCCGGTCGCGACCGCAGCCGCCATCCGGCGAATGGCGCAAGACCCGAACCTGGCCCGGCAGTTCTCGGCAGCGGGTCGGTCGCAGGTGGAGATCCGATTCAGTTTGCAGGCGATGCTGGATCGGACCGAGCAACTCGGCGCGGAATTATTGGCGGAGAAACGCCGCTGAGAACCTGTTTGAGAATTCCCGCGGCTGCGATTTTCAAAACAGCTCTCAGATCATTCCTCGCTCCGGCTCAAGCGGGCGATCACGCCCAAATCCTCGAGCGTGGTCGTGTCTCCCTTGATTTCACCGCCGGCCGCGATTTGCTTGAGCAACCGGCGCATGATTTTTCCGGAACGGGTCTTGGGCAGGGCCTCCGCGAAACGGATGTCGTCCGGTTTGGCCACCGGGCCGATTTCCTTGGCGACGTGCCTGCGGAGTTCATCGCGCAGTTCGGGAGCGGCGTTCACGCCGGATTTCAATGTGACGAAAGCGACCAAGGCCTGGCCTTTCAATTCGTCGGGGCGACCGACCACGGCCGCTTCCGCAACCTTTGAATTGCTGACCAGAGCGCTCTCCACTTCCGCCGTGCCGATGCGATGGCCCGCGACGTTGAGCACGTCGTCAATGCGCCCGACGATCCAGAAATAGCCGTCCTTGTCCTGGCGCGAGCCGTCGCCGGTGAAGTAACTTCCTTTGACCTCGCTCCAATAAATTTCCTTGAAACGCTGCGGATCGCCCCAGACGCCGCGCAGCATGCCCGGCCACGGTTTGCGAAGCACGAGCTTGCCGCCCGTGTTGCGCGGCACAGGCTGGCCCTTGTCATCCACCACTTCAGGAACGATCCCGAAAAACGGGAGCGTCGCGGAGCCAGGCTTGGTCGGCGTCGCGCCGGGCAAAGGCGTGATCAGAATGCCGCCGGTCTCGGTTTGCCACCAGGTATCGACGATGGGACAGCGTTTGCCGCCGATGACTTCGTGATACCAGATCCAGGCTTCGGGATTGATCGGCTCGCCCACGGTGCCGAGCAAACGCAGCGAACGCAGATCGCGTTTCATAGGCCAGTCCACGCCCCATTTCATGAAAGCGCGAATCGCGGTCGGCGCCGTGTAGAGGACGGTGACGCCGTATTTTTCCACGATGCGCCAAAAGCGGTCCGGTTCGGGCCAGTTCGGCGCGCCTTCGTACATCAGGCTGGTCGCGCCGTTCGCGAGCGGGCCATAGACCACGTAGCTGTGCCCGGTGACCCAGCCCACGTCCGCCGTGCACCAATACACATCGGTGTCCTTCAAATCGAAGACGTAACGGCTCGTCAGCCTCACGTAGAGGAGGTAACCGGCGGTCGTGTGAAAAATTCCCTTCGGTTTGCCCGTGGAACCGCTCGTGTAAAGAATGAACAGCGGCGCTTCGCTGTCCATTTTCTCCGGAGGGCAATCGACCCCGACCAGCTTCGACTCCTCGTGCCACCAGACGTCGCGCCCGTCTTGCATCTGAACTTCGTTGGCGGCGCGGCGCAGCACGATGACCTTCTCAATGGATGCCGCCAGCAAGGCTCCTTGCGCGTCCTTGAGCGCCAGCGCCTCGTCCACATTTTTCTTCAGCGGCACCACGCCCCCGCGGCGAAAACCGCCGTCCGCCGTGATGACGAGCTTGGCGCCGCAATCATGAATCCGGTCCGCGACCGATTGCGCGCTGAAGCCGCCGAACACGACCGAATGGACCGCGCCGATCCGCGCGCACGCGAGCATGGCGATGGCGGCTTCGGGCACCATGGGCAGGTAAATCAGCGCGCGATCTCCTTTGCGAATGCCGTTTTTCTTGAGCACATTGGCGAACCGGCAGACCTCGCGGTGAAGCTGTTTGTAAGTCAGGACGCGTTCCTCGCCCGGCTTGCCGTCGGTGGCAGGCTCGCCTTCCCAGATCAGCGCGGCTTTGTTCGCGGTGGGCGTGTCCAGATGCCGGTCCAGGCAATTGGCGCTCACGTTGAGCTGGCCGCCAACAAACCACTTCGCGAACGGCGCCTGCCATTGCAGCACCTTTTTCCAAGGCTTGACCCAAACCAGCTCGTCCTTGGCCCGTTTGCCCCAGAATTTTTCCGGCGCTTTGACCGATTCCTTGTAAAGCTTGCGATACTGGGCGAGCGACTTGATATGAGCTTGCTGGGAAAAGGTTTTAGGCGGAGCGAAAACGCGCTCTTCATGTAGGACCGACGTGATGCCGGGGGCCGGCGCAAGCTTTTGGTCACTCATAATCGTGCTGAGAACGGAGGCATCTTAGGAGCGAGCGAGGACGCGTCAATCTTGAAGGGGAGTGAAAACCGTATCCCCCTCTCGGGTCTGTGCAAAAATAACTTCCGGTTTTGGCGGGAGCGCCGCCTGGCCGGATGCAAGGCGCGAGGAGGGAGCATCCCCGTTTTGGGGCTGTGACCGACGAGCAACGCCGCAGCCGGCCAGGCGCCGCCCCGCCCCGGAGGGCTGGGGCGATTTCGCTTTCTGGCTTCGTTTCTCCTCAGTCGCAGAGCCCTGGCTATGCTCCTTCGTCGTGCCTCGCCAGAAAGCGAAATCGCCTCCAGCAAAACCGGAATTTATTTTTGCACAGACCCTGAGAGCGTGTCCGAAAATTGCGCGGGGTCCTGCGGCGAGGGATTTTGGCTGTGGCCAAGGCGGCGAGGTCCGAGCATCCCCAACGCGGGCTGTAAGGACCGAGCCAACGCAGGCCACGGACAAAAG
>Ga0194128_10003946_pt1 | contig 22193 bp, 14 predicted proteins | sample TA2KigCa65mmetaG_FD_148650 | JGI IMG/M metagenome (GOLD analysis project Ga0194128, IMG submission 148650) | Freshwater microbial communities from Lake Tanganyika, Tanzania - TA2015037 Kigoma Deep Cast 65m | ecosystem: Environmental > Aquatic > Freshwater > Lake | place: Tanzania: Lake... | reverse complement strand
GCTCCAATGATACAAGGAAGGTTGAAGAATTCCTGAAATAACGCCGAGTTCTATCATCCATGGGCCCTTAAAATCGCTCGCAGGGTCTGAAGGTTGGCGGTATTGCCAAATTAATTGCGGTAAGGAAACCCAAGATGAAACCAAAAAGCTTGAGGAGTTGTTTTTTTCACGCTGCCGAACAAAATCAACGGAGACGCTCAATCGATGCTGTCCTGAACTCCAAACCCATGAGGGTTTAACAGAAAAGGTGCTTCTTGCCTGGTTCAAATTATCCGAAGCCCTTGATAACATAGATGAATTGGACCAATCCAACTTCAAACCCAAATCGTGAACATCCTCAGTATAGCCAATTTGGTAAACCATCATCCCAGCCCATTCGTCGCTGCCCAAATCGGCGAAACGGTCTGAAGAGTTCCAATTTTTGGTAGAGTTCCAATTTTTGATACCAAAACCCTCCAAGACCAGATGCTGATGGAGACCGTCTATGAACTGACTTACACGGTTCCATGCGATTCGAGGGTTGACTCTCAAATTATTCCATTGAACGCCCGATAAGGTATATTTCGAAGGAGTCGTATCCGAAGCATGAGAGAGTATTCTTCGAAAATTGAATCGTGAGCTTCGTTGGGACGCTTCCAAAGTAATATGCCAATCACGGCTTCCTGCAGGATACCAACCAAGGTTCACCCGAGGATTCCAAATAGCCAAACTTTGAACCGAATCCGCCCAAAGGCGATTCGAATTCCCAAAGGCTGCCTGAAAATCCAATTTTCCAAAAAGACGCTGTGAGCCTATCCTCAAGGGTCCACTCCATTCTGCTCCCAAATTACCTTGACTTCCGGGTATGCCTCCGGCTGTAATCGAAGCCCTGCTCAACAATTGAGGCTGAAGCGTGGATGAATCAAGAGAGGGTTCATTATACTTCGGAATAGGCCCGAATGAGTGAACAAAAGACAAAGAATCTGGCCTGTAAGAAAATGGAATACGGGTTGTTGGTTCCATAAATAAAATGGGATCCGATGAAAATCGGAACCAATCGGGAAGATTTGGATCATAGGCTCTCACAATACGAACGGTTTGCCCGAATCCTGTGCTATCCTGGCCATGAACTGAAACCACTAGGAAGACCAAGAAACATAAAAGTAACGATTTTCTTAACATGACTTTGACTTGTCCGCTGCAATAACTCGACATCTTCTATGGCTTATTGATTTCACGTAAACGATTTTCAGCTTTGCGGCTGATCTCATCAGCATCTCGACCTTCAATCAAATTTTGAAGCACAGCCACTGCCTGATCCTTTTCGTTAAGCGCCAATAAATTTTCAGCCAACAAAAACAAACCTTGGCCATACCATTCCGAGTATTGTGGCCAGCGATCGGTCAAATTGAAGAGCAAATCCTGGGAAACTGCATATTGACGTTCTTCGAAGGCCATTTCTGCCAGGTTGAACATAGCCCTTGCCGCCCATTCGGTGGTAGTAGAATCCGAAAGGTAACGTAAATTTTGCCGTGCTTGGGTGGCTTTCCCTTGATAGCGCATGGAATTGGCCAAATGCCACCTTAACTCATTTCTTGTATTCTGACCTAGAGAAATCATGGGCAAGTAAATTGCACCAATAGAATCCACCGTAGACCATTGCTTCAATATAGTAGATGCCCGAATCAAACCCATGGCTGCCTCCAACCTTGAAGTCACCGAGAAACTTCCTCGAAGAATGCGTAAGAAAACAGAGGTAGCTTGAGTCCACTGTTCCTTGCTTGTATAAAGTTCTGCAAGCATAAACATTCCACGTTCGGTGAACAAATTATCAGGCATTAGCATAAGAGCCTCCAAATCTGAAATTTGCATTGATTTATCCCCGACCTGGGCAGCAGCAAACGAGCGCATGTACAGGGCATTCGCTTTGAATGATCCTAAAGGATAATCCGATAAATATTGAGTTAGAGTTGCCAAGGCCTCGAAGAACTTACCTGATTCCATACTGAACTGCGCTGTTTCGAAAAGCAACGAATCCATGGCATCATCTTGCACGGCAATCAAACCATTCTTCCCGGCAATATCCATATATCGCTGAGGTTGCGAGGTCCGAATGCATAACTGCCTCAGCTCAAACAAAGCGTCCCTTCCTTCCGGTAAGCCTGCAGCCTTCTGAACAACTTCCTCAAAAACAGTTAACGCAAGACTATCTTGTCCTAATTCCAAATAAATCGAGCCTCGTAAATTCATGGCCACGAAGGTGAGGCTTTGCATTGGGTAATCTTCCTCTAGCTTTCGAATACACCACATTGCCGAATCAAATGAAGATTCATGAAAACAAGTAGTTGCAAGCTCAAGTAAACCGTATATGCGATAATCCGAACGAGGGTAATCCTGAATTAAAGCCACCAATTGGTCGCGCTTTTTCAAAGTTTTTTTCTGAATCCCATAAGCGATGGCCAATTGGTAATTGGCGTATTCCACCTCTGTCCGAAGTTCATCAATGCAATAAGAAAATTGTCGAACAGCCAAATCCACCTGGTCGTCTCGGAGGTAAGCATCCCCCAAACGCAGATGCGCATCTCGGTACATGGCCGTTTCAAAATCACTGCGGTTTTCCATGGATTGACCGTTTCGAACCGCTTGAAGCAAAAATTTCACGGCTTGGGGATGACGTTTCAAACGAAAGGCTAAATGACCCAATTGATAATTTGCCGCCATGGGATGGCAACCCAATGCTCTTAAATCTGGTTGAAAGTACTCGAAATCGAGATAATTTTTCATCCATAGAAAGGCTTGATTATATTCTCCAACCCTATGGTATAGCTCAGACTTCCAAAATAAGGTAGCTGATCGAATAAATGAATCAATCATATATGTTAATGAGGAATCCAAAAATGGCAAAGCCTCAACATAACGTTTTTGATTGTACAAGGTTATTCCCTGCTGATAATACAATTTCTGAACAATCGCCTGAACCTTGGGCGACTTATTGGAAACTCCACGCAGTATTCGCAAAGACTCCACATAGTGATGGGCCTTCATGGCGAGATCACTCAAGTATTCACTGATTTCTTCCCTAAAATCACTTCGTGGATATTGCATCAGAAAAGAACCCAATACACGAAAATTAGCGGGTGATTCCCCTATTTCGTAACACAATTTAGCGTACCAATAAAAAGCACTCTCTCGCATTATTCCGCTGACCTCTAACTCCGTTACCCGCTGAAAGGAATTTCGAGCCCTTGCCAGATATCGGTCCAGTTTTTCATCCAATCCCCATGCTAACCATGCATTTCCTTGCACATAATATGCCATGGTCTTGATTGAATCAGGCCAATGATCTATTTTCTTGAGTAAAAGTGTGACTGTATCCCACGCCATGACCAAACTATACATTTGAGCCAAACGAAGAGTATCCACGGAGACCTTTTGGTATCCCTGATCCACGGCTGCCTGTAGGTAGCCTGGATAGCGATACGGCATTGAGCAATGATAACTTAAATGCACACCCAACAAGGATAAGGCGAGTTTACCCTTAACCTTTGGTCGCATCATATGGAAGTCGATTAATGCTAATGCCGCCGAAGTATCACCGTCAAGGGCATTGACCAATGCCCTGGGATAAACACACAAACCTTCATAACGCTCATCGGCTTGCAGCAAATCCAACAATTCCATAACACCGTTGATATCGAAGTGATGAAGCCTGTGCAGCATAAGGGAATAGCGAGCATGCACCTGAAAATCCCCATGAACGCTTGCAGCCTGTTGCCAATGCCCTATGGCTCTAAGGGTATCGGAAGCATAAACCAATCGTCCGAGAAGGTAATGGTATTGCTGCGCAGTGGTCACTGTAAGTTGATACCAATTCAAAGAATCAAGAATAGGCAAAGCCTCGGTATCGCGGCCTTGTTGAATCAAATAGACCGCATAGGCAAGACGCGCCTCATCAATTCGTGGATGATTCGGATAATTCTTGACATAGGATTGGAACATCAAGTCGGTCCCCTGATCTAATCGATACGCAGCTTGTATAGAACCATACCAAGCCAAATCGCCCCCATCGATCCCTTCTGGTCTAGTAAGCCGCCATTCTTCTTGCGGATAGGCCGTAAACCTCAAAGCCAAATCAGCCAATTCAAACTCCAATTGATCTGCCCATTTCAACCAGAATTCCCCATGGGCCTTGGGAATTTGAAACGGTTTAATCCCTTGGCCGGATATTTCTCCAGACCATAAAACAACAGACAACCATCCGTAGATGCATATCCAATATGGCCATCGAAAAAGACGTAGAAGTCTCATCAAAAACTCAAAACCAATCCCAGAGCTGGCAATATCGGTAACTGGTCTACCCTGCTATAGCGGATTCTATCGAAATAGAAAATATTACGCCGATTGTAAGCATTGGTCAGACTGAAGTTAACATCCATAGAAAGACGTTCACTCCACTCTTTGCGGTAGCGTAATGCCAAATCCAATCGGTGGTAGGTTGGTAATCGGCCTTGGTTAAATCCTGCATACAAAACCCCCAATGCTCCTCCCTGGTTGATATAATCCGTTCCAGCGCCGGCCCCAAAATTCAATTCAGGGTAAAAACCCTGAGTTTGGGTGAAAGGAAATCCAGAGCCGAAATTCCAGCGACCAGAAACTTCCCATTCCAACTGCTTACCAAAGGTATAAGTACTCACCAAATTGATGTTATGGCGACGATCAAAAACAGGATTGTACGTACGGATTCCATCAAAACGATCCACATAAGTCCAACTGTAGGTGGTCCAAAAATAAAATCGCTTAACATCGTATTTCAGCCGGAAGTCAAACCCATAGGCCCTACCACGTTCAATAATAAAGTCTTTCTTGAGGACATCGGGCTTTCCGAAATTCCCCTCCACATCATTAAAAATTTTGTCCCTATTGATATTGGACAATTGAATAAACTGTTTGATATAGGTTTCTGCATTGATTTCGACTCGGGGGCCTAAATCGATTTCAATCCCGCCGACCAAATGATTGGCTTTCTGAAGTCGAGAGGTCACAGGCTCCCCGTCAAAGGTTTTGGGGAGATTATCCGGACCTGAAAGAAAACCTAAGAAAAGGTTCACCACATCCCTGTCGGAGGTTGCAGAAATCAGATTTTGGGAATATTGACCACCTGCTACCTTAAAGCGTAAATCAGGTCGGGCATTGTACTTAGCACTGAATCGCGGCTCTAACGACATTTCGGTAAGACTGGAATAATAATGCGCTCGAAGACCCGGCTCAACCACCCAATTATCGAACAACAAGTTGTATTTGCCAAACACCGCAAGCTCGGTGGTGCTTTCCTGTTGACGTATAATTTGACCCGTAGAATTGGTGAAATTAAAATCCGTGGTAAGGCCCACCATATCAAACCCAAAATTAGCCTGACCAGAGTTCAGGTATTGGGTCACGGAAACCGTACCGTTGAATCCAGAAATAGCCGAACGCCTTGGACGATGGTCGGCTTCGCGTTGCCCTGATTCAAAATTTGAATACGCCAAATTTCCTGATATCATATTGTCGGCGCCCTCAGGGATGAGCACAAATTGAGTCCCTGCCCCGGTGGATACCCAATCAACCTCCGCGATTCCCCTGAAATTCGCCTTGTCGTTCATATTAAACCCAAACAACGACAACTTAGATCCGCTATTGGCTTTAAAAGTAGCCTTGCCATACAAATCAAAAAAAGAGAAAGGTAAGCCTTGTGAACCAGCATAGGAATAAAGCGCCTTCGAGGTTTGGTCTAAGTAGGAACCCTTGGCACTGAAAATGAAGGTTGGAGTCAGTTTTTCAGGATCAACCGACTCCCATAAGGGGCCTTCCAAGACCAGCCTGCTCAAGAATGGACTTACCCCAATTTTTCCGCTAAGTTGTTTTTGGTTACCGTCCCGGGTCGTCACATCCATGACCGCGGATATGCGACCACCGTGATTGGCATTGTAGGCCCCCGTATAGACCTCTGCATTTTTGATCAAGTCTGTTTCAAAAACGGAATATAACCCAATGGAATGAAAAGGGTTATAAAGCAGCATTCCGTCTAACAATACTTTATTCATCACCGGGGAACCTCCACGGATATACAATTGCCCACCTTGGTCGCCTGTGAAGACCACCCCCGGCAAAACTTGTAAATACTGTGCGATGTCGGCCTCACCACCCACCGAGACCACTTGGGTAATTTGTTTGGGGGTTACTGTTTCTACCGAAACGCGGGTATTGGTCAACTGCTCCTGCTTCGCCCCAAACACCTCCACCTCTTTGAGGCCGATCGAGGACTTGGATAATTGCAAACGATAATTAAGCGTTACACCTGCGGTGATCCTGATGGAGGTGCGGATTGTATCGTAACCCAAATACGTACTCATTAGGATATAGTTCCCGGGGGGAATATTCTTGATCGTAAAAAAACCATTGACATCGGTGCTGGCTCCAATAGTGGTTCCAGCCAGGAATACATTGGTAAAGAGGATGGGCTCTCCACTGCTTTTGTCCAAAACGGTTCCTCGCACAGTACCTGAACCCTGACCTGTGGCCGTATGGCAAAGGCCAACAAACGCAATCACGATCCCAAGGAAGCCTGTACGGCCCAAAGCCTTAAAAACATACCTCATCGCAGTAAAATTAAGGAATGATGATGCAATTCGTACAAGGCACGCAAAGCATAATAGGCCAGTTCCTCAGAACTCAGGCCCCAAGGGAAGCGGAGACTGCTTTTGCTGCGTCTTCGAGGGTAATGGCTGCACGGATGGGCAAACCGGAAGCCTCTAAGATGGCTTTGGCTTCAACAGCATTGGTTCCTTGCAAACGAACGATCAAAGGAACGCGCAGATCCCCCAAGGATTTGCAGGCTTCCACAATACCGTTGGCCACCCGATCGCAACGAACGATACCCCCAAAAATGTTCACCAAAATAGCTTGGACATTGGGGTCCTCCAAAATAATGTTGAAAGCCTGAGCAACACGCTCGGCAGAGGCAGTGCCCCCGACATCCAGGAAATTGGCCGGGCTTCCGCCGCTAATCTGAATCATATCCATAGTCGCCATGGCTAGTCCTGCCCCGTTCACCATGCAACCGACGTTTCCGTCCAGTTTAATATAATTCAAATTAAAAGAAGCTGCTTTGCGTTCTGTAGGGTCATCTTCGCGTGGATCGTGCATGGAAGCGATATCGGGCACACGCATTAGCGCATTGTCATCTATATTGACCTTGGCGTCCACCGCCAAAATGCGATCATCCGAAGTTTTGAGCACAGGATTGATCTCGAACAAAGAAGCTTCTACCCCTTCAAAAGCTATTACCAGATTTTGACAAAATGCTACCATTTGTTTGAAAGCCTGGCCCTTAAGCCCCAGATTCAAGGCTACCCTGCGGGCCTGATACGCTTGAAAACCAATCGCAGGGTCTATCCATTCCCGGTAAATTTTCTCGGGATGCTTTTCGGCAACTTCTTCGATATCCATTCCACCTTCCGGGGAATAAACCATCACAAAACTTCCCTTGGCTCGATCCAACAAAACCGATAAATAAAATTCTTGAGTGGGTGATAGTCCAGGGGCATAAACATCTTCCGCGATTAACACCGAATGCACCTTCTTACCTGCAGCACCAGTTTGTGGAGTCACCAGCTGCATTCCCAAAATCTGGGCGCTCAGTTGCTGAACCTCATCCAAAGATTTAGCCAATTTGATTCCGCCCCCCTTACCCCTACCACCGGCATGGACCTGGGCCTTGACTACCCAACATCCAGTTTTGGTCTGTTCTTGCATAAGGCTGGCCACCTTAACCGCCTCCTCTGGGGTGGAGGCCAATAGACCTCGCTGAACCGTAACACCATATTGAGACAACAAGGCTTTACCCTGATATTCATGGATATTCATAGAGGGATGATTATATAATTAGGAACTATACGGATCAATACGGTTTAGCCCCCAAAGTCGTCAAAGGCTACATGCTCCTTAGGAATACCCCAATCATCGCACATTTTGAGAACGGCTGCATTCATCATAGGAGGTCCACAGAAATAAAATTCGATTTCTTCCGGCTCCCTGTGCTTGCTCAAGTAATTGTCAATAAAGGACTGGTGAACAAAGCCTAAGAAACCATCCCCCTCCCGGTCATCTAATCCTTGGCTCACTTTCCAGTTATCCTCGGGGAATGGTTCAGAAAGAACCACATAAAAACGGAAATTGGGGAACTCTTTCTCGATGGCGCGGAATTCGTCCACATAAAACAATTCACGCTTGGATCGTCCCCCGTACCAATAACTGACTTTCCGTCCGGTTTTGAGGGTATGAAATAAATGAAAAATATGGGCACGCAACGGTGCCATACCGGCACCACCGCCCACATAGACCATTTCCTTTTGGGTGTCTTTGATAAAAAATTCACCGTAAGGTCCTGAAATAGTCACTTTGTCGCCGGGTTTGCAGTTAAAAACAAAAGACGAACAAATACCCGGGTTCACCTTCATCCAAGCGTTGCTGGCCCTATCCCAAGGGGGTGTTGCGATACGGATATTGAGCTTGATCATATTTCCTTCCGCAGGGTGGTTGGCCATGGAATAGGCTCGGAAGATGGGTTCGGGATTCACCATTTTGAGGTCCCACAATTTGAACTTATCCCAATCTTCTTTGAATTTGTCTGGTCCCGCCGGATCATCCGAAAAGGGAGCAATATCGATGTTTTTGAAGTCAACGGTACAACCCGGAACATCCACCTGAATATAGCCCCCTGCTTCAAAATGCAAATTTTCGCCTTCGGGTAATTTAACGATAAATTCCTTGATAAAAGTGGCCACATTGAAATTGGAAACCACTTCACATTCCCACTTCTTAATTCCGAAGATTTCTTCGGGAATCTGAATTTTCATATCGTTCTTGACCTTGACCTGACAAGCCAAACGCCAATGCTCGGCTTGTTCACGCCGATTCAAATGACCTTTCTCCGTCGGCAAAACATCGCCACCTCCCTCCAAAATCTGGCATTTGCACATGGCACAAGTTCCACCACCACCGCAAGCCGATGGCAAAAACAATTTGCGCTCCGACAAAGTGCTAAGCAGGGTTGAACCTGCTGCCACCTTTATCGGATTGTCGGTATCCCCGTTAACGATAATTTGAACGTCACCGCTGTTGATCAGTTTGGCCTGAGCGTACATTAAAACAAAAACCAACAAAAGAATGACTCCGGAAAAGGCCAGAATGGAATAGAAAATAATAGATAAGGTTGCCCCGGTTAACATCGTAAGTGGAGTTTAAAGAGTAATACCCAGAAAGCTCATGAAGGCAATGCCCATCAATCCTGTAATAATAAATGTTATGCCCAAGCCGCGCAAAGGCGCAGGCACATTCGAATATCGGATCCGCATGCGTATAGCGGCTATGGCGACAATGGCAATCAACCAACCTACACCGGATCCCAGACCAAAAACTGTCGCTTCAGCAAATTCATAATCCCTTTCCTGCATAAACAATGAACCACCCAGAATAGAACAATTCACTGCAATCAGCGGTAAAAAAATTCCAAGGGCTCCGTACAATTCAGGAGATAATTTTTCAACCAGCATTTCGACCAACTGAGTCATGGAGGCAATGGTTGCAATAAACATAATAAAGGCCAAAAAGCTAAGGTCGACTTTGGCTAGGGATGGACTTAGCCATGCCAAAGCGCCGTCTTTGAGGACCTTGTTCAAGAGCAGCCAATTCAATGGAACGGTAATGGTCAGTACAAAAACCACAGCAACTCCCAAGCCTAAGGCCGTTTTGACATTTTTGGAAACCGCCAAATAAGAACACATGCCCAAGAAATAGGCAAATATCATGTTATCGATAAAAATTGACCGAACAAAAACGGATACCAGGTCCGTGGCTAGAAACATTATGTTCATTCTTTTTCCTCCAAATGTTTAGCAAGACTTCTTTGAACCCAGATATAACAAGCTACCACAAACAAAGCTCCTGCAGGGATCATCATCAATCCGTTATTAACGTAACCGGCCTGGTAAAGGACATCGGGCACCACTTTAAAACCAAAAACCTTACCGCTCCCTAACAATTCCCGAACAAAAGCTACGGTGAGGATGACCGCACCGTAACCAAAGCCGTTTCCAAGACCGTCCAACAAGGAAGGAAAAGGCTTATTCCCCATCGCGTAGGCCTCCAAACGTCCCATAACAATACAATTGGTAATAATCAAACCCACAAAAACCGATAATTGTTTACTGATATCGTACAGGTAAGCCTTGAGAATTTGATCCACCAAAATAACCAAAACCGAAACCACCGTCAACTGCACAATGATTCGAATTCGGGATGGAATAGCATTCCGCATCAGGGAAATAACCAGATTAGACAAGGCAATCACTGCAGTAACCGACAAGGCCATCACCATGGTGGGCTTCATTTGAGTGGTTACCGCCAAGGCCGAACAAATACCCAAAACTTGAATAGTCACGGGGTTATTGTCCGATAAGGGGTCGGTAATGAGTTTCCTCTCTTTTTTGCCGATTAATGGTTTTTTCTCGGCGGGACTTTGAACCAATACGTCGCTCATGACTGAGGGGATTGAGTGGATTGTTGACGGATATACTTTAGGTAGCATGCCAAGTCCTGTTCCAGCATTTTGCTCACCCCGTTGGAGGTTATAGTACCCCCGCTGATCGCATCGACGGCATGCGGCATGCTTGCGTCATGCTTTCCTTTCTCGACCTTGACCGAGACAAAGTCACCTTGCTGGTTGAGTAACTTTTTGTTAATGAACTGCTGTTCAAAGGCATCGGTATTTATTTCAGCACCTAATCCGGGGGTCTCCCCTTTGTGGTCAAAAATAGCCGAACGAAGGGTGTTACCATCCTCATCCAAGGCCAAATAGCCCCATATAGGTCCCCACAAACCAGTACCGGCCGCTTGAAGCAGGTAGGTGGTTCGGCCGCTGGGATCACGGTAGACGTACATAGGGTAGCGAACCTTGTATTGCGGGTTTTTGGTGCTCAATTTTTTCTCCATGGGCAAGTCTAAGCTGATGGCATCCACTCCTTGAACCAATTGCCCATCCTGATCGATGACCAAACCCTGCACCAATTGGTCAAATTTCTTGAAATCATTCGGGTCGTTGAGTCCAACAAGGGAGAGAATATTTTGTTGCTTTTCTTTGAGCACATTCTCGTCTTGCGCCGGTTTGAGAATAGTCGCTGCAACGGCCAGCAAAGCTGCTGATAAAGTCGTCACAACCAAAGCGAAGACGATGGTACCGGAAGTTGATATGGGTGACATAGGTGGCTAGTGAAAAATATTAGACGAGGGAAGTACGAGTGACAAGGCGCTTGTTACGGCGCGCAATATTGGCTTGGACGACAAAGTAATCAATGAGGGGAGCCATCACATTCCCAAAAAGTACGGCTAACATAATTCCTTCGGGGTAAGCCGGGTTGAAAACCCGAATCATGACCGCCATCATGCCCACCAAGAATCCGTAAATCCATTTGCCGGTACCGGTATGGGCTGCTGTGACCGGATCAGTCGCCATAAACACTGCTCCAAAGAGCAACCCCCCCATCGCCATATGTAGATAAAAAGGCATATTCATAAACGGCGTAAGACCAATTCCGTTAAAAATGAGCGCCATCAACAAGGCCCCAAGCACGACACCGAGCATGATGACCCCGGACCCTATCCCGGTCAAAATCAAGAAAGCGGCACCCAAGAGGATAGCAATTTTGGAAGTTTCGCCGATCGAACCTGGGATTAAGCCTACCACCATGTCCTGCAAAGAATAATTCCAGGTTTGGTTCGCGGAAATTTGAAAGGGTGAACCGGTAGCCGCAGCATTGGCCAAGGCCGTGGCTCCACTGTAAACATCCGGTTTCTCCGAAATCCATACTTGGTCTCCACTCATAAAGGTGGGGTAGGCAAAAAACAAAAAGACCCGAGCGGTGAGGGCAACATTAAGCACATTCATGCCGGTACCCCCAAAAACTTCTTTAGCAAAAACCACGGCAAAAGCAGTGGACAGACCCACCATCCACAACGGAATATCTGGAGGTAGAATCAAAGGAATTAACATGCCCGATACCAGAAAGCCTTCGTTAATAGCGTGGCCTTTTTTGGAAGCCACAAAAAACTCTATCCCCAAACCCACGGTATAGGAAACCACCACAATGGGGAACACCTTGAAAGCCCCGTATAACACTTTATCCCAAAGCCCGTTCAAGGGGGAACCGGAAAATTCACCCAAAGCCAAGAAATGCTGATGACCTACGTTAAAGATTCCAAAAAGCAAGGAAGGGACCATGGCCAAAATCACGAAAAACATCGTCCTCTTGAGGTCGATACCGGCTTTGATGTGGGTACCACCACTGCTCACCCTATCGGGAGTAAAGAGAAAAGTTGCGAAACCGTCAAAAAGGGTATGAAACTTTGCATATTTGCCGCCTTTCTCGAAGTCGGGGCGCAGCTCCAGTATTTTCTTTTTTAGAAATTCCATGGGAGAACTAGGACTATAACAATTTTATTTTAAATTATAAGGACTTATTCTTCTTCGGCAATCATGATGTCCAAGCCTTTGCGGATCATTTCCTGAACAGGGATTTTAGAAGTGCAAACGAATTCACAGAGGGCCACATCTTCTTCGTCCAGTTCGTAAAGCCCCAACTGTTCCATTTCTTCCACATCCTGGTAATGAATTGCTTTAAGCAAATACGTCAGCAACAAGTCCATCGGCAAGACCTTTTCGTATTGTCCTGTCATCACAAAGGCTCTTTCTTCGCCGTGGGTATTGGTGTTCACCTTGTAAGTTCGGTTGCTTATCCAACCCGAAAGGAAAGATTTGGAAATATCAGGCCGGGGATAGGATGGCAGCAGCCAACCTAGGAATTCCAAATCACGACCCTCAGGAATAACACTAAGCTGATCGTGGTAGTAACCAAGGTATCCGTCGGCGGCAACCTGTTCCCCGCTAAGAACATCCCCGGAAATCATCCGATGCTCCCCGACTTGCAAGCCGGCGGCCTTGACGATTTCGGAAACAGAGGCGCCAAGGATGGCTTGAACATAGCCGGGCTTCTGCAAGGAAGATCCACCAACGGCGACCCAACGGCGGGCATCGTAATAACCCGTCAAAAAAAGGCGACCCAAGATGATCACATCCGAAGGGCTTAGGGTCCATACGCAATCACCCTTGGTAATTGGAGCAATATGGTGCATCTGAATCCCCACATTCCCACTGGGATGGGGACCATCGAATCGATGCATTTGAACGCCTTGAGCTCCAGTAAAGGCCTTGGAGCGGGTATTACGCTGATGGACATTCAAGTAAACCTTGCCGGGGCAGAGCTTCTGAAGCGCCTTGAGGCCTTCGGCAAAGGCGGCAGGGTCTTGGTCAACCTGAAAATCACGATCGGCTCCCATGGGCACCGTGTTGAAGGCGGAAATCACAATGCAACGAGGTTGGGCATCGGGCCTAGCCATGTGATTGTAAGGACGCTGACGCACAAGACTCCAAACTCCGGCGTTCATCATTTTGGCACGGATCGCATCAGCATTCAGATCCTCAGGTTTGGCCGAACCAAAATCGAGATAACGAATTTCTGCTTCCTGTTCCAGAACGATAGCTTCCAATACCCGCTTGGACCCGCGCAGAATGCTTTGGACCTTACCACTCACCGGGCTACAAATGAACAATCCGGGATAGGATTTATCTTCAAGCAACGGGGAACCTGCCATAACCGTGCTGCCTTCTTCGACCAGCAACCTGAGCTTCTGGTACCGAAAGACGGTAGGCCTGACGGCACAATGATTGAAACTTAAGGAATGAATGGTTTGGGTTTTGGGAGTGCCTACGAGCTTGATGTCGTACCCCCGACGAAGACTAATGGTTTGAGCCATGGGTTAAATGCGCGGCAAAAATACATTTCAAAGCCAACCTTACCTCAATAATTAGGCATTATTTTGTCAGCGAATACATCACTTTTGGGCGTTGGAAAACCTTTGTTAACCCTACCAAATTGAACAATCTGGAAGACCTCAACGATTTCTTGAACCCTGATCTCAGGGTACGCCAAGTCGGACTGGCGCTGTTGATGGGGTGGTTAATTATGAACTCATTATCGGTCAACGCTTTAGACACCCATGTTGGACCATCGGTTTATTCGGACCAGATTTGGGGAGCGGAGATCCATAGCGTAAGGTTGCATACCGAACAGGATCCCTTCGGATCACCGGTTTGGGAACTGGGCTCGGATAATCCGCCCCTAATCCTTTGTTTTGATGATTTGGCTGGGGGATACAAGCCTTACACGGTGCGGCTCATTCCCTGCCGCAGAGATTGGACCCCTTCGGACCTGTTCGAAGCACAGGCTTTGGAAGGCATAGGCCAAGAGCTTGTGCAACAACATCGCAGCTCTTTTAATACCCTGGAACAGTACACCCATTACAGCCACCCCATACCTTCCGAGGTCCTTAGACCCAGAGTCTCTGGAAATTTTGCGGTAGTTGTCTATGCGGATCAGGATCTTCAGGAAATTGTATTGACCCGACGACTTTTGGTGCTGGAAAATCGTGTTTCTGTATCGGCCCTGGTGCGCCGAGCCTACACTACCAACGATCAGGCGGAAGCCCAACAACTTGATTTGGAGCTGGGCATGGGCAAGCTGGTGATTAACCAACCCGCCATGGATCTTAGCTTTCAAATCATGCAAAACGGGGATTGGAGTAGCCTACGAAACGGCCCCGCATTCCCTACCTTTTTGGGGGGCCAACAATGGTCCTACCGGGCACAGCCTGAACTTGTCTTTCCAGGCAACAACGAATACAGGTCTGTGGATTTGCGCACGGTAAGGGCACCTGGACGAAGAATTTCCCGAATGGTACGTACCGTGGACGGGTATCAAGCCTGGGTAGAGAACGACCAATCCCTTGCCAACAAACCCCATTTCAGCCAACCCGATTTGAACGGTCGTTCTCTAATCCAGAATTTTGAGCAAAGAGTCCCTCAGACAGAATCCGAATACGTATGGACCACCTTTGCCCTCGAACCAACCCTTAGCGAGACTTGGGGAAATATTTATTTGCAGGGTGATTTTGGCCGGCCAGCTTGCGATGATAACATGCTGATGGAATGGCAACAAGAAAGCGGCTTGTATGTGAAATCCCTGTATCTCAAGCAAGGATTTTACGATTACCGCTACCGCATTGGAGAAGAGTCCTGCCGAACAGCTACCCTGGAAGGAAACCACAGCGATACCGAAAACGATTACGAAATCTTGGTGTACTACCACCCTCCAGCTGGAATGGCTTACGATCGTTTGGTGGGTTATACCAAGATCAATTCCATGGGGCAGAAAAGCCGATAAAATCTATAACAATTCATTAGCCAGGTTTGCAAGATCCGAGCGCTCACCTTTCTCCAGGGTGACATGGGCAAAGATGGGCTGTCCTTTGAGCTTGTCCACAAGGTAGGAAAGACCATTGGAGTGGGCATCCAAATACGGGGTGTCGATTTGGTTGATATCGCCGGTGAAGATAATTTTGGTACCCTCCCCCGCCCTAGAAATGATGGTTTTGACCTCATGCGGCGTTAAATTCTGACCTTCATCCACAATAAAACAAATGTTAGAAAATGAACGTCCACGAATATAGGCCAGGGGAACAATGCTCAATTTCTCCTGCTGGATCATTTCGGTGATTTTCTGAAAATCCTTGTCACTTTCTTGGTACTGGTTTTGAATGAACTTAAGGTTATCATACAAGGGTTCCATGTAAGGATTCAGTTTGGATTTGATATCCCCCGGGAGGTACCCGATATCCTTGTTGCTAAGGGGCACGATGGGTCGGGCCATATAAATTTGCTTGTACTGCCTTCGAGACTCCAAGGCTCCGGCCAAGGCAAGGAGCGTCTTGCCTGTACCAGCAATGCCTTGCAGGGTCACCAGGCGGACCCTGTCGTTGAGGATTGCATGCAAAGCAAAAGCCTGTTCAGCATTGCGAGGCTTAATTCCGTAGGCAACCCTTTTGTCAACTCTGGTCATTTCTTCACGAAACGCATCGTAACAAGCCATGACCGAATCCTTGCCATTGCGAAGAATAAAGTACTCGTTGGCCTTGGGCACGGAAATCCCAAAATCCAATACCGGGGCAAAACCATCCTTGTATATCCGATCGATTATGGCCGAATTGATGCCGGTGCGAATGGATTTGCCGGTATAGACTTCTTCCAAATTCTTAATCTTCCCAAAGCGATAATCTTCAGCCTCCAAGCCCATTGCTCTGGCTTTGATGCGTAAATTAACATCTTTAGTAACCAAAATAACAGGACGTTCTGGATAGGTTTCCTTGAGATGTAATGCCGTGTTAAGAATCCGATGATCGGCTTTATGTTGCCCAAATACTTTATGAGCATCCACCGAGGCATCCTCCCTCATCTCCACTCGCAAGCGGCCTCCTGATGCTCCGGGGATATCAATCCAATCCAATAATTTTCCAGATTGAGAAAGTTGATCAAGGAATCTAATAAATTCTCTCGCTTCAAAATTGAGGCTATCGTTGCCCTTCTTGAAATGATCAAGTTCCTCCAACACTGTAATCGGCAATGCGACATCATGCTCATGGAAATTATTCACTGAATGATGGTCGTGAAGCAAGACCGAAGTATCCAGAACAAATATTTTGAGTAATTTATTAACAACAGACGAAGCGGAAACGGAAGGCTTAACCGATGCTTTGGCGGACGGAAGAGGACTTTTGCGAATTCTAGGCATGGTCCGAATTTACAGCCCGGGGGGCCTCCCTTGCCTATCTTTATCCTCCCTTTCACCATTTAACGATTAATTTATGCAGCGAACCCTTTCCCCGAACGACCCTTGCCTAGTGGCGGTGGCCCGTACCCCTATTGGCAGCATGAGCGGCTCCCTGGCCGGACTTTCCGCCACGGCTTTGGGCAGCATCGCCATCGCTACAGCCCTCGAACGGGCAGGCCTCCAAAGCGACGATACATCAGGTGTCCTTGGGATCGACGAAGTCTATTTGGGCAATGTCATCAGTGCAGGATTAGGTCAAGCCCCGGCGACCCAGGCCGCTGTTGGCGCCGGCATCGCCAAAACCACCCCTTTTACCACGGTCAACAAAGTCTGCGCCTCGGGCATGAAGGCCGTTATGCTGGGTGCCCAGTCCATCGAATTGGGTCAAAATCGCGTGGTTATCGCAGGAGGCATGGAGAGCATGAGTCAGGTTCCCTATTATTTGGACCGAGCCCGCAACGGGTACAAATTTGGGCACGCCCAACTGGTGGACGGCATCCTCAAGGACGGCCTCTGGGATGTTTATCACCAATACCACATGGGCAATGCCGCTGAATTGTGTGCCCGTGATTTGCAAATCACCCGGGATGACCAAGATGCCTATGCCATCGAATCCTACCGCCGGGCCGCTGCAGCCTGGCAGCAAGGCAAATTCTCGGCCGAGTTAGCAACCGTTAAGGTTCCCGGTCCCAAAAATAGTACCACCACCGTTACCGAAGACGAAGACTATACCAAAGTTAATTTTGATAAAATTCCAGAACTCAAACCGGTATTTGAAAAAGATGGGACCGTAACGGCCGCCAACGCTTCCAACCTCAACGACGGGGCTTCGGCCGTGGTCCTTATGTCCTATGCCGAAGCCCAAGCGCGCGGTCTACAACCCCTTGCCCGCATCCTGGGCTATGCCGACGCCCAACAGGCCCCCGAATGGTTCACCACCGCCCCGTCCAAAGCCATTCCTTTAGCGATGCACAGGGCCGGTGTCACCGCCAAAGAAGTTGATTTTTACGAGATCAACGAAGCCTTTTCGGTGGTTTGTTTGGCCAACAATCGCCTGCTGAACCTAGACCCTGCCCAAGTGAATATCTACGGAGGAGGGGTATCCATCGGTCACCCCATCGGGAGCTCCGGTTGTCGTATCCTGGTGACCCTGTGCAGCGTTTTACACCAAGAGAATGGTCGCATAGGAGTTGCGGGCATTTGCAACGGCGGCGGAGGTGCATCGGCGATGGTGTTGGAACGGATTTAAATCACTCCTGCAGAAGCCTTACAATCCAATTTGGACCGATAGTCGGTATCTTTGGACGCGCTAAAGCGCAGGTTTCCCCATAATAACCTTGCGCCAACACCCTGGTCGGGTGGCCGAGTGGCTAGGCAGAGCTCTGCAAAAGCTCCTACAGCGGTTCGAATCCGCTCTCGACCTCCAAAAAGCGATTGACCTCAGCCGCCCAGAGTTCAGCAAATCATTCGTAGCGCAAGGCTTCAATGGGGTCTAAGGCAGCAGCTTTGGCAGCGGGATAATAGCCCGATAACAGTCCCACCAATAAACATAACACAATGCCGCTGGCCATCCAGCCCCACGGAATGATAAAGCCTATGCCCACCATCAGCGCAACCGAATTTCCGATGATAATTCCAAGGAAAATTCCTATTAGGCCACCAATCTGCCCGATGATCAAAGCCTCCAACAAGAATTGCTGACGAATGGCGGATTGAGTAGCACCTAAAGCTTTTCGGGTGCCAATTTCGCGGGTTCTTTCGGTCACCGAAACTAACATAATGTTCATAAGGCCAATAGCAGCCCCTAGCAAGGTGATTAGGCCTATCGATTTGGCTGCCAAATCAATAAAGGAAAGATTCTCGATCAAACTCCTCGCAAAACTATCGGATTTGGTGATGGCGAAATTATCAGGGTCTTGACGGTTAATTCGTCTTATGTTGCGAAAAAGACCCTTTGCTTCCTGCTCCGCGAAAGCGAGTTGCCTCGGTTCTGCTAAGGTGTAAGAGATCACATAAGAGCGATCCACCGAGGGATAATAGGCCTGTATATGTTTCAAGGGGATGACACATGCCCGGTCGCTGTTGTTTCCAAATCCAGAGCCTTTGGTTGCGATGATTCCGATGATCCGGTAACGGGAGCTCCCAACCGAAACCTGCTTACCAATAATACGCTCGTTTCCGAACAATTTGCGAGCCACTTCAGAGCCCAGGATAATGACCGCGGAGCCTCTTTGAAGCTCCACTGCTGAAAAATTCCGACCGTGGCTCAGCGAATAGCCTCCTACCTTCAGGTAATTCGCATCCGATCCCATGAGGGTCACGTTGGGATTGGTTTTGCGACCTCCGCCTTTGATAACCGCCGTCCAGCTAACATTGCCTGAAATGGAACCTTGGCCGGGGAATTCAAAACGCTCCGTAAAAGTCTCGGCCTCCTTGAAGGTAATGGGTCGGTATTGAACCCTGCGACGCCTGTTCCCGAACCCACTTGAGGTAGGCTTATTACGGATAACCAAGGTATTGGACCCCATGCTGGAAAAAGTCTCGGTGATGGATTTCTCCAAAGCATCAATAGAGGTTAAGATGCCCACCAAAGCCGTGATGCCAATACCAATAATCCCTGCCGTAAGCGAAGTCCTTAAGCGATTACCGCCCACGGCCTTCAAGGCAATTCGCAGATTATCGGTCCAACCCAAGGAAGTTGAGGAAGGTTTCATCGCCGAATTGAGGTTTCATGGGCTCCAAGATAGGTCCTGCAAGGACTTTGTCCTTAATTTCGCCAACCGCTAAAACTTTTAATCTTACGCCATGCCCTTTGATTTGGAAATGCTTCGCCAACATTACGCGCAGTGGAATGAGCGTTGCGCGGTGGTTCGCCAGCTCTGCAATCGACCCTTGACCCTCACGGAGAAAATTCTCCTGACCCATCTTTGGTCGGAATCAAGCGTTTCTCCGGCAGATTTAAAAAGGGGAGTTGATTATGTAGACTTTGCCCCTGACCGTGTCGCTATGCAAGATGCCACCGCTCAAATGGCTTTGCTTCAATTCATGCAAGCCGGTAAGCCCTCCGTCGCTGTGCCCAGCACCGTGCATTGCGATCACCTGATCCAAGCCAAAGCTGGAGCTGCCGCCGATCTCAGCGAGGCCGTGGACAAAAACAAAGAAGTCTTTGATTTCCTCTCCTCGGTTTCCGATAAATACGGTATTGGCTTTTGGAAACCAGGGGCCGGCATTATCCATCAAGTTATCTTGGAAAACTACGCCTTTCCAGGGGGGCTTATGATTGGGACCGATTCCCACACTCCCAACGCAGGTGGTCTGGGAATGATTGCTATCGGGGTGGGTGGAGCGGATGCCTGCGATGTCATGGCAGGCCTGCCCTGGGAGCTCAAAATGCCGCGGCTTATCGGCGTTCATCTGCGGGGTAAACTGAGCGGATGGGCTTCGGCCAAAGATGTGATTCTCAAAGTAGCCGGAATCCTAACCGTCAAAGGCGGAACCGATGCTATCCTGGAGTACTTCGGTGAGGGAGCCCAAAGTCTTTCTGCCACAGGCAAATCCACCATCTGCAACATGGGTGCAGAGATCGGAGCGACAACCTCCTTGTTCGGGTACGACTACCAAATGACCGAATACCTTCGGGGCACTGGCCGAGAGGATGTTGCCGTCATGACCGACGACATCGCTACCAACCTGACTGGTGACCCAGAAGTCTATGCCAACCCCTCAGCCTATTTTGATCAGGTAATCGAAATCAACCTGGATCAGCTTGAACCCCACATCAACGGTCCTTTCACCCCGGATCTGGCCTGGCCGTTGAGCCAACTCGCCGAGGCGGTTCGTAACAACGGTTGGCCTGCAAAGCTGGATGTGGGGCTCATCGGCTCCTGCACCAATTCCTCCTACGAAGACATTAGCCGCTCGGCTTCCATTGCGGCTCAAGCAGCGACCAAAAAGCTCAAGGCCCGTTCGGAATTTACCATCACTCCCGGCTCCGAGATGATTCGGTACACGGTCGAAAGGGATGGCCTCCTGAAACATTTTGATGCCATTGGTGGCGTGGTTCTTGCCAATGCCTGTGGCCCCTGCATCGGGCAATGGGCCAGGCACAGCGATGACCCGCAACGCAAGAACAGCATCATCACTTCGTTTAATCGAAATTTTGCCAAACGCAACGATGGCAATCCCAATACCCATGCCTTCGTCGCCTCTCCTGAAATTGTTACCGCCATGGCCATTGCCGGGGATTTGACCTTCAACCCCATGACCGATCGCCTTCTGAATACCGATGGTGTGGAGGTTACCTTGGACGAACCTCAAGGTTTGGCCTTCCCGCCCAAAGGCTTTGAGGTGGCCGACAGCGGCTATCAAGCCCCAGCTGCTGACGGGTCTTTGGTAAACGTCTATGTAAAACCGGATTCAGATCGTCTTCAATTGTTGGATCCTTTTGCGGCATGGGAAGGCACTGACCTTACGGGGATGCCTCTGCTCATCAAAGCTCAAGGCAAATGCACCACCGATCATATCTCCATGGCCGGGCCATGGCTCAAATACCGCGGGCATTTGGATAACATTTCCAACAATATGCTCATCGGGGCGGTCAATGCGTTCACCGGTCAAACCAATTCAGTCCGCAATCAAATAACGGGAGCTTATGGTGCGGTGCCCGAGGTGCAACGCACCTACAAAGCCGCCGGCATAGGCTCGGTAGTCGTAGGCGACGAGAATTATGGAGAGGGCTCATCGCGAGAGCATGCCGCCATGGAACCTCGGCACCTAGGGGTCAGGGTTATCCTCGTTCGGTCTTTTGCCCGCATTCACGAAACTAACCTCAAGAAACAGGGAATGCTGGCATTGACCTTTGCCAACAAAGATGACTATGATCTTATCCATGAAAATGACCGACTTGACCTGTTGGGTTTGAACGAATTCCATCCAGGTCAACCACTGCGCATGCGTTTGCAACATGAGGACGGCTCGGAACATTTCATCCACCTTAACCACAGCTATAACGAAGCGCAGATCGCTTGGTTCCGTGCCGGAGGTGCTTTGAACATTATTCGCGCCCAGGCTGAAGGAAAGTAGCCCAAGATTGGGGAATATGGCATTGCTTGAGGGATGAATTGGTTATACCGGCATAAAATCTAACTTCATAGCAAGGCACTATCTTCAATCTTTGTGCCATCCATGAAATTCCTCGACGCGCTTGCCCTTCAAATTTGCAATGCACAGCATCCGGCTCTGCATCGGGTTGAAATTATTTTTCCGGCCGTAAGACCAGTTGCACCCTTTCTTCATGCACTTTCGAGGCGATTAGGGAAGCCATCCCTTGCACCCGCTTGCCATGCCCTGGAGGAATGGGCCTACAAGTGCAGCGGACTCCGCAGACCCAACCGTTTG